>Ga0208979_100602_pt1 | contig 16392 bp, 11 predicted proteins | sample HotLakConsUCCSLE_FD_184738 | JGI IMG/M metagenome (GOLD analysis project Ga0208979, IMG submission 184738) | Hypersaline microbial mat communities from Hot Lake, Washington, USA - Hot Lake Consortium UCC-SLE (SPAdes) | ecosystem: Environmental > Aquatic > Non-marine Saline and Alkaline >... | reverse complement strand
CACCACCACGGGCCTCCGCGCATACTTTCGTCAGCGCCGCCGTCAGGGTCGTCTTGCCGTGGTCAACGTGACCAATCGTGCCGACGTTTACGTGCGGCTTGCTACGTTCAAATTTTGCCTTGGACATTGTCTTGGATCCTTATCCTTGATTCCTGGACTGTGGCCTGCTCAGGCCGACTTTTTCATGACTTCTTCAGCAACACTGTTCGGGGCTTCCGCGTAATGCAGGAACTCCATCGAATAGGTCGCACGACCCTGGCTCATCGAGCGCAGGTCAGTGGCGTAACCGAACATTTCGGCCAGCGGCACGTTGGCGCGAATGACCTTGCCGGCCGGGGCGTCTTCCATGCCCTGGACCAGGCCGCGACGACGATTGAGATCGCCCATCACATCGCCCATGTAGTCTTCCGGCGTGACCGCCTCGACCTTCATGATCGGTTCCAGCAGAACCGGGCTGGCCCGCATGGCTGCTTCCTTGAACGCCATCGAACCGGCGATCTTGAACGCCATTTCACTGGAGTCGACTTCATGGTAAGAACCGTCGAACAGGGTCGCCTTGCAGTCGACCATCGGGTAGCCGGCGAGCACACCGTTGTTCATCTGCTCTTCGATACCCTTGCCGACCGCGCCAATGTAATCCTTGGGAACCACACCGCCGACGATCGCGTCGACGAACTCGTAACCGCCGCCTTCCGGCATCGGCTCGAGCTTGATCTTGACGTGACCATACTGTCCGCGACCGCCGGACTGACGGACGAACTTGCCTTCGGCCTCGACGGCTTTGCGAATGGTTTCGCGGTAGGCGACCTGCGGCTTGCCGACATTGGCCTCGACCTTGAATTCGCGGCGCATGCGGTCAACGATGATATCCAGGTGGAGCTCGCCCATACCTGAAATGATCGTCTGACCGGATTCTTCATCGGTCCGAACTCGGAAAGACGGATCTTCCTGGGCCAGCTTGGACAGGGCCATACCCATCTTTTCCTGGTCGCTCTTGGTCTTGGGTTCGACCGCTACCGAGATCACCGGCTCGGGGAACTCCATCCGCTCCAGCGTGATCACATTGGACTGATCACACAGCGTGTCGCCGGTGGTCACATCCTTCAGCCCAACCGCGGCAGCGATATCGCCCGCGCGGACTTCCTTGAGTTCTTCCCGGGTGTTGGCGTGCATCTGCAGAATTCGGCCGACGCGTTCCTTCTTGCCCTTGATCGGGTTGAAGACGGTATCGCCGGACTTGAGCACACCGGAGTACACCCGGATAAAGGTCAGGCTGCCGACAAACGGGTCGGTCGCGATCTTGAACGCCAGCGCCGCAAACGGGGCTTCATCCTCGGACTTGCGGATATCTTCCTGTTCGTTATCGTCGATTCCGCGGATCGCCTTGACTTCGGTCGGAGCCGGCATGTACTGGACGATCGCGTCGAGCAGCGCCTGCACGCCCTTGTTCTTGAACGCGGTACCGCACAGCACCGGAACGATCTCGTTCTTGAGCGTGCCGGTACGCAGACCGTGCATGATTTCTTCGCTGGTCAGCGTTTCGCCTTCGAGGTACTTTTCCATGTACTCTTCGACAGCTTCGGCCGCAGCTTCGATCATGACTTCGCGCGCCGCCTCGGCCTCTTCCTGAAGCTCGGCAGGAATTTCGCGGGCGTCATAGGTCGTGCCCATGTTTTCCACATTCCAGTAAATGGCGCGCATCTTGATCAGGTCGATCACGCCTTCGAAGTCTTCTTCGGCGCCGATCGGCAGCTGAATCGGGATGGGGTTGGCACCCAGGCGATCCTTGATCTGGCCCACGACACGGGTGAAGTTGGCCCCGGTGCGGTCCATCTTGTTGACGAAACACATGCGCGGCACGGCGTACTTGGTCGCCTGACGCCAGACGGTCTCGGACTGCGGCTCAACGCCGCCGACGGCACAGAACACGGCAACCGCACCATCGAGCACGCGCAAGGAACGCTCGACTTCAATCGTGAAATCGACGTGGCCCGGGGTATCGATGATATTGATCCGGTATTCCGGCCAGTCCTGGTCCATTCCCTTCCAGAAACAGGTCGTTGCCGCGGAGGTGATCGTGATACCGCGCTCCTGCTCCTGCTCCATCCAGTCCATCACGGCGTTGCCGTCATGCACTTCGCCCAGCTTGTGGGAAACACCGGTGTAGAAAAGAATACGCTCGGTGGTGGTCGTCTTGCCGGCGTCGATATGCGCCATGATCCCGATATTTCGGTAGCGCTCGATGGATACTTTGCGTGCCACGGTAAAAAACCTCTGATTCGATTCGTGCAATTACTCTCGTGCAGTTACGCGCGCGGAATTACCAGCGGTAATGCGAGAAAGCCTTGTTGGCCTCGGCCATGCGATGGATGTCTTCGCGCTTCTTGACTGCGCTGCCACGCTCTTCCATGGCATCCATCAACTCACCGGCCAGGCGGCGCGGCATGGAGGTCTCGCCACGCTTGCGCGCAGCATCGATCAGCCAGCGCATCGCCAGCGTCTGGCGACGCTTCGGACGAACTTCGACTGGCACCTGGTAGGTCGCACCACCGACGCGGCGGGACTTCACCTCGACGGCCGGGCTGACGTGATCCAGCGCCTTTTCAATCACTTCCAACGGCTCGGCATGTCCGCGGCTTTCGATTTCGTCAATCGCGCCGTAGACGATCTTCTCGGCGACAGACTTCTTGCCGCTCTGCATCACCATGTTGATAAAACGGGCAATCATCTCGTTGCCGAACTTGGGATCCGGCAGGATGTCGCGTTCAAAATTCGTGTTCTTGCGAGACATGGTCGATTACCCTTGACTTAATTCTTGGGGCGCTTGGCGCCATACTTCGAACGACCCTGGCGACGATCACTCACGCCAGCGGTATCCAGACTGCCGCGCACGGTGTGATAACGCACACCCGGCAGATCCTTGACTCGACCACCGCGAATAAGCACGACCGAGTGCTCCTGCAGGTTATGACCCTCACCGCCGATATAGCTGGTGACTTCAAAACCGTTGGTCAGACGCACACGCGCCACCTTTCGAAGGGCCGAATTCGGCTTCTTGGGCGTGGTGGTGTAGACACGCGTGCACACGCCGCGCTTCTGCGGAGAGGCTTCCAGCGCCGGCACGTTCGACTTGTACTGCTTCGGCCGCCTTGGTTTGCGGACCAACTGATTGATAGTGGACATTTTTTTCGAGCCTTTAGAAAATAAACGACAGATCCGCGAAAGCGGTCTGCCGAAGAACGGGAATTTTAAGGGGTCGGACGAGGCGTGTCAAGGTGCACATCACTCTGCCAGCACCGTCCCGAATCCGGCTGAATTCCCCGCTCGGTCGGCCCTCCAGCCAACCTGGCCCGCCACTAGTGAACTATACGGGGCCGGAAATGCACGAAAAACCGGGCTCTACCGCTCCAATAAACGTCCAGGCCCGTGGAATTTTGGACGTAGAGGGGATCGAGCATCGGGCACTGCCGGGCGGTTCGGGCTGGCCGGGGCGATCGGCTTTTTGTGAGTCGGCCAGTTTTGTGGAGCCGGGTGCCCACGAGTAGGCAGCGCTGAAGACGGCCGAGTTTCCAGCCTTCCTGAAAATTTCGTGGACTCTGAAAAATGCTGTTGGCATTCAAGCCGCTTCCGCGCCCCGGCCAGCCCGCCCCTCCCGACAGGCCCCGTCGTGACGGTATTGCGGCTTTCGCGTGAGCGAATGAAGCGATGCCGTCTGGACGGATCAGGCCGTACCCAATGCAGCAGATTGAGGGTTTGGAAAAGGCAAAACCCAGCCCCTGGCAACCATCTGACAACGGGGAGTGGTGTTGTCTGATGGTGAGCCGAGGGTCACGGAGGCAGGCAAGAAAGGTTCAGCATCTTTGCTGAACCACATCTTCAAGAAGGGGCCCTTGAGGCTTCAGCATTCAGATTACGAGTCGGGGGCAACCAGGCTCCACTGCAGCCGAATCAATCAACTTTGGCGTTCTGGCCCTCGGCTCGCCAGCAGATGGCACCACTCGCCGCTTGCCACCAATTATCCAGCCTGCTCATGTAGACAACCTACTGAGAGATCACACCTAGGGAACCCTTGGACAAGTCTACTGATCGAGGACATCCAGCAAGTCAAGCTTGAATCCTACCCCACACCGAGCAGCGTTTACAGGTAGAAAAAAGCCACCGGGAATCAGCTCCCCGGTGGCTTTCGTGTTTCCTAACTACCCGCCGACCTGGCGGGTTGCCGTTTAGTCCGAATCGCCGGTCGAGGCGCTCTCGGTCTGTTCGGCGTCCGAGGCTCGCAGCAGTGCAGCCAGTTCGGCTTCGGTGTCGTGCGGGATGTCGCGTTCGGCCTTGCGGCGTGCCAGTGCGACGCGCCCGGTTCCGGCCGGAATCAGACGTCCGACGATCACGTTCTCCTTCAGGCCGCGCAGGTTGTCGACCGTGCCGCGAACGGCGGCGTCGGTCAGAACCCGGGTGGTCTCCTGGAACGAGGCCGCCGAGATGAACGACTCGGTTGCCAGCGATGCCTTGGTGATACCCAGCAGCACATTGAGATGGGTTGCTTCGGTCTTCTTTTCGGCAACCAGGCGCTCGTTTTCCTCACGCAGGCGGATCTGGTCGATCTGCTCTCCGCGCAGGTACTTGCTTTCGCCGGCATCGAGGATCTCGACCTTGCGCAGCATCTGGCGAATGATCACCTCGATGTGTTTGTCGTTGATCTTCACACCCTGCAGGCGATAGACGTCCTGAATTTCCTGAACCAGGTAATTGGCCAGGCGCTCGACCCCGAGCAATCGCAGGATATCGTGCGGATTCGGCTCACCGTCGACAACGGTTTCGCCCTTTTCCACGTGCTCGCCTTCAAACACCAGGACCTGACGCCACTTCGGAATCAGTTCCTCATGGGCCTCGCCGTTTTCATCGGTGATCACCAGGCGCTGCTTGCCCTTGGTTTCCTTGCCGAAACTGACCACACCCGAGGCTTCGGCCAGCAATGCGCCTTCCTTCGGCTTGCGCGCTTCGAACAGGTCGGCAACTCGCGGCAGACCACCGGTGATGTCACGGGTCTTGGACGATTCCTGCGGAATACGGGCAATGATGTCACCCACCCGGATTTCCTGGCCATCGGTGCAGTTGATGACCGCGCCGGCCGGCAGGAAGTACTGGGCAAGCTGTTCGGTGCCCGGAATATTGAGCGGCTTGCCCTTCTTGTCGACCAGGCGAATGATCGGACGCAGGTCCTTGCCTTCGCTGCCACGCTTCTTCGGATCGGTCACCACCATCGAGCTCAGGCCGGTGACGTCATCGACTTCTTCGGTCACGGTAACGCCCGAGATGAAGTCCTGGAAGCTGGACTGACCGGCCACTTCGGAAACGACCGGGTGGGTATGCGGATCCCAGTTGGCCACGGTCTGGCCGATTTCAACCTTGTCGCCTTCCTTGACGCTGACGATGGCACCGTACGGAATCTTGTAGCGCTCACGCTCGCGGCCGTGGCTGTCGATCACCGACAACTCGCCGGAACGCGATACCGCCACCAGCTTGCCTTCGGCGTTTTCGACCGACTTCAGGTTGTAGAAGCGGATCGAGCCGGTCGACTTGATTTCGATATGATCGATGGCCACCGAACGCGACGCCGCACCACCGATGTGGAAGGTCCGCATGGTCAGCTGGGTTCCCGGCTCACCGATCGACTGGGCAGCAATGACACCGACCGCTTCACCCTGGTTGACCAGGGAGCCGCGGGCCAGATCACGGCCGTAGCAGGTGGCACAGATACCGTGGCGGGTTTCACAGGTAATGGCCGAACGCACCAGCACCCGGTCGACGCCGTTCTCTTCGAGCTCGGCAACCCATTTTTCATCCAGCAGGGTGCCGCGCGGACACAACACCTTGTCGCTGTCGCTGTGATACACGTCTTCAGCCACCACACGACCCAGAATACGTTCGCGCAACGGCTCGACGATGTCACCACCTTCGACGATCGGGAGCATTTCCAGCCCCTCCTCGGTACCGCAATCGGTTTCGATCACGACCAGGTCCTGGGCCACATCGACCAGTCGACGGGTCAGGTAACCGGAGTTGGCGGTTTTCAGGGCCGTATCGGCCAGACCCTTTCGGGCACCGTGAGTAGAGATGAAGTACTGCAGGACGTTCAGTCCCTCGCGGAAGTTCGCGGTAATCGGCGTTTCGATGATCGAGCCATCCGGCTTGGCCATCAGGCCGCGCATGCCGGCGAGCTGGCGAATCTGGGCAGCTGAACCACGAGCACCCGAATCGGCCATGATGAAGATCGAGTTCATCGAATCCTGCTCGACTTCGTTGCCTTCGGAATCGACCCGGATTTCCTTGCCGATCCGCTTCATCATCGCGCGGGCCACTTCTTCATTGGTGCGCGACCAGATGTCGACCACCTTGTTGTAGCGCTCACCCGCGGTGACCACCCCGGAGGAATACTGGTTCTGAATGTCGAGAATTTCCTTCTCGGCACGCTCCAGAATCGCTTTCTTCTCGGGCGGAACCTGAAGATCGTCCAGGCCGATCGAGACACCGGAACGGGTCGAATAGGCAAAGCCGGTATACATCAGCTGATCGGCAAAGACGACCGTGTGCTTGAGGCCAAGTGCCCGGTAGCATTCATCGATCAACTTGGAGATCTGCTTTTTCTTCAGCACCTGGTTGATCGAATCGAACGGCATGCCCTTCGGCACGATTTCCCATAGCAGCGCACGTCCGACGGTGGTTTCACGCCGCTCGATCACTTCCTCGCGCTTGCCGTCCTCATGGATTCGGGTTTCTCGGATCCGGACGGTGATCGCGGCCTGCAGTTCGACCTTGCGGTTGGCGTAGGCGCGATGGACTTCGCCGACACTGGAGAAGAACATGCCCTCACCGCGCGCACCGGGAAGATGACGGGTCATGTAGTACAGACCCAGCACCACGTCCTGAGTCGGAACGATGATCGGCTCGCCGTTGGCCGGCGACAGAATGTTGTTCGACGACATCATCAGCGCGCGCGCTTCAAGCTGAGCTTCCAGGCTCAGCGGCACATGAACGGCCATCTGGTCACCATCGAAGTCGGCGTTGAACGCGGTACAGACCAGCGGATGGAGCTGGATGGCCTTGCCCTCGATCAGCACCGGCTCGAACGCCTGGATACCCAGGCGGTGAAGGGTCGGTGCACGGTTGAGCATGACCGGGTGCTCGCGGATTACTTCCTCGAGAATATCCCAGACATCGGCTTCTTCGCGCTCGACCAACTTCTTGGCCGCCTTGATCGTCATCGCCAGGCCGCGACGCTGCAGCTTGGAGAAGATGAACGGCTTGAACAGTTCCAGCGCCATTTTCTTCGGTAGGCCGCACTCGTGTAATTTCAGCGTAGGCCCGACCACGATGACCGAACGGCCCGAATAGTCGACGCGCTTGCCGAGCAGGTTCTGGCGGAAGCGTCCCTGCTTGCCCTTGATCATGTCGGCCAGCGATTTCAGCGGACGCTTGTTGGTACCGGTAATGGCACGCCCGCGACGGCCGTTGTCGAGCAGTGCATCGACCGATTCCTGAAGCATGCGCTTTTCGTTGCGAACGATGATGTCCGGCGCATTCAGGTCCAGCAGTCGACGCAACCGGTTGTTGCGGTTGATCACTCGGCGATACAGATCATTCAGGTCCGAGGTCGCGAACCGGCCACCGTCGAGCGGCACCAGCGGGCGCAGATCCGGCGGCAGCACCGGAAGCACGGTCAGGATCATGTACTCGGGCCGGTTACCCGACTCGATGAACGCCTCCATCAGCTTGATCCGCTTGGTCAGGCGCTTGATCTTGGTCTCGGAGTTGGTGGCTGCGATATCTTCACGCAGCTGGGCCAGCTCGGCGGCCAGATCGATGTTCTTGAGCAGGTCGTAGACCGCCTCGGCACCCATCTTGGCTTCGAACTCGTCACCGTACTGTTCGACCGCTTCGAAATACTGATCGTCGGTCAACAGCTGCCCGCGCTCTAGCGGCGTCATGCCCGGATCGAGCACCAGGTAGGACTCGAAGTACAGGATCCGCTCGATATCGCGCAGGGTCATGTCCAGCATCAAGCCGATCCGGCTCGGCAGCGACTTCAGGAACCAGATGTGGGCCACCGGCGAGGCCAGGTCGATGTGAGCCATGCGCTCGCGGCGCACCTTGGTCAGCGTGACCTCGGTGCCGCACTTTTCGCACTTCACGCCGCGATGCTTCATCCGCTTGTACTTGCCGCACAGGCATTCGTAGTCCTTGATCGGACCGAAAATGGCGGCACAGAACAGCCCTTCACGCTCCGGCTTGAAGGTACGGTAGTTGATGGTTTCGGGCTTCTTGACTTCACCGAATGACCAGGAACGGATCAGCTCTGGCGGTGCCAGGCCGATGCGAATCGCGTCAAAATCAGTAATCTGATGTTGACGCTTGTAGAGATTGAAAAGGTCGCGCATGTGCTGCTCCTCCTGGATCAGGATTCTTCAAGTTCGATGTTGATGCCGAGCGAGCGGATTTCCTTCACCAGTACGTTGAAGGATTCCGGCATACCGGCCGTCATCTGGTTGTTGCCGTCGACGATGGACTTGTACATCTGGTTACGACCCGCCACATCGTCGGACTTGACGGTCAGCATTTCCTGCAGGGTGTAGGCGGCACCGTAAGCTTCCAGTGCCCAGACCTCCATTTCCCCGAAACGCTGGCCACCGAACTGGGCCTTGCCGCCCAGCGGCTGCTGGGTAACCAGGCTGTATGGTCCGGTCGAGCGGGCGTGCATCTTGTCATCAACCAGGTGATTGAGTTTCAACATGTACATGTAACCAACGGTGACCGGTCGATCGAACGGCTCACCGGTACGTCCGTCATACAGCGTGGTCTGACCGCTTTCCGGCAGATCGGCCATTTTCAGCAGGCGCTTGATCTCCTTCTCCTCGGCACCATCGAACACCGGGGTTGCCATTGGAACGCCACCGCAAAGATTCTTCGCCATTTCGTCGATCTCGGCCTCGGTGAATTCGCTCATGTCGACGCGATCACGGTCCGAGTTGTAGATCTCGCCGAGGAACTGGCGCACCTTGGCGGTTTTTTCGTTGGCCTCGAGCATGCCCTGGATCTTCTTGCCCAGGCCACGTGCCGCCCAGCCCAGATGGGTTTCAAGCACCTGCCCGATATTCATTCGGGACGGCACACCCAGCGGGTTCAGGACGATGTCGACCGGCGTTCCATCGGCTTCGAACGGCATGTCTTCGGCCGGAACGATGGTCGAAATCACACCCTTGTTACCATGCCGTCCGGCCATCTTGTCGCCCGGCTGCATGCGACGCTTGACGGCCAGGTAGACCTTGACCATCTTGAGCACGCCCGGTGCCAGATCATCACCACGGGTGATCTTGCCCTTCTTCTCTTCAAAGCGCTTGTCGAACAGCTTGCGCTGCTTTTCGATCTGGCGGGCGCTGCGTTCCAGCACGTCCTGGGCATCGTCGTTGCGCATCCGCAGCTTGAACCATTCATCGCGCTTGAGATCGGCCAGGTAGGCGGCGTTGACCTTGTCGCCCTTCTTGATGCCGGCCGGACCCTTGTCGACGATCTTGCCGACCAGAACCGATTCCAGTCGAGCGAAGATCGCGTCTTCCATGATTCGAAGCTGATCGTCCAGATCCTTGCGAACCTGGCGGATTTCATCCTTTTCGATCGCAATCGCACGAGCATCCTTGTCGACCCCTTCGCGGGTGAAGACCTGGACGTCGATCACGGTTCCGTCCATGCCGGTCGGAACTCGCAGGGACGTATCCTTGACGTCGGAAGCCTTCTCGCCAAAGATCGCGCGCAGCAGTTTCTCTTCCGGCGTGAGCTGGGTTTCGCCCTTGGGCGTGACCTTGCCGACCAGGATATCGCCGGACTTGACCTCGGCACCGATAAACACGATGCCCGACTCATCCAGCTTGGCCAGCGTGCTTTCGCCCACGTTGGGCAGGTCGGCCGAGATTTCTTCGGTGCCCAGCTTGGTATCGCGAGCGACACAGGTCAGTTCTTCGATATGAATCGAGGTAAAGCGGTCTTCCTGCACCACCCGCTCGGAAATCAGGATCGAATCCTCGAAGTTGTAACCGTTCCAGGGCATGAACGCGATCAGCATGTTCTGGCCCAGGGCCAGCTCACCCAGATCGGTCGACGGTCCATCGGCCAGTACATCGCGCGCACTGATCCGGTCGCCGACCTTGACCAGCGGACGCTGGTTCATGCAGGTATTCTGATTGGAGCGCTGGTACTTGACCAGGTTGTAGATATCGACACCCGGATCGTCTTCGCCCACTTCATCTTCGTTGGCCCGGACAACAATACGGCCGGCATCGACCTGGTCGACAACCCCGCCGCGCAGGGCAACGGCGGTTACCCCGGAATCGGTCGCCACGACCCGCTCCATGCCGGTACCGACCAGCGGCTTGTCGACCCGGAGCGTTGGCACGGCCTGGCGCTGCATATTCGAACCCATCAAGGCGCGGTTGGCGTCATCGTGCTCGAGGAACGGCACCATGGATGCAGCCACCGAGACAATCTGGCGCGGCGACACATCCATGTAATCGACGTCCGTGGTCTCCTTCAGCGTGAATTCACCCTGATAGCGACACGGAATCAGCGCTTCCTTGAACTTGTTGTTCTTGTCCAGATCGGCATTGGCCTGGGCGATGACATAGTCACCTTCCTCGATCGCCGACAGGTATTCGACCTCATCGGTCACCTTGCCTTCTTTCACCTTGCGGTAGGCCGTTTCCAGGAATCCGTACTGGTTGGTCCGGGAATAGACCGCCAGCGAGTTGATCAGGCCGATGTTCGGACCTTCCGGCGTTTCAATCGGACACAACCGACCGTAGTGGGTCGGATGAACATCGCGCACTTCAAAGCCAGCTCGTTCGCGGGTCAGGCCACCCGGGCCGAGTGCCGAAACGCGACGCTTGTGAGTGACTTCCGACAGCGGATTGTTCTGGTCCATGAACTGCGACAGCTGCGAGGAACCGAAGAATTCCTTGACCGCGGCGGCCACCGGCTTGGCATTGATCAGATCCTGCGGCGCCAGGCCTTCGCTTTCAGCCACGCTCAGGCGCTCACGCACCGCGCGCTCGACACGCACCAGGCCGATCCGGAAAACATTCTCCGCCATTTCACCGACCGAACGCACCCGGCGGTTGCCCAGGTGATCGATGTCGTCGACCGTACCATTGCCGTTGCGGATATCGATCAGCACCCGGAGTACGGCCAGGATGTCGTCCTGGTCCAGCACGCCCGAGCCGGTGATTTCCTTGCGTCCGACCCGGCGGTTGAATTTCATCCGCCCGACTGACGACAGGTCGTAGCGTTCTTCCGAGAAGAACAGGTTCTTGAACAGGTTCTGGGCCGCTTCCTTGGTCGGCGGCTCGCCCGGACGCATCATCTTGTAGATTTCCCACAGCGCTTCGAGCTCGCTGGCGGTCGGATCGATGCGCAGGGTATTGGAAATGTACGGTCCCTGGTCGAGATCATTGACGTAGAGAATATCGAAGCGCTTGACCTTGGCCTCGCGCATGGCCTCGAGGGCCTCTTCGGTAATCTCGTCATTGGCCCGCGCAACCAGCTCACCGGTGTCGCCGTCGGCGATGTTGTGCGCCAGGATCTTGCCGATCAGGTAGTCATCCGGCACATCCAGCGTATTGACACCGGCCTCCTCGATCAGCTTGACGTGACGGGCGGTAATCCGCTTGTCACGCTGAACGATGACGTTGCCGTCGCCGTCGGTGATGTCGAACAGCGCATTCTCGCCGCGCAGACGCTGCGGAACCAGGTCGACCTTGGCATCGCCCTTGCGCAGTGTGACCTTGGTCTTTTCAAAGAAGAAGTCGAGAATCGCCTCTTCTTCCATGCCCAGCGCGCGCAGCAGAATCGTGACCGGCAGTTTGCGGCGGCGATCGATTCGGGTGAAGATGCAATCCTTGGGATCGAATTCGAAATCCAGCCACGAGCCGCGGTACGGAATGACCCGCGCCGAGAACAGCAGCTTGCCGGATGAGTGGGTCTTGCCACGATCATGGTCGAAGAACACACCCGGAGAGCGATGCATCTGGTTGACGATCACCCGCTCGGTGCCGTTGACGATAAACGTCCCGGTGCTGGTCATCAACGGCAGATCGCCCATGTAGACGTCCTGCTCCTTGACTTCCTTGACCTTCTTGTTGCGGGCCGGGCTGTCCTTGTCATAGATGACCAGGCGCACGGTCACACGCAACGGCGCACCGTAGCTCATGCCGCGCAGCTTGCACTCGGTGACATCGAATTCCGGCTCGCCCAGCTTGTAGCTCACGTACTCCAGCGCCGCATTTCCCGAGTAGCTGACAATCGGAAACACCGACGACAGCGCACCATGAAGACCGATTTCGGTACGCTCATGCTCAGGCTTTTCTACCTGAAGGAACTGCCGATAGGAATCGATCTGGGTGGACAGCAAAAAGGGAACTTCCAGCACCTGCGGGTGCTTGCCGAAGTTCTTGCGAATGCGCTTCTTTTCCGTGAAGGAGTAACTCATGAACGTATTACCCACTGATAATGCATCGGCCGGGATTTCATTCGTGCAATTGCCCTGGCACCCGGTTCAAGCCAGACAACTGCGATTATTCGCTTTTGCAAAAACAGGAACGGGCCGGGTGCCAATCAGGCACCCAGCCCAGCTCCATGGCTTTGCGCAGCTGAAGCGATGGACTTACTTGACCTCGACGGTCGCGCCTGCTTCTTCCAGCTGCTTCTTGACTTCTTCGGCTTCATCCTTGGACACGCCTTCCTTCAGCGGTGCCGGTGCGCCTTCAACCAGGTCCTTGGCTTCCTTAAGCCCCAGACCGGTGATGCCGCGAACAGCCTTGATGACGGCAACCTTGTTGGCGCCAAAGCTTGCCAGGACAACGTCAAACTCGGTCTTTTCTTCGGCAGCAGCAGCATCGCCACCAGCAGCCGGACCGGCCGCCGCAGCAACTGGTGCCGCAGCAGAAACGCCGAACTTCTCTTCCATGGCTTCGATGAGGTCTACAACCTCCATCACGCTCATGTTCGAAATGGTTTCCAGAATATCGTCTTTTGAAACGGCCATTTTTTTACAACTCCAAAGTTAAATGTGAGACGCGGACTCGAAAGTTACCGGCGTCTGTGTAATTTCAAATGTTACAAAGCTCAGGCAGCTTGCTTGCTGTCACGCACCGCGGCAACGGTTCGAACCAGCTTGGCATGCGGCTCCGCAAGCGTACGAACAAACTTCTCGATCGGCGCTTTCATCACACCCATCAGCATGGAAATGGCCTGGTCACGAGTCGGCAGCTTCGACAGCCGCTCAAGCTCGCTGGCATCGTGCAACTGGGCGCCAACGGCAACCAGTCGTGCGATCAGGCGATCATTATCCTTGGCAAAGTCCTTGATCAATCGTGCTGCTGCGCCCGGTTCCTCCATGGAAAAGGCAAACAGCAACGGACCGGTCAGATCATCCGCCATGCATTCGAAGTCGGTACCCTCTACGGCTCGGCGCACCAGCGTGTTCTTGGCGACCTTCAGAAAAACACCGCCCGCACGCGCCTTGCTGCGCAGGTCAGTCATTTGTCCAACGGTCAGGCCACGATACTCAGCAGCAACAGCAGAGTGCGCAATCTGGGCCACTGCGGCCACTTCTGCGACAACTGTTTTCTTCTGCTCAAGAGTAAGCGCCATTGGCTACCTCCATCATTTGTTTGAACTGCCGAACCATTCCGGCAGCCCTACCACATTCCGATTCCTCAATCGACCGAGGGTCGGACCCTTGGTGGCCGTTTCCTTGCTTGCAAGCAACGATCGGGCATCACCATCTGCGCGGGCGGTTTTTTAAAACCATTAACTGAAACGTTATCGAAACCGTTTCAGACCCGCGGTCTTGGACAGGCGCTTCGTTACCGAAGCGATCGCCCTTTCTTACAACTCCAAACTTCCGGTATCAATCGTCACGCCCGGACCCATGGTCGTGGACAGCGACATCTTTCTTAAATACTGACCCTTGGCAGCGGGCGGCTTGATCTTGACCAGCTCGTTGACCAGGGCATGCAGATTGCCTTTCAGCGCGTCGGTTTCAAAATCCGCCTTGCCGATCGTGGCGTGAATGATTCCGCCCTTGTCGGTGCGGAACTGGACCTGACCGGCCTTGGCATTTCTGACCGCCGTTTCGACATCCGGGGTCACGGTACCGACCTTCGGGTTCGGCATCAGGCCGCGAGGACCCAGTACCGTTCCGAGGCGCCCGACGACGCGCATCGCATCGGGGGTGGCGATACAGACATCAAAATCGATCGTGCCGCCCTTGATGGTTTCGGCCAGATCTTCAAATCCGACGATATCGGCACCGGCAGCCTTGGCCTTGTCGGCATTCTCGCCCTGGGCGAAAACGGCAACCCGAACGCTCTTGCCGGTTCCGTTCGGCATCACGATGGCGCCACGAACCACCTGGTCCGACTTGCGTGCGTCGACGCCGAGCCGGATGGCCACGTCAACACTTTCGGTGAACTTGAGCTTGCTCATCGACTTGAGCAGATCCAGCGCTTCGTCGATCGCGTAGCTCTTGCCCGCTTCCAATTGCTCGCGCATCGCGCGAACTCGCTTGCTTCTGGCCATTATTCGACTCCTTCCACATTCAGACCCATGCTGCGGGCGCTACCGGCGATGGTGCGCACAGCGGCATCAATATCCGCGGCCGTCAGATCCGGCTCCTTGAGCTTGGCAATTTCTTCCAGCTGCGAGCGGGTGACGGTTCCAACCTTGCGCGTATTCGGCTCGCCGCTGCCCTTGGCAATCTTGGCGGCCTTGCGCAGCAGCACAGCCGCCGGCGGAGTCTTGGTCACAAAGGTGAAGCTGCGATCGCTGTACACGGTGATGATCACCGGAATCGGCATACCGGCTTCCATGGACTGGGTCGACGCGTTGAACGCCTTGCAGAATTCCATGATGTTCACGCCATGCTGACCCAGGGCCGGACCGACCGGCGGGCTGGGATTGGCCTGACCGGCCGGCACCTGCAGCTTGATATAGCTTTTTACTTTCTTGGCCATGCTAGGTAATCTCCTCGGGTTCAGGCGCCGGACAAGTCATCTGCCGCGGCTCCCCGTTGGTTAAAATTGCAAGTTACAGTTTCTCGACTTGCTGGAAGTCGAGTTCCACCGGCGTCGAGCGACCGAAAATCGATACGGCCACACGCAGTCGGCTTTTTTCGTAGTTGATCTCTTCGACCACACCACTGAAATCATTGAACGGTCCATCGGTAACCCGAACCATTTCACCCGGCTCGAACAGCACCTTGGGCCGCGGCTTGTCAACGCCTTCGGCAACCCGCTGCAGGATATTGTCGGCCTCGCGCTTGGTAATCGCGGCGGGGCGGTCCTGGCGGCCACCGATAAATCCGAGCACCTTGGGAACATCCTTGACCAGGTGCCAGGTATCGTCATTCATTTCCATTTCCACCAGCACGTAGCCGGGGAAGAACTTGCGTTCACTGCGGCGCTTGACACCCTTCTTCATTTCCACCACTTCTTCGGTGGGAACGAGAATCTCGCCGAACTGGTCTTCCATGCCGGCTCGACGAATCCGCTCTTCGAGCGATCGCTTGACCGACTTCTCGAATCCGGAGTAGGCGTGAACGACGTACCACTGCCTTGCCATCAACTGCCTCCGGACGCGCCGATCAGGCGACGGACGATCCAGCCAAACAGCGTATCCATCAGGAACAGCAGAATGGCGACAATGACCGTGATGACCAGAACCATCAGGGTCGTCTGGAAAGTCTCCTGTCGCGTCGGCCAGACCACCTTGCGGCGCTCGACGTCGGTTTCGCGCAAAAACGAGAACATGGTCCGACCGCGGGCAGTCGGTGCCACCAGGGCCAGTGAAATGCCGGCGGCAACCAGCAATCCGATAACCCGGAGCAGCGGCATGACCTCGCCCGAGAACTGGAAAAATCCGACCACGCCGGCCAGCAGAACCAGCAGACCCAGGGCCCACAAAACGTTGTCGCGCGGTGATGTCTTTTCGGCTGCCATAAAATCGTATCGTTGCCTTGGTGTAACGTTGGCAGGCGAGGAGGGACTCGAACCCCCAACCTGCGGTTTTGGAGACCGCTGCTCTGCCAGTTGAGCTACTCGCCTAAAACAGTTTTCAATGACCAGCCAGGTTAAGGCAGACCCGCTTTAATGGATCTGCCGTGGCCAACGTCGTCCGGACGCCGGCCACCTTGCTGGCAATTCGCTTACTCGTGGATCTTGGCAACGACGCCGGCACCCACGGTGCGGCCGCCTTCACGAATCGCAAAACGCAGGCCTTCTTCCATCGCGATCGGCGCAATCAGCTCGACCTGCATCTGGATGTTGTCGCCCGGCATCACCATCTCGA
>Ga0208979_100600_pt1 | contig 16565 bp, 12 predicted proteins | sample HotLakConsUCCSLE_FD_184738 | JGI IMG/M metagenome (GOLD analysis project Ga0208979, IMG submission 184738) | Hypersaline microbial mat communities from Hot Lake, Washington, USA - Hot Lake Consortium UCC-SLE (SPAdes) | ecosystem: Environmental > Aquatic > Non-marine Saline and Alkaline >... | reverse complement strand
GAATTAGCCAAAAAGGCTGATTCTGGACAAAAAATGATCAATCAATCGGCCGAAGAACCGCCAAAAACATGCTTTCAAAATCGCAAGTTGGAAATCGAGGCAAAATCAGTACTTGTTCAGAGGTTCCTTAAGCAGCATCAGGTCGAGGTCACCGGTGTCGATAGCGCAGTCAAATTGGAAGCAATGCGTTCGTGGGGATTTGATCACGTGATCGACTACCGCGAACAGGATTTTACGCGCAATGCAAAATGCTACGACCTGATACTCGACGCAAAGACCAATCGATCGCCAGGTGACTACGAGCGTGTACTGAACCCGAACGGTGTATACGCGACGGTGGGTGGATCAAATCTGGGTTTGCTGAGAATCGCATTGTCCAGATTGCGAATCAGGCGATCAAAGGACAAAAAGCTGCGTGTTGTAGCGCTCAAACAAAATCGTGACCTGGCCTACTTCAACGAACTATTCGAAAGCGGCAAATTCAAACCTGTGCTCGATGAAGTGTACGATTTCACTGAATCCGACCTACGCAAAGCCTTTCACCGTTTCGGCGCGGCCATCCATACTGGGAAGATCGTCATAACAAACAATGGCTCGTGACCTGGCAAGCCTTCGTCGACCGCCTGGAAGATGCATATTCCGAGTTGTATCTGAAGATCCCGGCTCTGGTCTCTCCAGGCCAGAGCCGGACTGGTCGACAGGTGTCAGGGAGATTCGAATCGGTCGGAGAATATTTGCAAAGGAAACTCGTAGGCACCGAGATCAAAGGGGCCATGCACGTCGGGCTGGCCGCTGTGTGAAATGCCGCGAGAGTTCCAGTCGATATCCACACCGGGGTCGGGGAACAGAGCGCTGCAATAGTTGATTGCTGGCGAGCCAGGTCGGAGATAGTAGAGGTCGTTCGTGCGGTCGACAAATTCGGGATCGTTCACTTCTGCTCGAGTTATGCTCGCACCAGGCAATGCCGAAAAGTCATCGCTGTGTGAAATCAGGCAATTGACGGTGAAAACCGATTCAAGGCTGAGTGGGCCGGTTTGCTGGGCCATGGCGATTGATCCGGTCTCGTGAATGATCGATCCATTGATTCTCAATTCCGGTTCGCCCATCACTCCGAAAATCGCAAGAGATTCCGTATCGGCTATGGTCGAGGAGTTCATGATGGCGCCGGCGTTTTCAATGGCTATTGCGAAACCGGCACCGACTGCGCCGTGCATTAGCGAGTCCAGTAGAAAAATCACGCCCTGATCCCGGGCCGCCAGTACGCCCCGGACTTCGATCGGGCCTGAAGTGCCAGTAGTGTTGTCTTCTACCATGGTACGGCGAATGGCCACGCTTCCGTCGGGCCAGGCGAAAACCGCGCCGCCACCATTTTCGGCATGGTTGTTGAAGATGCGGGAGCATTTTCTGGGATGGTGACAGAGGCGCCAGTCACGATCGACAAGGACGCCAGCGAAGTCCTCCACAGACACCGCCCCTCCGTATCGCGAGGCGTAGTTATCATGCATCCAGCCTCGACCCACTGTCACCGACGTGTCGGTACCGATCGCGTAGATTGCGCCACCCTTTCCGCTCGGCGCACCGGCCATGGCCCGGTTGTTCTGGATGCGCAGCGGCCGTGTACTGGTTAACATATCGGCGTGGGCACCTAACAATACGACTTCAGAACCGCCTGTTGCGTAGAGTCCCCCACCATTTCCGTAGGCCGTATTGAAGCCCAGCTCACCGTCATCGGGCGAGGACGCGCCCTCTGTCAACCAGGTGAAATCGCAGCCATCAAGATACAAACCGCCGCCGTGGCCGAACGGTCCGCCATCGGTTCCAGAATCATTGTGGGTGATGGCCCCGCCTACCATGAATATTGAGTAGTCGCCCTCGCAGAAGACGCCTCCTCCTCGCGGGCTGACCCCGGATACCGCGTTCCGGGTAATGGTGCTGGAGTCAATCACCACGGTGCCACTACCGTCGCCAAGCACGGCGATCCCGCCACCTTCATACTCGGAGCTATTAAAGGACAAAGCCACAATGTCCAGGTGAACATTGGCGATCCGATCAGGATTGGTCCAGACACTCAGCCCCCCACCGGGATAGGGAATGGTTCCCGCATCGGTACCGGTTCCATTGACCAGAAACAAGTTGGTCAAATGCAGATCGCGCGAAGGCTCTGCCAAACTGCTGAGTTGCCGGAACCTGACCACCGGCAGACCCGTGCCGGCGGCACTGATCGAGGAAAGACTATTCGGCTCGGTTGTGGTGCAGTCGGAATGGCCGCCAATCAACTGCACGTTCATGCTGTCGATAAACACACTTTCGTTGTAGGTACCAGTGACGATTCTGATAATGCCCGTACCCTGAAAGGGGATGGCGTCCACCGCTTCCTGGATAGTAGCAAAGGTGCAGTCGGGACCGACACGGTAGGCCGCTCCAGCATTGACTGCTTCTGAGGCCAGCATCGCGAGCATGCCGGTCGCGATCCAATACGTAACTGCCTTCATCTCATTGCTCCTGGATTCACGCCTAGCTCAAGCCGACATGGAATCGGCTCACCTACCCTTGTCTGTCGAAAAGCGGAGACAAACACTGCCAATTCCTGCCAGGGGGCCGGCAAGAGATCGTGCACGCAGACTGCCATGAGAACCGTTCCCAAGCATGCATCCATTCTGCTGCGGCGTTCCGGATCCAGCATTTTTTCCGCTTTCGTCTTATACTCAGACTTTATGCCTTTTGGAGGAAACTTGACGAAATTCGTTGGACGATGGCGCATTTCCTGGATGGAAATGTGGGATCAGGAATTTGTTGACCTTGTCGAGCCGTGGCGACGAGTCGGCGGTTGAAATCAACCATCATGCCTGAGCTGGCCATGCACTGGATACGATAAGCTCTGCTTCGTGCCGGCTTTGCTACCAGTGCAGACACAGGAAGGTTCTGGGCTGGTAAAGCCGGGCATCAAGCGCGTGACTCAATATAGACGTTACTTATCGAGATGGCATTCCGATTCGTCCGTGAGGTTCTGCGAGGTCAAGGCAAGCTCGCCGGCGGCACGTCCAGATAAACTCAGCGGGGACGCTGGTCAACCCAATCGTTAACAATGACATCACTTCTCTACTTCGCGGCATTCCTGGCCATTGCAACTGGACTTGCGCATTCCTACCTCGGTGAGCGATACATTCTGGTTCGCCTGTTTCGGCGGAAAGATCTTCCACAGCTCTTTGGAGGCACGGAATTTACCACGCGAACGCTCCGGTTTGCCTGGCACATCACTTCCATTGCCTGGTGGGGTTTCGCTGCACTACTGATACTGATGGCAAAACAACCAGTTTCTGGCCGTGAAGTCGGTCTGGTTGTGGGTGTAACATTCCTTGCCACCTCAGCCGTGGCTCTTGCGGGCTCACGTGGCCGGCATTTATCGTGGTTGGTTTTCATGGCAATAGGAATCATCGCCATTTATGCCGCACGTGTATGACACGAAGCTGAACCGGGCCGGAGACAGTTCAGTAGGTGAACTTCTTGCGACTCGAACCGGCACTACCGTTGGACTTTTGGGCTAGGAACTGCATCATGACAACAAAGACAGTGCAAACGCTTCTGGATGACATTCGCCTTCTGGGCGAGGAACAATGCTCGTTGGTCGAGTCCGTCCGATCGCTGGTCAAGAAAACCATCCCGCGTGTATCGGAGGAGGTCAAATACGGCGGCATAATATTCTCTTCAGGGGTGATGTTCTCCGGTGTCTTTGCCTACAAACAGCATGTTTCAGTGGAGTTCAGCCATGGCGCGACAATTGACGATACGCTGGGCCATCTTGAAGGCGGCGGCAAGTACCGAAGGCATATCAAGCTGCACTCCGCAGAGGACATCAAGGCAAAACATCTTGCTCAATACCTGGTTCTTGCGCTGAAGGCTGCTTAAGGAACCTCTGAACAAGTCTACACGGAGCGCGTTTCAGTCGGAGAAGCCGCAGATCGTGCGGTGCGACACGAGTGACAGTAGCCGTAGCGCCGTTCTGCAGGCAGGTACGGTTTGCCCGCAGGGCAAGAAGTGCCTGCCGGAAGAACGACCAGCGCGTTACGGCCGAGTGGGGCAACGTGCGAGATGCGGCTGCTCCGGCGAAACCCCTACGGGACGGGCCTTTGCGGGGCCTCCTCCTCGTTTGGGCTCGCTCATTTGGAATAACCAGACCGCGCTCACCCAAGCCAAGCCGGTGACTCCCGCAAAGGCGACGTTGCGGTCATTCCCGGCACGATCCGGCCGATGCTGTTGGGCTTCAAGACCGACGAAATCAAACACATGGTTCGGTTCAGGAACGGTTGAGCAAGCTTCAATTCGATTCGAAACGGTCGTTGAAAAGCTCATCTACAATAATCTCGATTGCTTCATAGGCGCCCTGGTCGCAGACGTCGTTACGCAGTACACCACGTTGATCGGCGGGTTCACAGTCAACGGTAAGCGGATTGTCGAGTGCGGCGCTGTTCTCATCAATTATGGCATGCGTCTGCGGATAGCCAACATCCGGGGCTCCGGGCCCCGTTCCACCATTGTCGGCCAGTGAGCCCAGCATCGGATCACCTTCAACGGCCTGGTCGCAGTTTCCGCCCTGCCACTTCACATTGGTCTGGTCAACCTGAATACCTGTATGAGTGTCGGGAAAACAGTGCTGGCCCTGGGCGGCAAAAACCAGGATGGAGTTGGTCATTTGCAGAGAACCTATGGTTCCGACGGAGCCTATTTGGGCACCCTGATCATTGGTCGAAGCATTGGCATAGAAGGTCGCATTGTTGACAACAATATTGTTCGGGCCGTTGTTCCAACCCACTGCACCACCGTTCGGCGCGCTGTTGCCCGTGAACGTTGAATTTCGGATGGAAACATCATGCGCCGGCCTGATCGCACCGCCGTAGTAGCTCGATGAGTCGCCGAGCACCTGGTTGCCGCTGAATTCGGATTCGCTCACGTCCAACTGGCCTGAGCCAAAGCCGTCAACGTGAATCGCGCCGCCGCCACCCGAAGTGAATTCACCGGGATCAACCGCCGCCTGGTTTGTTCGCCAAATGGTTCGCTGAACCGTCAGCGTTTCGCCTTTGTCGACCTGGAAACTCAACCCGCCACCCGAACCATCAGCCAGATTCCCCACCAGCAAACTGTCCTCAATCAGGCCGCTTGTCTGATACAGGTAGATTCCTCCGCCCCGGCTCGCGTGATTCTGCGCCAGCACGGTCCGCCGGACTTCAATCTCGGCATCTCCTCGCATGCTGATACCTCCGCCGGAGCCGTCTGCCTGATTGCCGACGACCTGGGTACCTTCGCCGAGCACAAACTTTCCTCCGTTGGCCGCAAGCCCCCCGCCCTGGCCCTCGGTCTGATTGGCACCATCCAGACTCCCGATGTCAGAGTGCTCGACAAGCAGTTCACTGAGCACGGTAAAGTTGCCCAGTATCGCCACACCGCCGCCTTCAACAACGGCGCTGTTGCCCTCGATTCGCGAACCATTGCGTATCTCGGAGGGATTTTCCGGAAAATAGAGATCAACGCCGCCGCCACTCTCGCGGGCGTGGTTGTCGGTGACCTGGCTGTTGTCGAGGATCAGGTTGGCCTCCTGTGCAACCTGCACGCCACCGCCACGGAAGCCTTCATTGCCGGTAATGACGCTATCCCTGATCTCCAGAGTTCCGGCAAATGCCTTGATCCCACCGCCACCGTTGTTGCTTTCGGTTTGCAGATTATTGGAAAACACACTGTTGACAATCAGAGTGTCTCCGCCCGTGCTCAAACCCGCACCATCGAAGCCGACCTCACAGCCGGTGACGGTGACCGAGTCCAGCGTCAGGGTGCTGTCACGAACACTGGCGATACAGCCACCGGCAAATCCACCCACGCCGTTCTGGATGACAATACCGTGCTCTCCCCCTTCGATTGACCAGTCGATCGGGTTGAATACCGAACCGTCGAAGATGCGGTCATTGCCCCCTCCATCAATGATGACTTCGCCGTCGCTGGTGTTTCGAATCACAACATCTTCAAGCAGATCAAGGTCACCCGAAGCTGCAGCATTCTCTTCGGCGGCTCCGACCAGCACGATGGTGCCGGCGATCGAGAGCAAAATTTCGTCATCCACTCCGTTCCCCGCAGGACAGTCTTCATGTAGCGCGCTGCCGGCGTTGATATTGCGGACGGCCTCGCGCAACTCGCAGGTATCGTTTCCGGCCAGGTTGGCCATGGAGTCGTCTAGCAGGCTGTCCACGACCAGCACGGCTCCCACTGCGGGTCCTGTCACCAGGCAAGCAAGCAGGTATCCCAAAGCGGCACTCAGTGTTCTGATATCGCGCAATTTGTTCATGGCGTTCCCTCCGCGGATTTCTGCTGCTCCGGCGACCCGGAGCAAGGTAAAAAAAGTTGCCCCTTATCAGAAATAGCGAGTTTGACCTCCGAAATGAGACATCTGCGACAAGATGGCCGTGCCCGTTGGGCGGGAAGCCGGCGTCGAGATTGCGAGGCTCGCTACCCGAGGTTTTGCAGAATCCGGTCGTGCCGGGCGGCACGTTCTGCATCCGGGTCGGGACTGGCCTTGACCTGTTCGATTACCTGAACATAGCTTTCCGGGAACCCATGAAAGCGTGCGCCAGCGACCACCAGGTCGCGGTACCAGGTCCAGGGTCGGGCGGTTTCGGCACGCCAGTGGCTGGGGGTCAAGTACGTCACTGCCGATCGCTCTTCTCCGTCAACGATCACATCCATCCAGAAACTGTCGTAGCCGCGTCCGGCACCTTCGAATCGATCCAGAATCGAATACTGCTTCTGATCGAGTTCGTATAGTGCGGCCCAGGCATCGGCATCGCTGCCGGGAGCGGCGCGCAGGTTGGCCTTGGCCGAGCCGTCCGAGCCGCGTTTGTCGAACATCAGTTTCCAGCCTGGCAGGCAGACCTTGCCCGCGCACTCGACTGGGCCGACGCGCTCGATCAGGCGGTTGGGGTGGAGGTTGGAGCCGTAGGTTAGATACAACAAAGGGTTCAGGATCAAGGATCAAGGATCAAGGATCAAGGGTTAGACCAGGCCGGTGGGGCGGAACAGGCGGTCGTGGAGGTTGAGGGCGTAGCGGTCGGTCATGCCGGCGACGTAGTCGAGTACCTGGGTGAGGGTGTCGGCTTCGGCGATGCGGTAGCTGTCGGGGATTTCGTCGGGGTGGGCCAGCAGGTGTTCGACGATCTGGTGGATGACACCGCGGGCACGCTGGTTCTGGGCTTCTGATTCGGGACGCAGGTAGACGCGTTCGAACATGAACTCGCGGAACTGCTTCATGGCCAGCAGGATATCGGCATCCATGGCCACCCGGCCACGCTTGCAGGACTCGCTGATCACGCCTTCGATCATGGTGTTGATCCAGCTTCGTCCCTTGATCGGGCCCAGGCGCTCGACGATGTCGGGCGGCAGGTCGTCATGGGTGATTACCCCGGCTCGCAGGGCATCCTGAAGATCATGGTTGAGATAGGCGATGCGATCGGCGAAGCGGCAAATCCAGCCTTCGGCGGTATGTGGAGGTGGCTTGACCCGCCAGGTGTGGGCGCGAATGCCGTCGAGGACTTCCCAGCTCAGATTGCAGGGTTCGAGCACTTCGAAGATCCGCACGCCCTGTTCGGAGTGTAGCCATTCGCCGCCCTCGATGTAGTCCGACAGCGCGGCTTCACCGGTGTGACCGAACGGCGTATGACCACAGTCGTGGGCCAGGCAGATGGCCTCGGTCAGCACTTCGTTCACGCCCAAGGCCACGGCCAGGGCACGCGCCACCTGGGTAACCTGCAGGGTGTGGCTCATGCGGGTGACGAAATGATCGCCCTCCGGATTGATGAACACCTGGGTCTTGTGCTTGAGCCGGCGAAAGGCCTTGGAATGCAGCACCCGATCACGATCGCGCTCAAATTCGGTCCGATAGGGATCGGGGTCTTCCGGACGGGTGCGACCGCGCGACTCGGTCGAGCGGGTGGCCAGTGACGAGAGCAGCGACTCGCGCTGCTCGCGCTGTTGCCGCGTAACTGGAGTCAGGCTGGTTCTTTCGATGACTGTACTCATGTCGCCTAGTTTACAGGGCGTCCCTGACGGCAGCGTTAAAGCCGACCAGAACCTTGCCGCGTGACTCGATCACCGGACGCTTGATCAGAGTGGGATGCTCGACCAACACGGCGGCCGCTGTCCGCGGATCCATCGCTTTCGCACGCGCTTTTTCATCCAGGCCGCGCCAGGTTGTCGAACGGCGATTGACCAGCGTCTCGGTGCCCACCGCGGCTAACCAGCGATCAATCCTGTCGCTGTCAATCCCATCCTCGCGCAGGTCGTGCCATTCATGCGCCCTGCCCTGCTCGTCCAGCCATTTGCGTGCCTTGCGGCAGGTGTCGCAGCTTTTGATTCCGTAGAGTTCCATGGCGGCATGATAACGCAGTGCCATTGGTGACTCGATCTATTGCCTTCGGAAGGCGGGAGGCTATTCACTACAAATGTGGCCGCCGGAATCAGTCGTTTTCGCGTGCCTGCTCAAGCCGCTGGCGAGCGTCCCGGGAAAAGCGATGATCCGGACCGAGGATGGATTCGGCCATCAGTACGGCACGCTCAAGCGTGGCCAGGGCTTCGGGCCGACCAGCGGCGATCTGAGCCTGTCCGAGGTAGCCCAAAGGCTGGATCAGATCGTAGTGGGAGAGTCCACGGGTCGATTCAATGCCGGCAACCCCCGATTGCAGCACTGCCAGACCCTCGGACACTTGCCCGGCCAGAACCATGGCGTGGCCGCGATCGGCGGTCGCGCGGTGTGCCTGCAATTGCATGCTGACCCCGCCGATGGCTTCGTAGGCCGCCTGCGCCTGTTGCAGCGCCTCGATGGCGGCATCGAATTGCGCCTGATCACGCCGGGCCCGACCCAGGTATCGCAGCGCATGAGCGTGGGTAATAGGAGCGGCACCGGCCGATGAAATCACCCGCTCGAGATGTTGCTCGGCTTCGGCAGGTTGGTCCTGGCCGAGCAGAAACAGACTCTTGGAGAACAGCGCGCTGGCCACCGGATCACTGTCGGGGCCGAACAGCTCTTCACGAATGGTTATGGCGCGATCGAACATCGGCCCGGCCTCATCTCCGCGGCCCATGCGGTCCAGCAGGCTGGCCAGGGTCAGCAGCGAGGCGCTGAGTTCCACGCCTGATTCGGTCTCCGAACCTTCCAGCGCCTGTATCACGGTGCGCATCTCGCGCTCGGCCAGGGCGTAGTCGCCCAGATCGATCGCAAAGACGGCCAGGGCATGTCGATGTCCAATGGTTTCGGGATGATCCGGGCCCAGTCGGCGCTCAACCCGATCAAGCAGTTCCTGCTGTCGGGCCACGGCCTCGGCATAGTCCTGGTTGTATCGGAGCGCTCCGACCAGCGTGCTCAAAACTCGATCAGCCTGATCATCGTTGCCTTGTGCCTGGTACAGATCCACAGCGCGACGCAACGGGGACTGAGCATCGACTCGTGAATCAAGCGCGTAGAGACTCTGGCCGACAATCCAGTAGGCATCGGCCAGTGCCGACCTGTCATTCGCTTCCAGAGGCTCAAGCCGGTTGATCGCCGAGCGTGCCAGATCAAGCGCCTGCTCATGTTCGGCCCGGTTCATATGCACTTCGGCCAGGTGCCGGAAGACCAGTCCCTGCAACCAGGGATCCTCGGCCAGATCGGTCCGGGCCTGCTGGCTGCCGGCGGTCAACAGCGCTTCGATCGAGTCGACCGGCTTTCCCTGGCGCGGATCGCCGGCACGGAACAGATCGGTCATGAACAGCAAGGTTCGCCGGGCGCGCGCCGATTCGGCCTCGGCGCGTTCGGCCTGATGAAGCGCCCGTTCGGCTTCCCGTACCGCCACCCCGGCCTGCCAGGCGGCCAACACCAGCCCGACAAGCAGCGCTGCGATCACGGCAGTCACTGCCGCCGCACCCCAGCGATGGCGGTAGAGAAAGCTAGCGAGTCGATATCCCGTCGACGGTCGCCGGGCCCGTACCGGCAGGCGATGACGATGGCGCGCAAGATCCTCGGCCAGTGCTTCGACCGAGGCATAGCGCTGTTCAGGGCGCTTGGCCATGGCCTGGGCCACGATCGCATCGAGATCGCCGCGCAATTGACGAGACGACAAGCCGGGTCCGCGCTTGGCAGCATTCTCGCGGGACGATGGCCGGGCCGGTTCGTGGTCGCAGATGGCCGCGGTTAGTTCCTCGGTGGTCTGATCCGCTCGCCGGAAAGGATGCTGACCGGTCAGCAATTCGTACAGCATCACGCCCAGGGCATGGATGTCGGTCGCGACGCTGACCGGCTCGCCACGAAGCTGTTCGGGAGCCGCGTAGTCCCGGGTCATGATCCGCAGCCCGGCCATAGTTTCGGCACCGTCATCCGCATCGGCGTCCATCAGTTTGGCAATGCCGAAGTCGAGCAGCTTGACCGAACCATCGTCGGTGACCAGGACATTGGCGGGTTTGAGGTCGCGATGGACAATCAGCCGGGCATGGGCGAACTGGACCGCCTGGCAGACCTGTTCCGTCAGTTCGATCCGGCCATTCAGGTCCAGCTCTCGTTGCCGGCACCATTCCGTGATCGGCTGGCCCTGGATTCGCTCCATCGCAAACCAGGGCCGTCCGTCCGGCAGCATGCCGCCATCGATCAGGCGCGAAATCCCCGGGTGATCGAGCGAGGCCAGAATGCGGCGTTCGTCTTCAAAGCGACGAATGATGTTTTCGGAGTCCATGCCACGCTTGATCAGCTTGACCGCAACCTGCTGCTCGAAATCCCCGGCCTCACGCTGACCGGCATAGACCACGCCCAACCCGCCCCGGCCGATTTCTCCGGTCAGCCGAAACGGCCCGGCCCGCTCGGGCATGGAGCGCGCTTCATCCTGACGCAGCAGTTCGGCGATCTTCTCCGGATCCACCTCACCGAGGAACTGACCAGCCCGGGAGCGGGCATCCAGCAACGAATCCAGCTCGTCGACCAGTGCCGGTTCTTCCGTCGCCAGCGCATGAAGAAACGGCTTGCGTTCTGCCGGCTTCAGCTCGATCAGTCTGGCAAATGCGTCACTGAGAGCATCACTTTTCGTCGTCATCCATCATGCCTTGATGATCCTGGTCGAGTTCCCGATAGAGCCAGGCGCGGGCCAGTTCCCAATCCCGAACCACCGTGCGACGTGCGATATCCAGCGCTTCGGCCGTTTCGTCGATGCTCAGACCACCGAAAAAGCGGCATTCAACGACCTTTGCCGGCCGGGGCAACTTGTCGGCAAGTCGTTCCAGGCATTGGTCCAGGCTGATCAGATCGGCAGCAAAGCCATCGACTGCCAGACGATCATCTTCCAGGGTGAGGTTGCGCTGGCCCGCGCCCCGCTTTTCGCTCTGACGGCGGCGGGCGGCGTCAACCAGTACCTGGCGCATAGCTCGGGCGGCAGCGCCAAAAAAGTAGCCTCGGTGGCGACCGGTAACCTGGCGACCATCGATGAGCTTGAGGTAGGCCTCGTGAATCAGCGCCGTGGTGTCGAGCGTATGAGCCCGCCACGCCCCGGCCAATTGTTTGCGGGCGATGCCACGCAACTCGGCATAGACTCGAACGAATACCGCATCGAGTGCCGGTTGCGAACCGGTATCGACCGAGCTGATCAGCAACTCGGTCAGTCCATCTCCCCCGGAATGGTGATCGGACCCCGATTCGGACATGACGGCAACGGCCGGTTGAGTTCCGGTCAAAGACTACGCCCCGCCGGGGTTGGAAGCAAGAGACTCTCTGCACCGGTTCCGAAGACACGTCACTGCTCGAATCGGTCGGCGAAAAGTCCATCGGTGATCGCCGGAACGCAGAATGACAACTCCGAGGTATTGCCGAACAGGTCGGTTGCGGTAGCGGTGATCTGCCGACCGGTCACGTTGATGAACTCCGGAATTGGCAGGACGGTTTCGAATGCCACGGTCGCAGGGGTGTTGTCCGGCGCAGAAACAATCACGTTGTAGTCCCCGAGAAAGTCCTGTGCCGGGCCGTTACCGCCCGGATCACAGCTTGAACTGGCGAAGAACTGCAGCCGATAGACCGAACTGAACCCACCATCGTTGCTGCAACTGGACAGTACACCCTCGATAGCGATCTCGTCACCGTCAATGAGGGCTGTTGCCAAAACCGGCCGGTTCTGGCCGCGATTGGCGAGCAGATCGGCCGATGCCGCACAATCATTGTCGTTGGCATCCAGTCCGAATGATCCCAGATCGATTTCGATCTCGGAGGCCACCGACCCGTTCAGCGACAGCGAATTGCTCAAGATGCGATTGCGTTGTCCGGACATAATCCGGATGGCATGTTCGGTACTGTAACGGATCAGGTTGGGCCGACCTTTCGGTCCGGCAACCCCGATGGAATTGTTGCTGGCATCGCTATCTATCAGAATGCCCTTGCGGTTGGTCGGTATCGGTGGGCACGGCGGCAGCGGTGATATGCCACACAGGAGAATGCCTCCACGCCGGCCCCCGATCCGATTGCCGGCAATCAGGTTGCCGGTGGACCCTTCACCGGCAAGAACGATACCGTCGCGAGTCTGGCCCGAGATCAGGTTGTCCAGGACCAGGTTGTCTTCGCTGTGCACCAGGCGGATGCCGTCGAAATTGCCAACCGCTTCGATACCAGCCGGATTCGTGCCGATGTAATTGTTGATGATCTGGTGGTCGTGACTGGCCGTGCCGATCACCTGGATGGCCGCCAATGACGACCCGCTCAGCGTATTCCGGTTGCCCGGCGAACTGCCGCCGATCAGCGCATTGCTGGCCGAGTTCATCAGCCGGATGTTTTCACTGCTGACGGCCAATGTCGTCCCGTGAAAGGCTCCGCCAAACTGATTGCCCTGAATCTGGTGACCACTGCCACCCTGCATAAAAATCGCCGCCTCACCCAGCAGACCACCACCATCATCATATCCGCCAAATCCGATACCACGTACGGTCAGCTTTGCCGAGCTGTTTGACGGTACTCGCAGTGCAAAGGGCACATCGACCAGTTGCGAAGCAATCAGGCCGATGCACAACACGCCGTTGTTACCGTGCTCGAAGTTATTGAATGATGCTCCGCTCTGACTGTAGCCGTTGATGATCACGCTTTCGGTGATATCCGGCAGCGGCTCGGCCAGGGTGATAAAGCGCGGACAACTGCCGGGAATATCGAATTGCACCAGGTTCAACCCGGGATTGGCATTGGCCTGGTTGAGAATATCCCGAAGCGTGCCGCTGCCACTGCTGGCCGAACTGGTCACGGTCAGCACGAACGGACCGGGCGGGACTACACTGGATTCAAAGGCACCGCGATCCACGGTTCCGCCGATCACCCGGGTTGCGCCGGTGATATCCGTTGCCGGCAGACCACCCGGCACACTGTCGGTACCCGAATTTATGGCGGGTGAATTCGGCTCGTTCGGCCGGTAGTCAATCGGGTCGAGCTCGGGGTCAACCACGAGATTGTCCGCCGAGCCGGCGAAAAAACCGCCGCCATCTGAAGTTGTCAATGTTTGGTAGATGTTGTTGTAGGCGCGTGGTGTATTGCGAGTCAGATGGATGCTGCCGAATATATTGTTGTACAGGGTATCGACTCCGAGTTCATTGGCGCTGCAATTGGCCGATTCGTATTGAGTCTGAAGATCGAATCCCGAATGGTTGCGTACTGTGTTGTTGATCAAGCGGTAGCTACCAACAGCGTCGAGAAAACAATCGATCTCGATGCCGTTCAGTGCACCACCGACGATCAGATTGTTCGTAATCCTAGCCAAGTGACAGGAGGTGTCGACCCGCAACGAGGGCCAGGAGCCAATACCCGAAATGCTGTTGCTGATACGCACACGCCTAACGATGAACTCCTGGCCGAATGGAGTGCAATCATAAGGAGTACCCAGCACCACACCGGCGTTCTCCAGAAAATGGAGGCTTTCAATGATGACCGATGCTCGAGCAGAAATGATCCAGCGCGCATTGCTGTTGGATTGGCCGTGTATTGTCGTTGCATCCGGATTGACCGTCGCACGAGTGCTGCAATCACTATTCCAGCCGCCTGACAGTTTCAATGCTTGCTGGAGAGGGGTAGTGTCCGGGATCGACCAGCCATCGGGAATGACATACATCCCGCTCACTACGCGGATCTCGTTCTGCTGACCGTTGATCACCGACAGATGTAGCGAGCCAATCAGCTCATTTTCCGTGTCGACGCAGAACAGTTCCGCGCGGACTGCGGGTGCCAGAGTCACCGCAACAAGCAACACGATCGCTGATATCGATTTCCACATATGGCCGCTCATGGTTCAAACCGATCGGCAAATACCCGGGCATGCGACTCGAAGGCGCCAATATCAATCGACTCATCGTTGCTTCGCGGCAGGCCACGGTAGTCGAAGCTCCCTTTTGACCAGGCCGAGATCATGCCAGGCTCTAGTCCTCCGTCGAACAATTCGCTTTCCGGATGGGGAACACCGTTAAAGCACAGCAACCCTGTGCAAGGCTCATAGAGCGGCACAACACTGATATTTCCAGCCTCACTGGTGGGCGCTTGATTGAACACCGAATTCTCGAAATTGTTGTTTCTGAGAGAAAACGTGCTCGACAACCCGGCGACCCGCAAATCCAGCCCTTGATTGCCCCACAAATTGTTGTTGATCACGTACTTGGATGGCACCGAGCCACTGATCAAAATACCCCCTGTCGAATCCGACTCCGTAGTCTCAACCAGATTATTGACAACGGTGTTATTGACAAACGTCGTGCGAGCACCGAACAACTGGTCAAGACCTCCGTTGAGCAACAATTCGACTGCTCCGTAGTTGAGTCGCGCGCGATTCAGTCGAAAAAGATTGTTGACCACATGCACCTGGCCCAGATCCGAACCGGCGATGCCGATTGATAACCCTCCTCCCCATCGTGCTTCATTGTTAAAAAACAGGTTGCGCTCAAGACGAATCGACCCGGAGAAGTCGACCTCGGCCAGAATCCAGAGTCCGGCACCACGGCCGGGGTCCGGGACAAACCCGTTCTGAAAGGCAATTCGGCTGATTTGAAGATTGCCGCCGTCCTGCATTTTGACTTCGAGAACGCGATCGCTCAATTGGCCGCTGAGCGTGGTATTGGGTGATCCTTCGAGCTGCTGGCCGCAGGGGTTTTCGAAGAACTCGCTCCAGCCACCCGAAATGGTCAGGTCGAAGTTCTCAGTCGACTCAGCGAAGTAGCGAAACCCGCCATTGATGGTGGAGTAGGTGCCGGATGCAATGCGGATTTCGTCATCTTCGCCATTGCCCTCGGCGACTGCCAGCGCAAACTCCAGCCCGGCGGCGGAGGTGACGCACAATTCCGCCGCCCGCGCCCCCGGCAGCAACAACAATCCCAGCAGCATCCCCCGACAGACGTATTGAACAGACATGAACGTGCACCTCGAAACATGAACCTGTCCATAACGTGCGAAAGCGCGTCGAAAACCGGGCCATCGGAACTTCGAAGTCGATTGGAAAAGAGGAATTTGTTGGGCTCGGCGGCCGACGGTGACCGGCCGGCCGGAAGTCAAGGCTCGAAGCGGTCACCGAATAGCTGATCGGGAATTCCGTACACCCGCACCTGTCCGGTTCTGGGATAGGTCGTGTAGGGAGGAAATGCCCCCGCGCAGCCACGCCCGGGGTAGCCAACCGCGATCCCGCGTTCGACGACGGCCAGTGAAGATCCGAAGCGGCCATTGTCGCGGCCGATCACATTCGGGTCCTCATCATCGCATTCCTCGTCGGCCAGCGCGCCGGGCGAGAGCATTTCACGCAGCCACCAGCCGGTATTGTTGAATACCGGGCCCAGGCGGGCCCGGTAGACCCGGCCGACATTGGCTCCATCGGACTGGTTGAAGGTGGGTGCACCAATCCATAAATCGCTGTCTTCGAATGCGAGGCTGGTGCCGAAATTCATGGCCTGCTCGCGGCTTTCACACAACGTGGCAGCGGCAGCGCATAGAAAGGTATTGAAGCTGGCATCGCCGTCATGCGTGAACTCGCCGGGAAAAGGGCCTTGCCGAAAGATGCTGACCGTTCCGCGACGGTATCCCACGGTCGGATTGCCCGCCGGATAGCGATTGGGCGCGCCGATGGCCAACAGATGATCACTAATCGCCAGACCACTGACCCGATAGGCCACCGCCGCCCCGAACAGATCACCCGATTGCGGAGAGGGCTGATGGACCACCTCAATCTGAGTCCATACGCCCGAAGCGTTACGATAATAAACGTAGGCCGCGCCGGCCAGGTTGGCGTGCTGGGGGGCCCCTACTGCCACCCAGACCGTCGTACTGGTGACATCAATGGCCACGCTGTAACCAAACAGATCACCGGGGCTGCCATTGCTGGCCGTCAGTATCGCATCCTCCTGCCATGAAGCCTGGTTGGGGAGACGGCGAAACACTTTGACATATTAACAGTCTCACAATAGTCTGGACATCAAGTTCTGACCGAAGTATAATTGGCTCATGCCACAGACACCTCCTAAAAGCGACGCACGCAGCTTAGATCATAAGACGCTGACCGAGCTGCGCAAGC
>Ga0208979_100599_pt1 | contig 16577 bp, 17 predicted proteins | sample HotLakConsUCCSLE_FD_184738 | JGI IMG/M metagenome (GOLD analysis project Ga0208979, IMG submission 184738) | Hypersaline microbial mat communities from Hot Lake, Washington, USA - Hot Lake Consortium UCC-SLE (SPAdes) | ecosystem: Environmental > Aquatic > Non-marine Saline and Alkaline >... | reverse complement strand
TACAGTTACGCCTGACGACCATAGCAAGCGTGAACCACCTGATCCCTTGCCGAACTCAGCAGTGAAACCGCTTCGCGCCGATGGTAGTGTGGGGTCTCCCCATGCGAGAGTAGGTCATCGTCAGGCATCTATACCAAAGCCCCAGCTTCTAACGAAGCTGGGGCTTTTTAATGCGCGGAAGAAAAGCAGAGGTCTCCTCATGAACTCTTTTGTCGGGAATCAATGAGCGGGACTAAGGGCGAGTCTAAGAGTGAGATAGGGTATGATGGCAGCGTTTAGCGGGATATTTTTCAGGCATGTTCAACCGGTTAAATAGGAAGGTCTAGTGACGGAAGTCGTCCCCACGTCGTGGTTAGTTTACTGTCGCCCAGGTTTCGAGAGCGACACGCTTGCGGAGATGCAGCACCACGCGGATCAGCAGGGCGTATCCTGCGAGCCATCTTATGGCGATGGCTGGGCGTGTCTTACCCGCTTGGACGGCGAGCCGGTGAATACGTTGCATCGCCAAGCCGCGTTTCAAAGGCTTATTTTTGCGCGGCAGAGCCTTGCGGCGTTACCGGCGCTGAGCCTATCCCGCGATGATCGTATTTCCAGTATGGTTGAACAAGTGAAGGCCAGTGGCTGGAGCTTTGAGGACATCTGGCACGAAACGCCTGATACCAACGACGGTAAAGCGCTTTCAGGCTTGATTAAGGCGCTCACAAAACCGCTTGAGAGTATTCTGAAGAAGCGTGGCGCGCTGAGGCGAAAGGCTGGGGGGCGTCGGCTGCATATCTTCTGGACCGAAGGTGATCGTGTACAGCTGGGAATCAGCTTTCCTGGTAACAGAAGCGAGCTGATCAACGGCATCCGGCGTCTGCGCTCTCCGACAAGAGCGCCCAGCCGCTCCACCCTCAAGCTTGAGGAGGCGTGGCACGAGTTCATACCCCGCGAGCAATGGGATGTTCGTCTGGCTGATCATATGCAGGCAGCCGATCTGGGGGCCGCGCCGGGGGGGTGGACCTGGCAACTCGTCCAGCGAGGCATGTATGTATATGCCATCGATAATGGGCCTATGGATGCAGAGCTGATGCGAACAGGGCAAATCGACCATTTAAAAGAGGATGGCTTTACCTGGTCGCCCCCGCAGCGTTTAGACTGGTTGGTGTGTGATATTGTTGATAAGCCGGTGCGAGTGCTGGCCATGGTTGAGCGATGGCTAACGCAGAAGTGGTGTCGAGAAGCCATCTTCAACCTGAAACTTCCCATGAAAAAGCGCTGGGAAGAAGTATCACGCTGTTTAGCAATGTTAACTAACGCATTATCTGACGCCAACGTTTCGGCAGATATTGCCTGCCGGCATCTTTACCATGATCGTGAAGAGGTCACGGTGCATGTAAGATTGAAGCATTGACGTTTAGTAGCTGGCTTCATAGATTCGAATGGTTTCGTCTTCTGTCAGAAGCGGTAAAATTCGTTGCATTGCGCTGGCCCGTGCTTCGCTGCCGTGCCATTCATTCCAGGCGCGTAAATCACGCCATTTGGTAATCATTAAACGACGATCAGTATGGCCCAGTTCGACCAGGCTTTCGCCGGCAACAAACCCACGTGCACCCAGGGAAACACGCATGGCTTCACGAGCGGCTTGTTCATACTCTTCTTCAAGACCGGGCATAATACGCCGTTCAATGATGATTTTGATCATAGATTAAGTCTCAGCTTTGAGGATATCGATGTCTGACGTTATAAGTGATGTGCCACACCATGACGCGGTATTGGATACCAGCGGCCTTTATTGTCCTGAGCCCATTATGCTGATGCACAATAAGGTACGTGATATGGCGTCTGGCGACATATTAAAAGTCATTGCAACAGACCCTGCAACCACGCGTGATGTACCTAAATTTTGCCAATTCCTGGGTCATGAGCTGGTTAAGCAAACGTCAGACGCAGAGCAGTATCATTATTTTATACGCTTGGCATAACCGTCATGCAGGCAGCACGGGTTAAGGCGCTAACCCGTGTTGGCCTTATTCCTGCGGCAGAATGACCATGGCCAGTGCATCGAGCGTCGCCGGGTCTTCTGCCAGAATACGGTTGGCAATGTGACGCTGAAAGAAGTAGACGCTTTGGTGCATGGTCTTAGCACTATACAAACAGTCGTCTCCCAGCAGGATTGGCGTCATTTTGGCTTTATCTTCATCAGCAAGCAGGGCATCGACGCTGCCATCGCTGTAAAGTCGCCAGCCGTAAACGGGCTTCATATGCCATGGGGAATCGGGGTGGTTCATGCAAAGTGCGTGGGTGCCCAAGGTGTCGGGTAATTGCTGAATAAGCGTGACTTCGCCAGAGGGTTCATACTCAAAATACTCGGCGGCAGAGGCAAGCTCATCGGCTTTATGGTCGGGAGGGGTGTCGAAAATTTCTTCCGTTTCAGGATCGCGATAGCCAATAAAGCGTCCATTCTCATGGCTGTGGAGTGTGTGGCAATCGGTCAGCTGTTCCATCCAGGGGACCAGCCCAACGATGTGGCCGTCTTCTCTAAGCCCCCAAGCAAGCAATGGCATACCGTAATAGCTGTCCGGGTCGGACGCCAACTGGTAAACCATTTCCAATCCATCCAACTCTGGCGCCAGACGGACAAGCGTTTTACGCGCCTGTTGACGCTGACGGACAGTTTCCAGGTCGATGACCTGGGCAGAGCGGGGTGACAGGGGTGCGCCCATAATGTCCCTCCTAGTGCTGCGTGGCCACGACATTGGCAAAACAGGTGAATCGATGCTTGCCGCATAGCTCACCAATAGCACAGGTTGGCCCGAAGGTTAAGGGGAAAACGACGTTTTAATTAGACGCACAATCGGAAATTCGTGATCTGGCGCGTTCGTGCGCAGTTCTGGCGGACTGAAATTGCTGCCAGGGCGCGTCGGAAGCGTCCAGCGACAGCCATTTTGACCGGTACGCCCGGATCGGTTCAGGCGGCGTAACGGGCTGCTGGGTAATTAAACGATTGACGGCCGTTAACCAGCGTTCGGCAGTCTCTGACAGCGCCTCCAGGCGCTGTTGATTTCCGTCCGGCAGGCAAGCTTCAGCCGACGAGTGCTGATTGAGGTAATCGCTGGCGTCGTTCAACCGCTGAGTCGCGAGCATGAGGGTGCGCAGGATTTCGGCGGTCAGGGGACGCGCCCGAAGTGTGTCCAGGTGTTGCTCGAGGGTCGCAGAATCCTGATGCCACGCGAGGCTGAACTGATGGTCCACCATGCGCTGCAGGTAGCGCAGTGCCTCCAACTGAGGCTTGATATCCGGCAGGGCGTCGATATTCAGTGGGTGACTGGCGCGTGCAAAACTGCCTTCCCACTCGTCGGAGTCAAAGATGGCATTCCAACTGACATAAGGTAGCTGCGCCGTCTTGATCGCCGTTAAGCGTTGCAGTCGTTCACGGTTTTCCGCACTTAGCTCGTCAGGTACATCACTTGTCCAGCAAAGGGTCAGGCGTTGCCACAGTGTTCGTTCATAGAGCCATTGCTGACTGGGCGGTGCGACCTTGCCCAGTTGGTTATTGCGCGCGGCCACTAACGAGGTGATTTCACATTCGCGCAGTGCATAAACGTTGAGCAGCGAGTCGCGGGTTTCGTCGATCTCGAGCAGGCGCGCTCCCTGCTCGGGAAAAGCCGCAATATTGGGCGGCGAGGATGACGCGATCGGCCCATTGTCCAGGGCGTCTGCCAGCTGTTGATGGTAGGCCTCCCAGGGCTCTTCCGCTTGGTGGCCGCCGCAGCCTAACAGCGTCAATGGCAACAGCCATTGAACCGCCGCCTGAGAATAACGTTTCATGCTGATTCCTGATCGCTGATGTATCGACGGCTAATGGCGTGTAGGCGCCAGGCCAGCAGAACGGCCGCCGTACTCAAGCCGGCAATGAGGCCGATCCAGTAGCCGTGGACCCCTAAAGGCGCAAAGACGCTGCCCAGCCCTTTGGCACCCAGCCAGTGACCGCCGCCCAAACCTACCAGCCAATAAGAAAGTACCGTAATCGCCATCACCACGCGGGTATCTTTATAGCCTCTCAGAGCACCCGCCAGATTTACCTGAAGCGAGTCGGAAAGTTGAAAAATCGCCGCCAGCGCGATGATGGACAGTGCCAGCGACTGTATGGCCTGATTGGCGGTATACAGCGCAATCATCGGGGCTGCGGTTATCCAGAGTACCAGACTATTGAGGACAGCCACCGCAACGCTGACCCCGATGCCGTTCCAGGCGACGAGACGCGCATGGCGCATGCGCTGCTGTCCCAGCGTATTGCCGACCCGCACCGTCAGCGCCATGCTAAGCGACATGGGCAACATGAACAGAATGGTGGTGTAACTCAGCGCGACCTGGTGAGCGCCGACCGTGACCTCACCAAAGCTGGCGATGAACAACGCAATCAGCGTGAACAAGGTGACTTCAACGAAGATGGCCACGCCGATGGGAACGCCGACCACCAGTAATTCGCGAATGCCGCGCCACTTGGGAAGCGCCAGTCGTTGCCACAGCCGGATACCTTGATAGTGACGGGTGCGGTGCGTATAGATCGCCATGGCGATAGCCATGGTCCACATAGAGAGTGCCGTGGCGATACCGCACCCCAGCGCTCCCAATGCCGGCAGCTGTTGCAACCCATCGGGTAGCCATGGACCCAGCAGGCTTACCAGTCCATCGCCGCCGTAGATCAACACATAGTTGGCAGGAATGTTGACCGTTAAGCCGATCAGGCTGATCCACAGCGCGGGACGGGTGTGGTTCATGCCGTCTGAGAACGCCCTGAGCGCCTGGAAGAGCGCAATGCCGGGCATGCCAAATGCCACCGCGGCAAGATAGCCGGCGGACGAGTGGGTGACCTGATCAGGCACGTCCATCAGGTCAAAGATGGGCCTCACCATGAACCAGAGCAGCAGGGCGGAAAGCAGGCCGAGCCCAAGGGCGACCCAGAGCGCCTGGTGGACCGCCGGGCGAATCGCGCCGTGACGTTGCCCGCCCAGTAGTTGAGCAACGATCGGCGTCAGCCCCATGAGCGTGCCCGTCATGAACAGCATCAACGGCACCCACAGGCTGGAGCCGACCGATACCGCCGCTAGCGAAGTAGCGTTATAGCGGCCCGTCATCATCACATCGACCACGCTCATTCCCGCCTGGGCGAGCTGGGCGCCGCAGATAGGCAACGCGAGCCGCACCAGCTGACGCGTTTCAAGCCAGGAAACAGAACTGAATTTATCCAACACACGACCCACGCGATGACTCCTGCGCAATGTGGTCCTCAAAGCAGGTTAGATTAGCAGGTATAATGAACGGAATTATGCTGTTAATGAGGTAAATGTGAGTATTACCCAACCACAATGGACGCTCGACGAGGTGACCGCCTTATTCGACGGGGTTTTTTTCGAGCGTTATCACACCCGACTGGTGAGGGGCGGCGACGAGCCGCTATACCGCCCTGCGGATGAGCAGACGCCTTATCATCAAATTATCTTTGCGCATGGCTTTTTCGCCAGCGCATTGCACGAAATAAGCCATTGGTGCATTGCCGGCGCCAAGCGGCGCCAACAGGAAGACTATGGTTACTGGTATCTGCCGGATGGGCGTAACGCCGAGCAGCAGCTCGCGTTTGAGCAGGCCGAAATCGCGCCTCAAGCCCTGGAGTCACTGTTTGCCGAAGCGAGCGGCCGCGAGTTTCATGTCAGCGTCGATAACCTCGGTGGCGATGCTGCGGTCGATCGTGAGGCGTTCGCCGCAAAAGTGAACGCGCGCGCCGCCAACTATAGGGAGCAGGGGTTGCCGACAAGGGCCAAGGCCTTCTGCTGCGCGTTGGCGCGTTACTATCGCCACCAGGATTCCCTCGAGACGGCGATTCGACAGGGTAAAGCGATGCTCGCTAACAGCCTGTAAGCCGCTGCCCTTAATCTTCTTGCGTCAGTTGGTGGTGCAGCGACAGCATGACTTCTATTTCATGTTCCGGCCGCATGGGCTCCAACCCGAGGTCACTAAAGGTATCGCTGCGCAGGCGATGCCATTCGCCTGCGCTGAGGCGCTCGTAGAGCACCGGGGCGGGGGCCAGCTCGACAAAAGGGTCAAGCCCGTAGGTGTCGAAAAGCCGTGCAAGGGCCGCTTCATCATCGCCATTGTCGCTGGTATACAGCGTCTCGGAGAAGTGATCGTTCTCCAGCTCGCGGATCACATCCAGCGGGCTAACGCCAAGGCTTTCCAGCTCCTCAATACTGTAGGCGCCCATCACGTTGGTATCTTCATCGATCCAGCTATCGTCCGGCTGGATCAAGGTTTGCTTGATACGTCCGTCTGGCAGCGACCAGGCAATAGCCAGCGGCAAGCCATTATCCTCGCCCGTCTCAATGGCAATGAATCCTGGGTAATCGGCCACGCGGTAACTCCTTTTAACGTTCTGTATCGAGTCGGAAGAATTGCTGGGCGGTTGTGGTGGTTGCCATCCCCATCTCAGCGTCGCTAATGCCGCGGCATTCGGCAAGTTCTCTCACAATCCATGGCAGCAGGGCGGGCTCGTGCCGACGACCTTTCAACTTGGCCGGTAGGTTCCGCGGCAGCAGGTAGGGGCAGTCGGTTTCCACCATCAGCCGATTCAGCGGGATCTCGCTGACCAGCGGGCGTAAATGGTGGCCGCGCCGTTCGTCACAGATCCAGCCCGTCAAACCTATATGCAAGTCTAGATCGAGATAGCCAAATAGCGTATCCCGATCAGCGGTAAAACAATGCACGACCGCCTGACTGATATCGTCCCGCCATGCATGCAATATGTCGCGCATGCGTTGCCCGGCATCGCGCTCGTGGAGAAACAGCGGTAATCCGTTTTCCGCCGCCAGGGCGAGCTGGGCTTCAAAGGCCTTTTCCTGCTCCTTGGGCGTCGAGAAGTTGCGGTTGAAATCCAGACCGCATTCGCCGACGGCAACGACCTCGGGCAAGGCATGCAGCGAGGCCATGCGGCGGAATACCTCGTCACTCCACTGGCTCGCATCGTGGGGATGTATCCCGGCGGTGGCGTAGAGGCCAGCATAGCGCTTGGCCAGCTCAACGGCCTGTTCCGCGTGCTCAATATCGGTGCCGGTCACGATCATGGTACTCACCTGTGCCGCCTGAGCCCGCTGAACAACGGCGTCAAGGTCGCGACCAAAGCTGTCGTGCGTCAGGTTCGCGCCGATGTCGACCAGCGGTACGCTGGGGCGAAACTGCAATGCCTCGGGTAAAAAATCGTCCACGTAAGCGCTAGCCAAGGGTGACTCCCGTCCACAACTGTAAAGCGGTATTGTAACGTCCTGTGGTGATATCGACTAATGAGGCAGGGATCGGAAAGCGCGACCGCCGGGCTATTTCGTCGATGAACCGCCTTCCCTGCGGCCGACGCGGCGATGGTTCCCCCACCCACCCTGTGCATGCGTTACACTGTGCGCCTCATTGAGAAGGAGGACACTGCGTGACCCTGTTACGACTCGAACAGCTGCAACTTGCCTACGGCACCCAGGTATTGCTCGACCGCGCCGATCTCACGGTTGAGAGAGGCGAGCGGCTGGCGTTAGTCGGGCGCAATGGCACCGGTAAGTCCACTTTGTTGAAACTGGTTGCCGGCGATATTCAGGCCGATGATGGCTCGATCTGGCGCGCCCCTGGCTTGAAGATTGGCGTGCTTGCCCAGGAGCTGCCCGACTCTTCTGGTATGACGATTTTCGACATGGTCGCCCAAGGGTTGCCGGAGGCGGGGGAGCTGCTTTCCGAATATCAGCACCTGATCAACGACCCTGACCCCGACATGAATCGCATGGCGACCCTGCAAACCCGCCTGGAAGCCATTGACGGCTGGTCGTTTCATCAGCGCATCGATGTCGTGCTGACCCGCCTGGGGCTGCCCCCGGAGGCCGAGATGAGCGCGCTTTCCGGCGGCTGGCGGCGTCGCGTGGCGTTGGCTCGTGCGTTGGTTGCCGAGCCCGACCTGCTGCTCCTCGACGAGCCGACCAACCACCTGGATCTGGACACCATCGCCTGGCTGGAAGAACAGCTCCTCGCCTTTAACGGCGCAGTGTTGCTGATTACCCACGACCGGGCGTTTCTTTCCAAGCTGGCGACCCATATTCTGGAACTGGATCGCGGCAAACTGGGACGCTATCCCGGCAGTTACGCCGAGTATCAGGCGCGTAAACAGCACGAACTGGAAGTCGAAGCACGTGAAAACGCCGAGTTTGATAAAAAGCTGGCCCAGGAAGAAGTCTGGATTCGCCAGGGCATCAAAGCCCGCCGGACGCGTAACGAAGGCCGGGTGAGGGCGCTCGAGACGATGCGCAATGAGCGCAGTCAGCGTCGTGAGCGGCAAGGCACCGCCAATCTGTCGGTGGATAGCGGCGAGCGAACCGGCAAGCGCGTCGTCAAACTGAAAGGCGTCAGCCAGCGGTTCGGCGATGACACCATTATCCGCGATCTGAATCTTGAAGTGATGCGCGGCGACCGGATTGGCTTTCTGGGGCGTAACGGGGCGGGCAAGACCACGCTGCTCAAGATCCTGCTTGGCGAGATCGAGCCGACCGAAGGCACAGTGCAGCTGGGGACCAATCTCAAAGTGGCCTATTTTGACCAGCTGCGCGCGGGGCTCGAGCTGGAGAAAACCGTCTACGATAACGTGGCCCAGGGCAGCGACCGGGTCAGCGTGGGGGGCAAGGACCGCCACGTGATGAGCTATCTACAGGATTTCCTGTTCACGCCCGACCGTGTACGCCAGCCGGTAAAAGCGCTATCAGGGGGCGAGTCCAATCGCCTGCTGCTGGCCAAGCTGTTTACCCAGCCGGCCAACGTACTGGTGCTTGACGAGCCCACCAACGACCTGGATATGGAGACCCTCGAACTCCTCGAAGAGCTACTGCTCAATTTCGAGGGGACGTTGCTGCTGGTGTCTCACGACCGGACCTTCATGGATAACGTCGTGACCAGCATGTTGGCGTTTGAAGGCGACGGCGTGGTGCGCGAATACGTGGGTGGCTATACCGACTGGATCCGCCAGGGTGGTAAGCTGCCGCCCGCGCCCTGGGAAGGGGCGGCCCGGCAAAACACCGAGCCCACCTCGAGCGTGGCGAAAGACAAGCCCAGCACGCCGGTCGCGCCGGCGAATAAGCCCGTCAAGCTTTCCTACAAGCTGCAGCGGGAGCTGGATGGGCTGCCTGCAGAGATCGAGCGCCTGGAAAGCGACGTGGAAGCGCTGGAGAAAGAAGCCGGTGATCCGGCGTTCTATCAGCAGGCGTCGACGGTCGTAACCGCCAGGCTGCAGGCGCTGGAGCAGGCACAGGAAGCGTTGGAAACCGCGATGGAGCGCTGGATGGCGCTCGAAGCCATGGCCAACGGCGAGCAGGGCTGACCACTAAAAAGGCGCCGCAGGGGCGCCTTTTGGTTAAGCGATAGAAGGGGCTGGATCACTCGTCGCTTTTTTCGCCTTTCTTGCCGACGCGTACCGCCAGCACGTCGCACTGCGCGCCGTGCAGCACGCCGGTCGAGGTGGAGCCCAGCAGTAGCGCAAACCCATGGCGGCCGTGGGAGCCGACGACAATCAAATCGACCCCATGCTCTTCGGCAAAGCGGTGAATCTCGGTGTCCGGCATGCCCACCACCACGTGCTGATCCGCTTCGGCGATGTGGGGCGCGGCAATGTCCGCCAGCCGTTTTTTGGCATGGTCGTCGAGCTGGTCCTGGATGCTGGTCAAATCCATCGGGATATCGCCGCCGTAGGCAAAGCCAAGCGGCTCAAGGGTATGCATGATGGAGATCTTGGCTTGATCGTTGCGCTCGGCAATCGCCACGGCACGCTCCAGGATCTTATGCGAGTCCTTGGTCAAGTCGACGGCAACCAATATATGGTGATAGCTCATGGCGTATCTCCTCAGTGAGTAACAAACAGTGTTCTATCTCTAATGTTCTCTACTTTAGGTGGCATGCCCTGTCTTAACAACGACCTGGATCATGGTTTTTATGATCTCGCCATCTTAGTGTGGTTCAGTTTGAAGGAAATGTAGAAATGGAATGGTTAATTATCGTCTTTATCATGCTGTTCGTGTTTGCCCCGGTGATGTGGCTCAAGCCCAGTCCCCGCCAGAAACGGACCATGGCCATGCGCCAGCACGTAAGTCGTAAAGGGGTGACGGTCAAGGAAGAGAAGCCGCCGATGCATGCCTTCAAAGGCACTATGCCGGCGTATCGCTGGCATTTCCCCCAACAGCAGCCAGGGCCGGACTTCGTGCTGGTGCGTGACGAGCATGCCAGCGAAGCACTGGAACTCTATCACGCTGGCTGGCGTTGGCGTGTGGCGCCATTGAGGCCGATTCCCCCTGGCGCAGAAGCGCCGCTCAAAGCATTGCTTGAACGCCTGCCGCTGGATGCCATGGTGCTTGAATCATCGCCCAACGCACTGACGCTATGGTGGTGGGAATCACAGAATGCGACGCGCTTCGATACGTACTTGGATGACTTTAATCAGCTACGCGACCAGCTCACAGGGCAGGCGGATCGCGCGTCGCAAGCCTCTGATCTGTCAGGAAGCCGCCTCCTGTAGATCCCGTGCCTGAATGGCAAGGCCATTCTGTTCAATACGCTCGAGCCATTCGCCCAACTGGTCCAGATCGGCTTCTGAAAGACCTTCGAACATCTCTTTCCTGGCCTCTTTGGCAACGCTGTCGATTTGCTCGAGCAGCGGCATGGCGGCGGCCGTCAAATAGATGCGCTTGCTGCGACGATCGCTATCGCAAGCGCGGCGTTCCACCAGGCCCTGTTCTTCCAGCTGGCTGAGCGTGCGCACCAGAGAAGGCGCTTCAACGCCTATGGCACGGGCCAAATCGCATTGAGGCTGACCATCGCCCAGGCGCCAGAGATGGTACAGCGTCACCCAACGCGTTTGCGTGAGGCCAAGCGGCGCCAAGCGTCGGTCCAATATCGAACGCCACAGATGGGGCAGGCGAGCAATGCGAAAACCAATTGATGATGCCATGATCAGCTAGTTACCAGTCAAAATGAATAATGCGATTGTCATAATCTCGGGCGCTTAATGCAAGGCGCGATCAGTCTTCCCCGTCGTCTGAGTCGGCATCGCGTTCAGGGCCGGCAATGAAACGCTGAAGGTTGAGCTTACTAAGCCCCGCCGCACGAATCGTGCTATCGGCCAGCGTCGCCTCACTTACATCATCGCTGACGGTAAACCGAATCAGCCCCAGGCGCTGACCACTGTCGGTCATGATGTCCACCCGCCAGCGGCCGCTAGGGTCTTCGGGAAAGTTCAGCTTGTGACTCCATGCGCGGTAGCCCTGCTCGCGCCCGCCGTTGATATCCAAATCGACGACGTCCAGGCGCTCCCCGTTGTGATGCCAAACGTGAGAAATCGTTTCACTCAGCCCGCGGGGTGCGCGAATTGCCGTGTAAACATACAGACCGTCCTGTTTGACCGCCTGTGGGGTCAAGTGCGTTGAACCACGTGGCTCGCGCTGCTGTATGTTCAATGCCGGTGACAGTGCGGTCCCGGTCATCCACAGGCTGGCGGGAGGCACCCACGCACGGCCAAACCAGGCAAGGCTCGCCAGCAACGCCACCATCGCCAGCAATGATAGCCAACCGCCCAGCGAGCGCTGTTTCAGGAGGTGCCAGAAACTCGGCAGCGCCACCACCATGGTGATGACAATGGCCAGCAACAGGCTCTCTCCGGTGGTCAGGTGCAGCATGATGGGTAGCGTCACCAGCACCACCAGAAACACGCACATCGCATGAAACAGGAAGTAAAGGCTGCGCCATTTGTCGGCAATCTTGTAGTAGAGCGGATCGATGATCGACAGCACAGCCATCGCCATCACGCTCACGGCAAAGAAACTCTGGCCGCTGTTCCAGACGGTGGTAATCAGGATGAACGGCAGGGTAAAAAACAGCGTCTCTTGATGGATCATCTGCGCGATAAAGGCGGCGACCCCCTTGGGTAGCGTTGGATACCCGCGGTTGGCGAGCCAGCGCCCGACCAGGCTTTCTGAGAGCAGTAACAGCCAGGCAAACAACAATCCCAGCGCCAGGGCGGCACCCAGCCACTGCTGCCGATCGACCAGAAAGAAGCTGCCCAACCCCGCCGCAAACGCCAGGGGCGGCCAGAGCCAGGTCCAGGGTTTTAGACGAATAACCAGGCGTTCAACAAACGATTGCAGCGAGGCGATGCGCGCCTGAGTGAGCAGAGTGCCCATAACAACATAATCCAGGTGATCAAGGAGCCACGATCCTATCAGCCTGAACGCATGGCGGGGAGCGCTGGTCGAAGAAGATTAGTGAATTAGCCGAAAGTCAGGGCTTGACGTTCTTGGGTAACTCAACCAAGCTTACGCAATCAAACGACCGTATGAAATGCGCGGCGCGTCCCCTTGCGGGGATCCGCCCGAATTTGTGGAGAGAGCGCGGATGATCTATCAAGGCAATGCCATCACGGTGGAGCGTCGTGACACCCAAGGTGGCAATGACATCGCAATGCTCACTTTCGATCTGAAAGATGAGTCCGTCAACAAGCTGTCCAGCGCCGTGGTGACAGAGCTGGGAGAGGCGGTCAAAGCCCTTCAGGCAGAGACCGGGTTGCAGGGGCTGGTGATTGGCAGTGCCAAAGAGGCCTTCATTGTCGGTGCCGACATCACCGAGTTTCATGGGCTCTTTGATAAAGGGGAAGACTACCTGGTCGATATGAACCTCAAGGTTCACGATATCTTCAACGCCATCGAAGACCTGCCTTTCCCCACGGTCGCGGCGATCAACGGGCTGGCGCTGGGCGGCGGCTGTGAAGTGCTGCTGACCACTGACTTCCGCGTGATGAGCGAAAAGGCCAAGATTGGCCTGCCGGAAACCAAGCTGGGCATTCTGCCGGGCTGGGGTGGCTGCGTGCGTCTGCCGCGGCTGATCGGCGCCGACAACGCGATCGAATGGATCGCCGGCGGTACGGAAAACCGTGCCGACGCTGCGCTCAAGATGGGGGCAGTCGATGCTGTCGTCGCCCACGAGCTACTCGAAAGCGCCGCGCTGGATATCCTCGACCGCGCCAATGCCGGCGAGCTCGACTATCAGGCGCGCCGCGAAGAAAAGACCAGCCCGCTCAAGCTCAACGCCATCGAGCAGATGATGGCGTTTGAAACCGCCAAGGGCTATGTGGCAGGCAAGGCGGGGCCGCACTATCCGGCGCCTGTCGAAGCGATCAAGGTGATTCAGAAGGGCGCAGGTGAAACCCGCGGCCGGGCACAGGCAATCGAGGCCAAGGCCTTTGCCAAGCTGGCGCTGAGCAGCGTGGCGTTTAACCTGGTGGGCCTTTTCCTCAATGACCAGGTGGTCAAGAAGAAAGGCAGCAAGTACGAAAAGCAGGCGCAGCCGGTCAATCAGACCGCGGTGCTGGGTGCGGGCATCATGGGCGGCGGTATCGCCTATCAGAGTGCTTCCAAAGGCACGCCCATCCTGATGAAAGATATCAAGGATGACGCCATCGAGCTGGGCCTCAAGGAAGCCCGCAAGCTGTTTGCCAAGCAGGTCGAGCGTAACAAGCTGACCACTGAGCAAATGGCCGAGAAGCTTAGCAATATTCGTCCGACGCTCTCCTACGGTGATTTCGGCAATGTCGACCTGGTGGTCGAGGCCGTGGTCGAAAACCCCAAGGTCAAAGACGCCGTGTTGACCGAAGTAGAAGGGATGGTAAGTGAGAAGACGATTCTTACCTCCAACACCTCGACCATTTCGATCAACCGCCTGGCTAAGAACCTGAAGCGTCCGGAAAACTTCTGTGGTATGCACTTCTTCAACCCCGTGCACCGCATGCCGCTGGTGGAAGTGATCCGCGGTGAGAAAACCTCGGATGCCGCGGTGGCTGCCACGGTCGCCTACGCGCGGGCCATGGGCAAAACGCCGATCGTGGTCAACGACTGCCCTGGGTTCCTGGTCAACCGAGTGCTGTTCCCGTACTTCGGTGGCTTTAGCTTCCTGGTCGAGCAGGGCGCCGACTTCCAGCACGTCGACAAGGTGATGGAGAAGTTTGGCTGGCCGATGGGCCCTGCGTACCTGCTGGATGTGGTCGGCATGGATACGGCGGTTCACGCCAATGAGGTCATGGCCGAAGGCTTCCCTGATCGTATGGCCCGAGATGGCAAGACCGCCATCCAGGTCATGTACGACAACGAGCGACTCGGCCAGAAGAATGACAAAGGCTTTTACGCCTACGAAGAAGATAAAAAGGGTAAGCCCAAGAAAGTCAGCGACGATCAGGCTTACGCATTGATCAAAGAGGTCGTCAAAGCGCAGAAGGAGTTTTCCGACGAGGACATCATTGCCCGCATGATGGTGCCGCTGTGCCTGGAGACCGTTCGCTGCCTGGAAGACGGGATTGTCGAGACGCCCGCTGAAGCCGACATGGCGCTGATTTACGGTATCGGGTTCCCGCCGTTCCGCGGTGGCGCACTGCGCTACATCGACGCCATGGGCGTGGCCGAATTCGTCAAGCTGGCCGAGGGCTTGGCCGAGGAGCTGGGGCCGCTCTACGCGCCTACCGACAAGCTGCGTCAAATGGCTGAAAAAAATGAATCTTTCTATGCCGCTGGCGCCCAGGCCTAAGTCACCACGTACAGGAGAAATATGATGAGTTTGAATCCGAGAGATATCGTGGTGGTCGACGCCGTACGCACCGCCATGGCAAAAGCCAAGAACGGCGCGTTTCGTCACGTGCGGGCAGAAAATCTATCAGCAGCCGCCATGCAGGCGTTGTTTCAGCGCAACGCCAACCTGGATGCCTCAGAAGTCGACGATGTGATTTGGGGGTGTGTTAACCAGACCCTCGAACAGTCGATGAACATTGCGCGCAACGCCGCCATCATGACCGGCATTCCGCGCTCGGTACCGGCGCAGACCGTCAACCGCCTGTGCGGCTCTTCCATGAGCGCGCTGCATATCGCCTCGGCCAATATCAAGGCCGGTATGGGGGATTTCTACATCATCGGCGGCGTCGAGCACATGGAACACGTGCCCATGACCCACGGCGTTGACGTTAACCCCGCCGCCAGCAAGCACGCCGCCAAAGCCGCCATGATGATGGGCCTGACCGCCGAGCTGCTGGGCAAGATGCACGGCGTTTCCCGCGAAGACCAGGACAAGTTTGGTGTCCGTTCGCACCAGCGTGCCCAAGCCGCGATGGAAAAAGGCTACTTTGACAACGAAATCATCGGCGTCGAAGGTCACGACCAGCAAGGCTTTAAAGTCATGGTCAAGAACGACGAAGTGATTCGTCCTGATGCTAGCCTGGAATCAATGGCCAGCCTCAAGCCGGTGTTTGACCCCCGCAACGGCACCGTGACCGCAGGTACCTCCTCGGCGCTGTCGGTGGGCGCTTCCGCCATGGCGGTGATGAGCTACGAGCGTGCCCAGGCATTGGGCCTTGAGCCGATCGCCAAGGTGGTTTCCACCGGCGTGGCGGGCTGCGATGCGTCCATCATGGGCTATGGGCCGGTGCCAGCTTCCAAGAAAGCGCTGAAAGCCGCCGGCCTGTCCGCGGCGGATATCCAGACCGTCGAGCTCAACGAAGCCTTTGCCGCCCAAGGCATTCCTGTCCTGAAAGACCTCGGCTTCCTGGATGCCATGGACGAGAAGGTCAACCTGCACGGCGGCGCGATCGCCCTGGGACACCCGCTGGGCTGCTCGGGGTCGCGCATCTGTACAACGCTGCTTAACGTCATGCAGCAGCGCGACACCACCCTCGGCCTCGCCACCATGTGTATCGGCATGGGGCAGGGGGTTGCCACGGTATTTGAACGGCTGAAGTAATCAAGGTCGAACAATTGATAAAGTTTGTAACAACGGCACCTTACGAGGTGCCGTTGTCATTTGCAAAGCCACATTTATAAAGCCCTAGTCAGAAAGACGCTATTATGCTTTGCTCCCATGGTTCCATGAGTCGAAATTAGGAGCAGGAGTGACGAGGTTGGCGGTAGTTGAGTCGAAGCAGCCACTATCCTTAGTGCCGGTAAAAGCCTCAATAAAGCGAAGTTTCATGTCTAACTCCTGATCGAAAACCGCCATCCAAATACTGAAATAGCCGTATGCCAGTGCTGTTTTGATAATTTGTTCTCTCATTGCATTACAGTTGCACTGCACGAGGTTTTCTTTTGCGTGTTCAGCTGCCAACCAGCTTTCCATGCGTTGCGAAACTCTATCAAGTGCAACCTCTTTATCATTAGCGTCTAGTACTATTGACCTAGGCTTGTCAAGGCCTACAATGTTTAATGTGTTAGCTGCTAATTGTGCCTGCTGCTGGGTGAGCATGTTCCTTACCTCAATACTCCCGTCCTTTCGGTAGATAAATGCAGCTGAAGTGTTATCGCGATCTGGAAGCAACAAGTTTTGAGGGTCTGCTTGCTTATCGCCCTTAGTAGAGTTGCAATTTATGCATGCTAGGAGGGCGGTCTCAATGACCAAGTGCAACACCTAACCTATCAGGTAAGGTATTGCCATGACTCATTGTTATCGCCATCTTTCTGCTGAAGACCGAGCCGCCATCATGCTGATGCAGGGTCACCACTCGA
>Ga0208979_100590_pt1 | contig 17037 bp, 21 predicted proteins | sample HotLakConsUCCSLE_FD_184738 | JGI IMG/M metagenome (GOLD analysis project Ga0208979, IMG submission 184738) | Hypersaline microbial mat communities from Hot Lake, Washington, USA - Hot Lake Consortium UCC-SLE (SPAdes) | ecosystem: Environmental > Aquatic > Non-marine Saline and Alkaline >... | reverse complement strand
CGAACCGCCCGCCGATGGCCGCGAAGAACATGTTGCCTGGCCCGGGACTGTAGGCGAGCGGGAAAAGAAACAGAATGAGCGCAAGGGTAAGCTCGAGCATGCGGGGGACCTCCATTGAATTCGTGGCGGTTTTCACTCCGGAATCGCGGTGAAGCGACCCGTTTCATGCGCAAGTCGGGCTTTTCTCCGTCACCGGTTCAATTCGGCGATTGACGAACCGCCGCAGTTGGCGGGGACAGATGGCGCCGGCCCGAAAATGTCCTTCCAGATGAGACCCGCCAGTGGCCTTCCATGAGGTCCGGTTTCCGGACGACATCAGCCGCGGCGCGCGCGGCGGACCCGAGCGGCGCACGCAGATCGTCGAGCTCGCCTCGGGCGACGAGGAGCGCAACGCCAGCTGGTCCAACTCGCGCCGCCGCTTCGACGTCGCCTATGGTATCCGCCGCGCCGACGATCTCGCCGCCGTCGTCGCCTTCTTCGAGGCGCGCAACGGCCGCCTGCACGGCTTTCGCTTCAAGGACTGGGGCGATCACAAGTCCTGCCTGCCCTCGGGCACACCATCGCCGACCGACCAGGCGATCGGAACCGGTGACGGCGCGACGACCGCTTTCCAGTTGGCGAAGCGCTATGCCTCGGGCGGTCAGACATGGGTGCGGACGATCACCAAGCCAGTGGCGGTGACGGTGCGCGTCGCCTTCGACGGCGCGGAGCAGCTTGGCGGCTGGACCGTCGATACGACCACTGGCGTCGTGACCTTCGACACCGCCCCAACGGCGGGCGTCGCGATCACCGCGGGCTTCGAGTTCGACGTGCCGGTCCGCTTCGACACCGACGCGCTCGACGTGACGCTCGACCTTGAGCGGCTCGGCTCGATCACCTCCATTCCGCTTCTGGAGATCCGGCGATGAACGACACCGGCAGCTTTGTGGCCGCCGTGCTGCGCGAGCTCGCGGCCTCGACAGCGGTGATCCTAGCCGCCTGGGGCGCGCTCGGCGGGGCCACGAACGCGCTGACCACAAAGATGCGGCTGCGCGACGCGCTGCGCCACATCCTGCTCGGCGGGCTGATCGCGGCCGGGATGGGCAGCCTCTCCATGGCCGTGATCACCGCCTGGCTCAGCCTGCCGCCCGAGGCGATCCCTGCGGGCGGAGCAGCGGGTTCGGCCGCCTATCTCGTAGGGGTGTTCGGCCCGGCCTTCATCGAGATGCTGCTCGCCCGCCTGCGCCGTGCCAACAAAGGCGGCGGCGATGAATGAACTTCTCCGCCTCACGCGCTCTCTCCGCTGCGACCCCTCCGATCCTTGGCAGGCCTTCGCTCACCGCCTGCGTATCGGTCTCGCCGTCGCGGCGCTGATCCTGACCCTCTCGCTACTCCGGTAATCCCATGCACATGACTGACCGGGGCCTGCTGGCCCTCGTCCGGCACGAAGGCATCGTGCCCGGACCCTATCTCGATGTGAAACAGGTCTGGACCTTCGGCATCGGCCACACGGCCGCGGCCGGGCCGCCCGATCCCGCCACCATGCCGCGCGGCATGCCCGCCGATCTCGATGCCGGGATCCGCGAGGCGTTCCGGGTCTTCCGGGCGGAACTGGCTGCTTACGAGGCCGCTGTGCTGCGCGCCGTGAAGGTACCGCTGGCGCCTCACGAGTTCGATGCGCTGGTCAGCTTCCACTACAACACCGGCGGCATCGCCAAAGCTGCGCTGACCCGCCACCTCAATGACGGCAATCGCGTTGCAGCCGCCAACGCGTTTCTGAACTGGCGGCGACCGGCCTCGATCATTCCCCGCCGGGAGGCAGAGCGCGACCTGTTCCGCCATGGCCGCTATCCCGGCGGAACCATCCCGGTCTGGTCCGTGGATCGCACGGGCCGCGTGGACTTCTCGCGGCCAATCCATCGCCTGACCGACGACGAGGCTCTGGCGCTGCTGCGGCCGTCGCCGCTGCCGAGGCCGCCGGTCCTCGATTCCGCCCGCGACGCGCCAACCGGCTGGCTCGCCCGGCTGGCCGCCTTCTTCTCCACCCTGATCCGGAGGGTCTAACCCATGCGCTACGTTCGCCCCAACTCTCTCACCTGGTGGGCGGGACTGCTCGCCATGCTCACCGGCATCGCCTCGCTCGCGCTGCCCGCCACCGGGCCACTCGGCGAACTGTCCCGTCTCGTCGCACTACTCGCCGGCTCTGGCGATGCCTCGCCTGCGGGGCTGATGTTCCTCGGTCTCGGCCTGATCGGCCTGCGCGACCGGATCGAGCGCGGGTTCCGCGGCGATGCTTGAGTTCCTCGCAGGTCTGGTCGTGGGCGGCTGCCTCGGGGTCTTCGTCGCAGCCCTCTGCGTCGCCGCCGCGCGCGGTGAGCGAGACGATGGCTGAACTCCTCATCTGGCTGGTCGCGGCCCTGGGTGCGGTCGGGGGCGTCGTCCTCGGCCGGGTCTGGGGGCGTGCGGAAGGGGAGCGCGTGGGAAAACGGGAGGCGGAACGCGATGCGGTGGAAGACAAGAGCGAGCGCGTCGAGCGCGGGCGCGACGCGGTTCGCGATGGCCGCGGCACTGGCGATCCTGCTGACCGGCTGCGCCGCAACGACGGGCGCTGGTGATGCGGGCTGTGCCTCCTATGCCGAGGCGCGACTCGCCCGGCCGGATGCCGAGACCGTCGCGGAGGTTCCGCCGGACTGGGCGGACTGGATCGCCGATCTCGATGACCGGATGACGGGAACCTGCCGATGAAATCCCTCTCGTCCGCACTGCAGGCCCATCTCGAAGAGGGCACGACCACACTCGCCTGGTGCTGGCGGATCACGCGGGCCGACGGCGTCACCTTCGGCTTCACCGATCATGACCGGACGCTGAGCTTCGACGGCACCGACTTCGAGCCCGAGAGCGGGCTGACGGCGTCCGAGGTCCGTTCCGGCTCGGACCTGTCTGTCGATGCGCAGGACGCCGAGGGCGTGCTGACCTCGGACCGGATCACCGAGACCGACATCCTCGACGGCCGCTGGGACAACGGGGAGGTCGAGGTCTGGCGGGTGAACTGGGCCGATACGAGCCAGCGCGTGCTGATGCGCCGCGGCGCCATTGGTCAGATCTGGCGCGGGCGGCTTGCCTTCGTCGCGGAGGTCCGCTCGCTCGCCCACGTGCTCGGCCAGACGGTCGGGCGGACGTTTCAGGCGACCTGTGACGCGGCGCTCGGCGATGGGCGCTGCGGCGTCGATCTGGAGGACCCCGCCTACAAGGGCACGGGCGCCGTGATCGATCTTCTGCGCGAACGGTCCTTCACCGCCTCGGGCCTCGGCGGCTTCGCCTCCGGCTGGTTCATCTTCGGCACGGTCGAATGGACCAACGGCGCAAACGCGGGGCGTATGACGGAGGTGCTCGGCCATGACGTGACGGACGGCATCGCAGTCCTGACGCTGCTCGAGGCGCCGGTGCGCGCGATCGCGGAGGGCGACGGCTTTACGATCCGTGCGGGCTGCGACAAGCGCATGGAGACCTGCGGGGCGAAGTTCGCGAATACCGCCAACTTCCGCGGCTTCCCGCACATCCCCGGCCAGGACGCCATCCTCCGCTACGCCACCAAGGATGGCGGCCACGAGGGGTCCGTGTTGTGATCTCCGCTGATCCCCAGCGCGTCATCACCATTGCGCGGGTCTGGCTGGGGACGCCGTACCACGACCAGGCAAGCCTGCGCGGCGTCGGCTGCGACTGCCTCGGACTGGCCCGGGGCGTTTGGCGCGATGTCGTCGGCCCCGAGCCGTTCCCGATCCCGCCCTACAGCCGCGACTGGGGCGAGACCGGCCCGCGCGAGGTGCTGGCCGAGGGCGCGCGGCGCATGATGACCGAGGTGTCGCCGGCCGAGGCCGGTCCTGGCGCGCTCGTGCTGTTCCGCATGAAACCGCGCGCCGTCGCAAAGCATGTCGGGATCCTGACCGGGCCCGACAGCTTCCTGCACGCCTACGAGCGGCTCGGCGTGATCGAGGAACCGCTCACCCACGCCTGGCGGCGGCGCATCGCCTTCGCCTTCCTGTTCCCGCAACGCTGAGACCCGACCATGGCAACGCTCGTCCTCGGTGCCGCTGGCGCCGCAATTGGCGGTTCGATCGGCGGCGCGATCCTTGGTGTCGGCGCCGCGACCATAGGCGGCTTCATCGGCTCCAGCATCGGCTCGGTGGTCGACAGCTGGATCATCTCGTCGCTGGCGCCCACGCAGCGCATCGAGGGCGCGCGGCTCGATAGTCTCCGGATCACGTCTTCCACCGAGGGCGCCGTCATCCCGCGGCTCTACGGGCGGATGCGCATGGGCGGCAACATCATCTGGGCGACGGATTTCCGCGAGGAGACGAAGACCACGACGCAGGGCGGCGGCAAGGGCGGCGGGGGCGGCGGCAAGGTCAAGACGACCGAGTATCTCTACTACGCGAGCTTCGCGGTTGCGCTCTGTGAGGGCCCGATCACCGGCATCGGGCGCATCTGGGCGGACGGCAAGCTCCTCGACACCGCCGGGATCACCTGGCGCTGGTATCCGGGCGACGAGACGCAGACGGCGGACCCGTTCATCGCCGCGAAGATGGGCGCCGCAAACACGCCGGCCTATCGCGGGACGGCCTATGTCGTCGTCGAGGAGTTGCCGCTCGGCAATTACGGCAACCGACTGCCGCAGCTCTCCTTCGAGGTGTTCCGCCCGCTCGCCGATCCCGACACCGCCGAGGGGCTGACGCAGGCGGTCACGATGATCCCGGCCTCGGGCGAGTTCACCTACGCGACGACCGGCATCCGCAAGGGCAGCGGCGGCGCGCAGACTCCAGAGAACCTGAAGGCGCTCTCGGATACCGCCGACATGGTGGTGGCGCTCGACCGGCTGCAGGCCATGGCGCCGAAGGTGGAGAGCGTCAGCCTTGTGGTCGCGTGGTTCGGGAACGACCTCCGCGTGGGCGACTGCAAGATCTGGCCGGGCGTCGAGGTCTCGGAGAAGACGACGAGCCCGCAGACCTGGTCGGTGAACGGCGTCTCGCGTACCGCGGCCCATCTCGTCAGCCGCGACGACCAGGACCGGCCGGTCTATGGCGGCACGCCAGCCGACTTCGCCGTCATCGAGGCGATCAAGGAGGTGAAGGCGCGCGGGCTGCGGGTGACCTTATACCCGTTCATCCTGATGGACGTCCCGCCGGGCAACACGCTCCCGAACCCCTACAGCGACAACGCCGCAGAGACGGGCCAGCCGGCGTTCCCCTGGCGCGGCCGGATCACCTGTTCGCCCGCGGCGGGCTATGCTGGGACCGTCGACAAGACTGCCACGGCAGCAAGCCAGGTCGCGACCTTCTTCGGGAGCGCCAGCCCGTCCGACTTCGCCGTCTCGGGCGAGACCGTCTCCTGGACCGGTGCAGCGGACGACTGGGGTCTGCGGCGGATGGTGTTGCACTATGCCCATCTTTGCGCCGCGGCGGGCGGGGTCGACGCTTTCCTGATTGGGACCGAGATGCGCGGCCTGACCACGATCCGCTCGGGCGCCAGCGCCTATCCGGCGGTGCGGGCCTTCCGCGATCTGGCGGCCGACGTGCGCGCCATCCTCGGGGCGGGAACGGCGATCAGCTATGCAGCCGACTGGTCCGAGTATTTCGGCCATCAGCCTGGCGATGGCAGCGGCGACGTGTTCTTCCACCTCGATCCGCTCTGGGCGGATGCCGAGATCGATTTCGTCGGGATCGACAACTACATGCCACTGTCGGACTGGCGCGACGGGTTCGAGCATGCCGACGCGCTTGAAGGCTGGCCTGCGATCTACGACCGGGCCTACCTGCAGGGCAACATCGCGGGCGGCGAGGGCTACGACTGGTTCTATGCCAGCGCAGCGGACCGCTCCGCGCAGGTGCGCACCCCGATCACCGACGGTGCCGCCAGCAAGCCATGGGTCTTCCGCTACAAGGATCTGCGCAGCTGGTGGTCGAACGCGCATTACGATCGCCCGGGCGGGGTGGAGAGCGGGACGCCGACGGCGTGGGCACCGCAGTCAAAGCCGATCTGGTTCACCGAGTTGGGCTGCCCCGCCATCGACCGGGGCACCAACCAGCCCAACGTCTTCTTCGACCCGAAGTCCTCCGAGAGCTTCGTGCCCTACTTCTCCCGCGGCTGGCGGGACGACGCCATCCAGCGCGCCTATCTCGAAGCGACCTACCTGTTCTGGAGCGACGCGGCGAACAACCCGATCTCGTCGGTCTATGGCGGCCGGATGGTGCATGTGCCCGAATGCGCCGCCTGGACCTGGGACGCGCGTCCCTATCCCTTCTTCCCGGCGTTGACCGACGTCTGGACGGACGGCGGGAACTGGCGCCTCGGTCACTGGCTGACCGGACGGCTCGGGGCGGTATCGCTCGCGGCCCTTGTCCGCCATCTCTGCCTGCGCGCGGGCCTGCCCGAATCCCGGATCGACGTCACCGGCCTCTGGGGTGCGGTCGAGGGCTATGCCATCGGCGCGCTGGAGAGCCCGCGGGCATCGATCACCACGCTCGCGCGGCATTTCGGCTTCGACGCGGTCGAGACCGAAGGCGTCATTCGCTTCGTCATGCGCGGCCGGGCCTCTGTGGCCACCGTCAGCCTCGACGATCTGGTCGCCGCCCGCGATGGCGATGTCCTCGAACTGACCCGTGGCCAGGAGACCGAACTTCCGCAGGCCCTGAAATGGCAGGTCGCCCGCGCCGATGAGGATTACGAGGCCGCACAGGTCGAGGCGCGACGTATCACCGTCGACACGACCCGCATCGCCTCGGAGTCCTTCCCGATGGCCGTGCCGCCCGAGGAGGCCGAACGCCGCTGCCGGCGCGCTCTCATGGAAGCGTGGACCGGCCGCGAGAGCACGGTGTTTCGACTGCCGCCGTCGCGGCTGGCGCTCGACCCGGCAGATGTCGTGTCGTTCGCCCATGACGGCCGGGCAGTCCCGCTGCGGCTCGTCTCCATCGCCGACGCGGACGCGCGCGGCATCGAGGCCATCCGCCAGGACCGGGAGGCCTACGACCTGCCGCCGGGAGCCCCGCGGCCCTCGGCGCTCTCGCAGGCCGTCGTATTCGGCGCGCCCGAGGCCGTGCTGCTGGACCTGCCGCAGCTCAGCGAGGACCAGCCGGCGCATCGGCCGCTGGTCGCCGCGCACGCGGTTCCCTGGCCGGGCGAGATGGCGGTGTTCCGCAGTCCGTCGACGGACGGGTTCGAGCTGCTAACCACATTCGGGAGCCGCGCCCGGATCGGCGCGCTGGTCTCGGCCTTCTACGCAGGACCGACATCGCGCTTCGACCTCGGCAATGCGCTGGTGGTAGATCTGCTGACCGGCACGCTGGAAAGCGTCACGGACCTGACCCTGTTCGGCGGGGCGAACGCGCTCGCCGTCGAGAGCGCGCCCGGCGTCTGGGAGATCGTGCAGGCGGGCGCGGCGGAGCTGCTGGCGCCCGGCCGGTATCGGCTGACCCGGCTTCTCCGCGGCCAGCGCGGCACCGAGGGTGCCATGGGCAACCCGGCTCCGGCAGGCGCGCGGATCGTGGCGCTCGACGACAGCCTCGCCTCACTACCAATCGCGGAGGCCGATCTCGGCATCCCGTGGAACTGGCGCATCGGCACCGCGAGCCGCCCGGTCAGCGACGAGACCTATGTCGCGCAGGCATTCACGCCTTCAGGCGCCGGGCTGCGGCCGTTCTCGGTCGCCCATGTCGAGCTGCCGTGGCGCATGCCGCGCACGCCCGGCGATCTGACCATCCGCTGGACACGCCGGTCCCGCGCGCTGGCCGCCGACAGCTGGGGCGGACTCGAGGTGCCGATGGCCGAGGAACTGGAAGCCTATGAGGTGGAGATCCTCGACGGCCCTACTGTGAAGCGGGTGCTGAGCACGACCACGACCAGCGCGGTCTACACGGGCGCCCAGCAGACCGCCGACTGGGGCGGGCTGATCGGCCCCGGTGACACGCTCGACATCCGCATTTTCCAGCTCTCCGCCCTCGTCGGGCGGGGTGCGCCCAAGGCTGTAACCCTGAGCTTCTGAGGTGGCGCAATGAGTTCTGGCACGGCGCGCGATCTACGTCGTAGGCTTGGGACATGCGCCCCGAGGACGAAGACAGGATTGCAGCCCAGCTTGCCAGAGTGATGGCCGTGGCCTGCGTGCGCAACACGCAGCTCGAGACACTCCACGCGGGTCAGGTGCCTGCTTCGCGCACCGGCGACGGCAGCGACGTCATCGTAGTGGACGCGGACGGCAACCGCATTCCGTGGTCCGAGGTCTCGCGGATCGACGATGACGAGATGCGCGCGCTGATGCGCGAGATCGTGGATCGGCTCTACACCTTCCATCTGAGGATCGACGACCCGGCCTTCCGGGCCGAGATCGATCGCTGGGCCGCAATGACCACAACTTGGGACGCGCCGAAGCCCGACCCGGTTCTGTCGGCCATTCCGGCGGAGACGCCCAAGCGCGGGTAGCCCGCCACCTACCATCGCCGCGCCTTCATCCGCCGCCTGCCATGCAGGCGGCGTTCTTCGTTCAGGAGACCGCCAATGTCCGACGCCACGACCCATCTTCTGCTGCCCTACATCCTCGCGGCGCAGGCCCAGAAGCATGTCACCCACAACGAGGCGCTGCGGATCCTCGACGGGCTCGTCCAGCTCTCTGTTATCGATCGGGACCTGGCAGCACCCCCTGCGAGCCCTGCCGACGGCGACCGATACATCGTCGGCTCGGGCGCGACGGGCGACTGGGCGGGTTGGGACTTGAATGTCGCGCTCTGGACCGATGGCGCTTGGCTGCGCCTTCCGCCGCGGACGGGGTGGCGCGCATGGGTCGAGGACGAAGGACTGCTGCTGGTCTATGACGGCGCGGGCTGGGTCGGGACCACGCCCGCCGCGCTGCAGAACCTCGCGCTTCTGGGTCTGGGCACGACGGCGGACGCCTCGAACCCGTTCTCGGCCAAGCTCAACGCAGCACTCTGGACCGCGAGGACCGTGGCCGAAGGTGGCACCGGCGATCTGTTCTACACAATGAACAAGGAAGCCGCAGGCGACGATCTCGGCCTGACGCTGCAGACCGGCTTCGTGACCAAGGCGCTCGTGGGGCTCTTCGGCTCTGACCGCTTTCGTCTCGCGGTCTCCGCCGACGGCAGTACATTCTTCGACGGGCTGAGCGTCAACAACGCCACCGGCATCGTCGATCAGCCACGGCTGCCCCGGTTCAAGGCGTACACCAACTACGACAACTATGTCGGCGTCGGAACCTGGACGAAGATCGGTCTGAACAACACCGACTATGACGATCAGGGCGCCTTCGATGCCGCGAACAACCACTTCGTGGCCCCGGTCGACGGCACCTACCTCTTCGGCGCGACGCTGCTCTACAAGATCAACGCCAGCGCCACGGCGAGGATGCGTGGGCGGCTGGTGCTGAACGGCACGACCGAAATCCGCGGCTCCTTCGGCGAAATCTCCGCCACCCATGTCTCGCTCGCCACCGCCATCTGGCTGCAGACCATGGTGCCGCTCACCGCGGGCGATACCGTCGAGCTGCAGGGGTATTTCCGGGTCGCGGACGGCTACTTCGCCGCAGATCATACGTCCTTCTGGGGCTGCAAGATCGGCTGACGGCGTCGGGCCTCCTGCGCGCGCGAAACAGGCGCGGGCGACCTGAGACGGCGTTCACGGGACCAGAAAATCGGACAGTTCCTTCAGTACGAGATCCGGCGCCTCGAGCTGCGGGAGGTGCCCAACCCCGGGCATGCTGGTAAATCTGGCTGCCACCATGCAGCCGGCCAATGCGCGGCCGCGCTCGAGCGGGATCCACGGATCGTCTTCGCCCCAGAGGATGCTCACGGGGCAGCGGATTTCGCCGAACATCGGTTCGAGCTCGGCGGTGAAGCGCTCGTCCGCCTGGGCGAACTGCCGGTAGAAGCTGACCCGACCCGGATCCGTCAGCCATGGCGCGCAGAGGGCTTCGATGTCGTCGGCAGGGAGGTCGGACGTCAGCGCGCCGCGGATGTAGGCGCGCACCACGGCCTCGTGGATGTGCGGCGGCAGGCCGGTGAAGGCATCGACATGGCGGCCCACGTGATCGAAGAACTCCGATCCCCACGGCCGCATCGCCACCACGTTGATCAGCACGTAGCGATCATAGTCGACGCCGTGCAGCAGATGCGCCCGCAAGGTGGCGGCGCCGCCGAAGTCGTGGGCGACGACGGCAGGTCGCTGAAGGCCCAGATGCCGAAGCATGAAGGCGAAGATCTCACCTTGCACATCAAGAGACGTCGCACGGTCCGCCCGCATTTCGGAGCGTCCGTAGCCGGGCATGTCGTACCAGTGAACCTCGAAGCGCTCAGCGAGCTTCGGGATCACCCGGTGCCAGGAGAACGACGACCATGGCCAGCCATGGGCCAGCACGAGCGGCGGACCGCTGCCCGCCTTGCCATGGACAACCACACCTGCGGGGGTCGAGACGGTCTGATCGACGGCCCAACTCATGTTGCGATCTCCGGAAGGCGTCCCGCATCGGCTGGCCGCACGGTTCCATGCAAGGCCACATTGCAGATCTGCGCGCCTGCGGTCGTGTCATCATTGTTCGTCAGCGTCGGCATATGTCCTCCGGATCCGTTCGGCTTGCCTTGAAGTCCAGCCTATGCGATCAAACCTAGATAGACCATTCTGTCTAGGAATCGGAATGACTGACAGCGCTTCCGAGCGTCTGACCGCGACGGCCATTCGACTATTCCAGGAGCGGGGCCTTTCGCGCGTCGGCATCAACGAGATCGTCCGGGAGGCCGACGTCGCCAGGATGTCGCTCTACAACAATTTTCGCTCCAAGGATGACCTCGCGCTCGCCGCCTACGCCGCGCTCTCCGAGACAAGGCAGGAGACCGTCGACGCCGCGATCGCCGCCTCGCCGGACGCGCGCACGGGGATCCTCGCCATCTTCGATCTCGCACGGGAGCTTGCGGGTGCGCCCGCCTTCCGGGGGTGCGCCTTCCTCGATCTGGCCGCCCACTCCGGGCCGGACGACGCGCCGCTTATCGCCCTCGTGCGGCATCACAAGGCCGCGCTGCGCGACAGGTTCACGCGGCTCGCCCTGGAGTCCGGTACGCACGACGCCGATCTGCTCGGACGGCAGTTGCTCGCACTCTGGGACGGTGCGCTCAGCGATGCCTTCATCGAGGGCGACGTCGCTCCGATCGCTGCGGCGCGCGTGGCGGCGGCGCGGCTGCTGGGTCCCACCGCGTGATGCAACGCGATCCGACGCCGTGGCTCGTGGCCCTCGGCCTCTCGCTCGGGCCCGCCGTCGGCAACGGGCTCGCCCGCTTCGCCTATGGCCTGATCCTGCCAGCGATGCAGTCGGACCGCGCCTGGAACTACACCGAGGCGGGCTGGCTCAACACGGCGAACGCCGCTGGCTACCTGTTGGGTGCGATGCTGACCTTCGCCCTCGTGGATCGGTTCGGAGCGCGTCGGATCTTTGTCCTCGGCATCATCGCCACGCCGCTCGCCCTCGCCGGGTCGGCCGCCTTCGCGGAGCTCTTGCTGCAATCGGTATTCCGGATCGCTGCCGGGATCGCGGGGGCCGGCGTCTTCATCTCTGGTGGGGCGATGGCCGCGATGCTGTTTCGCGATGTTCCGGCCCGCAACGCTTTGGCGATCAGCCTCTATTTCGGGGGCGGCGGTCTGGGCATGATCGCCAGCGGCGCGGTGCTGCCGATCCTTCTCCACCGATGGGGCGATCCTGCGTGGCCCATGGCGTGGGTCTACCTTGCCGCCCTTTCGGGGCTTGCCGTGGCCCCCGCGCTCTGGGCGGCAAGGCGCTGCGCCGAACCGGCGAGCCGCGCAGGCCGCGCGGGCGTGCGGCTTCCGCTGGCCGACATGCTGTTCGGCACCCTTGCCTATTTCCTCTTCGCGGTCGGCTACATCGTCTATCTCACCTTTCTGGTGGCGCTGATGCGCGAGGGCGGCGCCAGTGCTGCGCTTGTTGCCGCCACTTGGTCGCTTCTCGGACTTGGTGTCGTTGTTGCGCCATTCCTGTGGCGCGCCGTGCTTCGGCGGAGCACCGGTGGCGGTGCGCTTGCTCTTGCGTGTCTGGCAACCGGATTGGCGACCCTGCTTCCCGTCGGTCTGCAGGACACGGCACTCACGCTCCTCCTCTCGGCCAGCGTGTTCGGCCTCTCCTTCTTCATGGCACCGACAGCCGTGACGACCTTTGCCCGCAAGAACCTGGGCCAGGACTTGTGGGGGCGGTCTGTGGGCATGTTCACGACCGTCTTCGCGCTTGGTCAGATCTTCGGCCCTGTCGTTGCAGGCAGGATCGCCGACACCACGGGCTCCTTGTCGTCGGGCATGGCGGCGGCCGGCGCGATCCTGCTGGCCGCCGCGGCGACCGCCCTGTTTCAGCGACCGCTCGCGCCGCAGTGAGATCGCGCCGGTCCGCCCCCTCAGGTGCCGAGCCTTCGCCACACGTCAAGACCGGACCAGTCGCAAAGGAAGCCGTAGGGATAGGGCGGCACGCCGGTCGCCGAAGCGTCCGTCAACGCACCCATGTCGTCCGGGTCGAGGACGAGGTCGGCGGCGCCGAGATTCGCCGCAAGCTGGTCCACCGTGCGCGCGCCGAGAAGGACCGACGCGACACCCGGACGCCCCGAAAGCCACGCCAGCGCGACATGCGCCATCGGCCGGCCGAGACGCTCGGCGATGCTCCGCACCACGTCGAGCACCGCATGCGTGCGCGGCGTGTTGCGCAGATCGTAGGCCTCGACGCCGCGATCCGGGTTCTCGCCCAGCCGCGTCGCGCCCTCGGGGCGCGCGTCGGCACGGTACTTCCCCGTCAGCCAGCCGCCGCCCAGCGGCGACCAAGGCGTGAGCCCGATCCCGTTCTCGAGCGCGCAGGGAAGCACCTCGACCTCGATCCCACGATCCAGCAGGCTGTATTGCGGCTGAAGGGCCACCGGCCGCGGCAGGCCATTCGCCTCGGCCGTGGAAACGATCTTCTGCAACTGCCAGCCGGCGACGTTCGACCAGCCGGTGTGGTGCAGCTTGCCCGCCCGCACGAGATCGCCGAGCGTGTCCAGAGTCTCGGCCACATCCGTGTGGCGGTCCCAGCCATGCACGAAGTAGAGGTCTATGGCCTCGACCTGCAGCCGCCGGAGGCTGGCCTCGACCGATCGCACCAGGGCGCGGCGCGAGGCGCCGTAGCTGCCGGGCGGCGGGGCAAAGCGCCCCTTGGTGGCGATGACGAGGTCGCCGAGGCCGCCGCGCTGTCTGCCCCAGCGTCCGATCATCTCCTCCGAGGCGCCGGCCGAGTAGACGTCGGCCGTGTCGATCAGGGTGCCCCCATGATCGACGAAGGTGTCCAGCTTCCGGTGGGCCTCGGCTTCGTCGGTCTCCACGCCGAACGTCATCGTCCCGAGCGCGAGGCGCGAGACCACGGGGCCGTTCCTGCCCAGCCCCGCCAACGGCATTGTGGCACGTTGGGCCTTGTCTGTTACCGTATCGGGCATCGCCTCACCTCCGGTCCAGCAGCGTCAGAATCTGGTAGAGCACGCGCGTCCCGAAGCCTGAGTGGCTGACGAGGAAGTCGTGCTCCGATTGGGGTCGCGCATGGCCGACGCAGCCCGTCGGGGCGTTTTCGATAGCTTTTCGTGATCTGTGCGTCATGGGTCGCTCCTGCGGATTGCGGTAGAGGTCTGCCCAAAGCTAGACGACCCGGTTAAGGTGTGGAACGACACGAAACGAAAGGGTCGTTTCATGGATGAACGGACTCGATCAGGCGTGCGGTGGGACGATCTGTCAGCCTTCCTCGCCGTGGCGCGCACCGGGGGTCTCTCGGCGGCAGCACGGGAGACCGGAGCGAGCGCGCCGACGCTGGGGCGGCGTATGCGCGCCCTCGAGCGCGCTCTGGGGCGCGAGCTTTTCGTGCGGCGCACGCACGGATACGACCTGACAGACGCGGGCCGCGCGATGGTGCACGAGCTTGAAGGCGTCGCCGGGCGGATCGAGCGGATCACCGCGCGGCCTGCCGGGGACGCCTTGCCGCTGGTGAAGCTGTCCGCGGGGACATGGACGACGCTGGTCCTCGTCCGGCGGTCGCTGGAGCTGGCGGGCGACCCGCCCGACCTCCGCATCCGCTTCCTCGCGGCCGAGGACATTCTCAGCATCGGCCGGCGCGAGGCCGCAATCGGGATCCGCAACCGGCGGCCGACCGAGGCGGGGCTCGCGGGCCGCAAGCTCGCCCGCGTCCACTTCGCAGCCTACGCCGCGCCGGGCGCCCCGCAGGACTGGATACGGGTATACGCCGACACGCCCTCGGCACGCTGGGTCGCCGCGCGCGCGGGCGACGCCACCCTGCACGAAGTCAGCCACCCGCGCCTTGCGCTCGACCTCGCGCTCGCCGGTGCCGGGCGCGTGGTTCTGCCGTCATTCATCGGGGAGGCGGAGCCGCGCCTGACCCGCGCTGGCGAGCCCATTGAGGAACTGTCCCACGACCAGTGGCTTGTCACCCATGACGACGACCGCAGGCTGCCGGAGGTCCGCAGGGCGATCGACCGGGTGTGCCGCATTCTCGGATAGGGCCCATGCCGAGTGCCGCAGGACGGTGCGCCGGCGATCGCTGTCCCTTTCGCAGACCCGGCCGAACGGCGTGGCCAGTCTGCTAGACGATCCTTTGTTCCAGCTCGGCCGGATCGGAAACGTCGACATGCCAGAAGGCCTGTGCCTCCGGTCCGATCCTTTCCAGTACGCGGTCGAGGTCGCGTTGGTCCAGGCTGCGCCGCAAGGCCCATGCCGTCGCTTCGATGGCGTTGTCCGGGGTCAGGTTGTGATTGACCCGCACCTGCTGCGCTTCCCGCGTCATCTCGGCGCGATCGGTGAACGGCTCGGGCGGGTCGGCGACCGACCAGTCCTTCACGAAGATCGCCCTCGGCACGCTCGGCAGGACGCTGGCAAAGTCCAGCCCCTGCTGTGCAGTAAGGCGCTTGCGGAAAACCTGGAACACAGCGTCCACCGCCGTGTAGGTCATGTTGTCGGAGTCGAGGCTCATGCGCTCCTTCGCATCGTCGAGGAACGCGCGGAATTCGCGACTGGCATGGCGATAGGTCCAGGGCATCGGCATCGTGTAATCTCCTTCGCTGTGCACTCCTTTTCAGTTAGTCGGGCGAAGGCCCGTCTTGAAGTTCAGCGGACTATTGGATCTGCGCAGGGCAGGTAGCGCGCTCTTGGGCGAATGATGCTTCCGTTCTCCGCCTGCTCGATGGCATGTGCGATCCAACCGGTCATTCGGCCGATGGCGAAAATCAGGAACGCTGCATCCTCCGGCCAGCGATGCACTTCGACCAGGACCGCCAGTGCGGCGTCGATATTGGGCCGTTGACCGACGCGCTTCGCCACGCTTTCCATTGCCAGGAGCGAGGGCTCGAAGGGGTCCAGATCTTCCAGCAGACAGGCGGCACGCGGATCGCCCTCCGGATAGAGCGGGTGGCCGAAGCCGTATCCGTATGCGGATGTCTCTCCCGCGTCCGCGAGGAATGCCTCGAGCGCCGCCTCGGATGTCGATGCTGCTCGAATGGCTTCAGAGGCTCTCCGACACACGCCACCATGAAGGGGTCCGGAGAGCGTCGCGAGACCCGCAAGCAGGGACGCGGGCAAGGAGGCTCCGGTGGAGGCGCAGACCCGCACGGCGAAGGTCGACGGATTGAGCTCGTGATCGCTGAGAAGAACGAGCGCCCGACGCACCGCTTCGGCGGACCTGTCGTTCAGGCCCCACGCGGCCTTCAGGCGCGCATGCGCAGGCCCGTTTCGTCGTTCGCCGAGCAAGGCGTCTACGAAACCCGTCAGCAGACGCATCCCGTCTAGGGCATGGGCTTGTCGATCCCGACCCATCACCGGTTCGGATGCATCGCTCTCCTCTGCGAGATAGTGCAGCGCCCGATTTAGCGGCGTGTCACCCGGGGGGATCGGGCTCTCAATGGATGGCGCCAAGAACTGCGCAGCCCTGTAATGATGGGCGGCAATGTCTTCGAGGCTCATCGAGGCCGCGCAATCGCAGGCGTTCATCGCGCCGAAGTAAAGCTCACCGTCTCGCACACCGGACACCGAGGTCGCAAGAACCGGGTCGCCCCACCGGATCGCGCCTGCAGCCACATAAGCGCGCGCCCTTGGGCGGCTGCTTCGCCTTGCCAGCGCCTCGACATCGGCGCGGGAGTACAGACTTCGCCTCGCGTCCGCCGCATCGGCGCAGGTCCTCACCATCTTGCGGCTGACGTAGGCATAGAGCGTTTGCCGGCGCACGCCGAGGATCTTGCAAGCGCTTGAGGAGTCGACCCAATCCGAAGAAGTCATGTTGATTTTCTTTATCAAGATTGCCGATCCGTCAATTCACCCGTCTGCTGGCGCCCGAAAAGTCTGGAGGCAGCGATGAACATAGAAATGGAGCAGGAAATCGCGGTAGCGCTCGGTCCGGAGATGACGCCGTCGATCACGGTGCGCGAGGTGTCGCCGGCGAGCCTTGCATCCTGGTTCGCCGTGTCGGATCTGGCCGTCGCGAGCATGCGGGCGGCGGCCTGCGAGATGGCGGATTTCATCGGCGCGACTCATGTCGAGATCGACCGGCGCCTTGCGCTGATGTGGTTCGGGATGACGCTCAGGCCGGAGGGATGGACCATTCCCGGAACCTGGGAGGCGATCGCCGGCGACTACGAGGCCCGTGACGGCTGGATCAAGCTGCACACGAACGTCCCGCGCCATCGCATCGCAGCCCTCGAGGCTCTGGGCTGCGAAGCGACCCGGGATGCGGTCGCCGAAGCGGTCGCGGGCTGGCGGAAGACGGAGCTCGAAGATGCCGTGATCGCGGCGGGCGGCGCGGCGGCGGCCATGCACAGCCTCTCGGACTGGTCCCGCCATCCGCAAGGCATGGCTGTGGCCCGCGAGCCCCTGATTGCCTGGCGGCAGGTCGGGAGCGAAGCGGCCCCCGCCCGGATACGCGGTCTGCGCGTCCTCGACCTGACGCGGGTGCTGGCCGGCCCCGTCGCAACCCGCTTCCTTGCCGGGTTCGGC
>Ga0208979_100587_pt1 | contig 17134 bp, 15 predicted proteins | sample HotLakConsUCCSLE_FD_184738 | JGI IMG/M metagenome (GOLD analysis project Ga0208979, IMG submission 184738) | Hypersaline microbial mat communities from Hot Lake, Washington, USA - Hot Lake Consortium UCC-SLE (SPAdes) | ecosystem: Environmental > Aquatic > Non-marine Saline and Alkaline >... | reverse complement strand
GCTGTTCTCGGGCGCTGGATACGGTACTACAACGAAGAACGGCCACATCAGTCACTAGGCTATGTGGCGCCCCGAGCACACCCTGCAATAGCTGCGTAGGGTGTGCAAAAACCAGGGGGTCATTACAATTGCTGCCTTTCGGGTGTAGGTAGCAGTCGACCCTTAGGATTGATTGGCGTCCCTGGCAGGAGTCTAAAAAAATTAATAAAATACTGATTTAAATTAACTTTTAAAAAAATAATAAAACGCAATATACCACCCTGTATACCATCGAATGTGTTCATAACAGTCTAACCTCTGATGCAAGCCAATCATTACAGCTGCTATCGCTACCATCGGAGTCAGCGTTGATGAAAGATTACCCACTTACAGTCGTGTGCTTGTACCGCTTCTTAGATGAAGCTTTTACCTCATGATTTCTAATACCTCTTCATCGAAGGGTAAGTTGGTGCTATATCTATAGCTTTTCTATTGGCAAAAACTACAGAAAACACAGAAATTAAATCTTGCGTAAATACAAATTTTTTTATGGCTTTTTAATCCCGTTAAAGTGGCTTTCAATTTTAGCTGTCAATTCAGCAACCCCTTCAACCATTTCTTCAAAACCTGTGAGCTCTTTTTTATCTACTCTATCAAGTTGCTCTTTAATTATTGGATAGTCACTTGTAGAACTACCCTTTTTAATATGTATATCTACTTTTGGCTTTAGCTCAGACAATACAAACTTCAATTCATCTGAAGATATCACCCCAACATTATATAAATCCAATCCAAATATTATCAACTCCTCAGTAAATTCTACTTTTTTCGATTCTTCAAATGTTCGCTTAAGCAATTCTGAAATTTTTAATTTCAGATCCCCAACGGCTAATGAATGAACCACAAAAATGAACCCATTTATAGCTCTTACGCGTTCATCAAAATCCATGGATGAAATATTTGCAATAAATCTCTCCAATTGCTTATTATCTTTAAAAATATCACTATCATCATTTTCATTATTTTTGATGAGGTATAAAAGATTAGAGAACAACCGACCACGCTCTAGAAGAGGTATTTTTTCATTTGAGTTTATCTTCAAGACTTGCTTTTCAAATAATAGCTTTAAATCTTCTACAGGAAATGATCGGCCGTATCTGTTAACTTGAAAAACCAAAAATCGATTAACAGCCTCGGACAATAGAAACCAACTATTAGTATCGAAAGAATTTATCAAACGTTTATTTATCTCATCTATCTCAGAGTCAGAAAGCTTAACATAGGACAGCAGAATAAGAGCATTAGACCAGACTCTTACACAATAATCCATTAGGTGTCGTGGCCCTTCAGAAGATATTGTTTTAAGTGAATTATCTAGCACATTAAAAATGTAGCCAACTGTATCTTCAGACATTTCCAGTGACTTTTCTTCATTCAGCTTGTCAGATAAAAACTTAACAAGATCTTTTTCTTTGAATGATATTATTGCACTATAAGCAAGAGGTAAATTAATCTCAACCTTATCTTCTATACATTGCCTTTTTATAATTGCCTCAAAAGCAATCTTACAAATATTCTTGTAATCGGAAGAATACAAGATGGCTATCTTGTTTTTAATCACAAAAACAATTATGCAGTAAGCTTGGTTGTACATAGACATCATTTTTTTGCTGAAAACCAGAGAGCCACTATTTATATTTTCAATTTCATCGTCTATTTCTCTACTTAAGTTAGCTATACTCCTAAAGCGCTCCAATAAAAAAGAATTATTAGAATCTAAGCCCTGAAATAGAGGCTTCTGCCCATTAATAATACTTTTAGGGAATTTTTCAATCATTTCTGAAATATTATCATTCCTAGATAACTGCTCTTCCATTGCGGTCTCAAAAAAATCATGACTAAGATTCCATGGTATTTCACCAAAGCAGACTTGTTTTTTATTAAACGAAGAAATTAAAGACTTAATAAACAAAGACTTAGAGAAGTATTTATTAGCAACATGAGTAAAAATTTCTCTAGAGATATTAAGTCTTTTTAAATAGTAGTTATCATATGCATTTTGGAAATTTTTATCATGGCTTTCAATTGTATTTACCTCAACAGCTGAGACGCGCTCAGAAATATAATTAAAATCAAAAGAGGTGTACTCATCGACAAAATTAATTTTAAACAAGCTTATTATTTTATAGAACTTGTTATTGGAAACAAAAAGTCGAATTTCAGTGACAGGTATATATTTCAGAATTTTAAAAAGTTGCTTCCTGACTACCCTAAACCTTTCTCTGCTATAATTTTTTTCACTATCGCTTAGGTTATAAACAATTACATTCTCGGCGGAGTCATAATAGATTTTATTAATTTCAGTTGTATTGAATCTATTTTTAAACAACTGCACGAATATTGAAGGATAAACAACCTCCCAACTAGAAATATCACTAGCAATTTCGGTTATTATATCAACCACCTCTGTAGATTCAGGGTGAGTTATTTGCTCTAATGTTCGGGCTACTTTATTACTTTTTACCGATAATTCTTCATGCTCTTTTGTGTCATCTACGCTTTCCTGACACAAAACAGGATACACTCCCTTTTCTCTTAAATAATTAGATTCTGATAACGTTATCTTACTCTCAGTTAAAATAGTGAAGGCTGGAGGGGCATCTTGAGTCCTATTTCTATTCCAACTCAATATTTGATTTAAATTATAGTCGCTTATGCTGTAACCAACAAAAACCACAACATGAGTAGAAAAAAGGCTTTTTATAAAATTTTCAATCAATGGGAATTTATCGGAATAAGAAAGATAGTCAGATTCTTTAAAAACTATATTTCGATGTGTCAAATCTCCATGCATTTTTACTAACAATTGAGAACTTGGCGACGAGGCTAGTTCATGATCGTCTGCCACAGTAAAATACAAGTCTCCGTTATTGCTAATGGACTTTTCAAGCAAATCATCCCAATTGGTTGTTATTATATGCTGTGGTTTAAGCGAGAGGAGTAACTCGTGGAGTAAGTTAGGTTGACTTCCCGAGGGAAAAAAATCTTTGATTTTACTGTAATAAGCATTTCTACCATACTGAAGGTAATAATGTTCTGCAATTTTTAAATAATCATCTGTCCTAGGAAGTTCTAAAGCTCTCTTCATTAAGCTAATGAGCTCTCCCCAAGATGGCAAACTTGAATCAAATGAAACAGCGGAGCCAACGAAAACTGCTAGCTTATTGTTTTCTATAGCTTTCCTAATAGTTTTAAAGTGCTCTTTATTAGTTACGTCCATTTTTCTTCCTATATAAAATTTAACACTATAACCTATCTTAACCTATTGAAAATTAATCGTCTCACTCGATGATTGAATGAACGCAATTATATGCGTGCCTGTAATTCAATCTACCAAACCTTTCCAAATTTATAAGCTTTTGGACAATTAAATTTCAATAGATTACATACCCAAGTTTCACGGGCCTGCTTCATTTGCCGAAATTTTCGCATTGGATCGAATTTCATGGCTTGCTTTCAATACTAAATTTAGAAGTGCAGGATACTTGATTGATGATATTCAGCATTTCTTAACCATTCTCTAAGTATAGAGTACCACAAGCTCCAGCGGCTCCAGGCAATTCTATGGTACTTCCAGCTATATTGCCTCATAACTATATGGTTCTGTCAGGTATGTCTTTATCAGGAGATCGGCCAATCGAAAGCTCAGCTTGATAGTTTTTCCACAAATACACGTTTGAGATACAAAAATCTGCATGATTTCGCATGACTCCCATGCACCCCAAATCCCCCCGCAGCTCAGTAACAGCGGGCTTCAGCCCATTTTGCAGAGTGCATGAAGAAATACCCCACAAGCGAACACCGCAGGCGGGCGGGGGACAACGCGCCGTGGGGTGCGGCGGTCTGGGGGACCTACCCCCTGGCAACCGTGCTATATAGCCGCTGTGTGCCGCTGTAAGTCGCGTTCGTGCCATGCAACGAGAAAGCCCCGCGCCATGGCGGGGCTGGTGGTAGCGAAGCGGCTAGGCGCTTAGGCTTTGTCTATCTCCTCCAGGTTAGGAATGACATCCATTTTTTCTTCTGCGTCGGTCAGCCGCTTTCTAACACCAAGGAAAGAACGGAACTCGCTGGGATCGGCTTCAAAATCCATCTTGGTATATTTCTCGGCACCCTCGACCTGAATTCTAGGCAATTTCTCAGGGCGATAGCTCAACAACAGCTCCCCGATGGCAGCGTATTGCAGGCGCTTCAACTGCTGGCTGTCTAGGTCTCGGTTGCTAAGCTCACTGTCGATCCTAGAAAACAGCGCGGGTAGCGTTTCATACAGCTTTTCTGCGATTCCTGATTCAGCGAACTCCTTTGCCACTGCCAGCATGGTTTTGTGTGCTACGTAGTGATAGAGCTGCCCTTGGGCATTGCCAAATTCAATCCTGGCATAGTGGGTATGCACCTTGAGCCATTCTACCTGTGGCTCTAGCAGCTCGATCATTTCACGTTGCTGCTCGGCCTCGATCTGCCAGTTTGCCTTTTGCTTCAACTGGTCTCTAACCGCTTTGCTCTGTTTACCAAAGCCGTTCAGAAAATCCCGACGCCATGATGCGTTCGTCTCTTCCTGTTGGGCTTCAAGAGCGCTGACAGCCTTACGCAAGCGCTCCAATTCTCGGCTTGCCGTTTCGAGGCGCTCGCGGCGGTTTAGGTAAGCCTTGCGCAAAGGGGGTATGCGGTCTCGCAGGGTCTGCTCATCCACTTCACCGAATTGGCTTGGCACTTCCATATATTGCAGAAAACGTGGCTCTCCAACGTCTTTCTTCACTGGCTGAGTAGTTGCGTTCATTGTTTCGGCGTCGCTCTGGTCGCTAGTAGGCTGAGTGTAAGTGGCTGGTTGGTTCATGAAGCTCTCCATTGGGCGTTAGGTGTGCAGGGTGAAGAAGTGGAGCCATTGCCCCACCGGCGAGAAAACGTAAACAAGAGAAAAATCGCCTGCCAGGAAGGGGGAAGGGTCGAGGCACTCAGTCGTTTGCAAATTATTCGCATTACTAACAAGGCCACTCCCCTAATATTCCCCTGACTGTTTTCAAAAACGGCGGCAACGTGGCAACAGAGGCAATAGCACTGATTTAATTGATATTTTTTTTGGCAACCTGTAGCCACTTTTTTAAAGTGGCTACAGACGATGTGTATCTCTATACCTAGATACAGATATGTGTTGCCTTTGTTGCCACCTCTCTTACCTATAGGCAACGGCTGTAACCCGCATGATTGCTGGGTGTTGCCTTTGTTGCCGGTGTTGCCACAAAAACTAGGTTCACGCGTAATTTGCCTATTCATCATTCAGCCCCTCGATCTGCATCCAGCTTGTCGGGATCAATGACGAAAAAGCGCGTGCTACCACCTCCTGGCAGGCGGTAGTTTTTTTGGCGGCGGCCACTGTCGGTTTTGGCTAGTACTTGGTAGGTATCCAGGGTTTTGATAACGCGATCCCTTCCGTAACCGGCTGCCGCTTCTGTCAGCGAAGCTCGGTTGAACAGATAGAGGCGCTTACCGTCCTCGATCTCGTAATAGCCTGCCCGGTGCTTGACGTTAGGATTGGGTAATTCCGCCGCGATATTGGAAAACCGGCTATCACCGTGAAGGGCCAAGAAATCAGATAGCGCGCTAAGTATTTGCCGGTCTTCAGCGTTTCCGTCACCCACGCTAGCAATCCATTCTTGAAACAGCAGACGGCTCGCGTTGGCGGCAGTGCCTGCCTCCCAAGGCAAAAGCCCGTAAGTGGTGGCCAACTCCCCTGCCAAGCCGATGATGGCGAAGCGATCTGCCACCCTGCCCGCCTGGGGGCCTTCAGCGCTGAATCCGTCGCGTACCTCAGCAAACCGCCGATAAAAATAGTCGGGGTCGGTTTCTTTGAGTAAATGCTCGACAAAAGCAGGACCAACCATGCCGAAGTGGTGTGCCGTGGCAGTGGTCAGCCTTCTATGGAAAGTCGCCCCGCTCATGCCATGTACATCATCAAAAGCGCGATAGGTGCGAGTGCCTGCGTTCACGTCTACCATGCGCAGCTCTGCCCCTGCGTGGGCGGCATTGCCTGCAATGGCAGCGTGTTCTGAAAGCGAGCGCTCCCCGCTGGAAAGTGCCAGCACTCGCCAGTAAAGTTTGGGCCGCCCTTCCCGTTCGCGGGTCATGGTGCCTTTGCCGGTGCCGTTGGCGATGGCGTAGGCCATTTCTTGCACGCGCTTGGGGTCGGCACGCTTGATTTCGTCCAGGATCAGCACCGTGTCATTACGTGACGATGCCTCGATCTCGATACCGCCCCGGGACATATCCCACGATGCAGCAAACCGGCTGGGGTCGCCCCACACCGTGGCGGCGAGTGCCTGGGCGAGTGATTTACCGCTTGAGGAATCGCCCACCAGATGCACACCGCCACCATTCACGCCCACTTTAGAAAGTAATGGACCAGCCAGCGCACAGCAGACGGAAAGGATCAGCACCGGGTTGCCCTGGCAGTAGGTGGCTAGCTCGCTTTTCCAGCCTTCCAACGTGCCGCGCTCTGTGAACAGGTGAGCGCCTTTACCGCTATCCTGAAAGCGAACGTCTTCACCACCCAAGATACGGCTAGGCAGTACAAAGGCCTCGCTACGCTCGTGCCACCCTGGCTTTGTGGTGGTTGCTAAAATCCGCGTTAGGCCGTGGTGGCTTGCGATATAGGCAGGCACATAGCGACGCTGGTGATAATCCACCTCCAGTCCCTGGCGCAGCAGGGCTTTCAGGACTTCCTCACCTTTGCCTGCCAACGCTTCCATAGGCATCACGTACTCAATGGCGTGGCCACGATGCTTAAAGCGCAGCAAGCGCCCTACGCTGCCATCATCGCTATTGATCGTTTCCGCTTGCACGTAGAGCGGTGCGCAAAGCCAAAGATCAAACGGTTGTCCTGCTTCATCGCTGTTGGTGTGCTTGATGCCGTGGTACCAAGTGCCTGCACGGAACTGCTTGCCCTCGACGATGGTTGGCCCTTCGTACACGGCAAACGACGGGCGTTCTAAGGTGTCGATCTTGGGTGCTGTGGGCTTGCCCACCAGAGCAAGATGCGCCTGCTGTTCTTGCGTGTTGTGCTCGCTCATTTGGCCTTCCTTTGCTGGCGGTGCCAGCGAGCCAAGTCATTAAAATCGCTGAGCGAGTCGGGCGCATCTGGTGGCCATGTGGGAAATAACACCAAAGCGCCTACGGATAGCGCGGCGGCATTGGCCGCTGTGCGGCCTGGGTTTCCCGGCGTTAAACGGTCATCGTCACCGGCAATCACAATATCCAGTGTGTGGTAGCGATCCCGAAGCGTTTCCGCTACCGCGGCTAAATTGCCCGCATTCATGGCGCACGCCACAGGCTCCTCGGTATGGGCGTGAAGCGTGGCGCCAGTCGCCCAGCCTTCACAGATAAACAACTGCCGACCGGCCTGCACTTTGCCAAGGGGCGCATAAGCGCCCCTTACACGACCTCCCTTTAAGAACCGCTTCTGGCCTTGCGGGTCGATACATTGCAAATTGACTAACTGCCCATCCGCATAAAGCGGCACAAGCAGTTGGCCCTGGGCGGATTGCCGTAAGTGATGGGGCTTTACCCCCTTATCAACCAAATAGGGATGCGCTGGATTAGCGGGGGGTGCGGTATGCCATAACCGTTGGGCAGCCTGAGCGGCGCGGGCCTGGGCGGCTATCCGTGCCGTTTCCGCCTGCTTACGCTGTTGGGCTTTCCCTGGCACCTCGCAGGGCTTTGGAAGCGGTGCAGTTGATCTGCCTGAGCGTTGGAAGATGCCTAGCCCAAGCTGCTCGTCAATGAGCATGGCCGCGTCGATCTGTCGGCAGTTGCGTAGGTAACTGAGCAGGGATACGAGATCCCCGCCGTGGGCGTCTTGGTCGGCAAAGTCGTTCCACTTGCCTGAGGTGAGCGACACACCAAACGAGCCTGGGCAGGCATCGGCACGTGCCGTGTTGCGCGCTACCCATTCGCTGCCCTGGCGCTCCCCATCAGGCAGCCAGTCAGCTAACAGAATGTCAGCGCTGTTGAGGGCGACAGCCGCCACCTGCTGAATTTTTTGGATAGTCGTTTTAGCCATGCGCGCCCCCCTTCCTGGCAGGCGCTTGATGGCGTTTAGCGACTTTACGGGCAGCCATAATCAGATCCAGAGAGTCAGCTAGTAGAAAGCGCGATGCTATTGCCACATTAGCTAAATCACGGGCATCGGCGCTGGCTCCTGGCGTGTCCATTTGGCAAAGCGTAAACATCAAGTTGCTAGCGGCTTCCAGACGGCTTTCTGCTTGGTCAAATAGCGCGTCCTGGTCGGCGCGGGGGTCGATCAATAGGCACTCGGCCTCTGTCAGGCAAGGGGCATCTTCCAGGCGTGGAGTAGTGCTTAGCTTAGTCATGGCTCACCTCCTCGACGCAGAGGCGCTCGAGCTCGAGAAGTAGCTGGTCATGATCATGGTAAGAGAGGACATTTAGCGCGGTAGCCATGCGTGCCATACCCAGCAGCTGGTGTAGTTGTTCAGGCTTGCGGTTAACACGGTAGGCAATCAGTTTTGCACCGATCAGCGCTGTTACGACATGCGAGGGGGGATTTTGGGTGTGCGTGGACGCACCTTGGCTGTGATTGGCCATGGTTAAGACTCCTTTGTGTATGGAGTCACCAACAACCGTTCTCACGCGATTGGAGGCGACTGTACGCAGGGTGAGAAACCGGTCACAAAGGAAACCGGCCACGCCGAAGCGTGCCCACGCACAGCCGCCATAACAACGCACTACAGGCGTAAAAAAAGCGCCTGCAATGGTAGGGGCGCTGTAGCGCCTTTGTGATCTCGGGTTCTCACGCCCGACCGCAGAATTTGCTGCGGCATAATCATAATAAGCATTCCCTGGCGTTCCTCGCAAGCTTTCCAGGCGGCAAATTGCGCTTAATTTGATAGATTTCATGTGTACCCTTTCATTTTGCTTCGCTTTGGCTCCAGTGCTCCCCTGCTCTGGAGCCTTTTTTACGATTTTTGGACAAACCTTCCCCATACCCGCTGGGCATTGCCCAGCAGCGTTACGGCTATTTTTTTGGGACTAGGGGTTAGCAGTCGGTTTCGACGTCACCAGCAGGCGGGTGTTTGCTGAACCGCTGGGCACTTCCACCCTGATCATTCAACAACCTGGCGTAGATATTTCCTGTGGTGCCCTTCTGGAACGTTTTTTCGCGTGGGGTGCGCATAGCGTCCATCATGGCGGTTGACATCATGACCACATCCTCAGCGGTCAGCTTCAGCGTGGTGCCGTTAATGGTGACTTCAAACTGGTTCATGCGCGTTGCTCCTGCGGTTGAGTGGTCATGCGTAGCGGTGCCGGGCAGTTTTCCAGGCGCTGGCGTTTCCGCTCCTCGAGGCAGTTAGCAATCCAGCTATCCACCTCCTCCTCCAGCCATGCCACGCTTTTACCGCCAATGGGTACCGGGGCCGGGAAAGTGCCCTGGCGGATGCCGTCATAAATGGCCGAACGGCTTTTGCCGGTCTTCTGCTCCACGTCTTTACGACGCAGCAAGCGATTTCCTAGCGGGATCTGGTTCACGGTCTTAAAGGTGGGTTGGTGTGTGGTGTCGGTCATCGGTTTATGTCCTCGCGGTCTCGTTCCGGGCAAATGCTCCACTAGCCGGACTAAGCTTGAAGCCCACGCCAAAACCTTTCCATCAGCGCCCGGTGTAAGTAGGACCACTTACACCGTGGTGAAAAATTGAGGCTTGCAAACGCAAAAAGCCGCTGCAAATGCAGCGGCTTAGGGGAAGTGATAAGGCAGGAAAGCATGGTGATAGATTGAAGCCAGGCGTCTTGACGCAAGGTCTCAGAACGCTACAAGCTTAACGCTAACCGCAATGACCATAGCTAGGTAAAGAGGCCCATGAGCGACACTCCCCCCAACGACACTGCAAAGCGCACACTGCCTAACAACGGCTTTTGGCCTGCCGTAGATCCCAGCCAACCACCTCGCCAGCATTACCAAGTGATCAATGCCTTCTCAGAAGGCCCCCTACTGGAAAACGCACTGATCGATGCCATGACATCCGTTAATGCCGCGCTCATGCCCTGGCAAGCGAAAAAGGAACAGGCAGGCTACCCCAACCTTGCAATCCTGCCGGTGCCCGTCTGGCAGGACGAGGACACTTACCATCGTTTATACCTCCGCGCACTGTTCTCGACAGCTTTTGCGAAACTACTAGAGGCTTACCCCGACACAGACACATCACCCCTCAACATCGACAGCGCTAAAGCCGCCGATAGCTACTGGCGAGATGCTACCTGGGCAGTAGGTGAAATTTTGGGGTAGTCTATAAAATCGGTTATTTTGACTGATGTGTAGTCATAACAAGTGTGCCCACTATTGAATTCTGCTACGAACAACAAAATTAATATTAGATTACCAATTTTCAAACGTAAAATCATCAAGAGAGCAATATGAACACAACCATAAAGTATGCTTTAAAAACAGATCAAGAAATTTCAAAGTCAATATGTAACAAATGCCTTATTGAAACTAATCATAAGGTAGTATCTAATTTCACCGAATCAGGATCCGAAGACTGTGGACACGGAAATTCCGTTGATTGGCACGTAGAATATCAAATAATACAATGTTGTGGATGTGAGGAAATATCTTTTAAAAAAATAATGACCAACTCCGAGGAAACGGAATTCGATGGCCAAGAAATGGTTCACACAGAGCATATAACCTATTCCCCCCAAAGAAATCTATCTCAACCTTATCCTAATCTAGACTTACTCCCACTTAGCATTTTTAGAATATATAAAGAAACCACTAGCGCTTTAAATAATGAGCTTCGTATACTAGCTAGCATCGGCATAAGAACTTTAATCGAAGCCGTTTGTTCTGAACAAGAAGCTAAGGGAAAAAATCTCAACGAAAAAATTACAGACTTAAAAAGAAAATCAATTGTAACTATGGAGGGTGAGGTAGCCCTACACAAACTTCGAATATTAGGCAACGCATCCGCTCACGAGGCAAAGCCTCCCAGCATGGATAAGCTTCTTACAGCTTTAAAAGTTGTTGAGCACATGCTTGATGGCACTTATATAATTCCTGAAAAAATAAAACATGCTTTTCCAGACACAAAGGCTAAAGGCTAAAGGCTAAAGGCTAAGTACATTTTTGGTTAATACTATTTTCAAGATAATCTGCCCAAAACTGCATCATAGCGGGCCTTTGATCCGGGGCCATGTGCTGGGCGTGGGTGTAAACGCCCTCGATACCTGGCAGCTTGTGCGATAGCTGGACTTCGATCCATTCCCTTGGGTAACCCAGTTCTTTAAGGCCGGTTGCCACCACATGGCGGGTGCCGTGGGGTACGTGCCGCCCTTCGTAGCCCATACGCTTTAGGGCCATGCCGAAGGCGGCATCAGATAGTGGCTTGCGGGGGTTGTTGCGGCCAGGGAATAGCAGCTTGAATGAGCCGGTCAGCTTGTGAAGGTAGCGTAGCTCGTCCACTGCTTGGACAGGCAGGGGCACTTGATGCGCCCTGCCCATCTTCATACGCTCAGCGGGGATCTTCCACACCGCTGCTTGCAGGTCGAACTCTTTCCACTCTGCCATGCGCAGCTCCCCAGGGCGTACTGCAGTCAGCAACAGTAGCTTTAACCCAATGCGCACCATTGGGCTTTTATCGTACTTCTTAATGTCGCGAACGAGCTCGGGTAGCTCGCTTTGGGAAATGTGGTGGAAGCTGCCCTTCTTGTATGGCTTGAGCGCCGTATTGAGGTCGGTAAGGGGGTTGTAGCTGGCTCTGCCGGTAATGATGGCAAAACGGTAAATGTCCCGGCAAAAAGCGTGTAGGCGGCGTCTCTGCTCGAATTTGCCTGCATCCTCCAGCGTGCGCAGTATTTCAAGCCATTCAAGGGGCATAATGCTCTCAATCGAGCGGTTGCCCACTTTAGGGAAAGCGTACATTTCTAGGGCGCGCTTGCTGTCGTTGGCCCGCTTAGAGCTTTCTTTCCAGCGGGGCACCATAGAAGCGTGCCATTCCATCGCTAGCACCTTAAACGTGTTTTGGGCGGCATACTGCTGCTTACGCTTATCGTCCTGCTTTTGCTCTACCGGGTCGATACCCTGGGCCAGCAGGCGCTTTATATTCGTCCGTTTCTCTCGCGCTTCAGCAAGGCTAACTTCGGGATAAATACCAAGGCTGGTCATGTTCCGCTTGCCGTTTGGGCGTGTGTAGCGCAAACGCCACCCACGGCTACCGTTGGGCGAGATCCTAAGTTCTAATCCCTGTCCATCGGAAAGGGTGACAATTTTCGTGCTGGGCTTGGTTGCGTTTATCTGCCGGATAGTTAGCGCCATGATGGTATACCGTGCATCTTCGAATGGGGGTATATACCATTCTGTATACCACTTGGCAGCCGGTTTTGGAAGGAATACTAAGGAATAGAGAGGGCTAAAAAATAATGTCTTTCAGAGTGTTACACATAATTTTTGGCTTTCTTCGGACTTACTGAGAATGCCCGTTGGCGTCCCTGGCAGGAGTCGAACCTGCGACCTGCCGCTTAGGAGGCGGCTGCTCTATCCTACTGAGCTACAGGGACATATGAGGAGCGGCAGTATAACCGTTGGGGCCGCACAGGCCAAGGCAGTGCCGCTATATCCAGCCGAGCAGTCGCAGGGCAAAAATACCGATGGTCACCGTGACACTGGCCATGAGCGTAGTGATGGCAATGATGTTAGCGGCCAAGGCGACGTTACCGCCAATCGCCTTGACCATCACAAAGCTGGCCGCCGCCGTAGGACTGGCAAAGAACAAAAACAGCAGGCCCAGCTCGCGGCCGGAAAAGCCGACGAGCCAGGCGGCCCCCGTCGACAGCACCGGCAGAACCACCATCTTCATCACGCTGGCACTCAATGCCACCTGCTGGCTATCGCGCAGGGTGCGCACCGATAGCGTCGCACCAATGCAAATCAGCGCCAACGGCAGCGTGAGAGAAGCAAAATAATCACCCGACGTCATCAACCACCGGGGCAGCGAGATCGACCAGGCGGTGAACGGCAATGCCAACAACACGCTGATGATCAGCGGGTTCGTCGCGATCTTCCACATCAGGCTGCGCCAGTCGGTGGCCTGGCCAGGTTGATACATGGCCAAGACCACCACCGAGAGAACGTTGTACGCCACAATCACCACGCCCAGTAAGAGACTGCCGGCCGAAAGGCCGTAATCGCCATACATCCCCGCCGCCAACGCCAGCCCCACTACACCGCAATTGCCACGAAACGCCCCCTGCACATAGACGCCACGCTCTTGACGAGGAATGCGGCCAATCGCCCAGCCCCAGCTCAAGAAACACTGACAGAGGGTCGCTAATGCGAAAAACACCAGCAGCGGCACATCCAATGCCACGGACAGATCGGCTTTGACCAGGCTCAGGAAAATCAGCGTGGGCAAGGTGGCTTTGAAGACCAAGGCAGACGCGGTAGCCACGAATGCCCTGTCAATCCAGCCAATCCGCTTCAAAGCCAAGCCCGCAAAGACCATGGCAAAGACAGGCAGAGTGACGTCAAGGGTACGGGCGAACAGCTCAAATAGACTCACGGTCAACGGACTCTTTTCATGGGTGGACGTCGTTAAAGCAGCGCCTGCTTATATTCTACCGTTGACAGAGTTTTGTCGACCGGCTAGACACCGATGACAGCATAATAGAGAGTGTTCCAAAACGCGCATATAACAGAAAGGTTGCCCATGGTATCGCCAGCCGGAAACCAACACGAAGCGCAGCGCTTATTTACCTTGAAGCGCTATACCCTGGGCGATCAGACGGCCGACCCAGCGCTTGATCGCATCACGCGTTTGGCCGCCTCGCTTTGCCAGGCGCCTATTGGGCTCATCACCCTTGTGGACGACACGCACGTGTGGTGTAAAAGCCGCTATGGAAACGCTGCAGATGCCATTCCGCGCGACGATTCCTTTTGCACGCACACCATTGCTTCCGCAGACCTGCTGGAGGTGCCCGACACGCAACAGGACCCTCGCTTCAAGCATTTACCGCTGGTTGTAAAGCCGCCTGCCATTCGGTTCTATACGGGGGTACCGTTAATCGCCGATGACGGGCAGGCGATTGGCTCTCTTTGCATCATGGACACCCGCCCACGCCACTTGACCGAGCTGCAACGCGAACTATTGAGCCAACTCACTCAGAACATCATATTACAGCTCGAGCATCACCTGGCGTCACGTGCTCATCATGCTACCAATAGCGCGGGGATCGGCATTTGGGAAATGGATATCCCTAGCCGTGTCACGCATTGGAATGACGTGATCAACCAGCTGTACGGCATTGGCGAGAACGACGACATTGATAGGTTCCGCCGCTTGAATGTTTACGTGGACACCGATAAAGCGCGTCTCCAGCAGGCCCTGGATGCAGCCGTCGAACACCAACGGGCGTTTAACGATACTTTCCAGCTAATCACACCGCAGGGCCTTCAGCGCTGGGTACGCATGACCGGCACCCCCGTGATGGCAAAGGGGCACGTTGTCCAGCTTATCGGCACCATGATTGATGTCACTCCCCGTAAGCGCATCGAAACCCAGCTCTTAAAACAGCAGGCCCTGGAGCGCGCCATTATGCGTGCTCAAGCAAGCTTTATTGATGAGCAGGAAAACACCTCTGCGCTGAATTATCTGCTGGACGATCTGTTGAAACTCACCGATAGCGAATACGGCTTTATCGGTGAAGTGCTCGTAGACCAACAGCAGGCGCCTTATTTGGTCGCCCACGCGATTACCGATATCACCTGGGATGAGGCTTCTCGCGACTTTTATGCCCGAAATGCACCCAACGGCATGATATTCAGCAATCTCGACACGCTGTTTGGCCATGTCATGCGTCATGAAGAAGTCGTCATTGCCAACCAGCCAGACAAGGACCCGCGCCGGGGTGGACTGCCCCCCGGCCACCCCCAGCTCAACGCCTTTCTGGGAGTGCCGATCCATGTACACGGCCACTGCATTGCCATGATCGGCCTGGCAAATCGCCCAGGCGGTTATGATACCGCGCTGGTCGATTTTCTGGCGCCGCTGCTTGGCAGCATCGGACAGCTGGTAAATAGCCTGCGTATCAGCCGGCAGCAACGTAACGATCAAACCGCTATCGCCCGTCTTTCCATGGTGGCCAAAAAGACCAGCAACGGTGTGGTCATTACCGATGCCAAGGGCAGAATCGAGTGGGTCAATGAAGGATTTACACGCTTGAGTGGCTATACGCTGGCTGATGCCCAAGGCAAAACGCCAGGTGAGCTGTTACAAGGGGCGCAGACGGATCCCGTTACTCTCGGCCGCATCTCAAGCGCCCTTGCCCAGAAGCAGGGTTTTGAAGAGGAGGTGCTCAACTACCGCAAGGATGGTTCGCGCTATTGGGTGCATATCAGTTGCAATCCCTTACCCCAAAGTGAGAACGGCAGCGAAGGCTTTATTGCCATTCAATCAGACATAAGTGAAAGCAAGGCTCACGAGGAAGCCCTCTACAAAGCCGCCAATATTGATGAGCTCACCGGCTTGGCCAACCAGCGCCTGGTCAAAGAGAAGCTGGCCAATTACTGCCTTGACGCAACAAACGAGCAGCCCATCGACATACACATCTTGAATCTGGATGATTTCAGGCGGCTTAATGAACTGCTCGGCTACCAAGCAGGCAACGATCTATTGGTTGGCGTGGCCAGACGCCTCGCGCAGCTGACCACCGATGAGGGATTCAGCGGCCGCCTAAGCGGTGATGAGTTCGCCGTCATCACCCGCTCGTCCATCACCGCCTCAAGCCTCCAGCGCTGCATCAACGAAACGATTTACCTGGCAGGGCAGCCTATCAAACTCAGCACCTGCGTGGGGACGACACGCTACCCCCACGACAACGCCGACCCAGACACGCTTATCCGGCATGCCTATCAAGCGTTGTACCAGGCTAAAACGTCAGGCCCCTCCCAGCATGCTGCCTACAACCCGGACGAAGAGCAATCAACGCGCCACAGGCAAAAGCAGCGTCACGCTATCCATACCGGATTGGCGAAAGGCGAATTCCAACTTTTCTATCAGCCCCAGGTCAATCTGCAATCCCGGTGCGTAATTGGTGTGGAGGCGCTTATCCGCTGGCAGAATCCAATAGAGGGTTTGCTCTCGCCAGCGGCATTTCTGCCGTTGGTCGAAGGCACCGATCTCGAATACGACATCGGCGAATGGGTGATAGAGACAGCCCTCAAGCAGCAGACCCTGTGGCAGCAACAAGCGATTCACATGCCCATCAGCGTGAACATCAGCCCAAGGCACCTATTACACCCCGGTTTCCTGCCCCAGCTACAGGCATTGCTTGCCGCCTACCCGCATATCGAGCCGCGTCAGTTATCGCTGGAGATATTGGAGTCGGCAACGCTTGACGACATGCAGGCAGCACTCGCAGTTCTATCCGCCTGTCAGACATTGGGGATTGACGTTGCCCTGGACGACTTTGGCACGGGCTACTCGTCGCTGGCGTATTTTCGCCGACTGCCCGTGCAACTGATCAAGGTCGATCGCGATTTTGTTCGCGACATGCTGAGCAGTCAGGATGACCGGGCCATTGTGGAAAGCATTATCTTTCTGGCCAAGAAATTCTCGCGACCGGTGCTTGCCGAAGGGGTCGAAACCATGGCGCATGCCAGCGCCTTGCTCGCCCTGGGTTGCTACCTTGCACAAGGATATGGAATAGCCCGCCCCATGCCCGCTCTGGAAATCCCGCAATGGCTAGAGGACTGGCACACAACGCTACCGCAGGATCAGTCCACATAGGGCAGTGAATCAGCAACCTGCTCATCGTGTAATTTGATGACGACACCATCGCGGCCTTTATCCTTTGCCGCGTAGCTGCCTGCATCCGCTCGTGCCACAGCATCGTCAGTGCCACTGTCATCTTCATGGAAGGTCGTGATGCCAATGCTCAGCGTGACACTGTACTCTTTGCTTTCATGGACCACCGAAATTTCGCCGACGGAATTGCGCAGCGCTTCGGCAATTTTACGTGCCTGACTTAACGTACAGCTGGGCAGCAGTACGCCAAACTCATCGCCGCCCTGACGGGCAACATGATCACTTCGCCGCACT
>Ga0208979_100582_pt1 | contig 17446 bp, 17 predicted proteins | sample HotLakConsUCCSLE_FD_184738 | JGI IMG/M metagenome (GOLD analysis project Ga0208979, IMG submission 184738) | Hypersaline microbial mat communities from Hot Lake, Washington, USA - Hot Lake Consortium UCC-SLE (SPAdes) | ecosystem: Environmental > Aquatic > Non-marine Saline and Alkaline >... | reverse complement strand
GTTGCAATGTTTCCTGCATGAGGTCGACCAGATTCGTCCGCTCTTAGCTCAACTGGGGTGGACTGTAGAAATCTCTCGCCTGCCTGTCGCAGCATGAGACCGCTTTAAGAAACTGCAAGATGTGAGTAGCAGCCAAAAAGGAAGCGATCGCGGCTTACTTTAGGATGATGAACCTCGTTTACCTCTGGCACTGGAATTATTACATGGAGCGCGATGTGAAAAACGTAGTTTGAGATTTCTACAGTGGATATTGGGCAAAAAGTTTTAGGCGCTTCAACCAAATGAGTCTTGGCTCAACTGGGCCGAGGCAAATTTTGTTCAAGAAAGCTTTGAGCAAGAATTTAGAAATCAGAAAAACACTATCGGAATTACGACTTTTGTCGTTACTTCCATAACGGGACTAACCATTGCTGCCCTTACTCAAGCCCAATTGGCTGGTATACGAGAAAAAGCTGCAACGGTTAGGAATCTTTTAGACACAAATCCTCCGGATGGGTTAGCTCTGGCAATTCAGGCCGTTGGTCAAAACTGCTCTCTACCATTCTTTCCAGTAATTGACTCTGTCCAGTCACTACTACGTAATACGATAGCAACTGCAAGAGAAAAAATTAACATTCAATTTTCTACAGGTTCTACAAATGATATGGCAGTCAGTTTGAATGATACGGTAATCATTACCGGTGGTAACGATGGGATATTGCAAATGTGAGATTTTCAAGGCAAGCAAGTTGGTCAACCATGGAAAGACCATCGTCAGAAAATCAAAGAAGTCATCTTGAGTCCTGACAATACAATGCTTGCCAGCCTGAGTGAAGACGGATTAATGCAAATATGGAATATTCAATAAAATATTGCTGATAAACCAAAACTGTATAAAAAAAATGATGGGCTTAATACAGCTGCTTTTAATCAAAATTATTCTATCATAATTGGTAAATTAGATGGAACTCTTCAGATATTGGACATTAAGGATACTTCCATTAGTCAATCGTGGCAAGGACATGAAACAGCCATACTTGCAGTATTTTATGAGCCTGTGGGTGACAGTTTTATCAGTATTGGCATTGATAATATGAAAGTCTGGGATTTGCAGGGTAGACAAATTGGAAATCCGTTTCAAGTTAGCATAGGTTCCGATTATTCGTTTGCATTTAGTCCCGATAATGAATTTTTATTAGTAAGTGCTGTCAGCAACAAGGGCTCTGGAGTTTTAGAAATTTATCAGTTGAAAGACAGTTCTCCTGTAAGTCAACTCTCTAAACAAATGGGGGGTATCCACGTAAGGCGAGATCCCCTACTTAGAACAATAAGGTGGCCAACTACACATAACTAAAAATCAATAGAAAAGCTCTGCGGCAGTGCCCAGAGCCCGTTATTGTGACCTGTACAAATTCAATCAGGACACAATCATGCCTCTCACTATACGCCAGCGCCGCCAACGGGTGGCTGATTACATCCAAACCCATGCGGCGTCAACGATAGCGACGATTGCGGAAGCCACCGGACTGCATCCTAGCAGCGTTCATCGTCATCGCCAGGGACTGTCCCGCCGTCAGCAGTACCCCGAATCGGGTTGGTGGGAAACGGCGGTGGGCTATGGTTGGTTGGTGCGCCTGGTGATTGCAGTGGTGTATCACTTTGGCATCAAGCACAGTGTGGGAGCCGAGAGTCTATCGGCGTTTTTCAAAGCGATTCACCTGGAGAGACAGGTGGGGTGTTCCCCCACCGCCCTGCGCCAGCTCAAACATCGGGTGGAGGCCGAGATGGTCGCCTATGAGGCGGCCCAAACGGACGCCGGTCCTCCCCCGGAGGGAACCGGGTTGTGGGTGGGTGCGGATGAGACCGACTTCGGGTTACCCGTGCTGGTGATGATGGAGTTAGCCAGTGGATTTATTTTGACGGAGGTAAAAGCGAATGAGCGCACCTACGAGAGTTGGCAGCAGCACCTGCCCCCGTGGTGGGACCTCAGCCGTTGGCCCTGTCATGGAGCCGTCAGTGATGGGGCCAAGAGGACCTGCAGACTCAGCAGCAGCGTTTGCACACCGACCAACAGACGTATCATGACGCTTTGCAGCAGGTCAGTCTGACGCTGCATCCGTTCACACTGCAACATCCCCAATGGCAACTCCCTGAGGCGATGTGAATGCGCTTCAGCGCTTTGCCGAGGGTGACATCACTGATCGGCTCCGGCCACTGCTGAGCCATAGCGACGGCGGTCAGATGACCGTGGGTTGCCGCAAACCGTCGAAAGGCTTCGAGGTCCTTAATTTTAGGCTCGGGTCCTTTCTTGATAGGGGCTTTCGGAGCCACCGTGCCGGTCTGCTCTCGCTGCTTCAGCCACAGGTCGAGAGTGTTGCGACTGATGTGGAAGAGTTTGCTGACATGGGTCTTCTTCTCACCTCGGTCAACGGCCGCGACGGCTTTCTCCCGTAGGTCGATGCTGTAAGGGGCAGGCATAGGAATCCAGGGCATGAGAGGACCCTTTAAATATGTCCTAACCTCCACTTAGATTGCAATATCAACCCTAAATGGAAAACCATGGGAGGACATGCTAACCCGCGACATTGAAACAGTCTTGGTCGCGAAGATATTCCAAGATGTTTTTGAACAGTTGACTCCTGAGCAAAGCCGTAGGGTGGGCAGCGCCCACTAGTCTTATGTCAGTGACATTTAAGTATAGTTCTTCAGCAAGCAATCTCTAACCTCCACTGCTTGAGTCAGCTTCTTGTATGGGCAGGTTACGAGTTGATTAGTGACGTTTTTGTACTGGTTATCAACGGTCGTATCAGCGACCTGAGGGGTTCTGTAGGTCACGTAGCGGGTCCACATCTCGAGGAGATTTCGTGGGTTTTGCTTAACCTTGGACTTACTTTGGGTTACTCGGACCTTATAGCGCTTCCAAATGGAATCAACGTCATTAAATGTTAGATCATGCTCTAATTGGTGCGCCTTCATTTCAGCTAAAGCGCGGTTCTTGGGCGTGTCTGGAAGCCCAAAGTATGATATTTGATGCCAAGTTCAGCTGCCCACTCAGATGAGCAGAAAATTATTATCCAGGGCGGCGGTACAGCGCTTCGTGGCCACGGCAACAGTTCTCACTTCTCCACCCACGCTCTCTTTATCAAGCACAAATGATGCATCAAGCACAAATGATACAAAATGTCGTGCGCTTACCCAGGTCGTACGGCCTGGGTTTATCTACACTGATATTCATGCCAGTGGTGGCGAACCGGGCCGAGAGTAAAAATTCAAAACAAGACTCCGGGGTTCTTGGAAAACCCCAGAGTCTACTGAAATAGTTTAGCGCTTTTCTGTGCCCTGGTTAGGAGCACCTTCTAAACCTGTGTTACTGGTGCCACTTTCGGGTTTAGCCTCCTCTTTTCCGTCGCCCTTTTCATACATGCCCGTGTGGCGTTGCATAGGATCAACAGGGGTGTTGTAATCTGCCGTTTCCTGATTTATTGTTTTGTCTTGTTTTTTGTCTTTGTTATTAGCCATAGTCTCAAGCCTCCTGATAAAACTCATGCAACTTTATTTTAAAAACATCTAGGAGAATTTATTCTCTATCTCTGGGCTTAAAGCCATTTATGATTAATAAATTTCAATTTGGATTGAGGTGTCCAGCGAAGTCAAAGAAGGAATTGGGAATGACTGCATATCTATTCCTTTATAATTGAGTCTCCAATTGTATCAATCACCTCTGTTATGTCAATGTATTTCTTTGGGGGCAATTGCTCCAATAAGTTAAGAAAACCCTTATCCGCTCCCTGCTCATTGGCATGAAAAATCAGGTCGTGTTTTTGAGCCGGATAACTAGCTCCTTTAAGGTACTTATGGATTTCAATGGGATTGATAGTTGCCATAACAAACTCCTTTGGTGAAATAGCAAGCGTCTCAGATGGGTATGGTGAATCGGAATGAAAGGTGATTGTGAACTACTAGCGGGAAGCCAACCCTGGAGATTGATCGGACTCTGAATCAACAGAGCTTCGGCTCATTTCCTGGGCCATTTCATAGTCGTCTTCAAAGTCTGCCTCAGGTGCGTACTTGGGGTTTTCCGAGATAGTCTCTGCCAGTAGTTCGGCATCTTGAGTCTTGACCTCTTTGGGATCAGGGTTAATGCGTTCCTTCATAACTGTTCTCCAATCTAAACTTATGTCTAAACCTTGTCCAGAAGTGAAGGTTTCCCCTATCCCTAAGGAAAAACTACAGATTTCCAGCTGGACTTGGTATAGTGCTTTGTACTTCTAAAGAATACTCAATTCATTGAGTTGGCTGTATTGACTTAAAGATAGATATAGAGAGTCATTTTTAAGCATCACTAGTTCCTGAAACTGTCCCAGGGAATGATGTAGATTTGTCTGACAGAGTTCTTATGACCTTTGACTGATAGCAGCGGTCTACTCCCAAAACGGGAGCCGGGGAGCCAGCTTCAAAGTCCCTCTCCCGGAGCGGAAGAGGGATTTAGAGTGAGGGCTAAGGGGATCATTTTTTTCATGGATTACTCTAAGCAGGTCGACACAACATAAGTTGAAACTAGCCCCGAACCAATGGGAGATTCGCGGCGAAGCGAAATCTGAAGTCTTTATCTCATGTTAAATGGAGATATAAATATTGTTTATGGAAATTTAATTCAATAAACAAAAAATAGGTGTGCAAACCAAGTTCAGCTCGAAATCTATAGTTTTCTCTAAGGCAGAACTCCACTTCTGGACCTGGACAAGGTTTATCATTCAATTGTTGCAATTTTCTATTGCTTCCCGGTTGAGCTGTTGCTGTCATTTGCTAAAATATTTAATCAGGTCAACCCCCTGACGGATGACAACTTCGGTTTGGGCTTCTAAGCTTTTAGGGATGTTTCCTTGGTTTCAAATTATTATTCAGTCTAACAACCAGAATTGGTAACTCTGTATTGAATGTCACTGACATAAGGCTGGTGGGCAGTGCCCGCCAGCTACGGCAGATCAAGGCTTTCAGCGATTTGCCGGGGTTGATTTCAGCTTAATTCAGTGACATTCAACTCTAGATTGGGTTTATACCAAGTCCAGCTCGAAATCTGTAGCTGTCCCTAAGGTAAAACTCCACCTCTAGCATTGGACAGGGTTTATTTCATCAAATCTATATCTGAAGGTAGATGCAAATTCGCGTTTAGACTAAAGCGATTGTCAAAATTCTCTAAGAACTTATGAGTCAATTTTCTCAGCAATTTCTAGATGGACTATCCCTGGATCAGCGAGATCCTCAATTTATCAAATCAACCCTGATGCCCATTTTGGATTGGTTCTACCACCATTACTTCAAAGTCACTACTGATGGTTGGGAAAATGTTCCTGAGGCAGGAAAGGTAATGATTATTGGGTCCCACAATGGAGGACTGACATCCCCCGATATGTTCATGGCGATTTACGACTGGTTCCGCCATTTGGGTACCGAACGCCCGACCTATGCCTTGACTCATCCCAATCTGTGGAAGTTAGCCCCGTTTTTGGCAGAACCGGCAGTAAAGTGTGGTTCTTTGCAGGCAACGGCGGAAATGGCCATCAAAGCCTTACAAAAGGATGCTGCTCTACTGATCTATCCAGGTGGTTTGAAAGATGTGTTTCGTCCTTACTCCCAACGCAATAAGATTCGCTTTGAAGGCAATGCCGAATTCATCAAACTGGCGTTGCGCAACGAGGCTCCCATCGTGCCGCTGATTTCTACAGGTGCCCATGAAACGCTAATTGTGCTGACCGACCTTTACGATCAGGTGCGTCAACTCCATGAGGCTGGCCTACCCTGGCCTTTTGGCATTGATCCGGAAGTCTTCCCCATTTACCTGGGCTTACCCTGGGGTCTGGGTGTTGGTCCTGTGCCGAATATTCCATTGCCGGTATCTATGCATATTCGTCTGGGCAAGCCGATCAGGTTCGAGCACTACGGCGAAGAGGCCAGCAAAGATAAGGATTATGTTCTGATTTGCTACGACCAGGTGCATAACCAGATGCAAAACGAGCTTGATACTTTGACTGAAAACAATCGTTAATGCCCCTTACTAAGGAATGGGGATTCAATAAGGTGGGATAGCCGTCTCGGCTGTCCAAGACCAGGCCAGATGCCTGCCCTACAAAATTGGATGTTATACAATCCTCATTCCTCAGCAGGTAAGCCTTCAAAGGGTTACGACGAGAGTGGGGTTTCACGCTCATCAGTAGGTCAAGGCAGCAAAGTTAGCAGCTCTGTACCGTGCCCCAGACCTGCAGTTCTACCTTGAGCGAGAGTTGCTGCAAGCCGAAAAAATTTATGGTGTTAAGGCGAATTCCCTTACTGGCAGCGTCACCATTACCACTGAACTCGACCTTAGCCTAGAAGACATTGCCCATCAACTCAATACCCTTGTGGCAGACTTTCAGCAGCAGGCCAGAGCAAACAGTCCCCCCTCCATGACTACGACTTCCCAAACCAAGGAGTTTCCCAGGGAGCAACCCCAACCTGAAACTGCGTGGCATGCCCAGACGACCGCAGCGGTGATTTCGACCCAAAAGACTGACCCCAATCACGGTTTATCCACCCAGGAAGCCCGTCATCGGCTTGAACAGTATGGGGGCAACCAGCTGACTGCCGTTGCCCAGCGTTCTGACCTGGCAATGGTCATCGACCAATTGATCACCTGGCCTGTGGGGCTGTTGAGCACAGCGGCACTTTTGTCTCTGGCGACGGGGAGCCCCATCGATGGGGTGGTGATTATGGGGGTGGTCGGCATCAACGCCCTTATCGGCTACGTGACCGAGAGCCAGTCAGAGCGCATTATTCGGTCTTTGCAGCAGGGCCAGGAAAACACCGCACGGGTTATGCGCGACGGCCAGGCTGCTTGGGTAGATGCGGCTGAGATCGTTCCCGGCGATGTGCTGTTCCTGCGGTCGGGCCAGACGGTTGTCGCCGATGCCCGCTTAATCCACTCCGAGAACCTGACGGTGGATGAATCGACCCTGACCGGGGAAAGCCTGCCGGTGAGCAAACAGTGCCGCGAGATTTCCCTCGAAGCCCCCCTGGCGGAGCAAAGTAACCGGGTCTTCAAAGGCACGCTGGTGGCCTCGGGCCAGGGTAAGGCGGTAGTTGTCGGCACCGGCCAATGTACCGAAATTGGCAAAATTCAACAGCTGGTCGGCCAAACCACCCCAGAAGATACTCCTCTGCAACAACAGCTTGCAGAGGTAAGCGGTCAGCTGGTGCTGCTGTGCAGCGGGGTATGTGCGGTGATCTTCGGGGTGGGTGCCCTGAGGGGATATGGCCTGCTCCACGGGTTGAAAAATTCCATTTCCCTGGCGGTGGCGGCGGTACCGGAAGGGTTGCCCGCTGTGGCTACCACTACTCTGGCCCTGGGCATTCAAACCATGCGGCGGCGCAAAATTTTGATTCGGGCTCTCAATGCCGTTGAGGCGCTGGGGTCAGTGCAGGTGATTTGTCTGGATAAAACCGGCACCATTACCCAAAACCACATGGTTGTCCAAATAGTTTATCTGGCTACGGGTCCTGTGGTTTGTGAGGAGGGTACTCTCCCCGATGAGCATCAGGACCTGGCGAATACCCAGGTTCCTCTGGCCCTGCAGAAACTCCTGGAAGTGGGGGTGCTCTGTAGCGAAAGCGAGATAGTCCATAGCGATGATGGCTCAGTGGAGGTGCGGGGGTCCCCCACAGAAAATGCCCTGATTCATCTGGCGATGGGTAGCAAGTTAGAGGTTCAGCAGGTGCGGCAACAGCATCCCTCCATCGCCACCCACCTGCGCACCGACAACCGCAACATCATGAGTACCCTGCACCAGGGGCCAGACGGGAGTCGGGCGGTCGCCGCTAAGGGAAGCCCCGAGGAAATTCTGCAGCGCTGCACCCACTGGATGAAGGACAGTACCGTTCACCCCCTGACTGAGGCAGACCGGGAAGATCTCAACCGGGCCAATCATCAGCTGGCGGACCAGGCTTTGCGGGTCCTGGCCCTGGCCTATCGCCAGCTGCAGGACGATGAAACCGATGGGGAACATGACCTGATCTGGCTGGGGCTGGTGGGCATGGCAGACCCCATTCGCCCAGGGGTATCGCAGCTTATGGAAGCTTTCCACCGGGCGGGTATCGATACGGTAATGTTGACAGGAGACCAACGCTCCACTGCCAGAGCCATTGGTCAGCAGCTCAACCTCAGTCGCAATGGGGAATTGACGATTCTGGATGCCCAGGCCCTGGCTCAATTGGAAGGTGACGGGGTTCAAGCGCAGGTCCGCAAAGTGGATATTTTTGCCCGCATCAGCCCGGCGGATAAGTTGCAAATCGTGCGGGCGCTGCAGAGGGCCGACAAAATCGTGGCGATGACCGGCGATGGGATTAACGACACCCCCGCCCTGAAAGCAGCTAATGTGGGGCTGGCCATGGGGTCGGGCCAATCAGAGGGAGTTCACGATGTGGCGGATGTGGTGATTCAGGATGACAACCTCAGCACCCTGATTGATGCCGTTAGCCAGGGCCGCACCATCTATACCAATATCCGCAAGGCGGTGCATTTTTTGCTGGCCACCAACCTGAGCGAAATTATGGTGGTGGCGATCGCCACCCTAATCGGTCTTGGAGAACCCCTCAACGCCATCCAGCTGCTTTGGCTGAACCTGGTGACGGATATTTTCCCCGGCCTGGGCCTGGCCCTGGAACCGCCGGAAGATGATGTGCTGGATCACCCCCCACGCTCCCCGGATGAGCGCCTTATCAAGCCCACCGATTTCCAGCGCATTACCCGGGAAGCCGGCGTGATTTCGGCCTGTGCCCTGGTGGCCTATAGCTACGCCCTGGCTCAATACGGCATAGGGCCAAAATCCAGCACCGTCGCGTTTATGAGCTTGACCATCGGCCAGGTGTTGCATACCTTTAGCTGTCGCTCTGAAAGCCGCCGCTGGTTGTCCTTTAAACCCCTGCCCCGTAATCCCTACGTCGAAGCGGCGATTGCCGGTTCCCTGGCCCTACAGCTCTTGCCCCTGGTGCTGCCCGGCCTGGGCCAGTTGTTGAAAGTGGTTCCCCTGGAAGGGAAAGACTATTGGATTATCGCTCTGGCGGCATTGCTACCGCTGCTGATTAATGAATCCACAAAATCAACCGGCACCTCACCAATACCGAATTCTGAAGGCAAATCGACCTGACTTAAAAAGCATCTCGAAGGAGAACAACGATTGTAGCCATGACATCAAGTCTATGGAGCCGGGCGAAGGCGTTAGATGACCTTGAACTCCCACCGATAACCTCCGTTCCGTCCGCACCAACGCAGTGTTAGCCTGCTGTGGCAAAGACCAGATTGTTACGACTCTTCATCCAAGACTATATCGTCGAACCCTAGCCATAAAAGCAAGACATCTTCAATCTGGGACAACTGCTCTGAGTCCAATTCACCTAATTTCCTTAACAATTTGGAGTGAGGAATGGTAACGAGATTCTGAACATCAAAGGCTCCCGGTTTTAGAAACCTTACTCTGACATCAACCTCGAAGCGAGAGCCCCTTGGTTTTGTTGTATGAGGAATCAGTGCTGCTAAAGCTCTATCCTGCATCAAAGCTGGAATACTAACCACTAGGCATGGTCTAATTTTCGCTACATAACCTAGATCGACAAGCCAGACTTCGCCGCGAGCCGGGCTACTCATGATCTGACTCTTGTCTGTCTAGCTCCAAAAACAGCTCCTCAGCATTCAAGACTAGATCCTCATCATCCAAGGGTGAGAAATCAAAATGCATAAGCCGCTTCAGTATCGCTAACGCAACCTCAACTTGGTCTGAGTCAGGTAACTCATCAAAATTCTTAAGGATTTCCTGAGCTATAGCTGTCATGACTTCAAACTTACGTCATAAGACAAGGAAATTATATCATATTCAGTTTATTTCATAGAGTTCTTCGCGCTAAGCCTAACCTTCATCTAAGAACTTAACCTTCGAAAATATTTTGCCAATGATAGACTAAATATTATTGATGCTTTGAATGTATTTTAGATAGACGGAGCGAAGAGGAAATGCCTGAAATCTGAGCATCACTTTGAGATAAATATTTTGGGATCAGTATTTTTCCAGCATTATCAAATGATATGTATCCAGCATCAAAAGCAGCATCCAAGGATGGTGAAAATAATAACCCATTAAAAGGATCTAAAGCTTCCTCAAGATTACACTTGGCCCAAGGTTGAATATGCGATGCTCTTAGCAGAGAATGCTCGGCACATCCGGTAACAGCACAAGTACTCCAATATTCAACGACCTGATTTCTAAAGAGCCCTTGCCCTCTCCTAGCCTGGGTAACAGTCTCCCTTTCTTTCTCCGAAATATCTCCAAACCTATTGTTTAGTGCCTCATTTTCTTGAACGCTCAAAAAATTGCTTTCAAACGGGTGAATTGGCAGCCCTCAAATTGTGGCAGAGATTTCAAGTAATCAATTTCTAGTGGGAAATCAAAATTAACAATACTATCAATCTCAAAGCAAATCTTAAATGAGTCATTATAAAAAGAGTTGTGGCAAGCCTCACTTAAGTCCTGGTAAGCAGGATTTCGTAGCCTTAACTGATCGGGTGCATCCCAGTTTTGCAAGTCTGCCCACCCTGCGGGAAGAGCATAGCTCTACATCCCCCAACCCCTGCTGCTTCGCACGGTCTCAGACCTACGCGCGTCCTATGTCCTTCGGACAGCAAGCAACGGCCTACTCCCAAAATGGGAGAAGGGGAGCCGGAGTCAAAGTCCCTCTCCCGCTCTGGGAGAGGGATTTAGGGTGAGGGCTGCAAAACTGGGATGCACTCTAACTGATCTTCCTGTGAAGCATCCATCATGTAGCCAGAGGCAAAATAACTACGGGGAGGATCCCCAGTACGCTGTAAAAATATCCTGTCGCCAACTTGTATCTTGCGAACTCTGACACAACTCCATGTCCAACCCAAAGATTCCCCTTCCTTGAGTTCTCCTTGAACCTCTAATATCCAACTTCTCACGACAGGTTCGTCTTTTTCGTTACATTGCAGTATAACTTCAGATTCTCATCGATAACCTCTGTTCTGTCCGTACCAACGCAGTGTTAGCTAGCTGGCGGCAATAGTCTAATAAATCCCTCCTGCCCAAAATGGTGATCGGTCGTCAGTTCATCTGTTATCCCTCGCTGGCACATCAGGATAAAGCCGACCGCATCGCACAAAGAATACCCCTTGTCCTGCCGAGTACGTAAAAGCTGCATAGCGTCCCGGTGCAGTTGCTCATCAACCCAAACCGTTTCAATGTCTGGGTTATCAACCAAGTCAACTACAAACTCCAAAACCTTAGTCCGAGGAAAGGGGCGAATCAGGGCGAGAGCCACTAACTCAGCCAGGACATGGCTTTGAGTCAAAAGCCCACTGGTGGAATCACCAACGAGCTGCATAGCTTTCTCATGCTGCGGCTCATCACGATGCAAGTAGCGCAGCAAGCCTGATGTATGTAAAAGCACCAAGAAACTCCGCCGTTAATACTCATCGGCATAAGCTTTTGCAAGGTCTGCATCAATTGCTTCGTTATCTGTACCTGTTGCGTACCCTAGGCTGATTGCCCCTGCATGACTTTTAAACTTCTGTCGTGCCTGGTCTTGCTGCTCTAGAGACAGCACCACCGTGCTAGCTACCGCGCTTTGTCTGCTGAGAACGGTCACTATCTACTCTGTTATGGAAATGCCTACTGCACTAGCCTTACGCTGGAGGTCAGCGTAGACTTCATCACTGATTTCTAGAGTCAACTGCTGGGTCATGAAATTCTGGCTCAACGTCAGCGACTTTAGCCAATACAGCCTCATATTTTGTTCGATCACCACGGCTTGCGCGCTCTTGCAGGTACCCATCAGTCGTTAATGCTGAAATTTTCTCGGCAACTGCCAGCGCAATAAACTGATCTAACGAAACCCCATCCTGCTCGGCAAGTCTCTGCAAAGTTTTATATAAGGAGTCGGGTAGCTGGATACTCAATGTGCTCATGACAGTGCTCCGATAGACTTTAGGAAGTTTGCCGGTGTAACGACACTAGCCCCAAACCGCTCAATGCCTGCAAAATCGCAGATGTTGTATGTCACTACGCTATCACATCCCGCTTTCACTGCCAGTTCCAACACCATGTCCTCTTTTGGATCGGGCAAGAAAGGTCGCCAAAGGAAGAAAATTTGGTAATGGGTCGCAACGGCACAGTGAAAATCACAGTTTGGGGGATGGGCATTGGCGGCAGTACCAGAGGTGTTTATTGGTCATCCGCCAATGTTACCGCCTAACCAGATCCTTACAAAGGTGGCTTTTTATACCTAGCGACATCTTCCTCGGATTGCCCCACCAAAGAATAGTCGGCATAACGATTGAGATGAGCTGCTGCAGATTACTTCTGATGTCCACAAATAACCTCTCGGCAATCAGCTCCATCGATTTGTTAGCCTGCTGGTAACCGATGATCATCGTACTTTTAAGATCTGCAATTTTCTAGTAGCCACTTGGAGATCATTTAACCTTATGGGCAACTTCTCGCTGGATATTCCCACGGTTTTATTCTGTCTCCTTCTTACGCATCTCGCCATCACGGCTACTCTAGCTATTTATCTCCTCCAGTCTGTTTCGCGTCACACATCGGACATAAGATTTCTAATTAGCAGATTACTGCAAGGTACTGGAGTATTTTTAGCGAGCCAGCGAGGACAGATTCCTCTCCTTTATTCCCTCAATTGGGGCAACACTCTGATATTTTTTGGGTTGACATTGGAGTTGCGAACCTTAGTTACTCTACACGAGTCCGATAAACGCCTGGATATATTCTATGGGATAGTTTTTAGTTTATTCGCTATTGTTTTTTGGGGAGTGGAGAAAAGCCTCAACCAAAGCGTGGTTATCGCATCCGCCTTTTTATCGCTTTTATATCTTTCTTCAGCGATCTTGATGATCGTGTACAACTCTGAAAAGTCTATCCTCCGCTATGGGTTGAGCTTAACATGCGCGGCATCGGGTGGGTTGATGGCTATTCGTGCGATGAGCGCTTCTAACCAGCTAGATTTCACTTTGCTATCCAAAAACTGGATACAGGATATAACCTTCATCGTGGTGTTTATTTTTGTGGTTATTGGCGGCGTCAGCTATTTGCTGTTACTTCGCGATCGCAATGAACATCTACTAAAAGCAGCTAATCAAAAACTCAGCCTGCTAGCAATGTATGACAGTCTGACGGGTCTGGCCAACCGACGTTCCTTTAACGAACATTTAAAGCGCAGCATTTCAGAATGCCGCCGTAGCGCCGAGCCGCTAGCGCTAATCATGATTGATGTTGACTTTTTCAAAAAATATAACGATTTATATGGACACAAAAGCGGCGATGAATGTTTGATTGATGTGGCACGGGAATTAGCACGATGTTGCCGTCGCGGCACTGACATGGTCGCCCGCTATGGCGGGGAAGAGTTTACCATCGTCCTCTTGAATACATCGACAGCAGAAGCGCTTCACATTGCCGAAGCGGTTCGTAAGGGCGTTAACCACCTTGCTATTTCACATGCCGCCTCGGAAGTATCCAAGCACGTCACCCTGAGTTTGGGTGTCTTCTCCGCAATTCCCACCTCCGATGAACATAATAGTGCCTGGTACATCACTGAAGCCGACCGACGTTTGTATAATGCCAAACAAGCTGGACGAAATCGCTGCTGTTGTGATTAGTGCGATCGTTAGTAGATAAGCAATGGTTAAGGCAATGAAGAATGACAAGCAAGAAGAACGCCTCGTACAATTTGGGTATTAAAATTTTCATCAGCCAGGAATCGAGCCATTTCAGATCATCTGGATTGATCCCGCCTAGCAAGTAAGCGATTGCGTGTAGTACACATAGACTGTAAGGCGACATTTATTACATGATGTACTGATGGCGCATGACTCTCCCCTCCAGAAAAGACCGAAAAAACTGTTGGATCAGGTGCGTGAAGCGATGCGGTTGAAGCACTATGTGTACCGAACAGCAGAAACCTATGTCCAGTGGATCAGGCGATACATCCTGTTTCATAACAAACGCCATCCCAAAGAGCTGGGGCAACCTGAAATTGAAGCTTTTTTGACGGATCTGGCCGTAAATCAGCAGGTTGCGGCCTCAACTCAAAATCAGGCGCTCAATGCTGTGCTGTTTCTAAACCTTGTCTAAGTCCAGAAGTAGAGTTTTGCCTAAGGGAAAGCTCCAGTTTTCGAGCTGAACTTGGTATGACTCACAATATTTATGCAAAAACGCCGTTTGTTTTGGCTCCTCTTCCCTAGGAAATAGGTGTCAGCATTCCCTCTCTTGAGAGAGATGTTGCTGCAAAACCCCCTCCATAAGGTGTAAGAAAGAGGTTAGAGAGTACTGTTTTGAGTTTTAGATTTGCTTACTGGCAGTTTAGAACTCATTTTTTTTTACGTATACGAGTAATTTTCATGGCTAGCACAGACAGCAAAACGACTACCAATCACGACACGATTAAGCAGTGGGTAGAGTCCCGCGGCGGCTTCCCGGCTACCGTTAAAAGCACTAAGGATGACGGCAAACCCGGCCTGCTTCGTATCGATTTTCCTGGCTACAGTGGCGAAGATTCCCTGGAGCGCATTGACTGGGATTCCTTCTTCGAAAAGTTTGAAGAAAATGACCTGGCCCTGCTCTATCAGGAGGAGTTGAAAAGCGGCGAGGAAAGCCGGTTTTGTAAGTTGGTGAGTCGGTGAGTTGGAAAGGGAGGAAGAGAGCAAGAGAGCAAGAGAGCAAGTATTTGCCGTATTCCCTTCTTACGTTAGTTCGGAGTAACACTGACCATAAACTTCGGTACTGAATCCCCTCCTCGGAGGGGTGCCCGCAGGGCGGGGTGGGTCCAATCTGCAACCGTAAATATCCCAATTACTACGCGTAACAAATTACTACGCATAACAATAGTGAACCCACCCCTGCCCCTCCTAAGAGGGGGTAGATGCAGCAATTTTCAAACGGCTGAGCTTCAGGATATGCAGCTCTGCTTGAGCGCAACCTTCTACCAAAGATAATCCTTATCTGCTTTGTTCTGTGAAACAGGTTCTATTCATCGAACTTTTAGGCGGTCTGGGGGATGTGCTGATTGCCCTGCCTGCGATTCAGGCTTTGGCGGCATCGCACCCCCAGGCGAGTATGACGGTGCTGACCTTTGCGCCAGGAGATGTTCTGCTGCTGCACCATCCCCTGGTGCATCGAGTACTGGTGGCTGAGAAGGGTCAAGCTCGGCAGGCAGTGGAAGATGCGCTGCGGGAACCCTACGATCTGGTGGTTACGGATACCACCTACGACGGTATTGCTGATTTGGTCGAGAAACGTGGGGCAGAGCGAACGGTAACGAATCTGTGGCGCAGTCCGCCGCCGGATCAGTTGGTGAGCGATCGCATGCTGCAAATCCTCCAATCCGAGTCCCTGATCACCTCCAAAGCTGCAAAAGAACACCATCATCCCCGCTTGCACCTGACCGATGGCGAACTCCACAATGCCCAGATCCGGCTGGGTGCAGTTGGGCACCTCCGGGTCGGTTTGTACCCGGATGCGGGAATGACCATCAAACAGTGGTCTCCCGACCGTTTTGTAGAACTGGGGAAACTACTCCAGCAGCGTCACGGAGCAATACTGATTGTTCTTGAAGGGTCTGATCAGCAACAGGCGCAAGCTATCGCGGATCGTCTTGAAGGCTCTATCCTCTGGCCCCGAGGCTCCCTTCGAGAACTGGCTGCCCTCTTCGCCCATCTCGACTGCGTCATCGCCGCCGACACCGGCCCCGCCCGCATCGCCGCCGCCATCGGCACCCCCACCGTCACTCTGTTTGGTCCCTCCTGGCAGGGACGCTACGGCCAGCCCAACCCCCACATTAACCTGCAGGGCTATCCCCCCTGCCCCGAACGCAACATCGCCAACTTTACCGAGCAAGCCTGCTGGTACAGCGGCAGTTGTCCCTTTGGGTGGGATACCTGTGTGAATCTGATTGCTCCAGAAAGGGTAGCTGGTGCGGTGGCAGAGATTCTTGAGAAGGGGAGAGAGCAAGGGAGCAGGGGAGCAAGGGAGCAAGGGAGGGGAGAGGGGAGAGGGGAGAGGGGTCTCTCTGTCCAAGCTGTTACTTCTGATCAAAACTCATTACCCTTCACCCTTTACCCTTCACCCATCCCACCTACCTCACCCACCCCACCCACTCACCCATCCACCCTCCACAACCTCCTCGTCATGCGTCTCGACAACATCGGCGACGTAGTCATGACCTCTCCAGCCCTGCGGGCGATTAAAGAAACGAACCCCGAAATCCGCCTGACCCTGATGGCCAGCCCTGCCGGGGCACTGACTAAACCTCTGCTGCCCTGGGTCGATGAGGTGATTCCCTGGCGCGCCCTCTGGCAGGCTCTGGGGAAGCCACCGGGAGATGTGGAGCAGGAGTGGGAACTGATCGAAACCCTCAGGTCTCGCAAATTCGATGGGGCCATCATCCTCACCAGCTTTAAGCAAAGCCCTCACCCACCCGCATTCATCTGCCAGATGGCGGGAATTCCCTTTCGGCTGGGCGCTTCCAAAGAAACGGGGGAATCCCTGACCCACAGAATTTCTGACATCCCCGACGACCTGCACCAGGCCGAACGCAACCTGCGCCTGGTGGAAGCCGCCGGATTTCAGGTCCGCGATCGCAACCTCTGCCTCGCCGTCCCCCCCTCACTCCCTCACTCCCTCACTCCCTCACCCCCCACCCCCTACCTCCTCCTCAACCCCTGGACCAGCTGCCCCTCCCGCATGTACGACCTGGAGAGATTTGCGATCGCCGCCCGTACCCTCTCCAAAAAGACCGGCTACCCCGTCGTCCTCACCGGCACCGACAAAAACCGCCAGGATGCCGCCCCCCTGCTGGATATCCTCGGTTCCCACGCCATTGATCTGATCGGCAAAACCTCCCTGCCGGACCTGGTGGCCCTGGTCGCCCATGCCGAATTGATGCTCTCCAACAACACCTCCACCATGCACATGGCCGACGCCACCCAAACCCCCAGCGTCATCCTCTTTGCGGGTACAGAACTGGAACGCCAGTGGCGACCCCGCCAAACCCGCGCCCACCTGCTGCGCCGCCCCACCCATTGCACCCCCTGCTACGCCTTCGACTGCCCTTATGACATGGAGTGTTTGGATATTCCCCCCGAAGCAGTCGTTCAGGCCGGACTGGACTTACTAAATTCCCACCCCTAACCCATCCCTCCATCCCCCCATCCCTCCATCCCCCCATCCCTCCATCCCTCCATCCCTCCATCCCTCTATCCCCCCATCCCCCCATCCCCCCTCCTACCCATCCACCCTCCCCTCCCTCCCATGCACACCACCTTCGTCACCGGCAGCTATCGCCCCGACCAAGACGGCGTGGCCGATTACCTGGAAAACCTGCGCCATCACCTTGCCCGGCGTAATATCTCCAC
>Ga0208979_100577_pt1 | contig 17771 bp, 23 predicted proteins | sample HotLakConsUCCSLE_FD_184738 | JGI IMG/M metagenome (GOLD analysis project Ga0208979, IMG submission 184738) | Hypersaline microbial mat communities from Hot Lake, Washington, USA - Hot Lake Consortium UCC-SLE (SPAdes) | ecosystem: Environmental > Aquatic > Non-marine Saline and Alkaline >... | reverse complement strand
ACAACTGTTATGAGATATCGAGACAGCTCTTCGTGCCTGTCATCCGACAGTTTATTCTAGAAAATGTCACAGAATCTACTTTCGCTTGACCATAGTTTTGGTTCCCTGTCAATGCGTAACTCCTATATACTGGCTGTTGCCCTAGATTTTGACTATCAATTTGGAAGCTATGACAAAATGTCCGTAGTCTGGAATTTGGAATTGCTGCTGAGTTGAACTATTTTCAAGGGTGGCTGGGTTACGGGTAAAGGTGCCCGTTTGTAGATAGTGAGTGAGGCGATCGCGATCGCTGCCCGTGAGTAAGTGCGCATTATCAATCAACAACGTGCCGCGCTCTAACAGTTCAAGCACGCCCTGTATGGGGCTGTCAGTTGAGCTTTCACTACTGCTGCCAAACAGCGAATGAGAAGAGACGATACCGGCTTCGTCGCGGGGGAGTTGGGCGCAGTCTATTTCAGCAAAAGGGCGATGACACAGCCCAGAGTGCTGATGGATGTAGCCTGCGAGAAACGTTTTCCCAGTTCCTGCTGCTGCCTGGAAAACAATAGGTTCAAGGGTGGTTGCTGCCGATTCAATCTGCTGGCGTAGCTTTTTACCGGCCTTGCTGCGAGTCATCAGTGGCTCATTGACGGGCACCGGCTGAAGATAGCGCTGGAGACCTTGAAGGCGAGATTCTGTCTGAGAAATGCGCTGTACAAACTGCGTTAGCTCCTGGGCCAAAAGGCGGTTGAACAGGCTTTGCAACGAAGGATAGGTCTTCAAAAGCTGCTCAAAGTCTGTGCGCCGCAGGAACCAAAGCTCACTGGCACTCAGCGCGATCGCACTGGCCTGATATTGACCTGAATCATTGGATGGTTGCTCAGACGAAGCCGCAACCAAGGGCACATACCCGAGTAGCTCACCCGCGCTGCGATAGCCGATATGCGATCGCCCCGCTGAAGACGGGCGGTAGATCTCTACTGACCCCCACTTCAGCAAATATAGCCCAATGGCGGTTTGTGCCTGCTGATAAATCTCCGTATCAGCAGGCACCTGCAACAGCTGTAAAGACTGACTCAGCGCCTGCAATATCGACCGATCTAAACTGCCCCAAACCCGGTGAAAACTCAGCCAGTTCAAGCAGTCGGCAGCGGTCTGATTAGCAGTTTCGCTGGGCGGGGCAAGATTAGTCCCTAGCGGTAGCGTGATGTCAGCAGACTTCATGATCATAGACCTTGTCCTCGTCTGTCCTGGCCTCGTCTTCCCTGACCGTGTCTGCCGTGCCCCTGGCCTTGGGAAGGCGCAGACGTTGAAGGGCTAGCGAGCCGATTCGCACAGCGCTCAAACGCACGCTGGTGATGATCGCGTGACACGTTACGCAGCTGGATAAACGTTTCTCTCAGGTCAGGTTCTTCAACAAATTCAAGAAAGCGATCATACATTTGAGCATCGGCAATTTCAGCCTCAACGCCATTTTCACAAGCCGCTTTCAGCGTATCGGGGGCCGCTATATTGCCCGCGAAGGTGTCTTCGGGAATCGGCAGCCTATACTGATTAAAGAGCCTTTGCCACCGCTGAACATGGCGCTCTTCTGCCTGCACAATATTGATAAAGGGCCGCACAGCGCCAAATTTATCAATCACAGCTGTGTAAAGTGCCCTAGCTTTATATTCATCATTAATGGCTTCAACCATTGCCTGTTGGACTTTCTCATCCATCATCTTTTCTCCAAAATTAAAGGTCATTGATTTAGAAGTGTTTGCCACTCTTTAATCAACGCAGGCGGCACCCATAACTCCACCGGCTCACCTTGGGTGGTTGGCAAGCTTAGCTTCAGCGGCATAATAGGTGCTAACTCATGGATAAGGGGAGCCATATCGTATTGACCCACGCTGGGTTCAGGAATAGCGTCATCGGCAAAAATGCGATCGGACACATCTTTTGCACGCAGGGTTTTACTCAAAGAATTGGTTAACGCCAAGTCTTGATCGCGATCAATTTCGACAGTTCCTGGAAACCCGACTAGCCTCAACGCCAAAATAGTACTGTCGTCGGGAAGGACGCGCTTGAACGCGATCGCCTGCCAGCTATTTTCGTACTGATCTTTAAGCGTTTGACGAGACTGAGATAAGACTTGTCCGGGTGCTTCTTCAAACTGACGAATTGCTGCGCTAGCAGGCTCCATTCCCAGCATTTCCACCCCTATTAAAATCAGGAAAAACACCAACCCTCCGACAATAAACCACCGAATAAGCTGGCGAACATTTTGCCACATTATAAAAGTCTCCAGGAAATTTTCTTCTCTTTTTCTCTACTGGCCGCTCTATAAAGCACTGCTTAACGTAGCCTGAATCGCCTGCTGTTCCGCTTCTGGAATAAACACGGCATACATCCCACGCAAGTCTCCTACCTTAAAATCGTAGGCCAAATCTTCGGGATACCCCTTTTGGATAAAGGCAGGCCGCTCACTTTTACGGCCATGGCAGGCCAAGCAGCTGGCCTCCACGTTGATCCGACGATAGTACCGAGTACCCGCTTCCTGATTCAGCGTCTCTTTATCCCAAAATCCCATCAATTCTGGATCTTTATCAAACTTTGCCAGGGCCATCTTTGCATGAAGGTTATCTGGCTTGTGAGCCGGATTGCGATACTTGTTGGATATTTGCTTGACCTGCCAGCCGTTCTCTTTACTCAGCTGTTGGGCGCGCATTCCCACCGGCTTACACACTTCCTTCATGGTTTGCGACGTGGGTGGCTCCGTTACCCCTTCTAGGGTGAAGGCCAGCCCCGAGCGCATCGCGTCTAAATTTTCGATTTCCTCAACGGCTTTGGCTAGCTGCTGAGGGATGGGTTGAGCCTGTGCGATTTTTGCATGGCTGGTCACTACAACCAATACTAACAAAACGCATAAACAGGCTTTCAACAGATTTCTAAACATGTTTCTCTTCTCTAGTGGTTTAACACACGACATGGAACACAAACGAGAAAATGAACCGAAAAAATAGACACAGGCACCTTCTTTTTAAGGATTGAGTAACGATTGAGCGCAAAGGGAGAGTAACTCTCGATCAATGATTCGGTAGTACCGGCATTGACTCACTTGTCGGCTGGCGACCACACCCGAAAGCTTGAGCAGCTGCAAATGCTTGGATACGTTAGCTTGATTCAATGCGGTGAGGGTACAAATCTCCGTCACATTGCGCTCTTTCTGACAGATGACAGAGAGAATTCGCAACCGGCTAGGATCACTCAAAAGCTTGAACCGGCTAGCAGTTTGTTCAAAAGATTTTTCTTGAAGGGTTGTGCTAGCGATATCTTCGGGCAGTATCTTCATGAGAAAACCAGGGCGTCGCTATGAATTGACGGTTACTTTTGGCTGCTTTGCCTCTGCGGATAGTATCTCAAAGGGCTTCAGCATTTTGAGACCAAACAATGTCCGTAGTCCGAGCTTTTCAAACCAGGGCATCCCCAATCCTGTTCGCATTTTGACCATAAAGTACTCTTCAAAGGCCGCTTTTACCCACACGACCCAAGGCCCTTTGACGGCGTAGGAAGTTTTTCGCTTTCCGGTTTTAGGATCGGCTAGCACGGGCGCAGCTAGATAGGCAATGCCCGTTTCTCCAAACTCTGCAAAGCACAGGGCCTCCAGCGTCGGCACGATCCGTGATGCTTTAATAGCACCCAGGTCAACGGCAATATTGTGGGCTACGGCGGTGGCCATCGCCTCTGCCATCTGGCCGCTTTTGGGCAGTCCAATGGGCACCAGGGTTTTATCGGGCTGAGTGAGCTGGGTACTCACACCCGCCGCGTAAATCTCGGGAAAATCTGGATGCCGCTGAGTCGGCAGGATAGGAATAAACCCTTTGGCATTCGCTAGTCCAGGGACATCTCGAATAAACTGGGCACCCCGAAAAGACGGTAAAATCATCGAATACTTAAAGGGTAACGTTTGCCCATCGGCCAAGGTGACGTTCTGTTCATCAACAGATTTAATCTCTGCGTTTTCAATCACGGCAATGTCTCGCTTTGCCATTAAATCAGCGGTGAGCTTTCGAGCATTTTTGACGTTTGAAACGCCTAAATGTCCCACATAGGGTTCGGGCGTTACATAAGTAATAGAAACCTGATCGCGCAGCCCTCGATGACGTAGTTCGCGCTCGGCCATGAGCGTAAATTCGTAGGCAGGGCCAAAGCAACCAGCACCGGGCGAAGCGCCAATGACAATAGGGCCAGGGTCTTTGAGGAAATCTATCCAGGTTTGGCGAGCGGTTATGGCGTGGCCTGGTGAGCAAATAGACTGGGTGTAGCCACCGTGAGGGCCAGTGCCAGGAACTAAGTCCCAAGCGAGAGAAGCACCGGTTGCGATCGCTAAATAATCATAGGCAACCACTTGTTCTCCACCATCTTCTCCATCTACCATTAGGCGACAGGCATCAGGATCGAGCGCAGTCACTTTTCCCGGCATCCAATCCAAGCGATGCCGCTTAGCCAAACGCGCCAAATCTAGCTGAACATGAGCCAGCGGCTTCAGATTTAGCGCTACCTGCACCAGCCCTGGAATAAAAGTGAAATTCGGCTCGCTAGATATTAGCGTAACCGTATGCTCTCGGGGCAACAGGTGACGTAGCTCATAGGCAGCAGGCAGACCTGCTAAACCTGCCCCAACAACAACAACATTTGCCATACCGTTTTTTAATCTCCGTTTCAACATTTGTAGTCGCAGCAATCCGTTGGGAGCGACAAAACCATAAATCAACAATCTGAGGAAGTTGTGAGGCTACTTACTTAAGAATGAGCCCCTAGCCTCGTGTTTAAACATACTACTAATTAGTTATATAGTGTTTTAGGATAGAATAAAATCTATGCATTACTCTTAACGATTGATTTCTTGCTAAATCGTCAAAAAACACTGATTTGGCATGGCAATTAATTACTAATTAGTTATATAGTAAATATATGTTAACAAATCAAAGAGAGGTCTCAGGGTGACCAGCAATTACGAATTCAAAACCAATTGACGCCATTTCAGCCAATCAACCCTTCGGCAGGAGTCAAATTTTGACGAGAAATCAATGGTTTCAAGTGGCTGTAAGTTGGAATTCGTAATTACTGCAGGGTGACTGAATAATCTTCCTGGCTGGCAGATTCTTTGAACATAGAAAATTGAAGTAAATGGAGTCATCATCAATGTATCACTTTAGTAAAGTTGTAAATGCGTCATTTGAAGCGGCGATAGAGCAGGTAACCGAATCTCTTAAACAAGAAGGTCTCGGGATCTTGACCGAAATCGATGTGCGGGCTGCGTTCAAAAAGAAGCTAGGCAAAGATTTTCGCAATTACAAGATTCTAGGAGCCTGCCATCCCGGTATCGCTTACAACATGATTCAAGCGGACGATAAAGCAGGTGCTCTTTATCCTTGTAATGTCGTTGTTCAAGAACATGAAGATGGTCGAGTAGAAGTCTCGGCAGTCGATCCATTGATGATGTTTTTGATGGTGCATACGCCTGAAGCGAAGGCGATCGCCCTTGAAGCCAGTGAAAAAATGCAGGCCGTAATCGACCGACTGCCCGCAGCGGTAACGCCTGAGCTGGCCATGGTTGTCTAATCTCTCCTTCTGTTCAGTGAATGAGTGATAGCAGCTCACAGCATCCACACATTTACCTGATTCAATTTTGATTAATTCAAGTTCACCCAATTATTTTTTGGAGCTCACCCATGTTTAACAATGTTGGTATCGTTGATCGTTTTCTTCGGTTGGTTGCGAGTAGTGTCCTGCTTTATTTAGGGCTGATGATTTACCCAGGTTCAGCCGTTGGCATTGCCCTTGATGTAGTCGGAGCCGTTGCCCTGTTCAGTGGAGTATTCGGGTCTTGTGCCCTCTATGGATTGCTGGGAATTAACACTCGCAAACCCAATCAAGACTCACTTTCTTAACTCCCTAAATTTCGACTGTTTAAAACTTTCACTGCACGAACCAACAATTTAGAAAAAACGACTGTTGGTTCGCGCTACACAAACCTTTTGAGAAGATTATTCTAAGGAGGATAATTATCATGGATGACGCACTTTCCGCAGAGGTTCCGTCTTTATCCCGACGGCAGCTCATGAACTTTTTGGCCGGTACAGTTGTGGCTGCAACCGCAGGCTCCGCCTTATACCCCATCGGTAAATTTTTCGTCCCACCGAATGAGGTGAGCGAAGGAGGCGGCATTTTGGCCAAAGACCGATTCGGCAATCCTATTCCAGCCAGTCAAATTTTAGCCGAGCCCCTTGGCACCCGCGCACTGGTGGCCGGACTCGCCGGAGAGCCCACTTACTTGACCCTGCAAGAAGATGATGCTTCTAATACACAGATTAATGAACGAGGCATCGTCGATAACTGTACGCATTTAGGCTGTACCTTTCCTTGGAATCCCCGAGAACAAGAGTTTCAGTGCCCCTGCCACGGGTCTCTTTACGATCCAGAAGGCGTTGTTGTTCGGGGGCCTGCGCCCTTGCCTCTGAAGATTATTCATGTGGCCGTCAAAGAAGATGCCATTTGGCTGTATCCCTGGACTGAAACCGATCCGCGAACAGGCCAAAAACCCTGGTGGGTCTAGCCTGCGGCCAGGATAGATAATAGCTCATTTCTCAAAGATTAAATTGTTGTTATATCGCTAACGAGTGAGATTATTTAATTGCTAGCTAGCTATATAATAGACTAAAGACATCGAAATCGTCTCGGCTGACGGCTTTTAACTGCGATTTACCGTGGTTACGTTATCTCTACACCAGCCAACAGCCTCAAGACTCTAGAACTCAAGACCCTAGAACAGCGCCTCAAAGCGGCACTTCAGAGAAATCTTTAACATTATGTATCTCGGAGGTTTTACCCATGAGTACGTTCATTCCTTCCAAACGGCCATCTCTTTCTGGCCCTCAAGTCACGCTCTCTGATCTATGGGAGTCTTTTTCCGATTGGATCACTAGCACCCAAAACCGGATTTATATCGGTTGGTTCGGTGTGCCGATGATTCCAACTTTGATGGTGGCAACAATTGTGTTTGCGATCGCAATCTTCTCTGCCCCTCCCGTTGATTTAGACGGCATCCGTGAACCCGTCTTTGGCTCTATCCTCACCGGCAACAACCCGATTACAGCCGCCGTTGTGCCCACTTCCGCCGCAATCGGGCTTCACTTCTATCCCCTGTGGCAGGCGAGTTCTGTCGCTGAGTGGCTTTACAATGGTGGGCCTTACCAGCTCATTATCTTTCACTTTTTGATTGGCATTTGGGCCTATCTGGGTCGCCAGTGGGAGCTGAGCTACCGCCTGGGTATGCGCCCTTGGATTGCGGTTGCTTTTTCTGCACCAGTGACTGCTGCTACCGCGATCTTTTTGATCTACCCCATCGGTCAGGGCAGTTTCTCCGAAGGCATGCCCTTAGGAATTTCAGGCACCTTTCACTTCATGCTCGCGCTCCAAGCCCAGCACAATGTTTTGATGCATCCTTTGCACATGTTGGGCGTTACGGGTATCTTCGGCGGAGCTTTGCTGAGTGCATTACATGGCTCTCTCGTCACCGCTAGCTTGGTAAGAGAAACCACTGAGTCAGAGTCTGCGAATGTGGGCTATCGATTTGGACAACAGGAAACCACCTATAACCTCCTTGCTGGTCATGTGGGTTTCTTGGGCCGGTTGCTCGTGCCGAGTCTTTCAATGGGAAACAGCCGAGCGACTCATTTCATGCTGGCCGCATTGCCCACTGTGGGTATCTGGTTTGCTAGCTTGAGCTGGTGAGTCAGGCCACCTTGGGCATTCAATCCATGCATTCACCCAACGCTCACAACTTCCCGCTGTTGCTAGGCAGTGGCGACGCGATTCCCGTTACCCTTCAGATTCCTCCGCTCTCAGCACACAGTTAACTTTCCTGATCTGCGGTTGTTTGAGCGACAATTCTCAAACAACCGCCATTGTTACTCTTTCATCAGCTCTCTGCGGTGACTATGCTCTCATCTGAAGAGAGAGTATGGCGCTGACACTAACTCCATAATGTTACCGATGACGTTTCCCATGTCGAATTCAACCTCGAATATTGCCACCTTATCACCAGAACAGTTTTGCCGATTACCCAGGCCCCCGCGACTGCTAGATGTGCGCACGGCTCTTGAATACCGTGCTTCCCACGCACCCACTGCTGTCCATTTGAGTATGCAGCGAATTTTACTCGGACGAATACCCGGACTGCGAAACTGGGTGTTACCCCAGTGGTTTCGAGACCTGCCCCGTGACGAGCCCTTAGCCGTTATGTGCTTAACGTCTCACCGCAGTCCTATTGTTGCCCAGGCACTCACAAAAGCGGGATTCTCTAACATCCTTAATATCTCCGGTGGCCTGATGGATTGGGAAAAAGCAGACTTACCCGTTAAGAAAGCCTCTCATGAGAAGACTCGTAAAAAGGCGCATCCTAACCAACCTGAAGCCTAACAAGTCACGTAATCCTCTCATATAAACCCTCAGTCCAATTAAGGAGAAAGCACTATGTGGAAGGTGTTAGGTTTCTTTCAGAAAAATTTAGTCTGGGCTGTTCCCATTTTTATGGTCTCGGGGCTGATCTTTGGTGCATTAGTTGACCCCAGCTCACTTAAATCCCTCATTATCCCGCTCACCTTTTTAATGGTATATCCGATGATGATTAACCTGCAAGTGCAGCAGGTATTATCAGGTGGTGACTACAAGGTTCAGTTTGTCGCCCAGCTCATTAACTTCGGCGTGGTTCCTTTCTTCGCATTTTTCATGGGGAAAGTCTTCTTTGCTGATCAGCCCCTAGTTGCGCTAGGACTTTTGCTGGCCTCTTTGTTACCCACCAGTGGCATGACTATTTCTTGGACTGGCTTTGCCAAAGGAAACCTGATCGCGGCGATCAAAATGACGGTAATTGGTTTGATTCTCGGATCAGTTGCCACGCCTTTTTATGCTAAGTGGCTGATGGGTACGGTGGTCGAAATCCCCTTGGCTAGCATCTTTAAGCAAATTGTCATTATTGTTTTCTTGCCGATGCTGCTGGGGTTCGTGACCCGTGTGTTGCTGATTCAGATGGTGGGAGAGAGCAAGTACAACAAAAATCTGAAGAAAAAGTTTCCCGCTTTTTCGACATTGGGCGTTTTAGGCGTTGTATTTGTAGCGATGGCACTCAAGGCCAAAGACGTTATTGCTAGCCCGATGGTGCTGCTTTCATTTTTATTGCCGCTTGCGGTCTTGTATTTGGTGAACTTTCTGCTGAGTACCATTATCGGCAAGCTGTTTTTCAACCGGGGAGATGCGATCGCCCTCGTCTACGGCACTGTCATGCGTAATTTATCCATTGCATTGGCGATCGCCATGACCGCCTTTGGCAACGAGCAAGGCTCTGAAATTGCTCTCATTATCGCCATGGCCTACATCATTCAAGTACAGGCCGCCGCTTGGTATGTTCGTTTCACTGACAAGATTTTTGGGCCAGTGCCTATACCAGAGGCTCACCCGCAATTTGAACACTCTACATAGAAAATGGGGCCATACTGATGAACCTTTCTCTTCTCTCTCAATTCCAACAGCGTCTGTTTGCCTGGGGCATGTCTAAAGCTAACGCGGTTGATAACCACAGCATTCAGCTCACAGCTTGCTCTGGCTATGACAATATGGCAGATCTTAAGCAAACCCTATTAAGCTCATTGCAAGGCACCGTTCTCGAAATTGGCCCTGGCGCAGGTGCCAACTTAGCCTATTACGCTAATAGTGACTCACAAAATATCCACTGGATTGGCATTGAGCCTAATCAGTTTATGCACACGTATCTCTACCAGGAAGCTGAGCAAAGAGGGCTTAAGGATGTTGAGCTATGCGAAGGCACTGCTGAACACCTGCCGTTTGAGGCGGCCACGATTGACGCGGTTGTCAGCACCCATGTTTTGTGTTCTGTAAGCGATTTAGATCAGGCTCTCAGTGAGATTAAGCGAGTGCTTAAGCCCGGTGGAAAATTCGTTTTCTTAGAGCATGTTGCCGCTGAAGATGGGACACTCACCCGCAGCTTGCAAAACGGCATTACCCCGGTTTGGAAAACCCTCTTTGACAACTGCCATCCTAATCGTGAAATGTGGAAATCTCTCGCTGCCGCAGGCTTTTCATCGCTCGATTACGAACATTTTGAGCTACAGATCCCAGTTGTTTCGCCGCACATTGTGGGCATTGCCATCAAGCCAGAAAATGATCACAATCAGGATTCAAAAATAGATTCAATAGTAATAGAGTCACCGGCACTATCGGCTCACTAAGACCGTTGTTATTCATCCAACTCACTAAAAAAGGAAATCATCCCCATGGCAACGCAACCGAAAGACGGCGTTTTTATTCATATCAGTCGAGGCTCAGAAGATCCTCATCGCGTTTTGATGGCACTTACCCTTGCGGAAAAGATGGCTGAGGATAAAGATGTGTTTGTTTTCTTTGATATCAAAGGTGCTGAGGTTCCCTTAAAAAACGCCCCATCACTCGAATTTAAAGACTTTTATTCCAGCTCGGTTCTGCTATCCCGGCTGATTGAAAAGGGCGTTCAGATTTCTGTCTGCCCAATGTGTTTAACAGCCGCCAACCATCAGCCGGATAATCTATTGGATAAAGTCACGCTTGCAGAAAAAGAGGCATTTTTTGACTTTACACAGGGACGATTTTTGTCTTTGAGCTACTGAAAACAATGCGGTAAGCAGTGCCATCCTATTAGATTTATAAGCATAAAAAATGAAAATTAGAATGAGAAAACTTGCAGTAGTTTTAGTAACAGGATGGCTTTATACGTGTTTAGCTTTCAGCAGCTTTCCAAGTGGAGCTGCGATCGCAGCTCCATCCATCACAAGGTTTACCCAAACATCTATTGCCAACACCCAAGCCTTTTCTGAGGTAGAAACTTTTCTCCACTCAATACCCAGCGATTACTACGCCATACAGCAGATCGGGACTTTAAAGGCGAGCATCAAGGCTCAAAATGCCTTGCTAATAGATGTTCGCGAGCCGCCTGAGTTTAGCGCAGGCTACATTGAAGGGGCCATCAATATTCCATTGAGATCGCTCACTGACAGCCTCAACCAAATCCCCAAGGATCGCCCCGTCATCCTTTACTGCTCTTCTGGATACCGTACGGCCATGGGCGTCATGTCTTTACAAATGCTGGGATACAACAATGTTAAAGGCTTCCCGCCCAGCATCCAAGGCTGGAAGGCAGCAGGCGAAAGCCTCGCAAAAGACACGTTAAATTATTAAATTCTTATATGGTGATATAGTTGCAAAATGGTTGAGATGCTGAATCTTAGGCATCTCAAATCGCGGACAAACTTGGGCCGTCAGAGCAGCCCTACGGATAAAGCTGTTTTGCTTCAAGTGTATTGTTCCTAGTTTTTTAGTAAAAAATAATGATGGCTAAAATGAATCAAGCGAGTAAAGAACAAAAAACTACGCAAAAGAATCCTATCAACCTTGGTATTGATGAGAAAGATCGTCGGGCAATCGCCGAGGGCCTATCTCACCTTCTCGCCGATAGTTATACGCTATATCTCAAAACTCATAATTTTCATTGGAATGTTACTGGGCCAATGTTTCAAACGCTGCACCTATTGTTTGAGACTCAATATACAGAGTTAGCGCTGGCTGTAGATTTGATTGCTGAACGTATTCGCGCGCTGGGTTATCCTGCCCCAGCTACTTACAGCGAATATGCCAAGCTGACCTCCATTCAGGAGACGGCTGGAGTGCCAAAGGCTAAGGAAATGATCCAACTATTGCTAGAGGGCCAAGAGTCGGTTGTGCGTACAGCTCGTGACATTTTCCCGATTCTGGATAAGACACATGATGAGCCTACGGCTGATGTACTTACTCAACGAATGCAAGTACATGAGAAGAATGCATGGATGCTGCGCAGCCTGCTAGAAAATTAGGCAGTGATCGCGCATTTATCTTCGGCACTATGATTCATGCCACATTCACGCAGCCGACATCGGCTCCTGCCTGTGAGGTAAAAGATAGTGGTTTTTTGCATGGTAGGTATCGACTTTTCCAGTTTCTGAGGGGTGGGCAACGACTTGGGCCTATATGGTGGCATATCACCCGCACTTAAACCGTGACCGTCAGCTGACGGTCACGGTTTCTTTTAGCTATTGATTCTTAGAAAAGAATATAGTTATATGATGTTTGAATACAGCTTTTAACCTTACTGATAAATTGCCGATGGACTTTTTGCCAGACTCTTACGTTCTTTCTCGAATGCAGTTTGCTCTGACTGCAATTTTTCACATGCTTTGGCCAGTACTCACCACAGGCATGGGTATATACCTTGTTGTTGTTGAAATTCTGTGGCTGAAGACAAAGAACCCCGACTATTACTACCACGCCAGATTTTGGTCAAAGCTCTATGTGCTCAACTTCGGAATTGGCGTTGCCACGGGCATTCCAATGGAGTTTCAGTTCGGTACGAACTGGGCACCGTTTTCTGAAGCCACAGGAGACTTTTTCGGTAGTATTTTAGGCTTTGAGGCTTCTATGGCATTTATGCTAGAAGCGGGTTTCTTAGGCATTATGCTTTTTGGCTGGGAGCGGGTAAATCCTTACGTGCATCTGTTCTCTACCGTAATGGTGGCGTTTGGGGCTAACCTTTCGACGTTTTGGATTTTGATTGCGAACTCTTGGATGCAGACACCCGCTGGAGGTGAGTTTATCGAAGGGAAGTTTATCGTTCACGACTACTTCCAAGCGATGTTTAATCCATTCATGCGCACTAGCGTGTTGCACATGTTCTTTGCAACGCTCGAAACGTCTTTATTCGTCATTGGCGGGATCAGTGCTTGGTACATTCTAAAGGCCCGCAATCAAGCCTTTTTTACGCGGTCGTTCAAAATTGTTTTGGGTTGTGCGATCGCCGTTGCACCCATCCAAATCTACGTAGGCCATATCAGCGCCGAACAGGTCTATCACTATCAGCCGACTAAATTAGCCGCAATGGAAGCTCGATGGGAGACTATTCCAGCAGGCGAAGGCGGAGACTGGAGTCTTTTGGCATTGCCCAATGACACAGCCGAAAAAAACGATTTTGAGATAGCAGTGCCTGAAGCGCTCGGACTCATCTTAGAGCTGAAGACAAAACTTTCGGAGCCGGTACAGGGTCTTAAAGCATTTGCACCAGAGGATCGGCCTCACCAGATTGGCTTAATCTACTACGCCTTTCGGATCATGATTGCGATTGGCTTTTTCCTAGCGGCGCTGATGCTGTGGAGTACATGGCAGTGGCTACGCGGGAACCTCTCAGACGAAAATATTCTTACGCAAAAGTGGCTAATGCGAGCCTGGATTTTTGCCGCACCACTAGGTTATATAGCCACCGATTCAGGCTGGATTGTTCGCTGCGTAGGCAGACAGCCCTGGACAGTATATGGGGAAATTCGCACTATTGATGCAGCCTCTCACATTCCAGCAGAGGAAGTCTTCGCTTCACTCATAGGCTTTGTTGTACTCTACAGCCTGTTACTGGCAACAACCCTATATTTTGGCAGGCGCATCATTTTAGCAGGGCCTAATTTAGAGTTGCCTTTGCCGTCAGAAGAAATCGTCATTGTAGATACCGAACCCGCCGACTTGCAGCCCGATCAACGCCCGGCTGAAGCTCAGCAATAAAATCATCTTTAAGCAGCCTCCAACGCGATCGCCCGTACCAAATATAAAAAAACCGATGGAAACGCTCGATTATTTTTTGCCTCAGGTCTGGTTCGTTATTCTTGCCCTTTTCCTTTTCCTCTACGTCATTCTCGATGGATTTGATCTAGGCGTAGGCATTCTCTCGTTAACCGCTGACGGCGATGAAAAACGTGGAATGCTGATGACCAGTCTTAGCAACGTGTGGGATGCCAACGAAACTTGGCTAGTCATCATGGGCGGGGCTTTGTTTGGGGCATTCCCAGTTGCCTATGGCACTATCCTCAGCGCCCTCTATATCCCGATTATGACCATGATTTTTGCGCTCAGCATTCGAGCGGTCGCCTTCGAGTTTAGAGAACTCTCACGGCGCAAATGGTTTTGGAACAACGCTTTTGGCGTAGCCAGTTTTACGGCTGCGCTGAGTCAAGGGTTTGCTTTGGGTAGTGTACTATCCGGCATTCATGTCGATAGTGCAGGACACTTCATCGGCGGGGTTTGGGACTGGTTAAACTGGCGATCGCTGCTAGTTGCGCTCACCCTGGTACAAGGCTACGTCCTAATTGGCTCCACCTACCTCATTTTAAAAACAGAAGACGAGCTGCAAGAGACCCATTACCGTACTGCCAAAATCGCGGCATTCACAACCTTAGCAGGCGCGCTGCTAATTACGATCTCCACCCCTATCTTCTCCGAAGGGCTCAGGGTAAAACTCTTGAGCAGTAACCTAACGGCTGTGTTTATTGCGATTCCTTTACTGGCCATTTTGTTGATCGGGTTGCTCCTACGCAGTCTATTCGCGAAGGCAGAAAACACGCCTTTCATCTGGACATTGCTGTTGTTCTTACTATCGTTTCTGGGCATCGGCCTCATTGTCTTTCCTTACATTATCCCAACCAAAATCACGATATATCAAGGAGCCGCCTCACCAAGTGCGCTAGTGTTTATGCTGATTTTTGTCGGTTTTCTAATCCCAATTATGCTGTTCTACAATATTTATCAGTACGTTGTATTTAGAGGAAAGGTAAGCAGCTCTAATTACGGGGAGTAAGCGGGGAGTGAGCGCAATTTTCTGTGCCAAGTGCCTTATCTTCACATGATAATTGCGGGTGCAATCGTTCGGTGAAGGTGGGGTAGCACTACTTGCCCCTTCATTCTTATATGGTAATATAGTTGACATGCAGTCAAGCAGCAAAGCCTTGAGGCTTGTTACCCATGCCAACCAAAAAAGCCGCTAAAAAAAAGAGCGCAGCTACCTCAGTACTGACCGACTGCAAAGTTGCTCAGCTATCTCCAGAGTCACTTTCCCTGGTTGCGAACTTTTTCAAAGTGTTGTCCGAATCCAATCGCTTACAAATTGTCTGCTCTTTAAAGTCAGGGCCGCTCAATGTCACTGAAATTATTGAAGCGACAGGACTGGGCCAGGCCAATGTCTCTAAGCACCTAAAAATGCTAACACAGGCAGGCGTAGTATCGCGTCAGCCGCGCGGAGTTTCAGCCTACTATGAAATCTCAAATCAGTCTTTTTTCCAGCTTTGTGAAATTGTCTGCGAAACTCTCTCTATTCAGCTCGATCAGCAAACACAACAAATCAAAGAGTTAATCTCGGCATCACCCAAATAAACGGCTTCGACGATTAATAGGCCTTTTCCAATAGCCGCCGCAATAAAAGCGTCCTCACGAGGTATTGCCATTTGCTGCAAATAGATTACTATATAGTTATATGAATGTATTAACTACGTGCTATGAGCAAATTAGAATCCCCTATTTGGACAGTCAGTGATCAAATCAGTGTGGCGGGTCAGCTCTCACCGGCACAAATTGAATGCCTCTTATTGCAGCGATTCAAGGCAGCTATGAACTTGCGATCCTACGAGGAAGCAGGTGCTTCGCCTGAGGATAGTCAGCGGGTGGCGGCAATAGGGCTACCCTATGTCCATTTGCCAGTCACCCCTTCTGCGATCACACAAAGCGTCATTGAGCAAGTTATTCAGACAATGCATGACCTGCCTAAACCCCTGCTGGTGTATTGCAGAAGTGCTTTTCGGGCGACTTTTATGACCCTTGTCTATGGCATGACCTATCACCAACACACACTGGACTATGCGAAAGGAAAAGGGCGATCGCTAGGGTTTGACTTTGATGCTGATCCTCACTTTAAGCCGTGGATAGAAGCCTGCGCTACTAAAACGGCATTGCGATTGCCGTAAGGGTGCTTTGAATCGATTCGTGTTTTTTGTTTCTGTACTTCTCTCTTCAAGAAAAAACCATGGCCTCTTTTGATCTTACAACAGCCCTTTTAGGGGGATTATTGATCGGCATTAGTTCGGCCCTGTTGCTGCTCTTCAATGGGCGTATTGCCGGGATTAGCGGCATCGTTAACGGTGCTATTAGCTTTAGTCGTGACAGCTTATGGCGATGGCTATTTATCGGTGGCCTGCTGCTGGGCGGCTGGCTTTACGAGACTGCTCTGGCACCACAGCCCACACCGATTGATGAGTTTTCTCCATGGGTCATGGTGATCGGTGGTTTTTTAGTGGGGGTGGGCACTCGGTTAGGTAACGGCTGCACCAGTGGTCATGGTGTGTGTGGGCTAGGCCGATTGTCTTTTCGCTCTCTGGTTGCAGTCCTGACTTTTTTAACCACTGGCTTCGTGACTGTGTTTGTCACTCGTCATTTGCTAGAGCTCGGGTAATGGCTACGCTTATTTAACTGATATCAATCAACCTTAGACCGATAAACCAAACACCCATAAACATTACAGCTGATAACAACATGACTACAACAATGAAACAGAACGGGTTAGCTTTAATGACAGGCGCTCTCTTTAGCGTAGGGCTGGGGCTTTCTCAAATGATTGATCGACAGCGAGTGTTGGGCTTTTTAGACCTCGCAGGGACTTGGGATCCCACGCTTCTATTTGTACTCTTCAGCGCGGTGGCCGTTACGGTGATTAGCTTTCGCTGGGTGCTAGGTCGTCAGGCACCACTTTTTGACCGTAAGTTTTATGTGCCTACTCGCAATGATGTCGATCGAAAGCTAGTTTTTGGAGCAGCCATTTTTGGCATGGGTTGGGGGATTTCGGGCTATTGCCCCGGCCCTGGAATTACAGCCCTGGTGATTGGCAGTTGGAACCCTGTGATATTTCTGCTGGCAATGACTGCGGGAATGGTCGTTTTTAACCACCTTGCACCCAAAGCTCCGAGTTCAATGCAGCTCTCATCTTCCTCAAAAGTTCCCGCTTTAATGACAGATACATCAACCTAAATTTACATCAGGCTAACTTAAAAGAGCCAGGAGAATACTATGCTATTTCATCAATTGTTTGATTCAGAATCCAGCACTTATACTTATCTCATTGCCGATCAACAAACCGGCAATGCCGTTTTGGTTGATCCAGTTTTAGAACAGGTCGATCGGGATATGAAGCTGCTTCAAGACCTGAAGCTAACGCTGCGCTATTGCTTAGAGACGCATATTCATGCTGACCATATTACAGGGACAGGTGAATTGCGATCGCGCACTGGCTGCCAAGGACTTGTTCCCGAAAATGCTCAAGCAGCCTGTGCCAACGGCTATCTCAAGCATGAACAAACGCTCACAGTGGGCAGCATTACCATTGAGGCCATTGAAACCCATGGCCATACCAATAGCCACATGGCTTACTTAGTCAATGGCACGCATGTTTTAACAGGAGATGCTTTGTTTATCCGAGGTTGCGGTCGCACTGATTTTCAATCGGGCGATGCCGGAACGCTATACGATCACGTTACCCAGCGATTGTTCACCCTGCGAGAAGAGACGTTGGTGTACCCGGCTCACGACTATCGGGGCCAAACGGTTTCAACCATTGGCGAAGAGAAGCGGCTCAACCCTCGATTTGTTGATATGGAAAAGCCTACCCCACATCTTCGCTCAAGAGAGTCTTTTATCCACCTGATGGATAGCTTGGATCTTCCTGATCCTAAGAAAATTGGTAGTCCATTTTAGTAAAGGATAGAGAAAATAGCGTTAGGATCATTCCCGACCGTCTTTTCTCTGATTAAGCGGTTGTACTCATGGATGAAATTCCAAATCGCACCAATGTGGTTTTCTAGTTT
>Ga0208979_100571_pt1 | contig 17997 bp, 11 predicted proteins | sample HotLakConsUCCSLE_FD_184738 | JGI IMG/M metagenome (GOLD analysis project Ga0208979, IMG submission 184738) | Hypersaline microbial mat communities from Hot Lake, Washington, USA - Hot Lake Consortium UCC-SLE (SPAdes) | ecosystem: Environmental > Aquatic > Non-marine Saline and Alkaline >... | reverse complement strand
CAGTTTCCCGACCCATTTGAATGGATGCTAGACCATATAGGTGAGTTGCCCATGCCCCGCAGGTCATCTAAACTACAGCAGCCGAAACCCTTATACGCAGAAGTTTTCCCGGCTTAAGTTGCTACCCAAAATATTGACACCAAGACTTGCCGCTATAAAAGTAACCGACTGCGATCGCGGCCACAATAGTGAATAGCAACCAACCAGCCAACACCAGCCGATCAGCATTAAAAAATAAAATTCGCCCGCACAAGCCCACAAACAGCCAGCCAAACTGCAAGTAAGGATGGTTGCGCCCCAGCCACGAGTCGGACTGAACCTTTGCCAGCTCGTAGCGCACTTTGCCCGTCTTTGGATTCTCCCGCCTAAACTGGCGCTGCCAGCCTAGGGCGCGAGGAATCTGAGATAAAAAAGACAAGGGACAAATCCGCCGCCATAGCTCATGTCCAAATACCAGCAAAATGAAGATCGCAGACGGAACGATCACGCCCCAAAAGACGGTGGTTCCTAAGGGATAGGGTTGCTCCGCTAAGCACCTCCCCTGCACTTGAACGCAGACATCGGATAGACGCAAGGGACTCCAGGGATGAGTCGGCTCGGTAAATGCCGATGTCGCAGGATCGTAAAAGAGGGACGCAATTATCAGGCTCCAGGCAATCGTCAATATCCAGCGAATCCAGTGTATTCGAGACTCTGGCAGTTGGGCAAACATAATAGGGAACCCCTTGTTCTTTGATTTTTTTATGATATTTACAGGTGTGGTTCATTGCCGGGTGTGAGAGTTAAAATCCCATATTGGGTGCTACAAGCGCTGTCTTAGCCAAAAAGCAAAAAGCGGTAAAGCTACCCGATAGCACTGCCACCCCTAGAGAAACAATGCTTCTTAGTATAGTTATTAGATATAGTTATTAGACTGTGATTAGACTGTGGGCTGTCGGTTGGATCGAGCGCCAAACCTTCCAGTAGTTTGGCTTGGGTCGGGGGCAGCAATAGAAGTAACACTTCAAAGGTTACGCTGAGATCCTGCACCAGCGATAGCATAGCGCCATGCTTAACCGAAGACTATGAGGCGGTCAAATCATGGGGCACTCTCGACGTCAGCAACGGACAAATGGAAGGACAAAAAAACCGACTCAAGATGCTCAAGCGACAAATATTTGGGCGGGCTGAGATTGACCTGTTAGCCAAGCGCTTTATCCTGACCTGACCGTATTTTCGCCCGCTTTGTGCGGATCACCAAAAATTAGGAAGAGCCTGACTTCGGCAGGAGTGACGTCTACTTCGGGCTCATGGCAATTTTTAGTGAAGTGAGGAAACCGCCAGCTTATTCTCACTTTTTGCATGCTTTATATCTATGAAAATCAAGACTTTCAGCTCCATATATCCATCAACCAACCGGTCATTAGAGCCTATTTCAACCCGGTTCACCAAAAGTGGACAAGATCGCGAAGTCACGCGAATACGCAGCGATATTTGACAAACTGTCTTTTGACTCGGGGTGGAGTTTCCATCCATCCTAAGAAATAATTTGTTAGAGAGGAGAATTATGCAAGGCTTTCTATCTGCTTTAAGCGTCGCATTAGTTGGTCTAATGAGTTTGTTTGGGTCGCTCCCGTGCAATCCGCCAATTCGGTTGCTGGAGCGACTGTATTCACTACCCATTGCATGGCCTGCCACATCGGCAGCGGCAATGTAGTGATCAGGTCACCAGCAGCAACGCAGCTATGCCTGCCTTTATAAGGAAGCAGTCAACCCCTGAAGAAATTGAAAATGTTGCGGCCTACGTTTTAGATCAATCCGAAAAGAATTGTCAATCCCCTGTAATGGGCCTAAACCTGCTCTCCTCGCGATGGATAAGTATCCTGTTATATCTCTCCTGTCAAGAAGTAAGCCAATGGTTCGAGGTTTGCGACGATGGCTGATATCCATTGTTCTATTCAGTGTGTTTATGATGTGGCTGTTGCCTAGAACGGCTCCAGTGTTGGCTTCCCCAATACCGCCTAAAAATCCTTCACAAGCCGCGTTTGAGAATGGTGTAAGAGCTTATCAGTCTGGACAGCTTGCCAAAGCGGTGCAGGCATTTACTGTAGCCATTGAGGTCGATCCTCAGTGGGCTTCAGCTTATAGCAATCGATGTCTGGCGGAACTGCAACAAGAACTGGTGGAGCAAGCCGTTGCAGACTGCACCCACTCCCTGGAACTAAACCCCGCTAACCCCAATGACTATCTGAATCGAGGGTTGGCCTATTATCGCCTAATGCAACCTCAAGCGGCACTGGCCAATTTCAATCAGGTGCTGGTGCTGACGCCAGAGGACTATCGGGCTTACTACAATCGTGGGCTCGTTCGGTTTGATTTGAAGGACTATGAGGGTGCGATCGCAGACTATAACCATGCCCTCACCCACAGTCCAACTCTCTCGAATACTCGTATAGCCGATATCCATAACGACCGGGCTGTGGCCTACCTGGCGCTGAATCACCCTCAGCAGGCTTTAGCTGACCTGAACCAGTCCCTTCAACTTAACCAGGCCAACGCCAGAGCCTACTTCAACCGGGCCTGTTGCTACCACCAAATGGGAGATTGGGACGCGTCTCTGCAGGATTACGACCGCCTGCTGACGACAAACCCCAACTATACCCAGGCTCACTTCAATCGGGCCATACTGCATCAGCAGATGGGCCACACCCAGGCCGCGATCGCAGATCTGAGTCAGGCAGCTCAACAATTTCGTGTTTTGGGTTTAAGTAGCCACTATCAGCAGGCTCTTAAGCTAATAAGGCATCTACAAATGCCTCCCTTTGCCTGGGGCTAAGATTGCCATTGATCGGTACTTTCAAGCCTCCCTTTCTTAAAGTTTCTCTATTTTTCTCTGTCCTTCCCTATTTAAAAGATTATGAAACCTGTTTCCTTTGCTGCTATCTCCTTGCTAACGATAACTTCGTGGATAGGTGGGTTACTGCTAAGTCCCAGTCAGGCTGCCGAGACCCAAGCGGTCACCCTGAACTTTGAAGGAATGGTGGGCAACCAGCCCTTTAGCTGTACCGAAAGCTACCAGCTAGGAACAGCTGAAACCATGGCTGTACCTACCGATTTTCGGTTGTATCTGTCAGACTTGGCCCTGATTGATGCCAGGGGCAATGCCGTTCCCATAACCCTAGAGCAGGATGGCAAATGGCAATACGAAAATGTTGCCCTACTGGACTTCGAAGACCGTACCGGCACCTGTGCCAACGGCACCCCGGAGACCCGAACCGAGGTGATGGGTATCGTCCCAGCAGGCGATTATCAGGGCGTTCAATTTACAGTCGGCGTACCCTTTGACCTCAACCACGACGATGCAACCCTGGCCCCTTCTCCGCTTAACCTCACCTCCCTTTGGTGGAACTGGCGCGGCGGCTACAAGTTTCTGCGAGTCGACCTAGAAACCCGCCATATGAATGCGGAATTACCTGTCCAGCCAAAGACCGAAGGACACTTTGAACAAGGTTCTAGCACCACTCACACAAGCGATATAGGTCATGGTGCAGGAGCCACAGGGTTTGCCATTCATTTGGGCAGCACCGGTTGTCAGGCCGAGGGGGAAAATCTGCAGCCTACCAGTTGCGTCAATCCTAACCGGGCCGACATTGTGCTGAGTGATTTGAACCCCATTTCAGACATCATTGTTGTAGACCTAGCTGCTCTTGTACAGTTCAATAACCTATCAACAAACATGCCCAATACACCGGCTGGCTGCATGTCCGCTCCCGAAGATGCCGACTGCATGGGCATTATGCACAGCCTGGGAATCTCGTTTAATGGGGAGCCTTCTCCTGGTCAAACGGTGTTTCGAAGTGAGCGGAGAAATGAATAAGCAGGGGGAAAAGCAGAACTGTAAAGCGAGACTTGAAAAGTCAGCTATTTTCTTTGGTTAGAATACAGTGAGCGCATCAGGTTAATATCAGTTCCCCTACTGAGTTGTTAACCTTTGTTCATTCATCAGTGACTGGATTGTTGCATCGTTCTCGTTTAATTTCCCTGGCTATCCTGGGGCTGCTCTCCTGCTGCTTGGCAATGGGGGCCAGTCAGTTTCTGGCCATAGAGGGCCATGCTAAATGGGCACTAGCGGCAGAACCGCACTTTGTCTGGAATTTGCCGGAGTGGGTCCCAAAGCCGTTGGTACCTGCCGATAATCCCATGACTCAGGCCAAAGTGGAGCTTGGGCGGCATCTGTTCTACGAAAAGCGATTGTCTGTCAATGGCGAGCAGTCCTGCGCGTCGTGTCATATTCAGGCGCTGGCCTTTACCGATGGCAAGACGGTTTCGATAGGAACCACAGGGCAAACTCATCCGCGCAATGCCATGAGTCTGGCAAATGTGGCCTATAATTCGGTGCTGACCTGGGCTAATCCGCTGATGCACCACCTAGAACAACAGATGCTAGTGCCTTTGTTTGGCGAAGAACCGGTAGAGTTGGGTATGGCCGGAAAGGAGGCACAACTGCTGACCCTGCTACGGCAGGATGAGAACTACGCGCGCATGTTTGCAGAAGCCTTTCCAGACAAAAATGAGGTAGTGAGTATTCGGAATTTGACCTTTGCCATTGCTGCCTTCCAGCGTACTCTCCTCTCCTTCAATTCTCCCTATGACCGATATCGTTACGGTGGCGACAACAACGCTATTTCTACATCGGCCAAACGGGGCGAGACCCTGTTTCACAGCGAACGGTTAGAGTGCTTCCACTGCCACGGGGGGCTGATTTTCAGCGATTCGGTGCAGCATGAGCGGTTAGCGTTTTCCGAAATCGCGTTCCATAATACTGGGCTCTACAACCTTAACCCCGATGGAGACTATCCCTCTAAAAATACTGGTGTCTACGAAATTACCCACGACCCGAAAGACATGGGGCGGTTCAAAGCCCCCAGCTTGCGAAACATTGCCTTGACCGCTCCCTACATGCACGATGGCAGCATTCAAACTCTAGATGAAACTATTGACCACTATGCTGCTGGCGGACGTACCATTGAAACGGGTCCCTATGCTGGGGTAGGCAGTGCCAATCCCCTCAAAAGCACCTTCATTCAGGGATTTGAGCTAACCGATCAAGAGCGGCAAGATTTACTGGCATTTCTGAATGCTTTAACGGATGACTCTTTTGTTCAAAATCCGGCTTTTAACGATCCCTATGACGATTGACCACTGAGCAGGATAAGGAAGATTATCTTCATTAACGTGAGTTCGATGGTCAAAATTAACAATAGAAAAGCCTAAAGCGTATCAGATATCAGTCATGATGAATGTCAACCATTTTAGTGAAGATCTCAGTGAGAACTGTTCTAGCCTGAACTAGCTGGGTAGCTTGAACGCATTTCATTGAGAGGATTTTGACTTTTGGCTTTTCACGCTCCTGATAATAATGCTGCTGAGTCAGTGTCTGTAAAAAGGGTTGAAACAATCAGTCATTCGTGGTCATAGTCAATGCTATGCCACCCTTTCCTCATTCGCTTTACTCACTTGCACCACATACAAGATACACGTAGTCATTCGAGTTTGAATGCTTACCGACATCTGACCGTAGTTACAAAGCGAGCCAACGTTAATCTCTTTTCAAAGCACTATCAGTAGGCAGCTGTTGTTTCAGCCAACAGGTTTAAGTTGATAAAGCTTCTCCTGACGAAATGCAGCACGAATGCGACCGATTAATTTTCGAGCCACCGCTACGATCGCTTTTTTCTTACCCGCTCTCGGATAAAGGTTGTCAAAGAAATCTTTCAAGCTCTGGTCTTTGCGGATAGCTAGCCACGCGGCTTCACAGAGGACACAACGTATCGCTCACGTAGCCCTTGACGATAGAGCCATACACAGTGGGCCCGTTGCCGAACCTGATGATGGCGGCTTTGGCGGTATATCCGTTGCAAAAGACCTTGAGTTTCGTAACTGACTTCGAGCGTGAGGAGCATCTCATTATACACCTTTGAGGGCTGGTACCTAAGCCCTTATTGAACAGGAACGAACTCGCACTGAGGCTTGTCTGAATCAGTGCCTTCCTTTTTTTGTGCCCTGACAATCTGGGCAGAGGCTGTGCGATCGCCATTTTTGTCAAACTTCAGAGGGCTCGCGTCGGCAGTATCTTGCACCGCAAAATCTGCTCGATTGAGCATTTCATGCACACCTGCGCGAGTCGGTTGTTCTTGCAATGCAGCGGCCATCGCTTGGGTCGCGTTGTAGGTCATCGCCGTTGCAAAGTTCACTTCACCTTGCCAAAATTTCGAGCTAGCGGCGGCCTTTACAAAATCAGCATTAGCGTTGCCTCTTGCATGCCAAGCCATGGAAAGGCCCATGCCGTCTATGGCAGGGCATGAACCTTTCAAAATTTCTTCTCTGTACAGATTTGTCGCAGCCAGCAAGCCAATTCCCTCCTGATGTGCAGCTTTAATGACAGCCTCTGCTCGGGGAACCAGAGAGTTATCTGGAACTAATAAGACCGCATCAGCACCGTTACGCTTGGCTGCTTTCACCATATCCTTAGCAGTCGCGTCAAAGCCTCTTTTGTCAAATTTATCACTGGCCAAATTAAAGTCACCTGCGACTATGTCGCCTCGAAAAAAGTTGCGAAAAAGACGCTTGGCACCTTCGCTATAAGCGGCCCGAGCCTCGTCAATTAACTTTGAATCAGGCGACTTTGAATCGAGATAAAAGACCGCAACTTTTTTATAATCCAGTGTGTGAGCGTAATCTGCCAAAGCAGTTTGCTCATCTTGCATGTTGATAGTAGAGCGAAAGACCCAATTGTCGCCGGTCATGCTGCCAGTCAAATCGCTAGTTATACTAATCGGCGTCATAAAAACCAGCTGCTTTTGAGCCCTGTAAACTTTAGCCGCCTCTAGCGTAACGCCACTCGTCCAATGCCCAATAACAGCTAGCACTTCCTGATAATTAATGTTAGAGGTCAACGTGTTCGCAATCTCAGTAGCGACTGCGTCGCTATCGCTATCATCAATCACTATCAGTTTAAGAGGCTTGCCATTGATGCCGCCTCTGTCGTTGATTACGGTTTGAGCTTGCGCTGCGCCTCGAAGCATTTCAATGGCATTTTTGGGTGGGTTGTTCGGGTTGCTGATGGGTACGATTACCGCTAGCGTTAGGGCTGGCGCGTTACCAACTTTGGCATTGTTGAGATAAATTAAAGCTTCTGGCGCGGGGCATAAGCGCCAAGCTTGGTGCAAAAACGTTTCTGCTTCTGCATAGTGTTGCGCTCTCATAGCTTGGATGCCCTGCTCTTTAGCTTGCTCAAAGCTTGTTTTGTTTGAATCAGGGCATCCGGCACCAATGTACTTTGATTCGTCTTTAATCAGTTCGCGATCGCCCTCACTAAATCGATCCAGCAGAAACTGATAGTTAGGTGTGGCGATAACTTCCTGATCGTCCTGCGTAATCCAGCTCTCCATCAAAACAGAAATACCCTTGCCCAATAGCATCAAAGCCAATATCAATAGCGCGAATTTTCGCCATGACTTGTTCGGGGGCTTTCCAGATGATTGACCAGATGATTGAATGAATTGATTTTGCGGCAGCACTGTCGATGGTGTCAGGGGATAAATGACCGTAGTCGCTGCAGGAACCGGTGCAGGAACCGGTGCAGGAACCGGTGCAGGTGCAGGAACAGGTGCAGGTGCAGGAACAGGTGCAGGTGCAGGAACAGGTGCAGGAACAGGTGCACCTGAAAACGCAGGCCACATTAAAGGCGACTGATTAGCACTATGGCAAACAATCGGTAGCCAAGTCGCGGCCGGGCAGGCTTCCATGCCGTCAGATTCTAGCCATTGCAGCCGCTCGCGCGCGATTCGCACGGCAGCTTGTAAGTTGAGCTGACCCTGAGAAAATTCTTCTAAAAAGTATTCTAAAAAGTAGCGAGCCGCCCGATCGGGCACGGGTTCTCTCATCACAATGCTAATAGGTACTTTGCGAGCGGCCAAATACTCAGCGAGATCAAGGCCATCGCAGGAGTTGAAAATAGCCAGCTTAAGTCCATTCTCTACAGCTTGATTAAGGCTGGCTTTAAGATCTCTTAGCGAGAGTTCGACGCCCTCTTTGACGTAAATCATGCCGCCTGAATTCTCGGTGCAGCCGCTACTGTGACCCGCAAAAAACAACATGTCCCAGCGCTGTTTCCACAGGGCTTCTTGTAATTCTTTAGGGCTAGGCTGATGAAGCACCGTCAGCGCCGCACCCTTGGGTTTGAGGTGGGTTTCTAACGCGTCCAAATCTCCATTGAGCTGAAGCCCCCCCGACTGATTCCCAAAAATAGCGAGAATGTTGATAGGCGCAGTAATTTGATAATTAGTAGGCGTAACAGGCGCATTCAGAATGAGTTCTGATCGACGCAAATCTTCTTCAAAGAGCGACCAAATGTGCCAGGGCAGTTTGCGCAACAGAGTGTTGTCTATCGCGTTGGGAGTGCTGGCCTCCAGTAAAATCGGCACTTGCTCTAATTTACGTAGCTGCACCGCTGTGAAAACAGAGCGGCGCAAGGCTTCAAAATTAGGCTGCTCAAACCATTCCGAACAGATATCTTCAAAGTGGAAAGTGGCTTTTTTGCAATTGCTTTGTTTTTCGGCATAGCCGCTCTGAATGGTTTGTCCGGCCACGGGCTTAATTGCACGGTTACTGTTGCTTAGGGCGCTGTAGCTCTCCTGCCAAACGCGATAGGCTTTGGGCAGTTCAGCCTGTGGTGACAATTGATACTTTTGCTGGGGATTCAGTCGCCCTGGCTCTAGAATATCTAGGGTGGCTGAGAATCCATTGTCAAAGTTTCCGCTATGAATGCGCAGTAAAAAAATGACCTGTGGCGCTGCCGATGAATTGGGGGAGATGGGGGGTAGGCTCGTCATTTTAACTTGGCTATCTAACGTTTTGAGGGAATTGCGTGGGGATGAGCGGGGATGGGCAAAAGGGGTATGGATGAGGAACAATCGGTTCGAGGCGAGGTCGAAGTAAGCTTGCTTTAAAGTGCTTACTCTAAACTATAAAATGTTCTGTCACACGCGTTGTATTCCAGCTAATGTGTAGTTGAAGGCGATCGCCCATCGCCGCCGTAAATTTGAACTGAAGGCAGTCGTCTTGCTGGCGCGACTGAATTGAAAATACGGTAGCATCTGTGCCGTCTTGTCCGGTTAACATCAGGCCGGGTGGGAGGTAAGGTTTTGCACCCATCGGCAGCAGGCGAATCAAAATCAGCCTTTGCTGATGAGGCTTAATTAAAATGCCGACCAGCAAAGTAACGCTGTGACCTTGCAAATAAATGCCAAGGTCTTTAGCCCGTAAAATTGGGCTTTCTGCATGGGTTGGGTTAATAGCCCACAGTTGCTCGGCAGCCTGCCAGCGCTGTTCATCGTCGTCACTGTAACGAATGGTCTGTAGCAAGACTGATTCTGTGACAGTAAGCCGATGCCGAAAGTAAAGGGTGCGGTGATCGCATGGCACCTGCCAGGTCGCTTCCGCTGGATCTACTTGAGAGGCTCCCTTTGAACTTGCTAGGTCGAGCCATTGCTGAAGGCTGATAGGCGCTGAAGCAGATGATAAAGGCGGCGGTGCAAAGGAAGATGTGATAGCGCGGTGAGAAAATGTATTCATGAAAAAATGTAGCCTACCAGACCGTTATGTACTTATGGAGATATAGCGACTTGCCCACAAGCCCCTATAGAATGTTTTCATTTTTTGCATATCGTTTCTCCCAAATCACCTTTTCCCCATAATATTTTTGCCGACAACCATTTATCTCGATTTTAGGCCGACTGTTTTTGGAGATGTGACATCTATCATATAGCTCTCCGAATAATCACGCCTGTTCAAAAAATAGACAGCTACAGACTGCCCTAGACAGTTTGCTGTCAGCGTCGGGAGTATGTCACCTATTGAGAAGGCTGAGAAGGCTTTGAGTCAATAGGTTGAATATCGTAGTCGCCTTTTTCGACAGTGTCTTCTTTTTCGACAGTGTCTTCTTTTACAATGACTTCTACAATGATGCCAAGTCCTTTTGCTGGCCTGCGATCGCCATCCTCAAACCGAATCTTTTCTCCAGGCAAGACTCCGTCTGCCTCAAAGTTAGGATTGGCCAAAATATCTTTTAACGCTTGTCGCTCTAGCTTGCCAGAGGTATTCTTTTGCAGTTGCAAAATCGCTGTAACAATAGCACTGGTGGAATCATAAGCCATAGCAGTTCGCCAGCTTTTGCCTCCATCTCGTTTAAAAAGACTGCCGTCATTGTACTTGCTTTTCTGATGCCAGGGAATCACAATTCGTGCCTTGTGAAAGTTATCGCCCCATATCTTAAAGTTATCTTCGCTGTATGCTGCGTCGCCCGCCCAAATACGTAGTGCTGGGGCATCGGCCTCGACCGCATCTAGCAGTTTACCCGCCTCGTATTTCACTTCTGCACTCGGAATAAAGACTATTGCTTCAGCCTCTGGATCTTGATTAAGACAGTTCTGCGCGTTGAAACCTCCTACTTCGGAAAAATTACAGGTTTTTTGATTCTTGATTCCTTCGTTTTCAAGGTTAGCTACAGTAGCAGTCTTAAACGAGCTGCTATAGGTATCTTCAGAATCATAAGCAATAACAACACGCTCTATGCCCTCTTCTTTCATGTCTTTAACAATTATTTCAGCATTAAACTGATCGCTGGGAGATACTCGAAAAATGTACTCTCCTAAGTTGAATGCGTCTGTTTGAACAGCATCACTATCTATTTTCGGGTTACGAATAGCAGTGCTCGTAGGTGAGATTGCAACAATCTTATTTTCATTATATATTTTACCTGCGTCCTTGGTAGCATCGCTATTGTAATGCCCAATCACCGCAAAAACGGCCGGATCTTGAGAGAGCATTTCAGCGACTGTAACAGCAGCATCAGAAAGGTTTTTGTCACTTCTAGAGTCGTCGTTGACCACCTGAAGCAGTATTTTTTGCGCATTCGCTTGCTGATTAACATTTTGATTGAACATGTTTTGACGGGCGACAGCGCCGCGCATGATTTCTTGTGCAATACCAGGCTCTTTTCCTTGCAAGGGCACAACTACAGACAGCATCACAGTGCTCTCTATCAGGGTCTGACGGTCATCGTCAGAGAGCTGTTCAAAGCTAGTACCTTTTGGCAAAATACTCTTTAAAACAGCCGCATTGTTGCGATAGATCTCAGCCTCTGAATCTGAAGGGCAGGTGACTAAAAACTGCTCGAAATCAGTTTGGGCTCTCTCATAGTGACCGCTACGCATTGCTGTTATTGCCTCTTCCTTTAGTTTTATGTTGCACTGTTTACCTTGGTCGCTGGTGGTTAGACGATCTTCGCCCAAGCTGGCATTAGCGTCGGCTATGCTGCTGTAGGGCAAGGCTGTAGGCGTTGCTACAACAGATGCACTCGGGCGTCCTTCAAGAACTTGTGTGAATCCCCAAGCAGCGGCAACCGTGCCTAAGAGCGCGCCTGTCAGCCAAAGCAGCGGTAGTTTTCGCTTTGGTTTAGTTGGCCACTGTAGCTCTAGCTGGCTGGGGTTTTGCAACACAATGGGTAGCCAGGTTGCCGAGGGTAGGGGGTTGTTGAAATCATTTTCGAGCCAGTCTAATTCGCGGCGGGCAATGCGAACGGCGCGGTAGAACCGCTTGCCTTGAGAAAACTGTTGCAAAAAAACCTGGATAAATCGCTGGGCAACTAGATCTGCAACGGGCTCTCTCATGACAATGGTAAAGGGTACCTTGAGTTCGGTGAGCAAGTCAGCAATGCCGAGGCCATCACAGGAATTGAAGATGGCGAGTTTGAGTCCGTTTTGAACAGCGCGGCGGAGGTCTTCTTTGAGTTGGGCGATCGCAATCAGCCTAGGACTACCATCTGGGTACTGTCCTATTTGCAGCGTGCCCTGCCGACTGTCTGCCGTGCTGCTGCTGTGGCCCGCAAAAAACAAAATATCCCAGGGCTGTTGAGTGAGTGCTTGCCGCAGCTCCGGCTGGGTAGGCTGATTTAGCACTGTAATCGTGATGTCCTGTCGAGCTTGCAGTGCACTCCAGGCGGCTCGGTCGTTGTCGGTACTAATGCCGCCGGTCTCACTACCATAGATAGTGAGTACGCGCAGCGGGCCTTGTGCAGGAAGGCTTCTGGGCGCTATTTGGGCTTGAAGTACCACTTCTGCATTTAAAAAATCGGTTCGAAATAAGTCCCAGATGTGCCAGGGCATGCGCCGTAGCTGGTCTGATTCAGTCACTCGAAAGTTGAAAATAATCGGGACTGAATCTTCTTCTAGCACTAGCTTTTGGGCTCGAATTTCGTTGCGCAAAAACTTGAAGCTGTTGTGTTGAAACCATTGGCTCATTGCCTGTTCGAGTGCTTTGGCAGCAGCGCGACAGTCATGTACCGCTGAGCGGCTGTGGGTCGGCTGATTGGCCACTGGTGTAATGGTTCTGCTGCTTAGGGCGACGTAGCGCGATCGCCATGTCTGATAAAGTGCCGGTAGTTCAGGGGCTGGGGGCAATGTCGGAATGTCGGCGTCGTGTTCGGGCACGCCTGCGTTGAGAATTTGCAAGCTAACGTCAAAGCCTGACTGAAAGCTACCTTGCAAAAAATTGATTACAACCGCTACTTCTCGATTGGACTGAGTGGCTGTCATTAGGAAGTCTTCTCCGATAGACTCTGTGTAGCGGGCAAAACAAATGTGCTGGTAGAGGTGTGACCTTGATAGTGAATGTGAAAGCTGAAGCGATCGCCGTTCTCTGCGGTAAACAAATACTCTAGTGGGTCACCATGAACCGTTGGGGTGATCTCACAAAATACCTGAGCGTCTGTTGCTGTTTCAGCCGGAGTGGCTTCGTCAATTCCTTTCAGCACAATATCTGTCGGCAGAGACGGTTGCGCACCCGTAGCATATAGCCGACAACCAATCAGAAATGTTCCGTCTGATTTGGTCATTACGCCAACGAGTAAAGCCACGGCGAGTCCGGCGAGATCATCCACCAGAGATTTTACTCTGAGGCTGGGCGATAGGGGATGTGTGCTGTTGATATAGGCAAGTTGCTCTGCGGCCTGCCAGCGAATGGCATCGCTGGTGGTGTGTTCTACAATGGTTGCTAGGGCGGTAATGGGCTCCATACTAGAGAGCGATCGCACCAAGCCAGAGTTGCCTTGAGCGCTGGCGTAGCGCTCATATAGCGGGTTGCTGTTGTGTTGCGTAGGGCCTCGCATTGCCCAGTTGGACTGGTGGTCATAGAAACCCCGGTTTTGAGACGATACTGAGGGTGATAGATCTGTAAAAGATCGCTCTTGAGGGCTGAGCCAGCCGGAAATACGACCGACGATCCACGCTGGAATTAAGATCTGTGGGCGAGACGACTGGCTGGCTCGTTCGGCTTCTTCTAGGGCTACGGTAAAAGCGCTGAGTGGTTGCAAGTAGCTGAGTGGCAGCTCGCGAACAGAAACTTCACGAACAAAGCCTAAGACATAGGCTTGGTAGTAAGGATCAGAAAGTTCAACAAAGAGAAATCCCTTGCAATTGGCTCGCTCATGATCTAAAACTTCGCACTTTTGTTCATTAGGGAAAACAGGACAGCAGGCGACATAACCGCCCAGTTCTTCGACATACAGCTGAGTGCCGCTAGATGAGGTTTCTATTCGATGGGGGACTGCAATCATTTGTAGATAGGATGCGATCGCAGCTGTCGCCAGGTTGCACCGATAGAGATACGCTTCGCCATTTTCAGGATGTGACCGCTGACGCGACTGAGTCGTAATGGGAATGGGGAGCGGCGGCCAGCTAAGAAGAGAAGAGGTCATGATAGTAAAGCTCGATTGAGCAGATAAGCAATGTGTGATACGCACTAAAACACAAAGAAAATTGAAAAAGCAAATTTGGGAAAAACTCAGCTGTTGCCGCTTTGCTGAAGAAAATCTTGAATGCAGGGCCGACATCGCTCTCGCCAAAATCGCCGCAGTTTATCGGGTGGATACTCTAGCTGAGTAGACAAATGTTCAAACAACTGAGGTAGGTTAGTCGGCTGGTCTGAAAAGATATCATAGGGCTCTATTTCCGTGGATATGACCGCTGTAGACATAGCCGTAGCGGCTCGGTTCAGGCTACGTAGCACCCGAATTCGATCTAGTACGGCTTTGGTCACGGTTTGAACATTGATATCAAGGCGGTCGGTAAGCGAGGTGCGTTTGAGCTGGTTGGTTGCATCCTGCTGAATCCAATCGTACAGATCGTCAAGGATTTGATATTCAGCTTCTACAATTAGCGTACTATAGGCATCGGGGCCACCCTGAGTTTGTTTGTCTTGCTCAATGTTGGTATATCGGATCGGTAACGGACGACTGTGCGATCGCAGCAATTTCATCCCTTGATAGTACAGATGATGATTGAACCAGGTCACCGGCCCTGCTCTTGTCGGGTCGTAGTCATCTAAATGATCGCAAAACCATAGCATCGTTTCATGCAGAGCGTCGTTGTACAGCTCTGGCGATAGATTAGAAAGGCGTTTAAGCCGACTCTCCGAGGTCTGTATTTCGATTAAAAGGGTTTGAATCAGGTTGCGGCGATCGCGGCTATCGTGAGGAAGCCCCTGAATTTGCTGTATCAGCTCGCGTAGAATCTCGTCTTTCTGAATCGATACAACAATTTTTTCTAGCTGCTGCTTTATCCATCGTGCCAGTTGCTCAGAATTTTGACAGCTATCTTTGCAGGCATACAACCGACGCATCAGCCACTGTTGGGCCTTTTGCCGTAGCGGTTCAGGCACGGCTTCTGCTAGCAATTGCTGAAAGCCAGGCGAGGCTGCCAGCATCTGCTGGACTTGCTGTATCAGCGCTTTGGCCGTGCGTTTTTCTGATAGCACCTTATCTAACGAAGCATCGGTGGCATTTTCTGCGATCGCAGCATCCTTAGCCAATAACTGAAAATACTGCGTCAGACGGTCGGCGGCTTCGTTCATAAAAACAAGCAAATGTTAGTGAGATGGCAGATGGTTTCAGAAAAGCCTCTACTAGGGGCCTTTTATCATTAATTATCCGTAATTTTGCGGGGAAAAGATACCGTTTGAGTAGCGGTAATAGAGTGCGTTTTGTTACGGATGGCAGCAGGCTTATCAGCAGGGCTGCTTAAGATACTGGAAATATCACTAATATCGCCCGATTTTACGGACAAATTATTGCGAGTAGCGTTTTTCTATACGATGAACTGCTCAGTGATGCTAGCGGTGTTCCATCCGATATGCAGCTGAAATTGATCGCCAACCGCTGCCGTAAATTTGAACTGAATGTAATCGTCCTGCTGGCGCGACCGGATAGAAAACACGGTATCACCAACTTCATCTTGACCGGTTAGCGTCAGGTTTTGAGGGAGGTAAGGCTGATCGCCAGAAGGCAGCAGACGAACCAAAATCAACCTTTGCTGGTCAGGCTTGGCCAGGATGCCCACAAGCAAAGTGACGTTGTGACCTAGTAAATACAAACCCATATCTTTGGTTCGTAAGATCGGGCTTTTAGGGTGGCTTGGGTTTAGGTTCCAAAGCTGCTCAGCGGCCTGCCAGCGTTGTTCGTCATCGGCACTGTTACAAATAGCACTTAGCAGAGCGGCTTCAATCGCTGGGGTAAAGTTAGAACTGTGAGCAGATTTAGAGACAGGCGTAGTGCGAAAGCAAGCAGCAGGCGCAGGTTTGGGCTGACAGAGCTGCTGCCAGCCGGTGACAGCTTGACCCACCAGCCATTGTTGAAGATGGGTAATCGGGGATGCGCTCAGGCGATTAATCAGCATCGCGATGGACTGAAAGGGCGGAAGCTTGTGAGCTGCTCCAATGGCGGCGGCTGTGGGAGCGAATTGAGGTAAAAAGCCTACCACCTGAGCCGTTCGCTGTGAGAGATCTAGCTGAATGGCGATGGTGCCAAGGTTGTCTGAATCAATTGGGTGGTCAGGTTCTAAAGCAAAGGCTTTGTCTATAAGGGGGTGGCCTGCAAACACCGGCAGGCAGTGCAGCCGTTGATTAGAATCGAGGGTTAGCTCTCCGGTGAGGTAGCGAAAATAGTCTGACGGGTGTTTGGATGCTGGCGAGTCGGCTGAGGAAACAAAGGTGAGTTCGCTGTTGATGCCTAGTAGCTTTAGATAGTAGCGAGCAGCCAAACTCGCTAGCGTACTGCACTGAATATGATGAGCGATCACTGGCTCGCTTGGGTCACCATGCTCAAAATCACTGAGATCACATAGCGCGATCGCTTGCGATTCAGCCCACTGACAATCGGATTGAGATAGCGGCAGAGTCAGCATTTGCGAGGATACGTTCATAGCGGGATGGAGTTTGAATAAGCTGTAATGTACGCGCATAAAGCTATGACACCGCTAGCTGAGCAAAACCGGGATAGTTACACTTCGTTACAGTTTTTGTTTTTTTCTGGCTAGGGCAAACGAAAAGCAACCGCAGGCAACTCAGACAAGAATTTGTGTAAACAAATGTTACACATCTGTTTCTCTTGTTGATAGGACGACATAGCCCGTCAATGACATCATTGCTGGGAAATATCATTTTCTCCCACTTCTCTCAAGTTAAAGAAGCATATGACAGTTCTACTTATGTGGAAGAGAATCAATGAATAAAAAATGGATCGCACGCACGATTCTCTTACTGTTTTCTTTGTTTTGTGTCTTTTTTACTAAGACGCCTGTGATCGCCACTTCAACTCAGTCGAGTCCATTCTACTGGGATCGCATTGACGTTAATATAGATGTTCAGGCGAACGGAGATATGTTAATCACCGAAGAGCAAGAATATGTATTTAATCGAGAACATACATCTCAAAGATACCGCTACATTCCTCTTGCAAAAGTAGATGAGATTAAGGATGTAACCGTTGAGGAAAACGGTCAGACAATTGGGAGTAAAACTGGAATTGAAAACAACCAACTATGGATTCGTTGGCAGCATGAACTAAACCCGCCCGAAACGCGTACGTTCATTGTGAAATATCGAGTAGTGGGTGGATTGCAAATGCGCAATCAGGCAAAACAGGTTTACTGGAAAGCTATTTTTGCCGATCGTAAGGCAGCTATTCAAAATGCCAAGGTTAAAGTGACTTTACCAGAGGCGTTGTCTGGTAAAGTCACTAAGTTTACCCATTTTGACACACCTGCAACCTCTCGTCAGATAGATGGTAGAACCTTTGAATTCGTGGCTTCTCAACCGATTCAGCCGCAAAGAGAATTAGAAGTCCAGATCACATTTCCCACAGGCATTCTGAACTTGCCAGAACCGTCTTTAGAAGAAAGGAGCCGGGATTTTTCCAAGAGTTTTACCCAGATTCTGAGTCAGATTTTTTGGGTTGTACCGATGCTAGGGGTATTAATAGCGGTCATTGTTTCACAAGTGAGAAGTCGCACTTGTCCCAAGTGTAAAAAACTTAAATGGAAGAAAACGCATGTAACATTAAAGCCTGCAACCTACACCTCGACAGGGCTTAGAAAAACGACTGGCCACTGCCAAAACTGTTCTCACCATTCAGTTAAAGAATCCGTCATTCCTGTACTCGTTAGGGATAGCGGTGGCGGCGGTAGCTTCGGCTGCGACGGTGGCGGTGGTGGTGGTGGTGGCGGTGACGGTGGTGGCGGCGGCGGCGGTGACTAACGAGTAGATTAGATATTAAACCGCATCGAAAATAGTATGAAATAACCCTGCGCTGAGATAGGTATAGTTCAAGCAAAATTTTCTTAACTTGAGCATAGCGCTCCGTAATTCACCTAGCTGCCTGTGATGATCTAGTTAGTTTGAGCTGTCCGTGACTTTGCGCAACCACATTCACAGCAAAACTTTGCCCAAACCTGGGCTCTACAGCAGGCGAAACATATTCAAATCGCTCTAAATTAATTGGCACTGGTTCCGTCAGATGGGAGCGTGAATCACGGTTCAGAGCTGGGCTAGACGGCATAACGCATGGTTAATAGTTGAAACCAAGAAAGCCCAACTTCTAGGATGCCTAACTTCACAGCCGGGACA
>Ga0208979_100566_pt1 | contig 18190 bp, 16 predicted proteins | sample HotLakConsUCCSLE_FD_184738 | JGI IMG/M metagenome (GOLD analysis project Ga0208979, IMG submission 184738) | Hypersaline microbial mat communities from Hot Lake, Washington, USA - Hot Lake Consortium UCC-SLE (SPAdes) | ecosystem: Environmental > Aquatic > Non-marine Saline and Alkaline >... | reverse complement strand
AATCGACCCGGTAATAAATCTTTAATTTTTTCCCATTGATCGTCTCTCAAACCATACCTGCGCATCTCTACCATATCCTCACTTTTGTCACAATTACTATCATCCTTATTTTATCTGTTATTCTCTTCTATTTGATGACACGCCCTAGTATCGTTAATTCGTGTAAACAAAAGCCCGATCAATTATTTTTAGATGACAAGTTAGTTAAAATTATTAATTCATCTTTAAAAAATGAAATTTCTGTCACTTCTGCTAAAAGATTAAAATGTAATAAAAATCGCTCTTTTCAAGCGTGTGAATTATCTGGAAAAGGTTTTATTATTACCGAGGAAGAAGCTAAGGAATGGATAAAAAAAGATTCTAAAAATCAAGAAGTTTTAAAACCTATGATTGATGGAAAAGGTTTAATTCATCCTTGGGAAAAGTTAGATTGGGTAATTGATTTTAATGATATGTCCATTGAAGAAGCGTCAAATTATAAATTACCTTTTGAAAGAGTTAAGGAAAAAGTTAAACCAGAAAGAGATAAAAGCCGAGAAAAAATAAGACGTCAAAGATGGTGGCAATTTGGAAGAAGTCGCTCTATTATGCGAAACCAATTAAAAGATTTAAGTTGTTATTTTGCTATTCCTAAAGTTGTTAAATATGTCATTTTTTCCCCTGTAGATATATCCATATTGCCCTGTGAAGCAAATATGGTTGTTGCTTCTGATGACTTTTATGTTTTAGGCATTTTAACTTCAAAAATACATCGTTTATGGGTAAAGGCTCAAAGCTCAACTTTAGAAGATAGAACAAAATATACGAATACTACCTGTTTTGAAACATTCCCTTTTCCCTCACCCCTAGCCCCTCTCCCCAAGGGCGAAGGGAGTAAGATAAAAGAAGAAAAAGTCCCCCTTGATAAGGGGGGAACTTAAATAGGATTCGGTGAAATCTGTAACCTCCCCACACCCGATAACTATTACTCCGAACTGAGGTAGAATTAGATTAAGCACCTCAGTTTTGCAGATAGATAAAGGAAAAATGACCATTAAAACCCCCGTAGAATTTCAAGATGAATTTGACGTAATAATCATTGGTGGTGGACATTCTGGCTGTGAATCAGCCCTTGCCAGTGCGAGGTTAGGATGTCGCACCCTGATGCTAACCCTTAACCTTGACAAAATTGGGTGGCAACCTTGTAATCCTGCGGTGGGTGGCCCTGCAAAATCTCAACTTACCCACGAAATCGACGCATTGGGGGGCGAGATTGGCAAAATGGCGGATAGGACATATTTACAAAAAAGGGTATTGAATAATTCCCGTGGCCCTGCGGTATGGGCATTGAGGGCGCAGACTGACAAGCGCGAGTATGCGACGGTGATGAAAAATATTGTGGAAAATGAGCCAAATTTGTCTATCCGTGAAGGGATGGTAACGGATTTGGTATTAGGAAAAAATGATGAGGTGATAGGGGTACAAACCTATTTCGGCACCTGTTTTAAGACTAAGGCGGTGGTATTAACTACAGGTACTTTTTTGGATGGTAAAATCTGGATTGGTGGTAAATCCATGGCGGCAGGAAGGGCTGGAGAGTTTGCAGCTATTGGTTTGACGGAAACCCTTAATGATTTGGGGTTTGAGACGGGAAGATTAAAAACGGGTACTCCTGCACGGGTAGATAAGCGCACGGCGGACTATACAAAAATGGAGGTGCAACCCCCTGATGAGGAGATTCGCTGGTTTAGTTTTGATCCTGAAGTGTGGGTAGAAAGAGAACAAATGAACTGTTATCTTACTCGTACTACTACCAAAACCCATCAATTGATTAAGGATAATCTCCATTTGTCGCCTATTTATGGCGGTTTTATTGACTCAAAGGGGCCTCGTTATTGTCCTAGTATTGAAGATAAGATTGTTCGTTTTGCGGATAAAGACAGCCATCAAATTTTTATTGAGCCTGAAGGCAGAGATATTCCTGAGTTATATATTCAGGGGTTTTCTACGGGTTTACCTGAAAATATACAGTTGCAAATGTTGCACACTTTGCCGGGGTTGGAAAACTGTGTGATGTTGCGTCCTGCCTATGCGGTGGAGTATGATTTTTTACCTGCGACTCAGTGTTATCCTACTTTGATGACGAAGAAGGTTGAGGGGTTATTTTCGGCAGGGCAGATTAACGGTACAACAGGTTATGAGGAAGCGGCGGCGCAGGGCATCGTGGCGGGAATTAATGCGGCTCGTTTTTCTCGGGGTGAGGAGATGATTGTTTTTCCTCGTGAGGAGAGTTATCTTGGTACTTTGATTGATGATTTGTGTACGAAGGACTTGCGTGAGCCTTATCGGATGTTGACTTCTCGCTCAGAATATCGTTTAATTTTAAGGTCTGATAATGCTGATCAACGTATGACTCCTTTAGGTCGTGAAATAGGGCTAATTTGCGATCGCCGTTGGAATTTATATCAAGAAAAACAAAAAAATATTATCGCTGAACAAGAAAGGTTATACGAAACTAGAATTAAGGAAAGAGATGAGGTTGCCCTCAAGATTGTAGAGGATACGGAACAAAAAATAAAAGGCTCAATTACCCTTGCGGATTTGTTGCACCGTCCGAAGTTTCATTATGAAGATTTAGAAAGATACAATTTACATAATGCTGAGTTAAATAAGGCGGAAAAAGAAGGGGCAGAAATTGAAATAAAATATTCGGGATATATTCAAAGACAACAAAAACAAATTGATCAAGTAGCCCGTCATAGTAATCGTAAATTACATGAAGATTTAGATTATATGAAAATTGAAACTTTGTCCATGGAAGCAAGGGAAAAACTAACGAAAGTAAGACCTTTAACCATTGGACAGGCTACCCGCATCGGTGGTGTAAATCCTGCGGATGTTAATGCTTTATTGATTTATTTGGAAATGCAAAATAATTTATTAAAAAAGTAGGATCCCCCCTAGCCCCCCTTAATAAGGGGGGAATTTAATTTAACAATGTCATAAATAATTTAGTTAGTTATGGTGTGTTATCAGAAATGATCAAGGTTAATTTACAAAGATTTAAGCATACGAAAAAAATCAAAAAATACCATTATTAATTATTCATTCTCCATTATCAATTAAAAAAGGGTATGTCTCAATCTTTGACTAACTTTGCTCAACAATTAGACGATTCGCCCATAACTCGCCCGATGTGGTTGTTATGGTTTTTATCCGCTTCTTTGATTGCCCTTGATGGGTTTGATTTTTTTATCATTGGCATTGCTTTGCCTTTCCTAAAGCTAGATTTCGCATTGACAGCCACTGATACCGCTATGATAGCAGTAAGTGCGATCGCAGGGGCTTTGGTAGGCTCTTTAACTTTGGGAGCAATTACAGACAAAATCGGGCGCCAAAAGATGCTCTTAATCGATGTATTTTTGTTGATAAGTGCTAGTGTTGCCTGTGCTTTATCTCCGAATACTACATTTTTGATTATTTCTCGTTTTTTGGTGGGAGTTGGCATTGGGGCAGATTATCCCATCAGCGTAGCCTACATCACCGAAAATGTACCCTCTCGTCATCGAGGTAGGATGGTGATAGGTGCTTTTGCTTTTCAGGCTATAGGGACAGTTGTGGGGGCGCTAATCGGTATCATTGTTATTAATTATTTTCAATCTGCTTATCCTAAAACGCCTATTTTTGCTGTTCATTATGCTTGGCGGATAATGTTAGCAATGGGGGCATTATTTGGCATTTTAGTAGGTATTTTAAGACTTAAATTTTTATTGGAAAGTCCTTTTTATCATATCAATAGGGGGGAGTATAAAAAGGCATCTCAATCAGCTTCTATTCTATTAGAAAAAGAGGTTATTCTCACGGCAGAAACTGAACCCATAAAGGATCAAGAGGTTTTAAATTACGGTGCTTTATTTTCTTCTAAATATCGTATTAATACTTTATTCGCTTCTTTACCTTGGTTTTTACAAGATATTGCTACCTATGGCATAGGGATTTTTACCCCTGCTATTATTACTTTTTTAGCACTTAATAATGAGTCAGATTTTTTGGTACAACAAATCAAGTCTGCACAGGGAGCTATTGTGGTGGATTCTTTTTTGGTATTGGGGTTTATTTTGGCTATTTTGTTAATTAATAAACTGGGTAGAATTTTCTTGCAGGTTACGGGTTTTGTCGGTATGGCGGTTGGTTTATCTTTATTAGGAATATCATCTTTTTTTCCCGCTCAAAGTGTTAGTAATATTGGATTAATTTTAGGGGGTTTCTTCCTCTTTAATTTATTTATGAATGGCGGTCCAAATTCGACTACTTTTTTGTTATCAGGGGAGGTATTTCCTTCCTCCATTCGGGCTAGTGGAGCGGGGTTTGCAGGGGCGATCGCCAAGGCTGGAGCTATTTTAGGAGCTTATTTATTACCTTCTATTCAAGAAGAAATAGGAGTAAGTAATGTTTTATTTATTTTGAGTATATGTTGTATTTTAGGAGCCATAATGACTTATGTTTTATCCCAAAAATTAATATTTTTTAACCCTAGTGATAAGTAATTAACCAATAGAAAATATTAATACAAAAATAACCCCCAACAAAAACGTTAGGGGTTTGAAACTAAATTTGATTAAAACTAAAGAAATATATCTTAGAATCTATCACGACGGTTTCCGCCTTCTTCACGAGGCTTAGCTTTATTAACCTTCATTTGTCTGCCCATCCACTGAGCACCATCCAAGGTTTCAATTGCAGTTTCTTCTTCATTATCACTAGACATTTCTACAAAGCCGAAACCGCGCATTCTTTTAGTTTCACGATCAACAGGTAAATAAACACGTTTTACCTGACCATAATCAGAGAAGACAGTTTGTAAATCTTCTTCTGTAACATCATAGGATAAATTCCCAACATATATGGACATAGACTTGCTCCAATAATCTTAATTTACACTAGGGCAACTGAGACGACGGACGTGAGTCTTTCCATGCTGTGGAAGGAATAACCTTACTATTATACTGGAATCAAACACTGTTACCGAAACGAACCTCAAATTAACACTAATTATAATTTATCATATTACTTGTGTAATTGTCAGGACAAGATAAGAGGTAAAATAATTGATAATGGACGATTAATCATTGATAATTGATAACAGGTAATTAATTTCTCAATGGTACAGATTCTTCATTGCTAATAAATTTTAGGGGTTGTTTCTAAGGATGGCTAATAAACTTATTCCCATGGTCAAAAAGCTACATTTAAACTCTATTAATCGTCATATTTTCTTATGTTGTGATCAAGCAAAACCTAAATGTTGTAATAAAGAAGATAGTCTAAAATCATGGCAATATCTTAAAACTAGACTAAAGGAGTTGGGCTTGGATAGTCCTACTTCTGAGAGGGAAACCTGTGTTTTTCGTACCAAAGCTGATTGTCTTCGGGTATGTTGTGATGGCCCAATTATGTTGGTTTATCCTGAAGGGGTATGGTATCGTAACGCTACCCCAGAGGTTATCGAAGAAATTATTCAAAAACATCTTATCAATGACGAAATTGTTGAGGAATACGCATTTCACCAAAAAACTTTATCTCAACCCTCGGAATTATCCATCAGGGATGAAGAAGAAATGAAAGCAGATATTTGGTAATAGTTAATTAATTCTCTACGGCGATGGATTTATCGTCTTTAAACTTAATCATTGATTGATGATAATTTTTTAAACTTTCACGATGTCCTACACTAATATAAGTAATCTTTTGTAAAGTTAAATGGTGATATAAACGAGCTTCATTATCAATATCTAAAGCACTGGTGGCTTCGTCTAAGATGACATATTTGGGCTTGTTAATGAAGATACGAGCAAAGGCAACCCTTTGTTGTTCCCCTAATGATAACAATTCCCCCCAGTCTTTTTCCACATCAAAACCGCCAAATCTGGTGGCTAAATCACCTAAGTTTACTATGTCTAAAATATCCTGCAATTCTTGATCATCAATGGATTTGTCTAGGCTAGGATAAGTTAGTTGTTGTCTCAGGGTACCAATTATCATATAAGGGCGCTGGGGCAAGAAAAGCATTTCTTCTAATTCTGGGCGATAAATTACCCCTGTGCCAGAATTCCATAGTCCCGCAATAGCCCTTAAAAATGAGCTTTTACCGCATCCACTACTACCCATGATTAATAATCCTTGTTGGGGTGGTAACTCGAGAGAGAGATTATTGAATAGGGTATTTTGATAGTTGGGAGTCTGTAGGGTTAATTCTTTGGTGGCTAGTTTGCCGTTAGTGACAGTGTCAATGGTGGGTTTATTTTTACTATTAATATTAATCTCATTTTCAGCTTTTAAGAATTCTGAAAAAGTTGATAAACGATTAACTCCTGCTGCAAAACTGGTCAAAGATTGGAAGCGACTAACGATAATATTGAGAGAGAAAAAGACTCTAGCAAATGCCCCTGTGGCTTCGCTTACTTTTCCTACTTCTAACTCCCCTGATAAAACGCTAGGGGCTACTACTATAGCTGGAATGACGTAGGGTAAAAATTCAAAGGTATTAACGAATAGTCCTAAATATAATTCTTGCCAAACAATTAATGAGTTAAAGTTTTGATAAACATCATTAAATAAGTTTTTAAGGTGATTTTCTTCTTGTTTTTCCCCTTGATAAAAGGCAATAGATTCACTATTTTCCCTTACTCTTACTAATCCAAAACGGAAGTTTGCTTCTTTTTTGAGTTGGGCAAAGTTGAGGTTAATTAATTTTTGTCCGAATACCCCCGTTGTGATAATGGTACCTGCGATCGCATATACTAGCAAAAAGATAACTAACTGCTGAGAAATAGACCACAAAACGGCACTAAAGGCAATTACCTGTAAAACTGATTGCACAACCACAAGCAAAAATAAGAGAGAATCTTGGGTAAAACCTCTTATATCTTCGGAAATACGTTGATCTGGGTTATCAATTTCTTTATATTTTGCCGTCAACTGATAAAATGAACGATTAGCAAAATATCGTCCCAAAAAATTTTCAGTTAACCATTTTCGCCAATATAAACCTAATTTACTTTGTACATAGGAAAAACTGGCAAAAAGAGGAACATAAATTACTAATACCGTTAAAAATGACCTAACGGCACTCCAAAAAAGTGCTTCATCTTTAGCGGCTAAAGTAGAGATTAATTCCCCTTGATTTCGGTTTAATAATACACTTAATTGAGTATAACCAATTAATAATAATCCTAATAATATTAAGAGAGTAAAAGCTCCTTTTTTTTCTTTTCCTAACCAATATAGTTGGGCGATATTCCAGAATTTTTTAAAGATATTTAGATTGACTTTTTCGTTCATTTAATTTAGGATTATTAGTTGATAATATTACCTACAACATTTATGATTATGTCACGATATACACTCCCCATTAATTAAAAATAATCGTAACCAGAGGTTGGTTTTTCGGGGGCAAATGCTAACCAAAGAGGGAATTGTAGTAAGGAAAGGTTTACCTTATCTTCATTTTGATCCATGATAATAAAAGGTAAGTCTTTATCATCCATAATTCTGTCTGCTTTTTGACATAGGGCTTCTGATGTTTCAAACAAAACTACCCCTCGATTTGGTCCAAAATCTGCCCTAGATATTCCTAGACAATCTTGTAAACCCCTACGCCATTCACCTAGTTTTTCTGGAGTGTCGGATAAAATTAACACCCTAGTGCGATCGCCATATAGCTGTGATAATATCGAAATGATAGCCGAGGTAACCAGAATATTTTGTAATCTAGATGTCATACTCTTCAATGCACCCCTACCCCCTTGGGTAAAAAACCAATTAGATACCCTTTCAGCATGAATTGGCTCAAAAGTGCGCCGTAACTGCCAAGAAGGGCCATAATAGTCTGGACGAGTACGATATTGATCGATTAAACTACGAATAATGCGAGTTTCATCCTTAAAACTTTTTTCAACAAATTGAGGACTACTTGGTTCGACATTAACATTACTAATCATGGGTTGGGGATTGTTATTAGTTTCCCATGAATCCATATTACTATTAGTATTGAGATCAAGTTGTTCGGCTGCCATGGATAAATCCTGTAAACTTCCCACTAGATAGTCTTTGAATCCCTGCACCTTAATAGCTAAATCTTGGGAAACTCCAGAAAAAGTAGTCTTCATTTCTTTTTCAATTCTTTCTTTTCTACGCTCTAACTTTTGTACAGAAATTTCTAAACTTTCTTTTCTTTGTTCAAGGGCTTTCAAACTTTCTTGAACTAGGATACTTACATTTTTAGTAACTTCTTTTTGTTCATTAATAAGCTCATCTTTTTGTTGTAAAAGATTTTGGATTTCGTGAATAAGAGCTTCTTTTTGACTGTGTAAATCACCTGTTTCTTTATCAGGAAGGGTATCATCTTGACTATCGGATGATTTTGTTAAACTTGATAAGTCTTCCTCTAACTCATCAGTTTCTAAATTGTCATTTTTACTCTCTTCTATACTTATCATCGCAGTATTTTCTTCCACTGTTTCTGGATATATATTTTCCGCTAAGATTTCCTCTACAGTTTCTTGGTTATCTTCTTCTACTAATTCACTATCTTCTGTTGTTATGTTTTGATTTGCTTTTTCCGTGGCTATTTCTAACGACTGATTATCTTCCTCTGATAATGGGTTTATTTCCTGAGTTTCGATAACCTGTGGAGAAGATTCTTTTTCTACGGTAGAGGAGTTAATAATTTCTTTCTCTACCTCTTCGGAAGTATCATTATTCCTCAAATATTCTTCCTCTTCAAAGTCATAGTTGGGCAAATTTCCTGCTTCTGTGGATTGACTATCCCATAAATCATCATCACTACCAAAGGTATCTTCTATATTTTTTTTAAGGTTATTTTTATCTATTTCTGACATAGTAAATTGATTATTTATATAATGTACTGAAATCTATTGTTATTAATTCTATTAATTCGTTTTAGGAAAACATTTTTCGAGACAATCCTTTAGGGTTTTTGCATCAAAGATAATCGGCAAAAAGTGAATGCTTTTAATTTCTTTAAAGTAAAACAAAATAGGTACTGGTTGCCAATAAATTTCCCAGTTTTCCCATTCTACATAGGGAAATGTCCTCAATATTTTTTCTCCCCTATATACTTCTAAAGTGTCTGGAGTAAATTTTAGTTTAATTTGGGTGGTTTGAATAGTTAAAAAGATACCAAATAAGCCAACAATTCCACCTAAAATTGGTTGAATCAGAATTAGGGGAAAGGCACTGATAATTATAATGATAGGGATTCTAAAGTTAGGGGCTAATTCTATGGTTTCAGATATTTTCGATGGAGTCTCGTTAACATTCATATTTATTAATTTAAAAATTTCTTTCCTCAATTCTAGCCAAAATCAGTTAATCAAAATATAACCCCTTTGGGAGTCATGGGAATTTTATCCCCCTAACCCCCTTTGAGAAGGGTGAAAGTTAAGTTTAAATTTTATAAATACTATACCTATAAATCTTTGTGGGTAAAAGGTTTGGCATCATTTCCGCTGTAGGTGTCTGCAATGTCTCCATTCCCTGTGAGTTTGTATTTATAGGTAACTAATCCTTCTAAACCCACGGGCCCTCTGGGGGGCATTTTTTGGGTGCTGATGCCTACTTCTGCCCCAAAGCCATAGCGGAAGCCGTCGGCAAAACGGGTTGAACAATTATGATATACCCCAGCGGCATCGACTTGGTTAAGGAAGGTTTCTGCATTATTTTGGTTTTCGGTGATGATGCCATCGGTATGTTTTGAGCCATAATGGTTGATATGGGCGATCGCCTCTGGTAAATCATCTACAATTTTGATAGATAGAATCAAATCGCTGTATTCGGTGCGCCAGTCTTCTTCGGTGGCACTTTCACAGTTAATAATGGTTTGGGTGGCTTTATCCCCTTTCAGGGTAACTCCTTTATCTGTAAGGGCTTCGGCTACTAAAGGTAAAACTTTAGGGGCGATCGCACTGTGTACGAGCAAAGTTTCAATGGCATTACAAGCCGCAGGATATTGGGTTTTAGCATCCACCGTCACAGGAATAGCCTTGTCAAAATCAGCGGATTCATCAATAAAAAGATGACAGATACCGTCAGCATGACCTAAAACGGGAATTTTGGTGTTTTCTTGCACGTAACGGACAAATTCGTTAGAGCCACGGGGAATAATTAAATCCACATATTCATCGAGGGAGAGAAGGGTTTTAATTTCTTCTCGGGTGGTTAAAAGTTGCACGGCATCGGGGTTAACTTCAGTATGGCTGAGGGCTTCATGAATTATTTTCACTAAAGTGGTGCAGGTATTAATCGCCTCCTTACCCCCCTTTAAAATTACCCCATTGCCCGATTTTATCGCCAAACTGGTGATTTGAATAAGAGCATCGGGGCGCGCCTCAAAAATAACTCCTAATACCCCTAAAGGGCAACTAACACGGCGTAAAATTAATCCTTGATCTAATTCTCTGTGGAGAGTGAGAGTGCCGAGGGGATCAACTAATTTTGCCACATCACGCACCCCTGCGATGGCACCTTTTAACTTATTTTCCCCTAATAGTAAACGGGCAGAGAGTGCCTTAGAAATTATCCCCTCAGAGGCACTACAATCGGCATTGTTGGCATCAATAATCTCTTTTTGATGTTTTTCGAGGGTTGTTGCGATCGCTTCTAGGGCTTGATTACGAGCCGAGGTGGAGAGTATCCCTAATTGTTGTGCCGCCGTGCGAGTTTTTTGGGCAATTTCCTTCATAAAATCAATAGTAACAGTTTAAGATGTACAGGGAACAGTGTACAATTACAACTAAAAATAAACATTATATTAATTTTTAACTGTCAATTGTCAATTGTCAATTGCCTAAGAGTATGAGTGAAAGAAAAATCGTAACTGGTAAAGGAATCCCCCTTGTGGGAAATGATATTGATACCGATAGAATTATCCCCGCTCGTTTTTTGCGGTGTGTCACCTTCGACGGTTTAGGAAAAGAAGCCTTTGCCGATGATAGGGCATCAAATCCAGATCATCCTTTTAATCAACCTCAATACCAAAATGCTAAAATTTTAGTAGTTAACGCCAACTTCGGATGTGGTTCGAGTCGTGAACACGCACCCCAGGCGATCGCCCGTTGGGGTATTGATGCTATTGTGGGAGAAAGTTTTGCAGAGATCTTTTTCGGTAACTGTCTTACCATGGGAGTACCTTGTGTTACCACCTCCTCAGCTAATATCAAAAGCATCCAAAACCTACTCAAAGAAAACCCCGATGCTAATATGGTTCTTGATTTAGAAGATATGCACGTTAAGTGTGGACGTTATAGCAGTGCGGTAAAAATGGATTCAGGGGCAAGAAGTATGTTAGTTTCTGGTAAATGGGATACCTGTGGTTTACTCACCAAAAATATTCCTCAAATCCAAGAAACTGCCACCAAAATTCCCTACGTTGCTTGGTAAACCTTAATTTCCCCTCCGATAATTATTTTTCTGAGGGTTTAAAGTGGGTGGTATGGTCAAATATGATATTTAGTTACTAATTTTTATTGTTTTTATGAGTCAAGATAATTTAATTCCTGTTGTCGTTAACGGTGCGGCGGGAAAAATGGGAAAAGAAGTGATCAAGGCGATCGCCTCTAGTGATGATATGATGCTTGTAGGTGCAGTGGATCAAAATCCTGCGGTATTAGGGCAAGACGTGGGTGAAGTGGCAGGATGCGGTGCTTTAGAAGTACCTATCATGAATGATTTAGAAGGAGTATTAGTCCTCGCCACCCAACACAAAACTCAAGGGGTAATGGTAGATTTTACCCACCCTGATAGTGTATATGAAAACGTGCGCAGTGCGATCGCCTATGGAGTGCGCCCTGTGGTTGGCACAACGGGATTAAGCCCCAAACAAATTAATGACCTAACCGACTTTGCCGATAAAGCAAGTACAGGAGTATTAATCATTCCCAACTTCTCCATTGGTATCGTCTTAATGCAACAAGCAGCCATCCAAGCAGCCCAATATTTTGACCATGTGGAAATTATCGAACTTCACCACAACCAAAAAGCAGATGCCCCCAGTGGTACAGCCATCAAAACCGCCGAAATGCTCTCAGGAATGGGCAAAACCTATAACCCCCCACAAGTAGAAGAAACCGAGCATATAGAAGGCGCTAGGGGTAGCCTTTGCGGTGATAATATTCGCCTCCATAGTGTGCGTCTCCCCGGATTAATCGCCCACCAAGAAATTATCTTCGGTGCTGCTGGACAGATTTACACCCTTAGACATGATACCAGCGATCGTTCCTGTTATATGCCAGGGGTTTTGTTATCTATTCGTAAAATTACCGAATTAAAATCCTTAGTTTATGGACTAGAAAAAATTATTTAATCGTGTGTTACGTTTTAAGTGTTGGGTGTTAAATTAGACGATTATTGTGGAAAAAAAATATTTAACTTTGGAATTAGGGTAGTGAAGAAGTATATAGATAGGGCAAGACACCTTAAAAGAAAAATTTCCCGCGAAATCAAATATACGTTAAATCCCTCCCTCAAATATGGTGGCCCATCAGGACTTGCGAAAAAATGGATTGACTATCAAACTTATCAGCAAAAAGGCGGTACTTGGATAGAAGTTTATTCAGAGCAAAAATATCCCCACAAAAGAGCAAGAACCCATAATTGGGGAAAAGATAAATTTAATTTTTCTCGAAATCTAAAGTCCACAATTCCCCCCACAGGAGTATTTAAAATACCCCACGGACAAGTATTACACAATCAAGGATATGTTCTCACCCAAGATGATTATTTTATGGTTGATACCTCCTACCATCGTCAAAGATTAGTTCATGCTAATTTACCCAAAGAAAAATATCCCGTTGAGTTTTTAGACGGAACTTGTTTATCATTAATGAGTAACGCTTCAAATAATTATTACCATTTTTTGCTAGATGCCATACCTCGATTACATCTATTCGAGAAAGCAGGATTTAGTTTAAATGATGTAGATTATATTCTCATGAATCAACCTATGTCCCCCAATGCTTGGGATATTTTTGAGCAAATGGGTATTGATGAGTCTAAATGTGTTTGGGCTCAAAAAGGAAAAGGTATTCAGGCAAAAATGTTAATAGCTACTACTCATCCTAGTTTAGATCGCCATCACCCCCATTGGATGGTCAATTTTATGCAAACAAGGATTAATTTATCTCCTTGTAAACCTCATCGTTTATTGTATATTCCCCGCAAAACAGGAACTCGTAAAATTATTAATGATGACCAAATTTATGGAATTTTAGAGAAATTTGGCTTTGAATACTATTTGCCTGAAAATGATACTAACCAACCGCAAACATTCCATGAAGCATCAATTATCGTAACTCCCCATGGGGCAGCTTTGGGTAATCTTGTTTTTTGCCAACCCCACACAAAAGTATTAGAGTTTATTTCTACAGGGCATTTAAGGGAATATTTTTTCAGTCTTGCCCATGTGGCTAACCTTGAACATCATTACATTATCGGTGAAACTATACCACCTACAAAACCTAGGGGCAAAAGTTCCAAGAATGATTATTTTATTGAACCTCGTTACTTACAAAAAGCCTTATGTTTTTTGATGAAATAAATTCTAAAAATGAACTAACCTAGGACTTGAAGTTAAAAATATTATTATGAGTGAAGTAAAAGTTTTCCCGAGCAAAAGCACCTTAATTGCTAGCGCCCAAGAATTTATCATCAACAGAATAGAAGATACTATCACTGAAAAAGGAATTTGCACCATTGCCCTTGCAGGGGGTAGCACTCCAAAACCCGTCTATGAGGCGATCGCTCTTAAACAGTTATCATGGGATAAAATCCATGTATTCTGGGGAGATGAGCGTTATGTAGCCCCTACCCATCCCGACAGTAACCAAAAAATGGCAAGAGAAGCATGGTTAAATAAAGTAGAAATCCCCTCTGACAATATCCATCCTATGCCTACCATGGGTAACAATCCCCAAGACGATGCCCTAAAACACGATCAAGAAATTAGAGACTTTTTCTCATGCCCCCAAGGATTTCCCCCCTTTGATATTATTCTCCTAGGCATGGGAGATGATGGGCATACCGCCTCCCTTTTTCCCCACACCAAAGCCCTTGAAAATACTGAGAATCTCATTACCGTAGGCAACAAAGAAGATAGCCTCAGATTAACTTTTACTGCCCCCCTCATCAACGCAGCCCACTGTGTTTTATTTCTGGTGTCAGGAAGTAATAAACAGAAAGCCCTACAACAAGTATTTAGCCAAGATTGTAATCCTAGGGAATATCCGAGTAAAATGATTCAACCCCAAGGAGAATTAATCTGGTTTCTTGATAGTGATGCCGTAGGAGAATTAGAAATTATATAGATAATTGTTGGAAACTTTAAAATAACAAGCAACAATATCAGTTATCTCTTAATTTTGATTATCTTTTGTTCATAAAAAACATAGTGCTTTTTTTTTAAATCATCGCTAAAATAACACATAAAAATAAGTCTCAAAAGTCGTTAAAGTGCGATCGCCTATTAAAGTAAATAAGTATTGCAAGTGACTTTTCAACCCCCATCTCTTAGCCAAAGAAATATGACATATTCTCCCCAAAAATCGAACCCACCAGAAAAAAATCGCCTAAATACGATTATTAACTCTATTTTTCGCCTAAGTATAGTAGGCATTGGCTTAGGAACTATTTTTGGTAGTATATTAGCAAATATCGATTTAACACAGCCTTTATTTCCTGACTTAAATTTACCCTTTCTCAATACATCAGGGGAGCAAGATGAATCATCTATAACTACTTCAGAAAGTGCAGAAGTAGAAACTGATAACCTCGAAACTATCTCCTCTACAACCACCGAAAATATAGCTAGTAATTCTTTTACATTTACCCAAGAATTAATGCCCTTGAGGAAAAAAATGACTGTGTTATTTGAGAAATATGCCAATCTTCAACCTAGTTTATTTTTTGTAGATTTGGATAATGGGGCTTTTGTCAATATGAATGGTATGGAGGCTTTCCCTGCCGCTAGCACCATTAAAACGCCGATTTTGGTTGCTTTTTTTCAGGATGTGGATGAAGGAAAAATTTTGCTTGATGAAAAATTAACCATGACGGAAGAAACCAAAGCCACGGAAGCTGGTACGATGCAATATCAACCCATCGGCACTCAATACACGGCTTTGAAAGTGGCAGAGGAAATGATTATTCGTAGTGATAACACTGCCACTAATATGTTAATTGAAAGGTTAGGGGGTGTAGAGGCACTTAATCAGCGTTTTAAAGAATGGGGTTTAGAATCCACAGTAATTAATAATTATCTTCCTGATTTAGAAGGCATGAACACTATTAGTGCAAGGGATTTGGCTATGACTTTGGTAAAGGTTAGTAATGGTGATTTAGTAGAAACTAGATCAAGGGATCGTCTTTTAGGTATCATGCAGAGAACTATTACTAGGACTTTGTTACCCCAAGGCATTGAACCTGATGCCATGATTTATCATAAAACTGGGGATATTGGGAAAGTATTAGGGGATGGGGGGATTATTGATATACCTACTGGAAAACGTTATGTAGGGGCGGTTTTGGTACAACGTCCTCACAATGATTATACGGCCCGTACTATGATTCAGGAAATATCGAGGGAGGCTTACCAACATTTTAAGTGGTATCAACCTCGCCCGACAGTTGAAGGTAATTGATACTCATAGGGATGTATCATGGTACATCCCCACCTAAATAATTAAGAGTCGCTTCCTCCGTTGGTAAAGGAATCTAACCACCGCTGTAAGGCGTTTCCTGCGGCTTCTCTGCCCCCTAAACCAAAGGCAAGGGCGATCGCCACGGCAATACCCCCAGTGAGCAAACCAAAAGCTAAATTGACAATATTAGGTGCAATACCAATTCTTTCTAAAGCCATGGCAGCCACTAATACAATGATTGAAACACGGGCAACTTGAGCTAAAAACTGTGCTTGTTGGGTACCAGAATTCACTACTAATCGATACACCAAATTAGCAAAATATAAACCCACAGCAAAGATAATTACGCCGATTAATACTTGCCCTGCCAACAAGGAAATAAAAGCAACTACTTCTTTTAGGGCTTCAATTTGCAAAATATCCACCGCTGTAATGGTTGCCACCAACATAATGGCAATCACAAGGATAATACCCACAATTTGGGCAGGAGTTTTGATACTAGAATTATTTTCTACTTCAGAACTTTCTGGCGTTGACATAGGGGAGGTTTCTGTGATACCTAACCAGACAAAGACATTATTAAAGCCCACATTGGTTAGAAGATTTACTAATAATTCCGCTAAATATTGGGCTCCAAAATAACCAAACCCCAAGACAATGATAGCTGCAAATAGTTTCGGTAGTATGTCCAAAACTTGATCCAACATTGCGATCGCAGGTACAGAAATAGCCTGAATCTCTAAAGCATCTAGGGCAGTAATCGCAATAGGAATTAAGATTAATACATACACCACAGAGCCAATCACATAAGACAAAGATTGCTTTTTATTAGTAGCTGACATACCAAATTTTGCACCAATGGCATCAGCCCCACTAGCCCTTAATAAATTGGTAACAACCTTCTTAACAACTTGGGCAATAATCCAACCGATAAAAGCAATAATAGCTGCGGCGAAAACATTAGGTACAACCCCTAAAATATCATTAACTAACTCCTCTAAAGGACGTAAAGTTCCATCTAGCCCCAAAATTCCTAAAATAGAAGGAAGAAATAATAGAATGATAAACCAAAAAAGAGCATTCCCGATGGTATCACCGATGGCAATTTCGCCACCCGCTGAGTCTGCAACCATTTCCTCATCATCATCTTGCACTTGCTGATTTAATCTTTCATCAAAATGAAATTGTGAGAGCGTCTTAATAACGATGAATTTAACCACCGTTGCGAATAACCATGCCACCAAAAGAATAATTCCAGCACCCCCTAAACTAGGCAAAAAGCTCATTACCTCATTCAAGAGAGCATTTAAAGGCTCAGATACCAAATCTAACTCAAGGGCATTGAGAAAGGCAACTACCACAAAGAGAATGATAAGCCAACCAACTATTTCTGAGATCCATTTTTCCGTCTCAATTTTTTTGGCATCCTCGGCATTTTCACCCATGATAAAAGCCGCCAAGCGATTATCCAGATCAGTTTTGTGCAAGGATTTTCTAACAAATCCCTTAAAAATATTGGCAAAAATCAAACCAATAATTAAAATTAATATCGCTTTTCCTAAACTTAAAAGCGCACTTACTAAATCATCTGGTATGGGCAGAGCCTCTTCTACTTCAGATAATTGAGCAAATAAACTAAGAGCATTTAAGCCTGGTGGAGAATCCATCATTAGTTTCATGTTCTTATTGTTTGTTATTTATACATATACTTTCTCAATATATCTATATATCCCAAATAAATCAAATAACTTCTAAAATGCTGCTATTCTCATAACTATAAAAAAAAGTTGTATTAATATTTTTGTGTTGTTATTATTACTACCAAACCTTTTACTGTCAAAGGTTATATAAACCCATTATCAATAATTACTCTTTTATTGCATAACTAATATTATCATTTTGCCCAAATAACATCTAAGAATTTAATAATTAGTTTTCCCGAATAATATAACCTAATGATTAGAAAACTTTTAGACACCAAATATGATTAGAAAAAAAATCACCTAAAAAACAAAAACCTATCTAGTCTCAGATAGGTTCAAACATTTATAGGTAAAGAAAAATAGTGATTTCAGATTATATAAGATGTAAATAAGCCGCTTCTTGTTCTAATTGTTGAATTAATTTTTGATTTCCTTGACTTCTAGCAACTTCTAAACGGTGTTCTAAATTTTTTCTTAAGCTATCTCTATAAGCTTTTCCAGCTTCTGCTCTCATTTTATTTTTGCGAGTTATATTCATCATAGTTCTACTTCTTTTCTTTTCAATACTTTATTACTTATGTCATTCCATTCTAACTTTATTAAAGTTAAACGGTATAAATTATTACAAAAAATTAATAGATAATAGTCTAGGGCGTGTCATCAAATAGAAGAGAATAACAGATAAAATAAGGATGATAGTAATTGTGACAAAAGTGAGGATATGGTAGAGATGCGCAGGTATGGTTTGAGAGACGATCAATGGGAAAAAATTAAAGATTTATTACCGGGTCGATT
>Ga0208979_100565_pt1 | contig 18190 bp, 16 predicted proteins | sample HotLakConsUCCSLE_FD_184738 | JGI IMG/M metagenome (GOLD analysis project Ga0208979, IMG submission 184738) | Hypersaline microbial mat communities from Hot Lake, Washington, USA - Hot Lake Consortium UCC-SLE (SPAdes) | ecosystem: Environmental > Aquatic > Non-marine Saline and Alkaline >... | reverse complement strand
CCGAAGCCCATGCCCTGGCCAGTCAATCCCGATGAGGACAACCACCGACTGGAGAGCCGTATGCGGGAAAACCGCACGTACGGTTCGGAGGGCGGGGAGGGCTTCAGCCCTTTCCGACCCCTATCAAAAACCCGTCATTGTCCCTTTTACCCCTTGTCCCCTTTGCCCTTTCGCCCTTTCGCCCTTTACCTTCCCTGAACCCGCTATCATTCACCACACACCGAACAAGCCACCCAATCCCGAAAAATGAACATCGCCCAGGCCCTGACCGAGCAGGCCAACGCCCAACCTGACACCACCGCGCTGATCATTCCGGTCAAGCGCACGCGCAATGGCTGGAAGGACCGGCGCTACAGCTATCGCGAACTCGATGAACTGAGCAACCACCTTGCCGCCGGCCTGGCTGCCGAAGGCATTGCGCCGGGCACGCGAGTGGCGTTCATGGTGCCGCCGTCGCTGGAATTCTTCGCGCTGTTCTTCGGCCTGTTCAAGGCCGGCTGCGTGCCGGTGCTGATCGACCCCGGTATCGGCCTCAAGCCGCTGAAAACCTGCCTGGCCGAGGCCGAACCGGAAGTGTTCATCGGCATCACCAAAGCCCAGATTGCCCGCCTGGTGCTGGGCTGGGCGCGTGGCACGATCAACAAGACCATCACCGTGGGGCCGCGGCCGCTCTGGATTGGCCGGCGCTACGCGAGCTTGCGTTCGGCCAGCCTGGACGGTTTCATTCCACCGATCGTCAAGCCCGACGACCCGGCCGCCATTCTGTTTACCTCCGGGTCCACCGGTATCCCGAAGGGCGTGGTTTACCGCCATCGCCACTTCGCTGCCCAGGTCGACCTGGTTCGCGACAGCTACGGCATGGAGCCGGGCGAAGTCGATCTGCCGACCTTTCCGCCGTTCGCGTTGTTCGACCCGGCACTGGGCATGACCACGGTGATTCCGCCGATGGATTTCACCCGCCCGGCCAAGGTCGATCCGGCGATGCTGGTCAGCCTGATCCGCGAATACGATGTCACCAACCTGTTCGGCTCACCGGCGTTGATGAATACCCTGACGCGCCACCTGGAAGCCGAAGGGATTCGCCTGCCCGGATTGAAGCGCGTGCTGTCGGCCGGCGCCCCGGTTCACCCCAAGGTAATCGAACGGATCCATCGGGCCCTGGACGACCGGGCCGATATCCATACGCCCTATGGGGCCACCGAATGTCTGCCGGTCGCAACCGTTGCCGGCCGCGAACTGATCGGCAATCTCTCCGACGGCAATCGTCAGGGCAGGGGAATCTGCGTCGGCAAACCGCTGACCGCCAACCAGGTCCGGGTGATCCGTATCACCGACGACCCCATCGGTCTGGCCGAGCACGCCAGCGACGTATCTCCCGGCAGCATCGGCGAAATCTGCGTCCAGGGCCCGACCGTCACTGATCAGTACTTCAATCGCGAAGCCCAGACCCGCGCCGCCAAGATGGCCGATGGGCAGGGCAGGGTATGGCACCGCATGGGCGATCTGGGCTGGCTCGATGAGGATGGTCGGCTGTGGTACTGCGGCCGCAAATCCGAGCGTGTTCAAACCGAAAATGGCGAGCTCTACACCGAATGCGTCGAAGGCCCGGTCAACGCGATCAATGGCGTCTACCGCAGCGCCCTGGTCGGCCTGGGCCAACCCGGCGCCCAGACTCCGGTCATCGTCATCGAACCCGAACCCGGCATCCACCCAAGTGAATTGACTGAAGCCGTCAAGACCGCCGTCCAGCCCCACGGCATCACCCGCATCGAAACCCTTGCCGCCTTCCCGGTCGACATCCGCCACAACGCCAAAATCCGCCGCCAACAAATCGCCAGCCAATTTGAGTAGGTCGGGGCGACGTCCCCGACGGTCCATGCAACAAAATCCACCGGAAAATTGATGTTCGGCAACCACGCCCCGGTGGCTTCCCGTTCACATACCAAGAACCCGACATGCGGAGACCACCGCAACATGGACCGTCGGGGATGTCACCTCGACCTACGGTTTTTCCTGAACCCCGAACCCTTCCTGTCTCCGAACCAGGCGCAATCGCCAGCGCATGATCCGATGCGCATTGGCCAACAACAGCATGTATCCGACCATGCATCCGGCGGCAGCGACAAAAAGCAGCCACTCGGGCAACTTGTAATACCAGCCGAAAACACCTACCGAGCCGGTGAACACCACCGCCAGGTGAATAATGCGGACGGTATTGCGAACCGAAAACCCGCAGCGCTGGATGATATGGTGCAGATGCGAGCGATCAGCCGCCATCGGACTTTTGCCCATGCTGATCCGGCGTACCGAAACGGCGAGCGTATCCGTCGCCGGAATCAACAGCAGCCAGGCAATCGACACCGGATACACGGACGTGCTTTCGGCCGTGACCATCGCGATGGTCAGCCACGCTATCCCGAATCCCAACATCATGCTGCCGGCATCCCCCATGAATGCGCTGGCTTTTTGACGAAACGGCGACTGCAGGTTGTACATCAGAAAACCGATCACCGCGGTGGCAAGCACCAGGCAGACCACTACCAGCGATGTCGGCGCGCCATTCAACCAGCCCAGCAGCGCCAGCATCAGCAGAATGAACATTCCGGTACCGCCGGCCAGCCCATCCAGGCCGTCCGACATGTTGATCGCGTTGATCAGAAATACGACGCAGGCGATGGTGAATGGAATCGAAAACGGACCAAGTCCGATTTTGCCGACCTCCGCCCCGAATATCGATCCAAGTTGATGAACTTCCAACCCGCTGACCAGCACCATGATCGTGGCCACCAGCACCTGGGCAGTCAATTTGTAGAGTGCGCGGATATCGAGCAGATCGTCGAGCATGCCGACGATCAGCAGAATGCACATGCCGCCGAGCAGGCTGGCATAGGTACCCAGATAGGAAAAGTTGATCAGCAACGCGGTCATGAAGGCCAGAAACATGGCCAGACCGCCCGTCAGCGGGATTTGCCCGTCATGACGTTTACGCCGACACGGATGATCGACCAATCCGAGCCGACGAGCGGGTTTTTTCAGAGCGGGTACCAGTCCCGCGGCAATCACGAAGGCCATGCCGACCATCGTTCCACCTTGCATTGCTACATCCATCGTTCGCATTCCCCCTTGCGACTTGCTTTTGCCAACATGCTTCCAGCCCGCACCCATACCATAGGATTTGTATCTTCCTGGAGCCGATATCAGAGTAACAGAGTCAGCTACTTGAAGCCAGTATTCTCTGAGGCAAAGAATTCCGGACTTCTCCTGCGGCGTCGGCGATGCAGGGATTTATCGTTGACTGGCGGATTCTTCCGACGCGGAGGAGGTTGGAGAATGACGCCCAGGAAAATCGCCAGCACCACCTGGGTGGCCGGGATATGCCAGCTGAAATCACCCAGTCCGACCACCACCAGCGCACTCAGGCCGGCGTACAACGGGATCCGTTCCAGCCGAATGGCTGCATTTCTGACAATGCCGGCCAGAACCAGCCCGAGCACCGCGATACCCACCAGTCCGGTTTCCAGCACCCATTGCAGCAAGTCGTTGTGGGCATAATCCCACCAGCCACCCAGATCGCCGGGCTGAATCTGCTTGAACACCGCCTCGAACGCGCCCAGTCCCACACCGCTGAGCCACCAGCCAAGCGGGAAATCGGCAAACATCAAGGCAAATACCTGGAAGCGGCCTTCCTCTTCGATGGTGGTAATCGCCAGTCGTTCGGTCAGCGGCGCCAGCCCATACCAGGTGGCAAACAGAAACGCGGCGAACGCCGCCGCCCAGGCCGGCCAGACCGCGCCACCTTTAAGATGACCACGGTAACGGGTCCACAGCAGCAGGGCGACCAGCATGCCGATGACGCCGGCAGTCGTTCCCAGGCGCGAGGCACTGCCCATCAGGGCCGCACCGATGATCGCACCACTGATCACGCTGCCGGCAATACGCATTTCCGACGGCAGGCGCGACAGCAGCGGCATATCACGCAGCCACCATACCGCCACCACCAGCGGCCAGGTCAGCGCCAGGTAGCCGGCGAATAAATTGCGATTGCTGAACGAACCGTGGACAAAGTCGACGTTGTGGCGTTCCCAGAAACCGAAAATGGTCGTCGCCCCCGATGCATGGCTGATCAACCCATACAGGCCCTGAAACAGCGCCATGGCGACAATCGCCAGCCACAACCAGCCGCGGGTTGCCGGACGCAACCGGGCAACGATCCAGGCAATCGTAAACAACGCGGCAAACACCGCCCAGGCACGCAAAGTCGCGCCGGGATTGGGCGACCAGTGAAGTGGATCGAAATTCGGGTGCTGCCACAGCGCATCCGGGTAGGGGCCGAACACCGCGGCCAGAAAACGCAGCGGCAAGACCTGCAGAAAAACCAGCCCGGTCAGCAAGCCGAACACCCACCACCAGCCCCGCGAAGGCAGTGCCAGGCGCTCCATGCTGCTGCCCTGCCAGCCAACCAGCAGCAAAGCCAGCGCAGCACCGAAGGTCAGCATCAAACCGGTCGCCGTCAGCGTGGCTGGCGTACGGTGCCCCATCATCAACGGCAACACCAGAATCAGAATCGCCACCACCAGCGCCGCCAACCCCGCCCCCGAAAATTCAATCCGCGCCAGCAAAGAAGGCTCCGCCACCTTCTCAACCCGCCGTCGCCGCTTAACCCGAACCTTGCGCTTCTCCATCAAAAAAGGAAATCCCCAAAATCAACCCCCATTCTGCCAGAAACGACAAAGACTGAAAGAAGGCACCCTTTCCCTTTCCCCTTTCCCCTTTCCCCTTTTCCCTTTTCCCTTTTCCCTTCTCCCCTTCTCCCCTTCTCCCCTTCTCCCCCTCTCCCCCTCTCCCCCTCTCCCCCTGAACCCATCTCTCAATATTCAACCGCCACAATCTTCAACCGAAACGGATCCGGCAAGATCACGAACTCCACATCCCGTTCCATCCGGTCATTCTGGCCGGAATGCACGTCGCGCATATCGAGCTGGTACTGGGCGGCGACGCGCCAGCCCTGGCCGTGGCGGGTGGCGTTGAGGATCTGGAGTGACAGCGAGCGCTGACTGCTGGCGTTGAACAGCTCGCGATAGTGCTGTTCGAACCAGCCGCGTCCGACCCGGTGATTGTCGCGTGGTTCGCGCCCCAGCACATCCAGCAATCCTTCCAGATCACCGGCCTCGATGCTGCTGCGATAGTCGTTGAGCAAATCACCGACCTGGTGGTTGGACAGCGGCCCGAGATTGATGCTTCCGCCGGGCAGGGGTGGTTCAACCTGGCCTGGTTGGGCGGTCGGGCGTTCGGAGCGGTTGGGCGTTGCGCTTGCGACTGGGGCTGCCGGGGCGGGAGATGATGCGTTGCGGTCGCGTGGTTCGCGAGCCGGCTCGGCATTGGGTGGGCGCCGCTCCGGCTGGAGCAGCGCTTCGCTGGCTTCTGTCGTGGCAATCAATTCATCGATCTGATCCCAGCTTTCGCTCAGAAACGCCAGCATCTGGATGCCGGGGGAGTCTGCCGTTGATCTGGTATATCCCACTCGTGCGCGGTCCAGCCATTCCGGCAGGTCGATAGAGGAAGCTGCCTGGAAGCTGTCCCAGAGTGACTCCGGGAGAGTGACCGGCTCAGGGTCGGCGACCGCCAGGTCGGACTGATCAGCAGCCAGCCAGGGCGCGGTGAGGTCTGGCAGCGGCCACCGCTCAACCCTCAAATCCAGCGCATCCAGGTTGATTCTCGGCTTGGCTGGTCGCTGGTCATCGTCCGGGGCGCGAATCTGCTGATCCAGCAGGATACTGATGACCGGCAACAGCAGGAACAGCGCCAGAATGCCGATGATCTTGTGGGCCAGAAAGCGGTCCTGGCCCCAACGCGAACGCAGCCGCTCGGCCAGCCGCCAGGTGGGCGTGATGCCACGGTAATCGGACGGACCGGGATTGGCGGACGGTGGCGGCGCTGCCACTGCCGGCAGTTCGTCGGTCTGGCCGGTCTTGAAACGGGCATAGGCGCGGGTAATGACTTGCGATCGACGGGTCAGCCAGTCGGCCCGGGCCGGATAACGGTCGGGATGAAACGCGCTGAGCAGCAGCCGGTAGCGCCGGCGCCGGGCGTCATTTTCACGTTCCTCGCTGACGCCGGCCGGTCCGGTCAGCAGAGTTTCGCCCGCGAAGATCGCCTCATCGAGCAGGCTGAAGGCATGGCCGGTCAGTGCTTCGTTATCACCACTGGGTCCAAGGGCCTGGTTCAGCGCCTGGGCGCCTGGATTACGTGACGAACTGGCAATCCAGCCCAGCAGAGCGGCCACTTCCTGGTCGGTCAAGTCTTGCCGCAGACCGTTCTGAAGAGCCTCGATCAGCGTATCGATCTGCGGTTCGCGCGCGGCCTTGTTGGTCGCGTTGTTCACGTCCCGGCACCGCTGGCGGCCAACGGACTGTCAACAGCCGGATCCCTATCTGGATCCATGGTCGGAATCGGGCGCAATCGAATCCCGTCCAGCCACAGTCGCCCGCCGATATAGCGATCAAACGCATTGGTCGGATCGCGCCGGACCATCAGATTGAGCAACCGCGTGGTCTCGGGTGTCTCGAACTCAACCGCCCAGCGGGTCCAGGTAAAGTTGTCGCGCGGCGGCTCGGCCCTGGCACTCATCCGTCCGCCCAGCGCCTGGACGAAAATGTAGGGCAGGGCGCGCGTGGTCAATGCCTCGCCCTGCCAGTAGCCCGACAACTCGTAGCGTTGCCCCGGCTGGACCGGAATGCGAATGGCCGGAGCACGCAGGCCCAGGTTATGGGTGCCCTTGAACTCCAGCATCAGGCTGGCTGGCTGATAGTAGTGATTGTCGAAATCGCGCGCGATGCGCATTCCATCGGGCAAGCGGCCCACGCGCCAGTTCAGCGCGCGTCCCTCACCCAGCTCTCGCGAAAAATCACCATTGGCCACATCACCGGGCCGATAGTGACGATCCAGCTCGGCCCACAGCGATACGGCGCGATCTATCTGGCCCTGATCGAGCAGGAAATCGACATAAGTCAGAAACAGCGGGGATTCCAGAGTCTGGTCAGCCGCTACCCGCCGCCATGCCGCTTCGGCCAGTTCACTGTCGCGCTGCCGATGGGCAAAATCCATGGTTGCGGCCAGGTACTCCTGGCCATAAGCGCTGCCCGACGGCAGCATGCGCTCGATCAGCTGGTCCGGATCGTCAATCCAGCGCCGCACGATAAACAGGGCCTGGGCGACATCGCCGGGCGCACCGTCCAGCCAGCGACGCAGATGAAACTCGGTCAGATCGCGATCCCCGGCATGCAACGCAATTTGCGCGGCGCGCCAGCGAATCGTTCGGTTACGCGGCTGAACCGCTACCGCGGCATCGAGATTGGCGGCCAGTGTCGGCGAGAACTCACCCTGCAGGCTGGCATCGATGCGGGCCAGGTCCAGCCACGGGCGCGCATCCAGCGGGTAATGGGTCGTCGCCTGCTCGATCCGGCGAATCGCGCTATCCGGATCAGTGCCCCAGACCCGGGCGGCCTGGCGCGCAGCCGGACGGGCAGTGTAGGTATTAAGGGGATGAAATCCGGGTGCGGCCGGCATGCTGACTGTGTCAGATAGAACCTCGAATCGACGCAGGTCCAGATAATCGGCCGCCATCACGAGCAGCGCGATCAAAACAGCCAACAGGAGGGTCAGGCGGGGGAGCGTCATGCCGGTTCAGTCGCCCCGATCAGGCGGTCTGACCCATGGCCTTGGGCAATTTCCCCTCGCTGGCGCCTTCGTTCTCATCGCTGCTGTAGTTGTAGTAGTAGGCGGAGTAGTAGGCATAATCCGGGCTGTCCAGATCAACCTGGTTCAGAATGACCCCCAGCAGCGGAGCCTGAACCTGCATCAGGCGACGGGTGCTGGCCTTGATGCTGTCCTTGGTGGTCTTGCCGGCACCGGCAACCATGATCACCCCGTCAACACTGCGCGAGAGCACCAGTGCATCGGCCAGACCGAGAATCGGTGCGGTGTCGATGATTACATGATCGAACGCCCGTGCTGCCATCGCAATGATCTTGCGCATCCGGTCCGAACTCAGCAACTCGGCCGGGTTCGGCGCCTGGTTGCCGCTGGGCATGATGAACAGCCCTTCGACCGTGGTCGGAATGATCGCCGACGAGGTATTGCCTTCGCCGGTCACGCCGGCAATCCGGTTGGTCAGGCCCGGCGAATGCGGTACCGCAAAATCGCGGTGCAGTCGGGGCTTGCGCAAATCGGCATCGATGATCAATACCCGCGACCCGTTCTGGGCCATCACAGTGGCCAGGTTGATCACGTTGGTGGTCTTGCCGTCGCCCGGTCCGGGGCTGGTCACCAGGATGGTCTTGGGCATGCCCTGGGGGGTCGAAAACATCAGGCTGGTACGCAGCGACCGAAATGCCTCTGACACCGCCGATTTCGGATGAATTTCGCTGTAATGACTGACCGCCCGATCGTTGGCTTTCTGCCCCAGCGAGGTTTTCTGCCGCTGCTCGCGCAGCTTGACCATCGGAATCAGTCCCAGCACCGGCCGTCCGACCAGCTTTTCCACATCTTCGGTGCGACGAATGGTGGTATCGAGGAACTCCAGCATCAGCGCCAGGCCCACGCCCACGGCCAGGCCCAGCGCGAGCGCCATGGCCAGGTTGCGCTGAACATTCGGCAGATAAGGTGCACCGGGTCGCAGCGCCGAGTCAATGACCGCAATGTTGTTTTCCTGCGCCCCGGCAGCCACACCGATTTCCTTCAAACGCTGGAGCATGCCGTCATACAACTCGCGGTTGGTCTCGAACTCGCGCCGCAGAATATTGTATTGCACGCCCTGCTGGCTCAGGCCGAGAATGCCGGCCTCGCGATCGTTGATCGCGTTCTGCAGGGCAGTGACTTCGGCTTCGAGATTCCGATACTCGGACAGAACGTCATTGATAATGCTTTCGCGCCGCTCGGCAATCTGGGCGTCGATTTCATCCATCCGACTGCGCAATTCAACCACCGCCGGATAGTCGTCCATAAAGCGCTGCGACAGGCTGGCATATTCGGTGGACAGGTCAGCCCGCTGGCTTTCCAGCGACCGGATCTGATCGTCATTGACCACCAGGCGGATGTCATTTCCGCGACCGTTCTCAATCAACTGGCGAAACGCCCGCATCTGAACCAGATCCCCTTGAGTCGCACTCAGACGATCATTCAGATTGCGCAGTGCCGACTTGGCCATATCGACCCGTTCCTGCAAATCGGCCACGCCATTGTCCTGGGCAAAATCAATCAGGTTCTGGTCGGCGCGCTCCAGAGATATGCGCATCTCGTCGAGCTGATCCTGCAAGAACTCGCGCGCTTCCTGGCCGGCATCGTAGCGGCGCTGCATGGTGGAGCGGACGTACTCCTCGACCACGGCATTGGCCAGTCGAGCGGCAAAGGCCGGGTCGAAGCTGGAAACCGACACGTTGACCAGCCGAGAATTGGGGCGAGGAGTGACCTGGATGCGTGAGCGCAGAAAGGAGCCCGCACGACGAATGGCAATTGAACGCTGCTGTTCCGGCGTCAATACCGCGCGATTGGGATCGGCCTCTGGCGTGCCGCGAAACACCGCCGCAATGCGTCGGGGCAGGGCCTGCAATTCGCCCATCAGACTGCGCTGACGAATTTCGCCGGTCAGTTCCGGATGATCGTGGACTTCCAGCCGTGCAACCACATCTTCGGCCAGCTGCCGGCCACGCAGAATTTCATACTGGGTCTGATAGAACTGCTCGACACCTTGCCAGGAACGGGGTGCGGCCTCGAAATCCTCGATGCGCAGGATGCGCGCAGTTTCATGGTTGATCTGAACCACCGCGGTGGAGCGATACACCGGGACCGTCAGCGACGTGGCCAGAATCGCGGTCACCAGGAAAATCGCCAGTACGCTGATCACGACCCACTTGCGCTTGACGATCGCCCGCCACAGCTCAAGAATGTCGATGGTCTCGTCATCCGCCGCAGTCTGCGACTGATACGGGTCATATTGGACCATCGCGTCCGAGCGACTGTCGATGGGTTTCAGATGTCGGCCGGTCGGTTCGCCGTGTTCGCTCATGTCAGGCCGCCCTTAATTGAAGGGCCTGAAGCCCAGAAACGCCACGTCGCGAATCAGCCGCAGCCCGCCGGTCCAGGCGGTGCGAATCGCGCCGTACTCGACCATCACGATATCGCCGTCTTGAAGCGGGATATCCTGGTCAGGCGACTCGCGAATATCGGACAACGCGACCTGGTCCTGCTGCCATTCATTGGTGGTCGGATTGCGCCGCAACACCCTCAGGCCCGACCGGCTGGCCTCGAATTTCAGTCCGCCGGCCATCGCAATCGCCTTAAGCACCGTGGTATCGCCGGTACGGTCATACACGCCGGGACGCTCGACCGCACCTTCGACAAAGATGGAACCGGCCCGCGGTACGTTGATCAATGCACCATCGCCGAGGAAGAAGTTGTACTGCTCGGGCTCCTGCATCAGGTTTTCGACATCGATGATCAGGCTGCGCGTGCCCAGTTGGGTCGTTTCGGGGTCGCGCACCCGGTCGGTCAGGTAGATCTGGGTGCCGGCGTTGCCGGCCAGGCCACCGGCCATGGCGATGGCTTCCATCAGAGTCACTCGCCGTTCGATGTTGTAGATGCGTGGCGACGTAAGCGCACCGATCGCAGTGAATTGCTGGCTCCGAAACTCGGTGACCGAAACGGAGACCTGCGGGTTTCTCAAGTAATTTTCGCTATAGGCATCGGCAATCGCCTTCTCAGCCTCGCCCAGATCGTAGCCGCTGATCGACAACTGCCCGATCAAGGGCATCGTGACATTGCCCATCGCATCGACGCGATAATCGCGCGATAACTCATCGACGTTGAAAATATCGACCCGAATCTGGTCTCCGGCACCGATTCGATAAACCTGCTCGGAGTCGGCGGATGTGACCGCCATGGTCATCAACTGCTCGTTGATGTCGTCGACCCGCGACTGGGTGGCGTATTCATCCTGAAAGTCAGCAAGTTCATCGCCGTTGCGCCCGGATGAGGCGCAGCCAGCCAGTACTGCCAGTGCCAGCAGCACCAGCAATGCCCGGCCCAAAGAAAAGTCAGGATGGCACCTGGCCATCCTGATATCCATACACTCCATATCTGGTCGCAACGCCTTGTTCAAATTACCCCCCGGTAAAGCTGATGTGGTCAACCGCTCAAGGGCTGACCGGGTCGTCATCGTCGTCGTCACAGTCGCAGATCAGCCAGGCGGTTGTGCCGGCGCCGGCGACAAAGCCGAGCGTTCCGGCCAGAACGGTACTATTGGCGTACCAGGGAATGACGGCTCGCTCGCCGACCACCTGCAGATACACGAATCCGTTGATCGCACCGGTACTGCCGTCGACAAACCGAATTTCGTAGTCACCCGGATCTCCCGGTGCCTGGAACTCGATGACATCTCCCTGGGTGGTGCTGGCAACGCTTTCGAAGGCTTCCGGATCCGAATCCTTCGGTGCAATTGTCAGGTAGCTGTCAGCTGGAAGGCTCTCGGTGCTCCAGCGGACTGAAAAGCTCTCGCCCGTTCCGACCTGCTCCGGCGCTTCGATCAGCACCAGTCGGCTGGAATCGGCCGTCTGAACATCAATCCGTGAAGACTCCTGGCTTTCGCCGAGCAGGCCAATCTGGTCGCCGGCGTTGACCATGTAGCGCGATCCATTGTTGCTGGCTACCTGGATCTGCCCGCTGCGAACCGATACCTTGATATGACCATCGTCGAGGTGTTCAATCATTCCGGCAAGTTCGGCTTCGGCAGCATCAACCGTCATCGATTGACCGTCTGCCGATACGCTTTCCAGTTCAAAATCGGACAACGCCACGCTGAAACGCCCCGCCCGCGGGGGCAGTGAATAAAGGAGTGTGCCCGTTTCCAGCTCAATCGCCAGATCCTGGCTGGACTCATCCAGAACAACCGTCGCCCCGGAAGATGGCCCCAGGCCAATCGCCCCGCCGGAATCCAGCACCAGCACCGACGACCCGGAACGCGTCACCAGTCGATCACCGGAAAAAACCGTGTAGTTGTTGTCCGTCACGCGAACCGAGGATTCAGAGCCTTCCGACTGAACATCGACCCAGCCATCTACCTGCAAATACCCGACCGGCCCCGCCAGAACCGCCCCCGACAACGCCCAGACCAGCCCGGCAGCAGCCGAACAGCTCAGCGAACGAAAAACAGTTCTGGAAGCAGACATAAACCCATTCCCCAAGTATTTGAAAAAAGCCAAAAATACAACTACGCCGCCAAAAGACGGCAATAACCGTACTCTAATACCCCGACCCCTGACAGTCAAACACTAAAACCACGGTTTCCGGTTTGCGGCAAAGCAATCGTTCCTACGATCACTTTGAATCCTGAAACCTGTCCCTCCAATTTTACTTTCCCCCCAAACCCCGCTAATGTATCTCCGTTCACCCCCTGAACAACGGGGTATCAAAACCAAAAATCAAGCACTTACGCCCTGTGGGAGCGCACCCAAGAGCGGTAGCGTGCACGAAACCCGTAGGTCGGGGCGACGTCCCCGACGGTCCATTCTCCAGAATCCACCGCAAATTCGATTTTTGGCAACAAGCCCAAGCCACCGCAGAATCCCCGATTTGATCGCCAAAAACCAATCTCCTGGTGGCCCCTGAGAACCATGACCGTCGGGGACGTCGCCCCGACCCACCATTGTTTTCCTCCAACCCTCCAACCCTCTAACCCTCTAACCCTCTAACCCTCTAACCCTCTAACCCTCTGACCCCCTTTGAACATCGAGACAAGACTGCGCCTCCTCCGCCACCTGGAACAGGACCCCACCCTGAACCAGCGTCAACTCGCGGAAAAAATGGGTGTGAGCCTCGGCAAAACCAACTACGCCATCCGCGCCCTGATCGAACGCGGCTGGATCAAAGTCGGCAACTTCGGCAAAAGCCAGTCCAAAGGCAAATACCTCTACCAACTAACCCCCGCCGGCATCGCCGCCAAAGCCAGAATCACCAAACGCTTCCTGCAAAGAAAACTCCAGGAACACGAAGCCCTCCTGAAAGAAATCGAAGAACTGAAAAATGAAGTCAATTCCGCAAAAGAAGGATCAAGGATCAAGGTTCAAGGATCAAGGTAAAACCACTAAAAGCAGTATCAAGGTAAAAGCAAGATCAAAATCCTTGTTTCTGGTTTTGGGCCGTTTTGCTCCTTGCTCCTTGTTCCTTGATCCTTGCTCCTTGATCCTTCCTTTACGCCTTAAATGCTTTATCCTTGATCCTTGCTCCTTGCTCCTTGCTCCTTGCTCCTTGATCCTTGAACCTTGAGCCTGCCTTTATGCTTTCCTCCCAAATCCAATCCGCCTGGACCCTGATCAAAACTCTCGATCTGGACCTGCCATCCGCTGACGACATCCACAACGTCATCATTCTCGGCATGGGCGGCAGCGCCATCGGCGGCGACCTGGTCGCAGGATTGATTGCGGACGAATGCAAAACACCCATCATGGTCCACCGCAACTACGATCTGCCGGCCTGGGTCAACGAAAACACCCTGGTGATCGGCTCCAGCTACAGCGGCAACACCGAAGAAACGCTGAGCGGCTGGGAGCAGGCCGGCAAGCGCGGCGCCAAACGCATCGCCATTACCACCGGCGGCAACCTGGCCGACTCCGCCCTGAGCAACCAGAACCCGCTGATCCAGTTCGACTACAAATCCCAGCCCCGCGCAGCACTTGGCTACAGCTTTACTCTCTTATATGGTCTGCTGGCCCGCATCGGCCTGATCGCCACGCCGGCCGACAATCTCGCCAAGGCGGTCAAGGACCTGACCAGCAACAATCTCGAAGAAGCCAAAACCACCAAGACCCTGACCAGGCACCTGGCCGGCGGCATCCCGGTCATCCTGGCCGCCGAACACCTGAGCGCGGTCGCCCGCCGCTGGACCACCCAGATCAACGAAAACAGCAAATCCTGGGCGATGTGGAACGAATACCCCGAACTCAACCACAACCTGATCGTCGGCCTCGACCTGCCGCAAGAGGCCATCAAGCACAACCTGATCCGGATCATCCACCTCGACTCCGCCCACTACCACCCGCAAAACCGCAAACGCATGGACATCACCCAGGCCCAGATCGAACAAGCCGGCATCCCCGTCCAGACCTTCAAACCCGAATCCACCCGAACCCGCCTCACCGAACTCCTGCAAACCGTCCACATGGGCGACATCATCAGCCTGCAACTCGCCAAAAAATACAAAGTAGACCCAACCCCCGTCCCCCAGATCGAAGCCCTCAAAGCCAAACTCGCCGAGTAGATCGGGGTGACACCCCCGACGGCCCATGCCCCAGCACTCACCAACCATCCGGTTCCCGGCACCCAACCCGTAGGTCGGGGTGACACCCCCGACGGCCCATCCCCCAAAACCCACCAACCATCCGGTTCCCGGCACCAACCCGTAGGTCGGGGCGACGCCCCCGACGGCCCATCCCCCAGCACCCACCAACCCCTGGTTTTCGGCACCCAACCCGTAGGTCGGGGCGACGCCCCCGACGGCCCATCCTGGAAGCCGTCGTTGACGTATTCGGCTACGCGCTGCACTTGGCGCAAACTGGCAGCAAACACCCTCAAGCCAAGCCATTGAAAGGATTCGGAAGCGCTGGAGTCATTGAAGTCGTCGAGCAACATGTAGGTGACACATACAGGGCCGTCTACACGGTGAAGTTTGGTGCCCGAGTATACGTTTTACACTGTTTCCAGAAGAAATCGAAGCAGGGCTTGAAGACGCCGAGAAAAGATGTTGACTTGATTCGTGAAAGACTCAAAATCGCTGAAACCCACGCAGTAGGACGAAAGAAATGACTGAAATTGAGCAAGGCTCCTTCAATATTTACCAAGATCTCGGGTATGACGACGCGGCCAAGATGCAAGTCAAAGCTGCGCTGGCTACCAAGATTGGTGACATCATCAAACGGCGCCGCCTGACACAGACCCGAGCTGCGGCCATCCTGGGTATGACTCAGCCAAAACTTTCAGCCATGTTGCGCGGCCAGTTTCGAGGAATCAGTGAGTCCAAGATGATCGACTGTCTCAACCAACTTGGTCGCGATGTTGAAATTGTCGTCCGCAAACGCTCTCACCCGAGCCGCCCGGGCCAAACTCGAGTAGTCGTCGCCTAAACTCCGTCCACCCACGTCAGTCCTCGGTTTGCGGCCCACGGCCTTCGGTCCCAAGTTCTAAGTCTACGATTTCCTTGATCCCGGAAACCCGAACCCATTGTTTCCCAGGTTTCCGGCACCAACCCGTAGGTCGGGGTGACACCCCCGACGGCCCATCCAGCAAAACCCACCAACCATCCGGTTTTTGGCACCAACCCGTAGGTCGGGGTGACACCCCCGACGGCCCATCCAGCAAAACCCACCAACCATCCGGTTTTTGGCACCAAGCCGCAGGTCGGGGTGACACCCCCGACGGCCCATCCAGCAAAACCCACCAACCATCCGGTTTTTGGCACCAAGCCGGTAGGTCGGGGCGACGCCCCCGACGGCCCATCCCCCAAAACCCACCAACCATCCGGTTTTCGGCACCAAGCCCAGAAAAGCCCCAACACTGACCACCAAAAACCAATCGCCCGGTGGCCACCGATAACCATGACCGTCGGGGATGTCACCCCGACCTACGATTTTCCTTGCGCCTAGAACCTTGATCCTTGCACCTGCTTTCCCCCTTTAACCCCTTGACCCATTAGCCCATTCGCCATTTTCCTTATCCTCGAACCTGCCCCCCCTTTCCAAAAGACCACAAATGAGACTACAATCACCCGATGGAACTTGAAACTACAAATCTGCGTGACGCCAAGGCCCGCCTCAGTGAGCTGGTTGATCGTGCTCAAGCCGGCGAGACCGTTATGATTGCGCGCCGGGGTAGGGTGGTTGCGCAACTCAGCGGCACCACCGCCCCGAAGCAACCCATCAACCTCGACGCGCTCCGCGATCTTTCAGACCGATTGCCCAAAGTCCGGACAAACACCAGCGATCTGATGCGCGAAGTTCGAGACCAAGCCCGGTTTTGAGCTTTTACCTCGACACCAGCTTGTTGGTTTCTGCGCTGGGCAACGAGGAAATTTCCGCGTCGTCGCAGCAGTGGTTGGCTGCACAGGAGGCGGGCAAATTGTTCATATCCGACTGGGTAATCACGGAATTTTCGAGTGCGCAGTCGCTAAAGCTCAGAACCGGCCAGATACAGCCGCAGCATCGGGCCGAGTGCATGGCCGTGTTCGCACAATTGATCGAGCAAAACCTGACGGTGTTACCCGTAAGTAGCAGCGAATTTCGCACGGCAGCTCGTTTCGTCGATCAACACCAAACCGGACTTCGTGCCGGCGACGCCCTGCACCTGGCCATCTGCGCCCAGCATGGAATGCGAATCGTCACCCTGGACAGCACCCTGGCCGAGGCCGCCACCACCTTCGGAGTCCCAGCCATGGGTTCTTCGCAATTGTAGGGGCGACGCCCCCGACGGCCCATCCCCCAGCACCCACCAACCATCCGGTTCTCGGCACCAAGCCCAGAAAAGCCCCAACACTGACCACCAAAAACCAATCGCCCGGTGGCCACCGATAACCATGACCGTCGGGGATATCACCCCGACCTACGATTTTCCCATGCACCTGAAGCCTTCCACCTGCTTTTTTGCCCCTTAGCCCATTATCCCCTTAGCCCTTTGCCATACGTTTCCCTTGCACCTTGAACCCTGATCCTTGTACCTGGTTTTCACCCGAACCCCGAACCCTACTCTTATCTCTTCCCCCCACCTTCGCTATAATTTCCCAATGCGCATCACCAAACAGCAACATCATGCAATCCTGTCCGCCGCACGTCGTGCTTTCGGCCCCAACGTGGCGGTCCGGCTGTTTGGCTCGCGCACAAACGACCAGCGCAAGGGCGGCGACTTCGATCTATATGTCGAGTGCGACTCCGAAGACGCTGATTGGCTCACCAGCGCGAAGCTGAAATTTCTCTGCGAACTGGACAAGAGCACCTCACTGGCAGGCGAAAAGGTAGACGTGGTCCTTTCCACGCCGCTGCACCGCGAACTACGCCCCATTGATCGGGTTGCAAGGCTCGAAGGCGTTCAACTGTGAACGAGTCCACCCGAAACAAGTTTGAAGCAGCGCTCGGGGAATGCGAACTGCACGCAGAAATTCTCGGCGAAGCTCTGGACTACGATCGTGCCAACCCTGACTTTCAAAGCAGACTGAACCAACAAATGAAGCGCGTCGAATCAGCACCAGAAGACCAGGAATCGCTCGACTTCATCGAAACCGTTGTCGACGTCGGCCCAGCCTGAATCCCCTGCACAAAACCGCCCTTGACCCGGTAGGTCGGGGTGACACCCCCGACGGCCCATCTGACAGAACCCACCACCACCTGATTTTCGGCACCAACTCCGCAGATGCACCCGGTGCTTCCTGACCCTACAGTCTCGAAATTCCTAGCACTTAGTGCTACGATCCCTCAGCCCCCACCAGCTGCTTTTGACTTTGGGATTTCGGTTTTAACCTTGCGCCTTGAGCCTTCTTTTCAGTGGTTTAGTTTCCAATGACAACGAAAACGCGTAATAGCCGCATTCTGGATGAGATGCATGAAACTGCACGGGGACTGCACGGTGCCGGTCTGATCAGCAAACGACGCATGGCCGAGTTCGACATTCTTTGTCATCTCGATGTACATGAAATGTCGCCGCAAGAGATCAAGTCATTGCGCAAGCGTGCCCATTTAAGCCAGGCGGTCCTCGCCGCCGTGCTGAACATCAGCCCCTCGACGGTCCAGAAGTGGGAAGCAGGCGCCAAAAAGCCCAGCGGCCCGTCCCTGAAAATGCTGAATCTAATCGAACGCAAAGGAATCGAAGCCGTCGTCTAATCGAACACCCATCCAGGCCCAAGCCCCCGCACAATTGCTTTTGACTTCGGTTCACTAGTGTCCGGTTAAAAACGCTTCAAATCCCGAAAAGCGCATGATTTACAGTATTTTACAAGCGAAAAGAGGTGTCCCCGATTTGAACTCCGGGCTCGCGGTGTATAACCAAGCCGATTTCGTGCCCTCCGGAGTGGCAAATGAACATCGGCAAGACGCTTTTCGCTCAGATTATGGATTTCCTGCCCTGGAAAACCTTCCACCGCACCGTCAAGCGATACAAC
>Ga0208979_100564_pt1 | contig 18443 bp, 18 predicted proteins | sample HotLakConsUCCSLE_FD_184738 | JGI IMG/M metagenome (GOLD analysis project Ga0208979, IMG submission 184738) | Hypersaline microbial mat communities from Hot Lake, Washington, USA - Hot Lake Consortium UCC-SLE (SPAdes) | ecosystem: Environmental > Aquatic > Non-marine Saline and Alkaline >... | reverse complement strand
TCTGCTGGCGAGCCGAGGGTCACGGCGGCCGGCAAGAAGGCTTCAGCATCTTTACTGAACCAGATAGCCTGGAAGGATCCTTTGAAACTTCAGATATCAGATTACGAGTTGCGGGCAGCCAAGCTCCAGAGAAGCCGAATCAATCAACTTTGGCGATTTGACCCTCGGCTCGCCAGCAGATGGCACCACTCGCCGCTTGCCACCAAGTATCCAGCCTGCTCATGTGGACAACCTACTGAGATTGCACACCTAGAGGAGGATTTGCTGGCCGGCGCGGCAGGATAGAAAAAGCAGGATCAGTGAGGCGATGGCAAAAAGTCCGAAACGGACTTCGACCTTGTTGATCAGAGTCTGGATCAGACTGTGGGCGATGCGCACGGCCACGTAGGCCCAGGCCAGTCCGAGGCTGAGATTGGAGGCATCGCCGATCATTGCCAGCATCAGGGCAACGGCGTAGAACAGAGTCGGCTGTTCCATCAGGTTGTTGTAGTTATCGGCCTTCCAGCGCACGCGGGGTGGCAACAGCGCCATCTGCTCGCCGCGCCCGGCGGTCGGGTCGAGCACCATGCCCGATCGACGAATGGCCGGAATGCGGGTCGCGTACATCCATATCCAGATAACAAAAGACCAGAGCACCAGCGCGATGGCGGGCTGCAGCATCAACATCGAAGGTCCCATGATTGCCCTTTTACTAACCAGTTTGTCAATCAGTACTGGTGATCAATCCGGTTCGTACTTGTCGCAAGTCTGGCGGTCGGGCAAGGTCAGACGAATCAGCTCAAGCTCGCCACTGCCATAATCGGGCAGATCGTAATCGAAGCGAGCGTTCGAACAATCATCGAAGCTCAGCACGAGGGTGCCGCGTGACTCGAAGGCGCTGAGCTCGGGCGGAGCCTGGAAGTCAACCGTCTCGTTGGGAGCAACGACACCAATCAGATCAATCGTGACTTCGGTGGCGCCGTATTCGAAATTGGAGGTCCCCGTCAACCACAGATTCTCACCCTGGTTGAAGTTGTACCAGTAAATGACAACCAGCGGCTCATCGCTTTCCCGACCCATATTGGTCACTTCGATATTGAAACCGACACCTGACTTGCCCGGATCGAACCAGGTGCCGCTGTGAATCGGCATGATCGGAAATTCACCGTCAAACTGGACCGCGCGGTGAATGACCGGCGGGGTCATCGGAACATCGTCGATGATACCGACCGGCGTGGTCGTACGCCCTGTCGCCAGAGCCGCGATTTCCTGAACCGTCTGCCATCCCAGTATTACCTCGCCAAACACCGCATATCCACCATCAAGAAAATCATTGTCAACCAGGTTGATGAAAAACTGGGAATTGGCGGAATCCGGATCCGTGGCGCGCGCCATCGCAACGGTCCGGGGATGATTGTCCAGGCCGTTGCCGGCTTCATTGAGGATACTCGGATGGGTGGGTTCGCGAAATTCGATGTTGCGGTCAAAACCGCCAGCCTGAATCACGAAATCATCGACAACTCGATGAAAAACCAATCCATCGAAAAACCCTTCGTTGACATAGGTCAGAAAATTCTCGCTGGTGATCGGTGCGTCGCCGGATTTCAGTTCGAGAAAGATCGGACCGCGATCCGTGTCCAGCCAGACGCGCGGATTCTGGGCCAGTACCGAAGACGTGACCAGCATGGCCAGAAGTGCAAGCAGATAATGTTGGCAATGTCGCATGTAGGGTGCTCGGAGCAAAATAACAGCCCGCTAAGCTACTCGCGAACCGACCAAAAGTCCAGACAGCAGAACGCGGCGGCCCAAACCAGACCGCCGCGCTCCAGCTTCAGAGCTTCAGAATGCCAGGCAGCTCTCGCCATCCGGCAGCGTCAGACGGGTTACATCAATGTCTCCGCTTCCGAATTCGAAAAGATCGTAGCTGAACGAGCCATGGGTGCAATCCTCGAAGTCAATGGTCATCGTCCCGACCGGGAGTAACTCGTTCAGGTCAGGCGGAGACTGAAAATCGGCGTCTTCGTGGAACGATGTAACACCCAGCAGATTGACCGATACCGAAGTCGCGCCATACTCAAAATTTGACGTTCCGGTCAGCCACATTGGCCAGCCATCGTTGAAGTTGTACCAGTAGACCACGACCAGCGGGCCTTCCTCTGTCGTGGCATTGTTGGTGACCTCGACATTGAAGCCGACGCCGGGGTTGGTCGGGTCGTACCAGGTCCCGGTATGCAGCGGCATGATAGGAAAATCACCTTCGAAGGCGACGGCCCGATGAATGATGGTCGGGGAGACCGGCAGGCTGGTCGACTGATTTTCGTCGTCCAGATGTCTGGCCGCAGTTTCGATCGCCTGGACCGTATCGTGGCCCATGATGATCTCGCCGAACACCGTGTAGTCGGCATCCAGCTCGGGATTGTCGGAGACATTGAAATAGAATCCGGCGCGTGCGGCGTCCGGGTCACCGCCATTGGCCATTGCAATCGTACCCTCGACATTGGACAGTCCGTTGTTGGCCTCGCTTGGCACCGGATCCATCGTGGCTGCACGGGGTGCAAGATTGCGGTTGAAGGCGCCACCCTCGACGATGTAATCGTTGAACACCCGATGAAAGACCAGGCCGTCATAGAAACCGGCATTGACGTACTCCAGGAAATTTTCGGTGGTCAACGGAGCATTGACCGGGTCAAGCTCGATGACGATCGGACCACGATCGGTATCCATCCAGACCTTGGGGTTTTGCGCCTGGGCCCAGCCGGAAAGAAAAACGGCAGAAAGCAGGGAAATGCAGAAAATGCGAGCCAACATGATGATCTCCAACGCGTTAATGACAGACAAGGCTACCTTTTTCCGGTAGTAAGGTTCAGTTACACGAAGGTTAGATAAACGTTAGACCCACCTGATGATGGAAGGAACGTCATCTTTCCGAGGGTCAAGACCGACCCTCGGAACAATGTTTCCTGAAGCTTGCATCAAGTATTGTCCACGGGCATCGGGCCGGCCCCAAGACGTTGACGAAGTGCTTCACGGGTCCGCTCCTGCTCGCGCTTGAAGTCACCGGCCGGCATGCACGATACCCGCTTGAAGTGAGTTCCTACCGAGTGGCGGCGGCTGCAGATGACGTAGTTCTCCGGATCACCCACAACGATCCCCTGCAATTGTTGATGCAGGTTGAATACCATCATTTGATTCTCATCGGACAGCTCATTGACGTTTCCGACCGACTCGAGGATGGAACGCAGGCGCGAATCGGTGTCGCGAAACTGTTCGCGCTCGCGCTGGGTGAACTCACGTGGCACATCCTCGCCAACGGCAATCGCCAGCGAATCGAGAAACTCAAGGTATTCATCCACTTCCACATTGCGCGGCTCAGCTGCAAACGGTTCCGGCTCGAGATCAGCGTTTGGTCCCGACGAGCGGTTCTGACCGCCTCCGGCACATGCGATACAGGTCAGCGCTAACAGGGTTGCGGTCAACAGGCGAAAAATCATACGACTCTCCTTGAAGATTTACACAAAATACAGGTCTTGCAGAAAAAACTACGAAAACGATAGTAGATGTCCGCAACAAGGATTGTCAAGGGAAAAACGAAAATAATCGTACTTCAGTCGTCAAGCCGCTCGAACACCAGCCCTGCATGGGCTTCAAGACGCGGTTTGAGCTTGTCGGCCAGAGCCGTTGCCGGGGTCCAGAACCCGCCTGGAAGTGCGTCACGGTCAAGGTCGGTTGCCAGAGTGAATGCCGCCTCGCCGAGCATCTTGGCGGTCGAGCCATAACCCGGGTCGCGATCACCACAAACCCGAACCCGCAAACGTTCTCCGCTCTCGGTCCGGCCGTCAAACAACAGGCGGAAAAAGCCTTTCTCGCGCTGTTCCGGCGTCGGTCCCTCGCCGGGCGCCGGCAGTACCCGCTTTTTCAGCAGCGAGCGGGTCGGCCCGAAGCTTGCGCCCAACGCAAACCCGCCCAGACCGAGCGCCCACCCCCAGGCTCGCCGCCGACCGGCAAATCCGGGCCCGGTCATCATGGCTTCGTCGTAGATGAAGTCCTTGCCCCAGGGCCGGCCGAGCAAGGCATGCGAACGATGGACAATACGGGTATTGATCGCTGCCATCACGAATGGAGCCAGCCAGCTGTTCAGCCCTTCGTCGAATTCCGGTCCCTTGACATAGGGCTGGCGCACGCCGTCACGCTGCTCCGGCGGGCAGAGTGCGTAAGGATTCTTTGCCACTCGCGCCACTTCCGGGTCACGTCGGGTCTGCTTGATGATATTGAGCATGCTGGCCGCGGTGCCGCCGCTCATCGTTCCACGCATCCGTTCAACCCCCATGCGCACTCGCGTGCAGGGCTGGCCGAATCTTTCCATCGCCTGCCGTTGCAGATACCACACACCCAGATCCGAGGGAATGGAGTCAAAGCCGCAGCAGTGGACCAGGCGGGCACCGCTTTCCCGCGCAGCTGCAGCATGCTGATCCAGCATCTGGCGCATCCACGGCACCTCACCGGTCAGATCGCAGTAATCCGTGCCCGCAGCCGCACAGGCCGCGACCAGGTCCGACCCGTGCAAAGCATAAGGACCGACGGTGGTGCAAACCGCTTTGGTCCGGGTCACCAGGGCATTCAACGATTCCCGATCGTGACTATCGGCGATCAGCAGCGGGAGGTCGGAAGCCGCGTCGCCGAGGTCGGCGCGCACTTTTTCGAGCTTTTCACGATTGCGGCCGGCCAGTGCCCAGCGCAGGTCACCATTGGCTCCATGTCGTCCAACCAGGTAATCCGCCAGCAGCTGTCCGGTAAAACCGGTGGCGCCGAGCAGGATGAGATCGTAGTCGCGAGCTTGAGACATGGGAGTGCACCGAAAGAAAATCTCCAACCATTATGCCTGCAGCCGGCAACTGTCGGCACCCGAGTCCGCTAAACTGATGGCCGGCGACTCGTCCAGACCTGTGATGACACGATTGACCCTGACCCGACCCGATGACTGGCACCTGCATGTTCGTGACGGCGCCATCCTGAAAGCCGTATTGCCGGACACCGCCCGCCAGTTCGCCCGAGCCATCATCATGCCTAATCTGAAGCCGCCGGTTGCAACAGTGAGTCAGGCGCTGGCCTATCGCGAACGAATTCTTGCCGCGCTGCCCCCGGATAGCGATTTCGAGCCGCTGATGACCCTGTACCTGACCGAGCAAACGACGGTGGCCGATATTCATCAGGCGGCCGACAATGAGTACATTCACGCCGTCAAGTACTACCCGGCCGGCGCAACCACCAATGCAGCCAGCGGTGTGGCCGATATTCGCCGGGTTTTCGACGTGCTCGGTGCCATGCAGGAACGCCAACTACCGTTGTTGATGCATGGCGAGGTCACCGATCCGGCCATCGATATCTTTGACCGCGAGGCCGAATTCATCAAGCGCGAATTGAGCATGCTGATCGAACGCTTTCCCGAACTGCCGATGGTGCTGGAGCACATCACTACCGCTGAGGCGGTCGAGTTTGTTGCTCAGGGGCCGGATACCCTGGCTGCCACCATCACCGCGCATCACCTGCTGCTCAACCGCAACGCCCTGTTCGAAGGCGGTCTGCGCCCCCATCACTACTGCCTGCCGATTCTCAAGCGCGAGCGCAACCGCGAGAGCCTGGTGCAGGCAGCAACCGGCGGTAACCGGAAATTCTTTCTCGGCACGGATTCGGCACCCCACCCGAAGGACGCCAAGGAATCCGACTGCGGTTGCGCCGGAATCTACACCGCGCTGCATGCGCTGGCCCTGTATGCGGAAGTATTCGAAGACGCCAATGCGCTGGATCGCCTCGAGGGTTTCGCCAGCCACCACGGGCCCGACTTCTACCAGCTACCACGTAACTCCTCGACGATCACGCTGGAAAAGGTTGCCGAGACCATTCCGGGTGAGGTGGATTTCGGCGGACAAGCCGGCGTGCCGTTGCGCGCCGGTGGCCAGACCCGCTGGCGAATCATCAGCCCAGGATCCTGAGGCCACCGCGATAAACGCTGACTTCGATCCTTACAGCATCGTCAGCGAGCACTTCGCCATCGGCATGCAGACCGCAGCCGGACGGACAATCGATACTGATCCGATCGATTCGATCGGTATGGACCCCGGCAAAACGAGCGTGCGTGCCACGCAAGGCACTCGGGAGTATCCGGATCAAGCTCGGCAACGAGAGATCATCGGCCCGGCACAGATCCAGCAAGCCATCGTCGAGTTCGGCCTCAGGCGTCAGCTGGAACCCGCCGCCCGCGCTGCGGCCATTGCCCAGCGCCACCAGAAACTGGCGGGCATTGATTTCGCGGTCCGCATAACGCAGCAGCATTTCGGGCGCACGATAAGTCCACAAATGAGTCAGTGCAGCGACCAGATATCTTGAGAATCCCTTGAACACGCGTGCCCGGGCTGCGCTCGCGGCAACCACAGCCTCAAAACCGATACCCAGGCTGTTGATGAAGTGGGCTTCAATGACTTCGCCACTGTCCCGCTCTACGCGCACCTGGCCGACATCGCAGGCGCGTGCTTCAGCCTGGGCAAACCATGCAATCGCCCGCTCCGGGTCGCGCGGACTGTGGAGCATGCGAGCAAAATCATTGCCGGAGCCAATGGGCAACACGGCCATCACGGCACGCGCCCCGACCAGACCGCGGGCCACTTCATGCACCGTTCCGTCACCACCTACCGCAACAACGACCTGATCCTTGCTCATCGAACGCTCGCGGGCAAGCTGTTCGGCATGGCCGGGCCTGCGAGTCAGAACGACTTCGGCCTGCGAATCCAGTTCGGCAATCCGATTGCGGATCGCGCAATCGGCTCCGGTTTGACGTCCGCCGGCCACCGGATTGACCAGGTAGGTAAATTGCCTCAATCCTTCACCCCCAACAGTTTCATCCGGTGATTATCGCGCAAGCGACTCAGTCAGGTCTGATGCATCCGTTAGGATCAATCCAGTCGTACTGTTAAGGAAACCACCGAGACCCTTGACGATGACGCGACTAATAGCCCTGATCTGTATCCTGATGCTTGCTGCCTGCGCCGCCCCACAGCTTTCAAAACCGGTACCGGAGCCTGCCAAACCGCCTGCTCCTGCCGAACCGCAAGCCGCCGAGCCCGCACCGCCTGAGCCACCGGATCGGGTCCGCCAACAGCCGGAGCGCGTTCCGGCAAGACCTGAACCCGTGCCGGTCGAGCCTGAACCGGTTGACCCGGAACCGGTCGCCGAGCCGGTTCAGCGGCGCGCACCGCAACCGGCAACCACCGCTCCCGAACCCGAGCCTGTCGCAACACCGGAACCGGTACCTGGCGGAAATGCAGCGCTCGCCGGTCGAATAAGCATCTTGCGCAATGGCCGGGAGCAACCGTTTGCCGATACCCATCTGAATCAGACGGTCATCGCGTGGTTACCCGACGGCCCATCCCGGGTTCAGCCCCTGGAGGAACAACAGATCGTGACCCGGCGCAGCCGCTTCTTTCCCCAAACCCTGGTCGTGACCTCAGGCACCAGCATTCGCTTTCCGAATCTCGACTCCATTCAGCACAATGTGTTTTCGCTCAGTCCGGGGCACCGGTTCGATGTCGGGCTTTACGGCAGCGCTGAAGGTGCCAACCATGTCTTCAACGGTACCGGCACGGTCGATCTGTTCTGCAACGTGCACGCCAATATGGCTGCCTTTGTTCTGGTCCTCGAGACTCCGCACTTTGTTCAACCGGATCCCGAAGGCCAGTTTCGCCTCGACAATCTCCCCGAGGGCTCCGGTCAGCTGCTGGTCTGGAATTACCGCGCCGAACAACCACTCAGTCGGCGGCCAATGACCTTGCAATCCGGCCTTCGCGATCTGAATCTCGATCTCGACGTTACCCGCCCTGCCGTCCCCCAGCACACCAACAAGCACGGAGAGAACTACGCGCAAAGGCGGCGAGGGAATTAGGGAACCTCTGAACAAGTCTGCACGGGCGCAGACTTGTTCAGTGGTTGCTTGGTAGCGGACACCCATCGACAACCCGTATTGACACCAATTGAGGTAGGCTGACCTTCTGATGCAGGGGTTTAGTCATGTATGGAATTACCTGGTCTCCTTTTGTTTTCCTGACCGCGCTGACGCTGCAGTCTGGCGCAACCGCCGTCGAACAATGGACGCCGGTCGAATCGCTTCCCTTCGATGCTGCAGTGGTGGGGCTGGGTATCAGCCGATTTCCCGACGGCCTTGGCGATCTGTGGATCGGCTCGACCGAAGGAAGCTTTCGACGAGTCGACGGCAGTTGGGAAGCCTGGCCACGCGGGACCGGCCACTCGCTGGAAGTACGCGACCTGCTGGTCGCACCGGATGAAAGCGGGCTGACTTCCTGGTGGCTGGCCGCGGCCGACGGCCTGTGGATCACCCGCGACGGCAGCGATTGGCAGCATCTGACCAACACCAATTCGGTTTTGCCCGACAATGATATCCAGGCCCTGCTTTTGAACCAGGATGCCGATGGACCTCCCGAGATATGGATCGGCAGCGAGCAGGGTCTGTCAGTCTGGCGCGCTGGTCAGTGGGAGGTTGTGCTGGCTCGCAGCAACGGATTTCATGGTGGACAGGTCCACACCTTGCGCCGAATCGAAACCGACGATCTGAACCAGATCTGGGCGGCAGGTCGATCAGGCATCAGTCGTTATGATGACGGGCAATGGCAACGCTGGGCGATGCCGTGCCTGCGCGGAACATCCATCAACGCCATGGAAACGCTGGTCAGTCGCAATGCCTTGCGCCTGATCGTGGCTACCGACCGCGGCGCCTTTCTGCTCAATCCCGAAGTTTCCGACTGGTGTAAAAAGACCCAGGTACCGGGGTTACCCGAGCTCGCTATTGATGCGCTGGCCCGTGATTCCTTCGACCAGATTTACCTGCTTTCAACGGGTCGCGTGGACAGGGCACGTCTGGACCGGGATAACGCGGATCAATTGACAGGCTGGACATTCTTTGACCACCGCGACGGTCTGAATCGTGATCAGAACTGGACATCGGCGACCCTGCAACTGAGCGACGGAATAGTGTGGGCTGGCACCCGGGATGGCCTGATTGCACTGACCCCCCTCAACCCTGCCGACCTGGGTCCGAATCAACCGGCAATCGCCTTCAGAGTCAATGGCAGCAACAGAGTGTACTCAGCGGGTTCCACGATTGACCATGATGGATCGACGATTGAACTGAACATTGTCGTCGACGATGCCCGGCGGCCCCATGCATTTCTGTTCCGGCGGGTTTCCGCAGACTCACCTGTGTCAGCCGATTGGCAACCGTCAGGCTCGTTCCGAATTGATGGAATACAGCGTGGAGATCAACGTTTCGAGTTTGAAGGAATCGATGATGTCGGACGTCGACTGGGACCTTTCGAATTGTGCGTCAATCGACCCTGGCCGTTTGCACTCATCCTGTCGATCGTTGCAGTTGTCGGATTGTTCGTCGCTATCCTGGTTTGGCAATGGAAGGCTTCCGGGTCCACGCTCCAGGGCAAGCGACCTACCTGACATCAAACAGTTATCGCATCGACCCGGCCGGATTGAAGTCCTCGAGCAGGTGCTTGAGGTGAGCCAGTCCACGCCGGCAGTGCGATTTGACCGTACCCAGCGGCATCTTCAGCCGCCTGGCAATTTCCTGATGACTCAGGTCCTGAAAGTACGCCAGGCCGAGCACCCGCTGCTGGCCGGTGGACATCTCGTCCATCGCGCGCATCGCTTCGGCGCGAAATAGCGCTCGGTCAGCACGCGATTCGGGTTCAATCGTTGCATTGAGAGGACATGCAGGCCGAAGGTTGTCCGGATACACCTGTCGCTTCCCATGGCGCGACTCTCGCCGGAGCAAGTCCAGGCTGATACTCCGGCACATCACTGACATCCAGGCAACGACATTGCCGCGGGCCGGGTCATAAGTTTCGGATCGCAACCAGATCCGATTGAACAGCTCTGCGACCACTTCTTCGGCATCATCAGCGTTCTTCACGATTCCAACGGCCAGCGAAAACATCCGATCTGCCATCCGGTCAAACAACGACGCCAGGGCCGACTCATCAGCGCGGCAGATTCTTTCCACCAGTCGAGCCAGTTGTTTCGATTCAGCCTCCCGGCGTTCCAGCATTTCCTGAGTTAAAGCGTGTACCGGCACAATCCCACCCTCTTCCATGTCGTGATCAATTTGTTGCAAAAGCCTGCATCCATCATGCAGCATGCCAGCGTATACCCAACAACCATGTGAACGACCGGCCAAAGGCCATCAGGAGAAGGAACATGATCAGATCCACGGTTGCGCTAGCGATGATGCTGGCAAGCCTGTCTGCCGCAGCGGCCGGGGGAAAGTTGCTCGGCACCGGCGGCGTCAGCCAGTTTGAGGGTTCCGGCGGGGGTGGCTTGACGCCCTGGGCATTGATCACCGGCTACGGCACGGCCGATGAGATCGGGGCTTCCACGCACTACACCTACATCCACACCGATGATTACGGCCTGCATTCGGCCGGCGTGAAAGTCGGATTCTTCGATCGGCTGGAGCTATCCCTGGCCCGCCACCGACTGAATGTTGACCGCAGCGTTGTCGCCAGCACTGCCGGTGCGCTGACCGGTGCTCTCGAGCCGATACTCGGACCGCCTGGTCCGCTGGACCCGAATGGCACTGATATCGACATGGATATCTTCGGGGCCAAGCTCCGGTTGTTCGGCGATGCGATCTACCGTCAGGACTCGTGGATGCCGCAGGTCGCGCTCGGCGTGCAACACAAGCGCAATCGCGATTTCGGTGGTGGCGTGGCGGTCCCCTATCTGGGAGACGTCGGTATACCCGCTCTGCTGGGTGCCAGGGATTCCTCCGGTACTGATTTCTACCTGGCTGCGACCAAAGTATTTCTGGGCGTGCCGTTCGGACGAAACCTGCTGCTCAACGGTACCGTGCGCGCGACCCGTGCAAATACGTACGGGCTGCTGGGTTTTGGACGCCGGGTCATCAATCCGCTCGACGGCCAGTTGCTCGATAGTGACAACGGCTACGAGCTGGAATACGAATTCTCGGCGGCGCTGTTTCTGACCCCGACGATTGTCGCCGGCGCCGAATACCGGACCCAATCCAACCGGCTTGCCAATCAGCCCGTGCTCGGCCTGCTGGGCGCACCCAATCTGGCCGCCGAAGACGACGTCTACGATCTGTTTGTCGCCTGGCTTCCCAACAAGACCTTTGCCCTGACTGCCGCCTGGGTCGATCTGGGCAATCTGCCCTTCCAGCCTGACTCCCGCGCCGCTTACCTGTCGCTGCAAGCCTCATTCTGATCCGGAGACTCCAACATGCCTTCAGTACTCAAATCTTCATTTGCCCTTGTCGCCGGACTGACTCTGGCCGCCTGCGGCAGCGTTCCCAGCCACGATTCGGACGGCCCGTCCGATCTGAAAAACTACGACCGGACCATCTATGAGCAAACCAGCAATGCCGATCGCTCGCTTTACGATCGTCTCGGCGGGCGCGAGGTCATCGCCCGCTTCGTCGATGACGGCGTCGAAAACGTGCTCGACGATGAGCGCATCAATTTCCTGTTCGACAACAGCGATATCGACAATCTGAAATTTCAGCTTACCGAGCAGATCTGCCAGCTGGCCGGGGGTCCGTGCGTCTATGAGGGTCTCGACATGGAATCGGCCCATTTTGCGCTGGACATCAGCGAGGCCGAGTTCAATGCGCTGGTTGAGGATTTTCAAAACGCGATGCGCGCCAACGACATCCCCTACGGCCTCGAAAACCAGGTGATCGCTCTGCTGGCCCCGATGAAGCCGGCGATCATCAATAAATGAACTAGTCGCGAAAGTTCTTGAACTGCAGCGGCAACTCGATTTCCTCGCCCTTGAGCAGCGCGATGGTCTGTTGTAGATCATCGCGCTTTTTACCCGTCACCCGCACCTGGTCACCCTGGATACTGGCCTGCACCTTGAGCTTTGCCGCCTTGATCTGCTTGACGATCTTCTTGCCCAGGTCGGTATCAATGCCTTCCTTGATCGTGACATTGCGCGTGGCCGTCTTGGCCATGATGACCGGCTCGTCGGCCTCCACACAGGCCAGATCGATGCCCCGCTTGGCCAGTTTGGAATACAGGATATCGAGCATCTGCGAAAGCTGAAAATCCGATTCGGTCGTCATGGCGATCACGTTGTCTTTCAGCTCGTAGTGCGAATCCGTTCCCTTGAAATCGAAACGGGTACTGACCTCGCGGTTGGCCTGGTCCACCGCATTGGCCACCTCGTGATGGTCAACTTCGGAAACGACGTCAAAACTGGGCATGGGTACTCCGGGTCAAGTCATTGTCAACCTGTAATTATGCATCACCATGCGATAATCCGGCCATGATGATGAAACTGACAAGTGGTCTGCGCATCGCGATGGCCGCGACCCTGCTGACACTGAACTCGATCTTGCACGTCACACCGCTCCTGGTTGTGGCGCTGGTCAAGGCGATTGTCCGGATCAGACCCGTCCGCAACGTGTGTGACCGGGGTTTGATGGCCCTTGCCGCCAGCTGGATCGATGTCAACAGCTGGATGTTCGATCATCTGACCGACACCAAAATCGTTGTGACCGGTCTGCCCGAGCCCATGCCCGAAGGGCATTTCCTGGTGATCTGCAACCACCAGTCCTGGGTCGACATTCCGGTCCTGCAAAAATTGTTCAATCGGCGACTTCCGATGCTGCGCTTTTTTCTGAAGAGCCAGTTGATCTGGGTGCCGATCCTGGGTCTGGCCTGGTGGGCACTGGACTTTCCATTCATGAAACGCTACACCCGCCAGCAGATCGAAAAGCGCCCCGAACTGGCCGGCCGCGATATTGCCGCCACGCGAAAAGCGTGCGAGAAATTCCGCCGGATACCTGTCTCGATCGTCAATTTTGTCGAAGGCACGCGTTTCAAGTCAGACAAGCACGCGGAGCAGTGCTCGCCCTTTCGGCATCTGCTCAAGCCGCGGGCCGGGGGCACCGCCTTCGTACTCGATGCGATGGGAGAGTCACTGGATACCCTGGTCGATGTCACCATCACCTACCCCGATGGTGCCGGCGAACTTGGCGACCTGTTCGCCAACCGGATCAAGCGCATCCACGTCGAGATCCAGCTCTTGCCCATTCCGCCGGAACTTCGTGGCGGCGACTACCAGAACGACGAAGCACATCGCCAGCGAATTCAGTCGTGGATCAACGAGCGGTGGGTGACCAAGGACAAAACTGTCGAGCGCCTGCTATCCTCCGCACCAGACCCATCCAAACACGCCTGAATCATCCATGGAAAATGCCATTCGCCAGTTGCCCAAGGTGGAGCTGCACCTGCATATCGAAGGTTCTCTGGAACCGGAGTTGATGTTTTCCCTTGCCGAACGCAACGGCATCAAGCTGCCCTATTCGAGCATCGACGAGGTTCGGGCGGCCTATGATTTTTCCGATCTCCAGTCATTTCTGGACATCTATTACGCGGGCGCGCAGGTACTGCTCAAGGAGCAGGATTTCTACGACATGACCTGGGCCTACCTGGAGCACTGCCGGGCCGACAAGGTTCGCCACACCGAGATCTTCTTCGACCCGCAGACCCATACCGACCGCGGGGTGGCTTTCGAGACGGTGATCGAAGGCATCAGCCGTGCCTTGCAGGATGGTCGCGAACAGCTCGGCATCACCTCTCACCTGATTCTGTGCTTCCTGCGTCACCTCAGTGCCGAAGCCGCCATGGAAACCCTGGAGCAGGCCCTGCCCTGGAAAGACCGGATCATTGGCGTCGGCCTGGATTCTTCCGAAAAAGGTCATCCGCCGGAGAAATTCCAGGCGGTTTTCGACCGCGCTCGTGCGGAGGGCTTTTTGACCGTGGCCCATGCCGGCGAGGAAGGCCCTCCCGAGTACATCGAACAGGCACTGGACCTGCTAAAGGTCGAACGCATCGATCACGGCGTTCGCTGCCTGGAAAACCCGCTGCTGGTTCGCCGGCTGCAGAAGGAGCAGATTCCCCTGACCGTCTGCCCGCTGTCAAACGTCAAGCTGTGTGTCTTCGACCGGCTGGAAGACCACAATCTCAAACAACTGCTCGACGCCGGCCTGTGCGTCACCATCAACTCCGACGACCCGGCCTACTTCGGCGGCTACGTCGGCCAGAACTTCCTCGAAACCGCAACCGCCCTGAACCTCGGCCTCGAAGACCTCGAAACCCTCGCCCGCAATGCCGTCAAAGCCTCCTTCCTCGACGATGCTGCCAAAGAAGACCTTATGATCCAGATCGACGACTGGGCCGACAAATACGTTTAAATAAATGAGGCTCAACATGATGTCCGAGCCGCCCACGAAATCGAGTAGGTCGGGGCAGCGCAATTCGGAGATCAGATGCGGTTTGCCGAAGGCAAGAAGCGCCTGACCGGAGAACGTCCGCGCGTGTCCCCGACGGACCATGTCGCATGCCCATCCAAAAGCCAGGCTTTCTGCGCCCAATCATGAAGGCTCGAAATTCCTATCAATTATAGACGATATATTGCCTTAGCATATATATTCTGATATTTTGTTCTTCAGTTCCGGATCGTTTTGTTTCTCACTCGAAGTGTTGCCTATGAAGCTCTGGACAATGCTATTGCTTTTCCTTCCAGGTGCAACTGGTGCAAGCGCTGGTTGGTGGCAAATGTGTGATGCCTGTCAGACCGAATCGCAATTCAGCCAGAGCGCTCGCTTTGCCCCAGGAGAGATTGAAATTGTCTATGTCAGCAACCGAGCAACCAACACAACTCGAAAGTTCGAGCGATCCTTTGAGGCAGAAGAGTTTGAAGAAGGATACAGATACATCACTCAGGTATCGCCTGTAGATTTTCCAGACGGCGAGAATGAAGTTTTCGATAAAGTGATTGCACAGGCGGATACCGTTTTCGCGCCCGTCGATCGGGGTGATCTTGTAGACCTCTCCGCTATTGGCCGGGCTGATTCGGTGATCTCGGACATCCAGTCCGGGTTCGTAACCCAGGGAATGATCAGCGCCGTCAGCCTGTGGATGCAGATTAACGGTTTTTTTCCGGATTGGGAGAGTGTCAATGAACTGCTGGGCCTGGTTGGTTCCGATTCTGGTTATCTCATCGGTCAAAGTGAAGCATTGCGAACCAAGATATTGACGGTCCGCATTAATTATCCTGATGGCTCATATCTCACATTCATAAGGCAACCCGACGGCTCGCTCAACAACTGGGCTGCCCAGGATGCTGATGGTGAACCCATTATGTTTAATGGAGCCGCCGTTGATGCCGATTCTCTTGGAATGCGTTCACCCTACAACTTCGGTCCTGGCAACCCAGAACTGGGGCAGGCTCTGATGAACCTTTACCATTCGCTGGAAATGACCCGATGGGAGTGCACAATGGAAGATGTTCCCGGAGGCAAAGTCCGTTTGAATTGTGCCAGGCGCTAGGTGTGACCTTTCAGCCAGCAGACGGTACCAATCGCCGTGGGCCACCATCCCCCGCTGGTGTTGCTCAGAAAAGTCTCGAGAGTAGCGCTATGATGCGATCTGGCAACTAGTCCAACCTGATCGTTGCAATGACCCCGGATCGTCCGTTCAGTCTGCTCAGGCAGCGCCGTTTTGGCCCGTTTTTCTGGACCCAGTTTTCCGGGGCTTTCAACGACAACCTGTTCAAGAATGCACTGATTCTGCTGATTGCCTATTCCGGATCACAGCTGGCTGGAGGCATGGACAGCAATATTCTGATCAACCTGGCGGCAGGCTTGTTCGTGCTGCCGTTCTTTCTGTTCTCGGCGACCGCCGGACAGATCGCCGACAAACTGGAAAAGAGCCGGCTGATCCGAGCGATCAAGCTGCTCGAAATCGCGATCATGATCCTGGCCGCGGTCGCGCTGGTGCTGGGCAATGTCTGGCTGCTGCTCAGCGTACTGTTTCTGCTCGGGACCCAATCGGCGTTCTTCGGACCGGTCAAGTACGGACTGCTGCCGCAGCACCTGCATGACCAGGAACTGGTGGCCGGCAATGGCCTGGTGGAAATGGGAACCTTTGTGGCCATTCTGCTGGGCACCATCGGTGGCGGCCTGTTGATCGCGATTGGTGACTCCGGTTCCTGGTGGGTCGCGGGTGCGGCGATGCTGGTTGCGGTCGCCGGGTACTTGATCGCCCGCGGTATTCCGTGGACGCCAGCGGTCGATCCCGGCCTGAAGATCAACTGGAATCCGTTTACCGAAACCATCAACATCATCGGTTTCATGCGCGCCAATCGGACGGTTTTCCTGTCCATCGTCGGCATTTCCTGGTTCTGGTTCTTCGGCGCGCTGTATCTGACCCAGTTTCCCAACTACACCCATCTGATTCTTGGCGGCAACGAACTGGTGGGCACGATGCTGCTGGCCACCTTTTCCATTGGCATCGGTATCGGATCGCTGCTATGTGATCGGATGGCGGGGCAGAAGGTCGAAATCGGCCTGGTGCCGTTCGGCTCAATCGGTTTGAGCCTGTTTGCGATTGATTTGTATTTTGCCGTACCACCCGATGCATTGACCGGAGCCGGCCTGATTGGTCCAATGGCGTTTCTCAGCGAGGCTTGGGCCTGGCGGGTGATGATCGATATCTTCGGGCTGTCGCTGTTCGGCGGCTTCTACATCGTGCCGCTGTATGCCCTGGTTCAGCAACGCAGCCGCAAGTCCCACCTGTCGCGAATCATTGCCGGCAACAACATCATCAATGCCCTGGCCATGGTCGTGGCTGCCGTGGTCGGCGCGCTGCTGCTGGGCGTTGCCGGATTGAGCATTGCCGAGACCTTTCTGATCGTGGCGCTGCTGAACGTGGTGGTCGCCCTCTACATCTACAACCAGGTGCCCGAATTCCTGATGCGCTTCCTGGTCTGGATTCTGATCCATACGCTCTACCGGGTAAGAGTGATCAATCGTCAGGGCCTGCCCGAAAAGGGTCCGGCGGTGCTGGTCTGCAATCATGTCTCCTATATCGATGCGTTGATCATCGGCGGGAGTTGCCCGGTCCCGATCCGTTTTGTGATGCACCACAAGATCTTCAGAATCCCGGTCATGAGCTTTATCTTTCGCACGGCCAAAGCCATTCCAGTGGCCTCGAAGAAAGAGGATCCGACCATGCTCGAACAGGCCATGGATCGCGTCGCCGGGGAGCTGGCCGATGGTCAGATCGTGTGCATTTTCCCGGAGGGGGCACTGACGCCGGACGGCGAAATTCAAGCCTTCAAACCGGGCATTGAACGGATCATCGAACGGTCACCGGCACCGGTCTATCCGATTGCCGTCAGGGGCTTGTGGAAAAGCTTTTTCAGTCGCTCCGGTGGCCGGGCCTTCGTCAAACTGCCGCGCGGATTCCATCGCCGGATTGAACTGGTGGTCGGAGAGCCCGTCCAGCCGGCTGACGTTCAGGCCAGTGATCTTCAGGAACGGGTCCAGGCCTTGCGCGGAGAGGAAATCTGACATGAAAAATCAACTCTGGTCACTTGCCGGTCAACGCGCCCTGGTGACCGGCGCCAGCCGCGGCATCGGACTGGCCATTGCCAGAATGCTGGCCGAACGCGGCGCATCTGTCTGCCTGGCGGCGCGCGGTCGTGACTCGCTGATCCAGTCTGCCCGGGAGCTGACCGAAGCCGGTCTGGAGGTATGGACGGTAACTAGCGATGTCAGCAAAGCGGATGATCGAACGAGCATGCTGGATGCCATGGATGGCCGACTCGATATCCTCATCAACAACGCCGGCTACAACCTGCGCAAGAAGGTGCAGGAATATGATCTCGACGAAGTGCGCAGCATTCTCGACACCAACCTGATCAGCGCCTTTGAACTGACCCGCGTCGCGTATCCGCTGCTTCAGCAATCGAACTCGGCCAGCGTCGTAAATATCAGCTCGGTCGCCGGGTTGACCCATCTGCGTACCGGCGTGCCCTACGCGATGAGCAAAGCCGCCCTTAACCAGATGACCCGAAATCTGGCCGTCGAATGGGCGTCCGACGGCATCCGCGTCAACGCGGTTGCCCCGTGGTACATCGATACACCCCTGGCGAACCAGGTCCTGTCCGACCCGGACTATCTGAGTTCGGTCCTGGCGCGGACCCCGCTTCAACGGATTGGTCGGCCGGAAGAGGTTGCCGGAACGGTTGCGTTTCTGTGCATGCCCGTCGCCGGGTATATCACCGGGCAGGTGATTGCTGTTGATGGGGGGTTTAGTGTTTTCGGATTTTGATTTTTTGGGCCACGTCTTCGGCGGCTCCGCTCTCATTTGTTGCGCCTGACAGCGCTGAAGTCAAAGTCAAAGGCGTTTCGCTCGCGCTGCGCTTGCCGAGCGAGTTTCTTTTGGCAATCGTCCCAAAAGAAACTGTGAGAATGGAATTGCTCTGGAACCAGACGGGGCTATCGGTCAGGCTACACCTTCGAGAATCCGGTATGACTCAAAAAGAAACTGGCTGAGTCGCTTGGTTCGACCGTGCCGTGT
>Ga0208979_100561_pt1 | contig 18624 bp, 17 predicted proteins | sample HotLakConsUCCSLE_FD_184738 | JGI IMG/M metagenome (GOLD analysis project Ga0208979, IMG submission 184738) | Hypersaline microbial mat communities from Hot Lake, Washington, USA - Hot Lake Consortium UCC-SLE (SPAdes) | ecosystem: Environmental > Aquatic > Non-marine Saline and Alkaline >... | reverse complement strand
AGGCGTTTGCAGCACAGCAGGTGGAAGACGACCTGACAGGGTCTTGGGCATCGGTACAGGTTGCGCTAGGGCTTGCAAAGGAATCAGACTTTACCGAAGATGAGCTGTTGAGTGCTGGTGATAGAGCACTCGACCAGCGGCGACGGGCGGTAAAGACACAACTAACGCTGTCGGGGCCGTCTAAGCAGAGAATTGAGACAGCTGGCCTATCGAGTAGCTATTCGATTCTTGAACACCTCAAGCGCTGAGTCAGTGCTTTGGCATTATCGAAAGGCGGTGGATAGAGACCGGAGACGCTGACTTGATTTTTCTAGCCGCGTTGTTTTGAACGTTGCTTTGTTCTGACTCATAGACAATCTGAATCGGACCACGAGCGATCTCCCTCAAAGGGCTATTTCAATCGCAGGTCACACAATACGCCATAAAGTATGTCAGAAACCCGGAAACCCTTTATGAGCAATCGCTTCAGACCTCGCCTCCAAAAATACGCGCTGTGACTAAAAATGACCACTTTCTGACAATTTATTCGCCAAGTGACGACATACCAGGTATGTCATTAAGCCCCCTTTTTGGGGGGATATAGGCGGGTTTTTGTGAGTGCCTCAAAAATACTGACGGGACAACGATGGCTCCACCACTAAAGTCCGCCCAGATAGCGAAACTCTTTTTTTTCGATGGACAGCCACTCTAGGGCCTGCGTCTCGGTGAGGTAATCAAACAGTTCAGCCAGGTCAGTCTGAGTGACGCCCTGCTCTCGCAGCAAGCGGCTGTTCTCTCGGATGCGCTTGACCGATGAAATCGCACCGGGTTGCAAGCTCGCCAGTCGCGTCTGGCCGTAATTGTTGAAGTATCAGCAGCGGAGGAAAGGGCACCCAGAAAATGAAGTGCATAACTCTCAAGGAATCATCAGGTGCCCAAGCTCGAAACACTCCAGCACTGAGCCAGAACAGGTCTAGCTCAGTGCTGGAGATGGATAGGGTGATCTCGACGGCTGTTGTGTACAGAGCGAACAACCAAGGCGATCTCGCAATTAGCGTAGGACAGCTTTAGTCTGAGTATTGAGGAAGTCTAGGCGAGTGGCCTGAACATCCTCTACCGCTTTGGTTTGGTTGCTGAGGAACTCTAACCGGGTAGCTTGGATGTCATCGACAGCCTTGGTTTGCATATCAAGATGCGCTAGCCGAGTGGCTTGGATATCGCTGACGGCTTTGGTCTGATTGTTCAGGAACTCCAGGCGGGTCGATTGAATGTTTTCGACGGCTTTCGTTTCAGCGGCGTTGGCAGTGGGAGCGATCGCAACAGTAGCTACAGTCAAAAAGAGGGCGGCGAAGAATTGGCGTTTCATAATCTGGCTCCTTGAGTGAATCAATGGGTGAACTTCATTGATTTAAGAATGCCAGTTCGGTTCGGATGCCTAATTAGCGCTGTTTAAGGGCTCGCTGAGTTTTGCTGAAGGGTTACCGGGGATCTCTCACAGGCTCTACTCAGCGTCTTTTCATTTGCGATGAGTGCATTGCTTTAACCGCAAGCTTGTATCTCGAATGAGTCGTTCAGTAGACGACTAACGCGAGATCGCATTCGGACTGAACGACTAACGCGCGATCGCATTCAACTGTCCTTGCAGCTGCTCACACCATGTCTGCGCTGTGACTGAAATCTACGGGTTACATCAGCGATGGACATCAAGCAGTCTGAGGGAGCGTCACCATGGCTCTTACGTGCTGTTGAAGGGAATGAACCGCCATCGCTGAGATCGAGTCCCAATCTTCTGCTGATAGCACGGTCTGAATCACTTGCCGCAACCTCGGCTGCGCTGCCAAGGACAGCGGCACATCTTGAGGCGTTGAGAGCTCTTCAGCTAGAATAGCCATCAACTTTTGTTGAATCTCTATAGAAGGCTGTTGCAATCGCTCATTTAGAAGCTGTCTACCGGCTGTTTGGGCGGCAGGCAAAAAAACCCTTATAGACTAACAAAAATAGGATGTTCATAATTGCTCGGCTGATATTACTTTGGATAAGCAATTCGTTTGTGATGGAACTGTTGCCAAACTTGAACAAAAATATGAGAGATTTGTGATAATTCTTGTTGCGTCAATCCTGAATCAACTAACTGCTGCTCCTGCCATCGAGCTTTCAGAATCTTATTGACCATTGCCAATGCTTCTGATGGAGTCGCATCTCCAAGTGATCGCAGTGCGGCTTCACAAGCATCTGCTAGCATTACGATTCCAGTTTCCTGAGATTGAGGAATCGGACCATTATATCGAAAGTCTGATTCGTGTAGCACGTTGTCAGAATTCTGCTGGCATTGCTGTTGGGCTTGATGGTAAAAATAGGCAATTAAAATAGTGCCTTGATGCTCTGGAATAAAAGCTTGAACTGCACTGGGAAGTTTGTATTTTCGGGCAATTACTAATCCTTCGCTGACGTGCTTCTTGATAATTCTGGCACTTTTCCAGGGATTGTTGATCTCATCATGTTTATTAGGATCACCCATCTGGTTTTCAATAAAAGCCAACGGATCATGCAGTTTACCAACGTCATGATATAGTGTGCCTGTTCGGACTAGCTCAGCATCATATCCGAGTTGTCTAGCGGCTGTTTCAGCTAGAGTCGATACAAATTGAGTATGCTGAAATGTGCCTGGTACTTCATAAGCTAGACGCTTGAGCAGGGGGCGATTAGGATTGGCAAGTTCTGCTAATCGAATTGGGGTAATCAAATCAAATAACCGTTCTAGATAAGGACTCACTCCAATTGCAACAATGCTCCAGAAGATACCGGATAGGGTGGTCATTGCGGCTCCAGGGAAGGCAATGTACCAAAAAGGGGCGGTTGGGGTGTTGATTATCAAATAAACAATTCCTTTGGTCAGCCCGATTAAAACGCCTAAAATGGCTAAATCTTCTCTAGTACGCGATGATTCTCGTTGAGGAAAATGCCGTTTCCCTGCCATTAGACTGCCTAGTAACCCACCCGCCGCACTAGGAATCAAATAGCGCCAACTTGCCTCTGTGCCGATGGGTAATAGAACTGTTAATAAGATCATCACCGTTCCCCCGATCACAGAACCGTAAAAATTGCCTAGTAGCAGCCCGATGGCAGGTAGTGCAGTAAACGATCGGGTGACCGAAACCACTAGGGGGGCGAACAGTGTTAAACCCAAGATCAGGAAATAGTCGCGGTATCGTAGCTTAGGCTTCAAACGCTGCTCTACCTGTTTGAAAAGGTAAATTCCTAACCCAATCAATCCAGCAAAGCCCACTAGCCCTAACCAGTTAATCGCCCGTTGACTCAAGCCAAAGTGATCGAGCAAAGTAAAATCTGTTTGCGTAATTTCTTCTCCTGCCCGAACAATGATTTCCCCTTTCTGAATTGTAATGACGGTAGGCTCGATATCCTCAGCCGCTTGTTCTGCAATCCGCTTTGTTTGTTCTAGGTCTTGTACTAAATTAGGTGATAGAGATGTGGAGAGTAACTTGATTGCTAAGGGCTGAGCAGCGATCGAAACTACAGTTTTTACTTGAAGAGCGATTGCCTGCTGAAGCTGAGCCTCAGGCAATCCCAAATAGATTCCTTGAGTCAAAATTCGCTCTAATATCCCCCCTATTTCAGTTTGAGTTTCTCGCCAATCAGTATCAGACAAATTGAGAAATGATGAATTGTAGGGAGAATTACCATCTGATGGTGGCGAAGTAGAGAGAGTTTGTAAAGCAACAGCATAGCGACGACGTGCCTCAGCCACTAAGTCCAGAAGTTGAGTGAATGTTTGAGGGGATGCTGCCTGACGATAAACTTGTAGCTCGCTGACAGCCCGTTTCTGATCACTATTTAAGCGAGATCGGATAGTAGGGGAAATGGGCAATCTTTGCCCATCAAATTGATTGACTGTCTGCTGGATAATCTGCCACTCCCGGTCAGGTGCCTGCCGCAAATAAACCTGTGTTGCCGTAGAAAGGATGGAGGTTTGGGTAAAAGGAAAGCTGCCTAAAGCATTGCGGATTAAGTTGCCGCGCTCCAACTGTTGCTGAAGCTTCTGCTTAATTTGTTGATTGGCTTCTAGATCAACCCTGACGGCTGGTAATACTCCACGGCGTGCTTCTCTTTGCTTTTCTTCGGTCGTTTCCGTGTCTTCAATCTTGGCTGAGGTAGGTGCAACAATGGTTTGAGGTGATACTCTACCAACAGCAAGTTTAGGCTGATGATAGAAGCGGTAGCCTAACCCACTGGTCAGCAGTAGCAGCGTCACTGACAATATGCCCACTCGCTGGAGTCGCTCTGAGAGTTTAGATCGTCCCTGCTTGGATTTAATCTGCTTCATTCTTGTCTCCTTGATTGAGACACCTTTGCTGATAGTATCTCTGTATATACGCTTAATTCATGGGCATCGGATACTTAGCATAATCGAATGGTTGTCATACTTCAGGATGACGGAAGGTTAAAATTCGCACATCCGGATCTGGTAGACTAACTCCTGCTTTTTTCAAAGCAAGGACGATCGCCGTTCTTACGGCTGACGTAGTTGCAACAAAATCTGAGCGACGGGAGTCTGTCCAAAAGCGAACCTCTACCATGATGTCATCCGTACCGAGTTCTTGAATTCGTACAGATGCGGGTGGTTCGGCAAGCACCCCTTCTGTAGCTTGTGCAGCTTTACAGGCTATACTCACAACCTGCTGTAAGTCACTGTCGTACCCGATCGCCAAACTTACACGACTGCGACGAACTGGAGAAGCCGTATTGTTGATAATGCGTGACGTAAATAATTCGGCATTCGGAACCAACACAACACGACCATCATAGGTTCGTAGTTGCGTTGCCCGTAAATCAATTCGTTCAACATTGCCCTCAGTTTCGCCCACAATAATTTGATCGCCCAGTTCAAAGGGGCGCAGTAACAGGATTAGAATGCCACTGACAAAGTTAGAGAGAATATCTTTCAACGCAAAACCCAGGGCAAGACTGGTTAAGCCCAAACCAGTGGCAACGGTTTGCGGATCAAAGCCAAAGGCATCCAAAGCGACAATCACTCCCAATGTCCAAACTGCATAATAAGCAATTTGTTTGATCAAGTTTTCAATCGTTAAATCTGAAATGATGCGACGGAAGATGAGTCGCATGAGCCAACGAACGAGAGCCGCGATCGCCCAAAATAGACCAATCACCAACAGTGAAGCCAGGGCGCGAGGAATAATGACAATTGCAGATTCGAGTAGCCGTCCAAAAGCGGTTTCAATCGCGGATCGAACTTCTGTGACAAAACGCCCCCAGGGAGAGAGTCGTCGTTGGCTGGCTCGCTCTAATCCTGCGTTGAGCGCCTGTGACCATTGCTGGGATAGTGCCTCTACCGTTGTCAGATTATCTTCAGCATCGGATTTAGTGACTGTGACGATCGGAACCCCAGCAATCGTAATGACTCGTTGAGCTCCATCTTGAGTCGGCTCGATCTGGGCAGGGGCAATCGCGGTTGGGTTTTCTAATAGGCGATTCATGCGTCGCTCAATCTGGCGCGATCGATCTGTGGCATCTAGCTCTGTTGTCTCGCCGATGCGAAACACTGTGCGTCCGTCAAGGCGAACAGTTACTCGTTCTACCTGTGCCCCTGTTCCTGAATTTAGCAGCAAAATAAGCAGTAGAGTAACCAGTGCTACCCGCAGAGAATATCTTACAGATCTTTTTGTCCAGAGTTTCACCAAATGCTTGATTTGACCTAAGGGGGCAATTAATCTTAGTTAATCAAGCGGTGGAAGGCATCTATTCATAGTCTGAAACGTTAGCAAACGTATGACGGTGGAGGGATTAAGGACAAGTCGGAAGTTTGATAGGTTCAGAACTATAGTGCGTCCCCTATAGGAAGCTACAATCCACCAAGATACCGGAAATTTCGCTGGTCACTCGCTGACCACTCTACCGCACCTGTCTGACTCAAGTATTCAAACAGCTCGGCCAAGTCAGCTTGGGTAACGCCCTGCTCTCGCAGCAGGCGGCTGTTCTCACGTATGCGCTTAACCGATGAAATCGCGCCGGGTTGCAAGCTCGCTAGTCGCGTCTGCACTTCGCTAATCTGCTCAACCGTTAGCCCAAAGCGGGTGGCTTCTCTGGCCGGTTCGGGTGCCTCAACCGATAGCAATCGCTCTAGGTCGGCTCGCACGTCTGGTCGTTTCGGTGCTTCCTGTACTGGCTGTGGCTGATGGGCAAATGAGCGGGTGTCTCTATCGAACCCTGATAGATTCGGCAGCTGCGGCATCGGTTGCCAGCAGTCGTTCACATAGTCGTAGACCGCTCGGCCACAGGGGGAAAGATCACACATCTGCATCACTGCTTTCTTGCCGTCTTCGGGCAATGGCACAAACTTTGTCCCGAGGAGGGCATTGGCCGCTCTTCGGTCGTGGTTGCTGACGATGGCGATGGGCTTGAACAACGAGCGGATGCCTGCGGTGACGCCCAGGTCTTTGGCGTTGCTCACTTGGCCAATCTCCCAGATGTAGTTCTGCAAGCTATCGCCCATTGAGCTGAGGCCAATCTTGTACTGGATGTAGTCTTCAAAGCTCTCTTTCTCGGTCGTCTGCCAGACTTTGTAGAGGTAGGTGACTTCATCGAATATCAGCAGCTTGGGGCCATCGATGGCTTTGAAGTCGTCTAAGCAGCCGTTGATCCAAGCGACTAGGCTGACGGGGCTTTGATCAAGTCCTTGAATGGAGCGGATGTCGTTGGCGACGCCTTGCCAGTAGCCTGCTTCTTTGGCATCGCCTTTGCCTTCCATCACAAAGATATGCAGCTGCGGGTGATGCTGTCGCACCTGGCGCAGGAGGTTGGAGACGAACATGCCTTTGCCTGCACCCGGAACGCCCACGACGGTCATGCTCACCAAGCGCTGGGCGATCTGCTGCATCGTGGTGGTGAAGTTTGTAGGGGGGTGATTGGGGGCGATCTCTAGGGTGGGGGCGATCGCTATTGTTGTTTCTGCTATTGGGGCGTTGCTCTCTTGTTGTTCTGCTCGTTGGTTCTGTTGAGGCTGTTGTTGTTTCGTCTGCACAGCCGTAACCGCAGCCTCAAAAGCGGCGCGATCAGTAGGCGGTGTAGGTGTAGGTGAGGGTGCCGATGTCGTCTCAGCGCTAGCCGGTGAGATCACCTGCTGTAGCTCTACCGGCAGCGACTTATCTAGCTCATAGCCATGCCGTAGCAGGTTCGTCTCAGCGACTTTAGTCTTCGCTTCCGCATCAGCAAATAGGCGCAGCTGCCGGTCTCTCGCTTTCTGCGCTTTGGCTTCGTCGATGTCATCCTGCAATTCATCTAGCTCGTGTGCCGCGACTGCCACCAATCCCGCACCTGCTAGGGTCGTCATCAGCGTGACTCTCACGGGCGCGTCTTTGGCGATGGGAATAAAGGCCAGGGCAAAGCCGGTGACCAGGCCGCTGTAGCAGGCCGTGGCTCTGGTCGGGAAGAGGCGGGCGATCGCACTCCCTGTTTTGTTGAGCAGAAAGCGCAAGATAGCTCGGTTGGCATCGCTGTTCAAATCCACATCCAACAGCTGCGTCAAAGGATTTCCAGACATGTCCAAAGTCCTCCGACCACAAACAACAACACAATCGCAGTGCTTTCTATCGCATCGACGCCCAGCAGATTAAAGTTCAGCACGCCTGCCCACCTTGCGCCTTTGAGCACGCCTTGAATGCAGATGATCAGGAACGCAAAGTAGAGCAGGGAAAGCAGGCCCAAAGCACCGACCGCTAGCCAGGTCTGGGGCCAAATGACAGCTAGCTGCACCAGGGCACTTCCGGCAAAGCCTGAGAGGGCGTAGTAGCCAAACTTAGACGCAAGGCGATGGCTCATCGGATATGTCCTTCTAGCTCACGAGTTTGATTGGGTTCTGCGGTGGCGTCGTACTGCTCAGCGATAGTGCGCCTTCATGGGTGCCGCCCATGGCCAGGTTGGTCACTCGTCTGAGGCCTTCTTGCAGCTGGCGGCGGTAGGCGGCAAAGCCCACATTCTCTTTCTCGATGCCTGCCGCTAGTCCGATGCCGGATTTAGCCCTGACGACTTTGAGTTTGTGCTGCAATTCTTGAAACTGGGCAAAGGCTTCTTCTCGGGCAATCTCGTTCTTTGCCGCTAGCTCGATCAGCTGTTTCATCCGCTTCACTAGCTCGGTGTCGGTCTTCAGAAGAGAGATCGCACTCTCGGCGGCGCGGATGCCCTGAGATCGCTTCTCAGCTTCGGTGGTCATCTGGTCGATGAAGGCATCGGCGGTTTGTTCGTCAAAGCTTAGCCAGTCGGTCGGCAGTTTGACGCCTGGCGGCAGCTGGAGGTTCTCTAGGTTGCTCGGGTTGAAGCTGTCGTCAGTCAGGCGGCTTTTAGTCTGGAGCTGATTTTCTAAGCGTTTTGCGAGAAGGAAGGCCATGGGGAGTAGGGGGAGTAGGGAGTGGGGAATGGGGGTTAGGGGTAGAGACGGGATTCGAGTTGAGTGAGGCGGTGGTGAAAGTTGAAGGCGGTGTCTACATCGAGGGAGATCGCACTGCCTGCGCAGAGCAGGATGCCGAATAGCAGGATATGGGTCAGGGTAATGCGCGATTGCTTTAATCGCTCGATAGCCTGTTGCTGTTGACCATCGCTGTTGCGCAAAAAGGCGAGGGCGTTGCGTTGGGCTTCGAGTTGGCTTTCAATACCGCGCAGGCTATCGCTCAGTTCGCCGAGCTGCTGGCTGTGCAGGTCATCGGCGCTCGATAGCCGTTCGACTTGGCTAACGGCGCTCTTGAGGGCGGTACGCAGTTTCTCAAAGCGCTGGTCAATATGTTCTAAGCCATCGGTCAGCGCTCCGACGCAGGTAGATAGGTGCGTGACCTTTACTCTGACTTTGGCTTGCTCTTCGGTCAGTTCGGATAGCTCGGCCAGTTCGCTCAGGCTCACTTCTCGGGGGGATTCCCGGCAGGCGGCAGGCGGTGAGGTGGTGGTGTTGCCAAATAGTTCTTGGTTCAGGTCGCGTCTACTGGTCATTGAACATGCCTCGTACGGTTTGACTGACGGCTTGACTGACCGCTGCGCTGCGGTCTTTGGCATCCAGCAGTGGGTCTAGCCAGCGGGCGGCTCGCCAACCGGTGTAGGTGCCACTGCCAAACATGACGGCGCTCAGCGAGGACAGTAGAAAAAAACGGAGGATCATGGCTTTTCTCCTTGGCAGCTGTCCGCGAACAGGCGCGAACATTGCGGTCAATGCGTTACAGAGTGGGCATCTCAGCCGAGGACAGCGAGACCGGCTGAGGACAGCCCGAGGGCGTCCGCGAACAGCGCGAGGACAGCCCGAGGACAGTCGCAATCAGGGTCAGAAATAGCAATAGGCAGCCGGTTGCTAGCAAATACGTGGTCGCTTTTTGCCAGAGCGTCGGCGCGAGGGTTACGCGGATGGTGGGCAGCGCTCGGGCAGTGCCGTATTCGTCGAACCAGTGGCTGAGGGGGCTAGCAGGGTGATCGGCTGCGGCTTCGAGGCTGATAGCTGTTGGCGCAGCTGTGAGAAAGGGTTGCTTGCACTCGCTGCCCCCTCGTTGAAGCCCTTCAGGAAGGCACTAAAGGCTTGCTGATTAACGTATTCGGCGCTCTGTTGGCCGATGGCGTAGGCATCAGCGCTCACATCGCGGGCGAGCTGCTGGGTGACGGCGACGACTTCTGATTGGACACTGCTGGCGGTGTTGAGGGCTTGCGGTTGGGGAGGTTGGGGAGCGGCTTTGGGCGTCACTGTACGGGGGTCGGTCTTAGGCATTTTTTCCATACTCCTGATTGAGAAATTGGTCTGTCGTTCTGCCTTGGCTGAGTGCTTCTAGGTAACGCCCCAGCAGGCGCAGGTCGTCCATCGTGTAAAAGCCTTCTGAGTCGGGCTTCACGCCCAGGCGGCTGCGCCAGGTGCGCAATGTCCCAGCCAGCACGGGCTGACCTCTGACCATTGAGACGAATTCGCGCAGTTGAAACGGGGTGACCGGCTCGTCTGCCGATTGGCCCAACACTTCAACGCTCTTGGCCTGCGACGCTTCTGAAACGCACACGAAGCGCATGGATATTGACACGGCTATAGTCCTCCTTGAAACGCTTTTTGGAGCGCTTCCATCGAAGCGTTTCTGAATTTATTTGAGCTGGTTGCTAAACGCTCTTGCCGTTTCGTGAAACGCTAGCGAACGAAACGAAATGTTGCGATGTGCGATCGCTAAAACGATAATAACATCAATTTAGGTACTTTTAAGGTACATTAAAGAGTGTTTAATGAATCAGTTGCGTAAATAAACCATAGGTGACACATTTGAGACACTGCTCAGACATATGTGAAAGGCCAATGCCTAGAATTCAAGTCACCTTACCAACTCCCGTGCTAGAAGCCCTAGAACGGTGGGCCAAGGTGCGTGGCCAAGCTACAGCGAGCTGCGCAGCGGTCGCGCTGGAGATTGCTATTAGGCAAGCCGAGGAAAAGGGAGAAATCCCAAAAGAGCAGGAAATTGTAGATAGCAAGGAGTCGTAGCGAATAGATAATAAGTAACTATTAAAAAAACGGCCAAACCCAAGGGTTCAGACCGTTTTCTCAGTTGATGTAAATCCTGTAGCCTTCAAAATCTAATGACTGGAATTTCTTGGCGGGAATACAGTTATTGATTTCTCCCAGAGGGCAACAGGGGTAATGTCGTGCGGGGCTCCGTACGTTAGTTCCATGTTACCCGATTTTAGCGGACTGTATGAACAGTCGAACGCGATCGCAGACTCTCAACCTCCAGAACTCAAGGCTGGTGGGGGTTGTAAAGAAGTGCAAAGTTTTTTGCATGACTTTTTTGAAAAACCCATGCATTTTTCAGAAAAAGTCATGCACTTTGACCCAAAAGTCATGCATTTTTCGGAAAAATGCATGCAAAATTCTGAAAAGTCATGCATTTCTGAGTTAACTCTTCGATACGAGCCCGCCCCCCAGAAAACGGCTCCGGAGACCTCCGATCCACCCCCCATTCCCGATCAGGATCACGCCTTTTTTGACATCTGGCTCGCACATCCCAGCTGGTCACCCATCCTGCTCACAGAACGCGGCTGGGTGACCGTCAAACGCAACGGGAAAAAGCAGGTGCCCCTCACCTTCAAAACCCTAGAGTCCTACTACCGGCGTGGCCACATCATCGGCAAACGCTCCGGACAGCTCACCAACTATCTGATGATCGACATCGACATCAATAGTCCCTTCCATCCCAATAACGGCGGCTTCCAAACCATCCTCACGACGATGGAACAACTCGGCCTATGCCGTTACCTCATCGTCCGCTCCAGCACCTCTGGCGGCCTCCATCTCTACTTCCCCCTGCCAGAACCCGTTAACTCCTGGCAGCTCGCCTACACCGTTCACAGCCTCCTCACCGCTAACGGTGTGAAAATCGCGGGCGGCATCTGCGAGCTATTCCCCAACAAGAAGTCAGCCAACGCAGAACACAACGGCCATCGCCTGCCCCTGCAAGACGGCTCCTTCCTCCTTGATAACGACTTCTGCCCCATCAGCAATCAAAAAGCTGACTTCGTTACTCGATGGCACACCGCTGCCGCTCAACAGGACGACGAAAAGCTTACCCTCGCCCTCAGCATCAGCAGTGCCATCTACGCAGCACCTTCCACAGTCGTGGAACTGCCACCCCAGCCAAAACCACAGCAGCAGCGACCCTTACCCTCATCATCGATTGCGCGCGCAACCTACAGCATCCCCCCCATCGCCTGGACTCACTTTGCTCAGTCCAACGAAATCATGCGGGAGCTGGTCAACTATGGCGATCGCTACGCTGGCTACAAAAACAGCACTGACCTCGCCGCCTGGATGAAAGCCGTTGCCCCACAGCTACCCGGCTATCAGGAGTTTGCCAGCCCCAAGTCAAAGAAGGACATCGAGGACGGTTCCTGGGCAAAACGATGGGCTGAGTCGCACTTTAGAAGCGTTCGCCGCTATAGAGTCGGCGGCTCTGACCACAACGCTAACGTTGCTGCTGATGCAAAACGTCGAATCTTTGCTGCCTTAGATCGCATGTGTGTAGATCCCAGTATCCAAATTACTGAACTCTGGAAACTCGTCTCTCAAACCGCTAAAAGCTGCTTTGATCTCGGTGTCCATTGGAGAACCTTTATCAAGTACAAAGATGAAATCTGGGAAAAGGTTAGAAGTTCTTGGAAACTAGGCCTCTCTAGTGGTCGTTCGGAGGATGTAAATTCTTTTTCTTTAGAGCCGCCTGAAGCTCAAATTATCGAAATCGAAAAAACTGAAAAAAAGAACTACAAACAGTTATTAACTCTCAGGTATGCAATTGCTATCTATAGCAATGCTTTTGCTCAATTGCATACCTTCCAAAACGAGGTTCAGATAGAGGGGGCAGAAGCGGCTAAATCGACACCTCAATTGCCCGATGAGTTAGCCACTGCTGAGACGACTCCAGCCGAGACCGATAACTATGAAAATGAAGCGCCAAATGAACCGTCAAAATCTGAGGATAAGGGTGAGCTTGACGCAGGCTTAGGCACAAAAACACTGACGGCAGGGCAGCTCGTACGCATTGTGATGCCTGGGGGGTCGCTAGACGGCATAGAAACGCGAGTGCTGGCCCAGACTGTGAATGTATTAGGTCAGCCGGTCTATCGGCTTGACTATCAGCGACAGGGCCAGGCGATTACGCTGCCTGTTGAGTGTTTGCAGGTGATTCAAGAGCGTCAGCCGATGCCAGGAGAGACGGCGATTAAGGCGACCGCTCAGCAGTTGCTTGAGGTGTTAGGCAAGGCTTGTCCATTCGTTGGCCCTGGCTTTTGGACTGTCAGGAGAGAGGAGGTGCCGGACAAGGCTTGGCGGCAGTTGCTCTCGCTCGTGGGGGAGACGTAGCGATGGGTAGACATGCGGGCGATCTCACTGTCCAAATCGAATTGTGCACACAGTGTGTGCACAATTCGGATATTTTGATATTGTTACGAAATCAAGAGGATACACATGCACGGTGGCAAGCGAGAAGGTGCAGGCAGAAGGCCACAATGGCTTCATGGTAAAACGACCACTATTCGCGTGCCTGAAGAACTGGCTGGTGAGGTTCTGCGCTTAGCTAGACAGCTGGATACAGGTATTCGTTTTGAAAACGTTACAAATTCAAAGGAGATTGATCTCTCAGGAGTACCGATTCACCACTTGGACGATCAGCCCGTGATTACGGTCAAAGATTTACTGCGAAAGGGGTTCAAAATTAGGCCGCTAAAGTTGGTTGATGCACTCAGAAAAGAAATCGATAGGATTCATTGATATGGCTGGAGATAGCATTGTTCGGCAGTTTAATAGCGCTGACATTGAGCAGCGAGTAGCCGATGGTTACATCAATCTCAATCAAATGGCGCAGGCTACTGGCAAGCGGATCGATAACTGGCTGCGCTTGCAATCCACGAAGGAGCTGATCGCTGAATTTGAGAGTCAGGTTGCTTCCTCAGATCTGAGGAAGCAATCACCTGCATTAATCACAATGACCAGTGGCATTCAAGGACAAAGGGGCGGAGGGGGTACTTGGGCACATCCCGATATCGCTATTCAGTTTGCACAGTGGTGTAGCCCTACATTTGCGCTTCAGGTTAGTCGCTGGGTGCGCGAGTGGGTAACCACGGGTCGTAGTCCTCTAGCAGATACTGATCGCGTCGGTCTTAGAAATTCGCTCAAGGATGATTCACGACTCAGAATGACGGATCAGGTCAAGGTCTATCTGGAACAAATCCAGCGCTACGACGATAGAAAGTATAGGGGTCAGTTTTTCGCTCGCGTCCATGACGCTATTAATCAGGCTGTAACGGGAGAGACCGCTAAGGAAATGAGAGAACGCCTTTCTCAGGTGCTTGCCCGAAAGGTCGCTCAAAAAGAACTCATCCGCGACTATTTTCCTGCGTTGGTACTTCAGCGCTACATCTCCATGTGTGAGGCATCTGCCAACTTCATGATTCGTGAGGAGCTACATCCATTGACGGCAGTTGAACGAGCTGCTGAAATCGTTCTTTACGCTGGCTATCAACCCAAAGCCATTGATTTTGTAGAGCATATTAAGTTTGTGCGTCAGAGCCTGACGACTGGGCAAGGCGGCTTTGAGTTACCTGAGGCGTAATGAATTTTGCAGGAGGTGCCTGCAAAATTCATTACTGCCTGCAAAAATGGCTATAATTTGCCCATGAAAACAACCTCTGTCAGCATCGCACTTACACCTCAATCCACTGCTTTTGTCCAGCAGGCGATCGCGGCTGGGAAGACGGCTGATGATGTCATCAATATGGCTATTGAGGTCTTGCAGAATTTACAAGCTCAGCAGCTCTCGTGGTTGCAATCTGAAATTATTGAGAAGGGCGAACGTAGCGGCATCGTAGCTACTGATATCGATTTAGAAACGGAAGTGGGAAACAACGATTTTTGGGCTCATATAGATAGCCTTGCCACCGAGAAACTGAAAGCAGGGTCAATCAACCACAACAGCATCGCCTTGCCTCTTGCTTAAATTAGCGCTCACTCAACAAGCCCGCACTGATCTAGCCGACATTCAAGCTTTTACTGTTGAGCGGTTCGGGTCGGAACAGTGGCATGTTTATCAACAACACATCCGCAATGCTTTACTGCGCCTGCAAAATACTCCCATGATTGGAAAACAAATTGAGGGCTTACCAACCACTTACCGGCGATACCCCTTAGGCAGACCCAAGGGGGCACATATCTTCTACTACAAAGCCAACGACAACGAACTGCTACTTTTGCGGGTCGTTCACGATAGTCGAGATCAGTCTGGTGTGACCTGGTAGCAACGGTACCGCCGAATGGAATTTGACCCCCATTCGGCAGCACCGGCGTGTATTGTAGCCCCTAGACAAAATACATGCAATGCTTCTATCACGATGTGATAGAAGCATTGCTGTGATAGGGCTACAATACAGCTCAAATGAACCGTTCTTTGACAAGAATTAAAATCCAAAGAAATCCAAAGAAATCCAAAGAAATCCGCTTAAGCAGTCAATTCTCTGGGTCTTTATCAACTCTAGCTTCGATGATTTGCCATGTCCTTTTCAGCTCTTTCGCTAGAGTTTTTTCATCTGGCAATGTCATCTGGTACTCGGACGTTAGTACTTTATTGGGCAACCCATCCAAAGCATACTTGGCAAAAGCTTCATCCTTCTTGTTGGGCTCATATATAGAGTTAAACTCTCACTCTATAATGGGCCCAGGCCACAATGGCTTCATAGTAAAACAGGCAAGTCATCTGAAAAGGAGACAAGCTAATAACTGATCGACTAGACCGAATCGAGGCACTATTGCTAGTTACTGGTGAACGGTTAAACCAAACAGCCGAGCAGCAGCAACGTAACACAGCCGACATTGATAATCTTTTAGGAGCAATCTCCACCACAGATGTAGAAGTGAGATCGCTCACTCAAACAGTCGCAGTCAACGAGCAACGCTTTGAAATTTTGAGAGCAGATGCCATAGCGGCTCGGCAAGCGTTTAGCGAACAGTTAGAAGTTGGACGCCAAAATTCAGACAAACGTTTCAATGAAGTGATTTCTGCGGTTCAAGCACAGGGTGAGATATTGCAATCGCTCCTGACCGAGCTAATCACAACCAATCAGCGCGTTGAAAATTTAGAGAGAGCAAGTCGATGAACAGTCCAAGAAGCCCAAATACGATAAAACGAAGCCTCATGTCTCTACCGCTCGCCTGCTCGCCAAAGCTAAAGAAGACAAGAAAGCACCTTGAAAGGGCTGGTCTTGAATACAGACATCGCGCGATTGAGAGAAGCTGCGAATCGGGCTGAGGCGATTGCTGATGAAGCAGACAAAAGAGCATTTCGTGCTGAGCAACGGGTGCTCGCCCTCACTGAGAAGCTCACTGCCAACGGCATCCCGTGACGACTTGGGCCTGATAATCTAAAATGCAATCATCAACCATCAGGCCATCCCATGACCACAGACAGCGAACTAGGTCGCACGATCACCGCAGTGGTAGAGCGAATCATCGTTCCGATGGCGGCTGCCATCGACACCATGCGGACGGCCATCGAAGATAACGCTCAGCGGCTTGATCGCATCGAAGCAAGCCTAGAAAGAACTTCCCAGTTGCTTGAGCTGGTCAGCAGCCTGGCTGAACGCAACGTGAGGGACATCGAGGAAGTTCGGCAGCTCACCTTGGCAAATGCTTCAGCGATCGCTGAGAACGGCCAACTCTTCCGGCTGATGCTCGAAGAGAACCGGGCAGATCGGCAAGAATGGCGATCGCGCATTGCCCAGATTGAAGACGTTGCTTAAAGGGGTGCTGACAGCATAGCTGCAACGAAGTGCAATAAGGACTAGGGTAAAGCCTGAAACGTCGAGGACTCGTTGAAAATCGGGCTAAAATCTAGCATCCTCCTAAAAATACAGTACAAAACAACTAATCTGAAACCTTGATGTACCAATGCTTTCAGGCTTATTGCACTTGGTCGCAGCTACGCTTGCATTAGGCCAACAAGGCGTAGCTAACTGCATGACGCCTATACAGCAGCCTAAATCGGGGTATGGCACCGACTATTGCAAAATTAGGCCGTAGTCTGAAAGCGCTGTGAATGCTAGGTTACAGCCACCGAAAATCGAGCCTCTCAGAAAAGTACTAACTAACGGACATTTTTAGGTAGGTGGATAGTACATTTGGTCTTAGCCATATTTTGCTGAAGCAGAGTACCCTTGATACTCTGTATACTTTAGAAAAGTAGAGGACAAGACTCGAAAGTAAAGCAATCTAATTTGCTAGCTTTTTGAGAGCGCTTTGAGCCACGGTTTCAGCTCTCGCTGAGGTGACCTTTTGATATCTCAGCGTGGTCAGAATGGATTCGTGGCCCATCAACGCCCTCAGCTCCTCAATCCCCATTAGGCCAACGCGTTCAGTCGCGAAAGTATGACGCAGATCGTGGAGTCTAGCCCCTTCTAGCTCAGGAATATCTGTAATCAACCGCCGCCAGTTCTGATGCACCGTACGGTAGCTGAGGCGACCGACACTGCCCGCTATCGGCTGCTGAGCAGTGAATAGCGCAGGGCAACGATGATGCCGATAGTGCTTGAGATAAGTATTGAGCAGCTGGGCTGCATCATCACTGTAAAAGCACCAGCGCTGCTTATTGCCTTTACCAAGCACTTGAAACTTCTGTTGTTCCAGATTTATCCCGTCGAAATTGAGCGCCAGTAGCTCAGAAATTCGCGCTCCACTACGATGCAACAATCTGACAATCGTATGAATACGACAATCTATTTCAACCACTCGATACATCAGCCTAATCTGGTCTTGTGTGAGGTAGCGAATGGCTTCATCAGAACCGTGCTCACCTTTGTTGGCATCGGGTTTACGTCGCTTCAGTTTGGCAATCGGGTTCGCTTTAATATGTTGTTGCTCAACAGCGTAGTTGAACAAAGCTTGAATGGTTGCCTGGTGCCGATGATGAGTTGTATAAGCCAAATGCGAGAGACTGTCGAGATACTCGGTTAGGAGGGTACGATCGCAAATTTCAATCGGCCAGCTGCCGTACTGAGCGAGAAGGGGCATCAGCGTAAGCTCATAAGATTTCACCGTCTTCTTGGCGAGCCCCGGTCGGTCTAAAAACTGCGTCGCTACCAGCGCTAAAGAAATCGGCATGACCCTGAAATAAACGTAAACGTCAGCAACAAACGCTAGCCTTCACTCTATCGTTTAGACAAACCGTTAATTAAATAGTTTATTAAAGCTTTGAAATCCTCAACCCTCCCAAAGCCCGGAGAATCGCTGGCTGATTACGTCCACCGGCTACGCTCAGCCCTCGGCATGAGTCAGCAAGCCGTGGCCGAGAAGTCCAGCATCCATGCCCAGAGCATCGGCAAGATTGAGCGCGGCCACACAACGGTGCTCAAGGCCAAGACCAAACGCGGGCTAGCCTACGCCCTCGACGTTCCCGAAGCCCACTTGGAGGCAGCGGCCAAAGGGATCGCCGTTGAGGAAACCGGCGCACTCAAGTTTTGCCCGCAGTGCTGGCAACCAGGCAACGCACCTGACCCGATGTGGCTGCATGTTCACGCTCACTACTGCTTTCGCTGTGGCAGCAGCCTGCGCCACCGCTGCGTTCAATGCGATTCGCCTATTACCTCTCTAAAGCATCGCTTTTGCCCCTACTGCGGCACAGCCTACACCACGCCCGAAAAAACAGAGTAAAGGACGATCTATTGCGAGGAATCTACCCGTGCCCAGCGTTGAAGAGACTGCCTATCCCAGGCTGAAAAGTAATCCTAGCCCGGAAGCCTTGGGGACCCTCTACACGCCCACCGATAAAGAGATCGCCTTGGCGAAGCAAACTGTGCGAGGCGACTTGCCCACCGTCAGTTTCCTAGTTCTCCTCAAGACCTTTCAAACGGTCGGCTACCCCATGCAGCTATCCGAGGTGCCGACCAGCATCATTCGCCGCGTTGCCAGCAGTGTGGATAGCCAGCTCACCCCGGAAGAGATCGCTGCTAACGACACCGCTAGAACCCGCCTGCGTCATGTGAAGACGATTCGTCAACATCTGGAGGTGCGGCCCTTTGCCAAAGCCGCTCGCCAAGTGATGGTGGCCGCGATGGAAACGGCCATAGAAACAC
>Ga0208979_100560_pt1 | contig 18659 bp, 18 predicted proteins | sample HotLakConsUCCSLE_FD_184738 | JGI IMG/M metagenome (GOLD analysis project Ga0208979, IMG submission 184738) | Hypersaline microbial mat communities from Hot Lake, Washington, USA - Hot Lake Consortium UCC-SLE (SPAdes) | ecosystem: Environmental > Aquatic > Non-marine Saline and Alkaline >... | reverse complement strand
TCCCGGTTCAATGTACGGGCAAAGCGCACGATGGGCGCCAGGTCGGTTTCGATCGCGTCGTCGATCCATGCAGGGAGCGGGTCTGCTTCGCGGCCGCGCAGGATACCGTTGAACCGCATGGCGAGACAGCGCATCGTTGCGAAGGCGGAAGAGCCGGCTTTGAGCGCGTCGACTTTCCGCGCCTGATCCGGGGTGAGCTTTCCGCGGGGTTTGATGCACAGCGCGGCCGCGATGACCGGGGAAATCGCGTGCCCAGTTCCCGGGTCCCTGACTGGCTTAAGGATTTCGTGCTCTACCTTGGGGTCGCTCGCTTGCTGTTCGGCTCTGCGCCAGCCCGCCAGCAATCGCTGTAGATGCGTTTGACTCCCCTCGTAACCACGCTCTCGGATCATAACGAAAAGGGCGCTCCCAGTTCGAATGCCGTCCTTCCAACTTTGGCGCAGGAACTCTTCAAAATACCACGGCGAAGTCGGTTTCAAAGCGGCCCGCCTGCGGTCCGGTGGTGTCTCGAACTGCAGCCATTTCGCGATGCTACGACGCGGGAACCCTGTTCGCCGCCCGATCTCGCTGCAGGAAAGCCCCTGATTTCGGAGCGCATGGATGGTGGTGAAAATCTCTTCCCGAGACGTCCTGTGCGCAAGGCGTGACTTCAGAAGGCTGCCAGCGGCGGTGATGTTGTCGGCGTCGGACAGCAGCGCCCTGCCGGTCGCACGACCGTGAAGGTTCATCTCCTCCTCGATGGCCTGCCTTAGGTTTTGCACGATATGGAACCGGTCAGCGACCTGCTTTGCCTGCGGTGCCCCTTGCCGGGCGGCCTTGGCGTAGAGACCGCAGCGATCTCTGCTGATCACTTCTACTTCGGGATGTCGCTTCAGCCAGTTGGTGCAGGTGACGACATCTCGATCTTCGAGAATGTCGATGACCACGCGACGCTCCAAATCGACAATGATCGTGCCGTAGGTCTGCGACTTCCGCCAGCTCCAGTCGTCGATCCCGATGGCCCTCGGCGGCTCGGCGATGTCTTGAGCACGCTTCTTCAACTGCCTGAGCACCGTGTCATCGCTGATCCCAAGGCCCAAACGGTGCAAGAGCCGCTCGGCCGGCCGCCCGCCGGTGGCATGCCCAAGATGGCCGACAATCTCCCCGACACGCGAGGTGCGACGTGCAAAAGGACGCGCAATCCATACGATCTGGTCCGAGAAAGTCTGGCGGGGGCAAGCGGGTGCCTGACATCGCCAGCGGCAAACCTGGAGTTCCACTGTGACCCCGTCTCCATGTGCGGGATAATCCTGCAGCCGCCGACGCCGCCAGCCGTGACGTCGGTGTGAATGCAATCCACAGTCTGGGCAGATGCCGTTTGGTGTCAGACTGCCCGATACAATCCACCCGCCGGAATCACTTCGCTCGATGCTTTGAACCGAAACTTCGCCCCCAGGCGACCAGTGCTTCTTCGAACTCACAACCATCCCTCCTGAATTTTCCAGTTTCAGGATAGTTGCGCCACACAAAGTGAGGCAGAGCCCTATTTCGGCCTGAAGGTCAGTGTGCGGCGGGTAGAGCAGCGCGTGACCGGGCAGTTTCTCAAGGTGGAAGGCCCGTCTGGCGTTGTCGTCTCGATTCCTGGCTGGATGGTTGATCCCCTCGTCTGCGCCGAAATGAGTATTGGACGGCCACAGGTTGATCTCGCGGCGCTGTCGGAACTCAGGAGACTGGTCACGCAGGCTGCTGTTCTCGGAAACTCCCGAAGCGAAGTTGGAATCGCCAGGGAGGAAGTCGATGAAACAGCACGACACGCCAGTGCCGAGTTCGGGCAGGCAGATGAGCCTGATGTTCGAGCCTCGAAAGGTGGACGGGATGAGCGACGTGGAGCGGGCGGAAGCGATAGCCACCCTTGCCCAGCTTCTGATGCAGGCTGCGGGCCTGATCGTGGAGGAGCTTGACGATGACCGGTGTTGAATTGATCCCCGCGCAGCTCCTGAAGCGCAAGGCCGTCGTCTATGTGCGGCAATCGACACAGTCTCAGGTGATGACCAATCTGGAGAGCCAGCGGCGGCAATATGATCTTGTCGATATTGCGCGCCAGCACGGGTTCATCGATGTGGAGGTGATCGACGACGACCTCGGGCGGTCCGCAAGTGGAACAGTGGCGCGCCCCGGCTTTGATCGACTGGTGGCATGGTTGTGCGCGGGCAAGGTGGGGGCTGTCCTGTGCCAGGATGCGTCGCGGTTGGCGCGAAATGGCCGGGACTGGCACCATCTTTTGGAATTGTGCGGGCTCGTCGAAGCCCGGGTCATCGACCATGACGGAATCTACAATCCCTGCCAGCCCAATGACCGCCTGCTCCTGGGCATGAAAGGCAGCATCAGTGAGTTCGAGCTCGGCGTGCTCAGGACGCGGATGCTCGATGCCGCCAAGGCAAAGGCGCGTCGGGGCGAGCTGCGCTTGCCAGTTCCGTTCGGTTACATCTGGCACCGTGAAGCGGGTCTGGGGCTCGATCCTGATCTGCGTTTGCAGGAGGTGATCCGGCTCATCTTCACCCGCTTCGGTGAGCTTGGCAGTGCACGCCAGGTCCTGTTGTCGATGACCGCCGACCAGATCCACTTCCCTCGGCCTTCGGATGAGGGGCGCATGACCAGCTTCAAATGGCTGCCGATCCGCTACCGCAACGTGATATCCGTGCTCAAGAACCCCTTCTACGCAGGCGTTTACGTCTATGGCAAAAGCGAAAAACGGACCTCCATTGTCGATGGGCGCGCTCGGCGGAGCTATGGCCACAGCAAGCCGGTCGGAACCTGGGACGTGTTTATCAAGGATCACCACGAGGGATATATCAGTTGGGACGATTACGAACGGAACCAGGAACAGTTGACGCTGAACACCTACGGTCGCGCCGGCGGTGTAAAATCGGGCCGAGGAGGCAGGGCGCTGCTGTCGGGCATGATGTCATGTGGCCGGTGCGGGCGACGTCTTTCGGTCGCCTACACCGGCAGTCCGCAGAGCCGACCGGTCTATCGCTGCGACAAGCCCAACCTGATGATGGGCCTGCCCCGGTGCATGACCTTCGGTGGCCCTCGGGTGGACGCGGCTGTTGCGCGTGAACTGTTGCAGGCAGTAGAACCCTTGGCGATCGAGGCCGCATTCGAGGCGGAGCGGATGCATCGGAAACGACAGGATGATCAACGCCAGATCCTCGATCTGGAACTTCAGCAGGCCCGCTACGAAGCCAATCTCGCTGAGCGCCGCTACGCAGCCTGTGATCCTGACAACCGCCTTATCGCCGCCCAGTTGGAGAAGAACTGGGAAATCGCTTTGCGTCGTGTGCGGGACCTAGAAGCACGTCAGCCGACTGAGAGCTCATCGACAATCGAAGTTGATCCAGGCGCTTTTGCCAACATGGCGGGAAACCTGTCGGAGGCTTGGAATGCTCCCGATGTGACGATGCGTGCCCGTCAGCAGATGCTACGGACATTGATCGCCGACATCATCGTCGACGTCGATCATACGGTGCGCGACGTCGTTCTCACGATCCACTGGCGGGGTGGCCAGCACTCGGAACTGCGCGTTCGAAAACCTCGAACCGGGGAACACGGTTGTGCGACAGCTGATGATGCGTTGGCGGTGATGCGCAGCATGGCTGGCCGTTGGTCTGACGAGCATATCGCCGCGTCGCTCAACCGGATGGGCTTGCCCACCGGGCAAGGCAAAACCTGGACAGCGCACCGCGTCGCGTCCGTTCGGCGCGTTCGCGGTATCCACGCCTATCGATCCGCCGAAAAGGATGGCGAATGGCTCACCATGACTGAGGCCGCAAAGGCATTAGGCGTCACAAACCATGCTATACGACGCCTTATCAAATCCGGCATCCTTCCGGCCGTGCAGGTTGTCTCCGGCGCGCCTTATCAGATCCGTGCCGACGACTTGGCGTCGGAGGCGGTCAGAACTGCCGCGGCCCGGAAAGGTCGCCCGTGTCGCATCATCGACAAGGATACACTTCCAATGTTTACAGACACTTGAATATGGAGTGCATAATGAAACCCGCTTCGCGACCGGCCGGATCTGGTTTTCGACCGGGTTGGTGTCAAGTTCGAGGGAGCCATCCTCGAGGAAGCGGATCAGGCCAGACCAGTGCGCGAGGGTGTAGCGGATGTCTTCGGCCAGCTGGGATTTCTGCGGGATGCGCGAGAGCTGGGTCTCCAGCCAGGGCTTGAGCGCAGCGATGATCGGGGCTGCCAGTTCTCTGCGGGCGGCGAGGCGGGTGGATGCCTCCTGGCCGCGCACGGTCTTCTCGATCCGATACAGGGCTGCGATCTGGCGCAGCATCTCCTCAGCGATGGGCGAGCTCTCGCTCTTGACGCGCTTCACGAAGCGGCGGCGGACATGGGTCCAGCAGTAGACCAGCTGCCATGGGCCGTTGTCGCGTGAGATTTCCGTCAGCGCGTTGTAGGACTGGTAGGCGTCGCATTGCAGGAACCGGCCGCGGTATCCGCTGAGGAACTTCAGCGGATGTTCTTTGCCCCGGCCGGGGGCGTAGTGGAACAGCACGATGGGCGGGCCGACGCCCCCGTGACCGCGGTCGTCGGCGACGACGGCCCAGAAGTAGCCGCTCTTGGTGGCCTTGCGGCCCGGGTCCAGCACCGGCGCGCGGGTTTCATCGACAAAGATGCGATCCGCGCCGCGCAGATGGGCCTTCATGTGGTCGATGACCGGCATCAGGTGGAAGCAGGCGCGACCGACCCAGTTGCCGAGCGTGCCGCGGTCGAGGTCGATCCCCTGACGCTTGAAGATCCCGGCCTGACGGTAGAACGGGAGAAAGTCGCCGAATTTCGACACGATGATCCAGGCGATGAACAGCTCCGTGGGCAGGCCGCCGGGCACGACATGCTCAGGGGCATGTGCCTGTGCCACGGATTGTGAGCAGCGGCGGCAGGCGTATTTGGGCCGCCGGGTCACCAGCACCTGGAACTGCGCGGGGATCACGTCCAGCCGTTCGGACACGTCCTCGCCGATCTTCGCCATCTCGCCGCAGCCGCAGGGGCAGAGCGTGCTGGCAGGCTCGATCACGCGCTCGATCCTGGGCAGGTGCGTCGGCAGATGACCACGGTTGCGCTTCGGCTTTCGAGGTTCTTCCCCGCGCGCCCGTTGCAGCGCGGCCTCGGCCTTCTCCTGTGCGGCCGCAAGCACGCCCTGGGCCAGTTCGGCATCTTCCAGCGGCAGGTTGAACTGATCGGGCGACAGCTTCTCGGAGCGCTTGCCGAACTTTTCGCGCTGCGCCGCGCGCAGGATGTCCTGTAGCCGCCGGTTGGCCTCCTGCGTCTCGGCCAGCGTCGCCGCGACCTCGGCGAGGCGGGCTTTCAGCAGGGCGTTTTCCCGGGCAAGAACGGCGGCATCCATGAGCCAAAGTGAATCATAAGACACCCGTTCTGGCCAGCAAAAACAGGAGCTTCCTGCACCTTCCGGCGATCACCCCGCCGCCAGCGGGCGCCGCGCGCGCTCCGGCCGGACCAGCCGCCAGTCCAACCCCTCGAACAGGGCCGCCATCTGGGCGGGTGACATCCGCATCACCCCGTCCTGCACATTTGGCCAGACGAACTTGCCGTCCTCCAGCCGCTTGTGGACCAGCACCATGCCGGTCTGGTCCCACACCAGAAGCTTGATCCGGTCCGCGCGTTTCGATCGGAACACGAAGACGGCCCCGCAGAACGGATCGAGCCCGAACATCTCCTGCACCGCCAACGCCAGCCCGTCGATACCCTTGCGGAAGTCCACCGGCCGGGTCGCCACGAACACCTTCACCGGCCCGCCCTGGCCGAACATCATGATGCCGCGGCCCGCGCCGCCCGGATCGCCCGTGTCAGCAGGACCTCATCGGCATCCGCACCCGCACGGATCACGACGTCGCCCACCACGATCTCGAGATCGGACGCGCTGCGCGCCGCCGGCGCGTTCACCGCGCTGTCATCGATAACCAGTTCCGCAAAGATCGGAAGCGCCGCCACGCCCTCGGGCACCACCAGGTTGCCTTTGCGGAGCTGCTTGCGCCAATCATAAACCTGCCAACGGGTCGTGCCATGCTTGCGCGCCACATCGGCCACCCTCACACCCGGCATCATGCTCTCGGCCGCGATCCGCGCCCGCTCAGCCTTCGTCCGCCGCCGACGCCCGCTGGGACCCTCGATCACCTCAAGCCGGGAAACCCCAACACCCCCTGAGCCGTCCAAATGGACGCCCATTTTGCCGTCTATCTCCAAATCCAACACCTCCGCCACGCACCTGCGCGCAGAATGGCCGGATCAGCTCAGAAATGGCAGGAGGGGGTCAGCGTTGCGCTTACGAAGAGCGGGTTGGTTCACCACTCGGACCGCGGTGGCCAATATTTGTCCATTCGATACACCGAGCGTTTGGCCGAAGCTGGCATTGAGCCATCGGTCGGCAGCGTCGGGGACTCGTATGATAACGCCCTCGCTGAAACGATTAACGGTCTCTACAAAACCGAGCTGGTCTATCGCCAAGGACCATGGCGCAACATGCAGGATTTGGAACTGGCCACTCTTGGCTGGGTCGATTGGTTCAACAACCGCCGCCTGCTTGGCCCCATCGGAAATATCCCGCCAGCAGAGGCCGAAGAGAACTTCTATGCACAGCGCGACGTGCTCGATATGGTCGCGTGAAATGAAGCTATAGGTCTCCGGTGAAAACGGGGCGTTTCAGACGGTGGCGAAGGTGCTTTCGATCGGATTTGACGTCCGGATGTGCTTCCAGTGTTCCGCCGGGAAGTCGTAGAAGGTCAGAAGCGCATCCCTGTCCTTGACCAGCTTGGCGACCGCCTTTTCCCATTTCACACCGTAGGTTGCGACGAAGAAGTCGAAGGCGGCGTTCGCTTTGGCTTTTGTCTCGGCTTGCCAGATGTCGTGCAGATGGCCTTTAGCCTTGGCCTGCACGGATTTCGGCAGCGCGTTCAGCACGTTCATGGTCTTGTGGACCCAGCACCGCTGTTCCCGCGTCGAGGCGAACACCTCCCGAAGGGCAGTCCAGAACCCGAGGGCACCGTCGCCGATGGCCAGTTCCGGGGCGCTGGTGAGGCCGCGGCGCTTGAGATCGAGCAGCACCTCGCGCCAGCTTTGTGTGCTTTCGCGGAAGCCGTCGGTCATCGCCAGCAGCTCCTTATGACCATATTCATCGGCGCCCACGATCACCAGAACACACTGTTTCTCCTCAGCCATTCGCGGTTTGAAATAGACGCCATCGGCCCAGATATAGAGAAAGCGCCGGTTGCCGAGGTCGCGCTTCTGCCAAGCCTCGTAGTCGTGCCACCAGTCGGCCTTCAACCGGGTGACGGTCTTGGTAGACAGGCCCTTGGCATTCGGGCCCAGCAGCGCCGCCAGAGCCTCGCTGAAATCGCCCGTGGACACACCCTTGAGGTAGAGCCACGGCAGCAACTCTTCGACCGATTTCGCCTTGCGCAGGTATCGCGGCAAAATGCTGGGCGTGAAGGTGATCTTGTCGTCGCCGGGCTTTCGATCACGCACACGCGGCACTTTCACTGGCACCGGGCCGATGCCAGTCATCACCTCGCGTTCCGGCAAGTGACCATGGCGCACCAGCCGCGCACGCCCGTCGTCGAGCTTGTCTCCCGAAAAGGCGTTCATGAGCGCGGCCAACTCGGCGTGGATCGCCTGTTCGATCAGCTTGCGCGCTCCATCGCGCAGAACGTCGGTGAACGGGTCGGAGCCAAATCCTGATGGATCGAGCAGTTCAGTGATGGTATTCTCTGGCATGTGGCATATCCCTTTCTCGGCTGAGAATTGACGGCGTCTGAACACCGCCATGATATGCCGCCCCTCAGGGCATCACCAACGTTCGCGCGTTTCTCGATAGGATCTCTACGGAGGGTCTGAAACTATTGTAGGTCATAGCGCCGGGTCTTCGCCCAGAGCCTCAAACCAGAAAGACGGCCCTCCCCGTAGACTTACGACCAAATTCGCCCAGAGACTGCCATTTCGCCAGGGGCCCTGTAAGTCGTGGGGCCGCGCGTGCCACGCCCGCTCAGTCCTCGTCGGTCGGCAAAGCGTCGCCTTCTGAACTGAACAGCCGGGAGCTTTTGAGATCAAGCCGCACCCCGACCACTTTGCCCAGCCCGGCGGTCAGGTCGCCCTTTAGCTTGATCGTCAGCTTTGGTGCGCTGTCGGGTTGCAGGTGGACGATCGTCTCATCGCCCAAGTGCTCGATCAGCGTAATTTCACCGGTCAAATGGGCCTCATCCAGCGAGACAATTGACAGCCTGTCTGGCCGTATTCCCAGTGTCACAGCATCGCCCTCACCTGCGCGGCCACCCAGCTTGTGGCCATTGGCCAGCCTGATGCCCTCGGACTCCAGCGTTGCCGGTATCAGGTTCATGGCGGGGCTGCCGATGAAGCCCGCTACAAACAGATTGGCCGGGCTGTGATAGACCTCGCGGGGCGTGCCGATCTGTTCGATCCGCCCACCATTCAGTACCACGATCCGGTCGGCCAGCGTCATCGCTTCGACTTGGTCATGGGTCACGAAGATCATCGTCGCTCGCAATTCCTGGTGCAGGCGGGCGATCTGACTGCGCATCTCGACCCGCAGCGAGGCATCGAGGTTCGACAGCGGCTCGTCGAACAGAAACACCTCTGGCTCCCGGATGATCGCGCGACCGATAGCCACCCGCTGTCGCTGACCGCCCGACATCGCGTTGGGCTTGCGCGGCAACAATTCGCTGATCTGCAACAGCGCCGCCGTCTCGTGGACCCGCCGGTCGATTTCGTCGCGTCTCACTCCGCTCCGGCGCAGTCCGTAGGCCAGATTCTCAAAGGCGCTCATGTGTGGATAGAGTGCGTAGTTCTGGAACACCATGGCGACGCCGCGTCGGGCTGGTGCCACCTCAGTCACGTCGCGGCCCGAGATCTCGACGGAACCGTAGTCCACGTCTTCGAGTCCCGCGATCATCCGCAGCAAGGTGGATTTCCCACAGCCAGATGGGCCCACGAAGACCACCAGTTCCCCCGCTTCGACCGTCAGATCGATACTCTTGACCACCTCCAAAGCGCCAAAGAGTTTTCGCACCCCTTTGAGTCGAACCGCGCACATTCGCGCCCCTCCCTATTTCAATCCGGTTGAATTGAGGCCGCGCTGGAACAGTCGCTGTGTCAGCAAGAACAGCACCACCATCGGAAGCGCTGTCAACAACGCGCCCATCATGGAGGTCGACCACTCTGTCGCCCGCTGCGACTGAAAGGTAAACAGACCGACCGACAACGGAAAGTCCTGCCGGTGCTGCAAATAGACCAGCGGCAAGAAGAATTCGTTCCAAGTGTACACAAGCGCAAACAAACCCACGATCACCAATGCTACCCGTACCTGCGGCAAGACGATCTGCCACCAGATGCGAAACTCGGACGCGCCGTCCAGCCGAGCGGCATCCATCAGTTCGCGCGGCACGCCCATGAAGAACTGCCGCAGCATGAAGATGAAAAAAGCGTCGCCGAACAGGAATGGCGTGATCAGCGGCCAGTAGGTCCCGGTCAGCCCTAGCCGCGACCATCCCAGATAGACCGGCAGAAAGATGACGATCGTCGGCATCAATAGCGCGCAGACGGTCAAGCCAAAGACCAGGTTACGCCCGCGCCAGCGCAGGCAGCCAAAGGAATAGGCTGCCAATGAACAGGAAAAAACGACTAGAACCGATACAGTGCCAGCGTAGAACACCGAATTGAGGAATTGTCGCACAAAAGGGAAGTCGTCGCGCGACAGAAGATCGGCTATATTGCCCCACCGGATCGGATTGGGAAACCAACTGACCGGCGTCGAAAAGATCTCTGCGTTGTTCTTGAAGGCAGAAATTGTCATCCAGTAGAAAGGCAGCAGAAATACTGCGGAAATCGTCAGCATGAGGCCATGGTATCCCACCGTCTGCAAGATCCTCCTCCGTGGGGGCTGCCTGCTGGTCACCGGCTGTCTCCTTCGTAATGGACCCAGGACCGCGCTGTTCGAAAAATCAGTAATGTCAGCAATAGCACCGCAACGAATAGTACCGTAGCCATCGCTGCGGCGAGGCCCATGTTGAAATAGCGAAACGCCGCGCGATAAAGAACAACCATATACATCAGCGTGGCCTCGGCGGGCCGTCCGGTCGTGCCGCCGATCACCAGGGCGTGGGTGAAGATCTGAAAGGAATAGATGATCCCGATCACGAGGTTGAACAGGATCATTGGGGTGATCAGTGGCAACGTAATCCAGACCAGCTTGTGCCAGGCCTTGGGGCTTTCCAGCTCTGCCGCTTCGGACACATCCTTGGGGATGCTTTGGAGCCCACCCAGAAAGACCAGTGTCTCGACGCCAAGAGGCCAAAGGCTCAGCAAGATCAGGGTCCACAGCGCGGCTCTGGGGTCCAGCAGCCAATCGGGCGGGTTCAGTCCGAACGCTTCGAGGATGATGTTGACCGGCCCGGCGTTGGGCGTCAGCAATAGCATGAAGACGACCGATCCCGCCACGGCAGGCATCAGGAACGGTAGATAGAACACGGTTCGATAGAACCCCGACAGCGCAGTCACCCGATTAAGCAGTAGGGCCAGAACAAGCGCGATGAACAATTTCATTGGTACCGAGATCGCGGCGAATACAAGTGTGTTCTGGGCCGATCTCCAGAAGGCAGGATCGGTCCACAGCGCTTCGTAGTTCTGCATGCCCACCCAACGTGGGGGCCCGACGATCTGAAATCGGGTCTGCGCGATGTAGAAGGTAAGGATTAAGGGTACCGCGATGAACACGGTCATCCCGATCATCCAGGGCAAAGCGAAGAGCACACCGGCCCGGGCCTCGGCACGCCCGGCCTTGCGATTGCGCCGAGGCGGCATGGCCGCCCCGTTCGATGTCGTCGCGTCTGGCATCAGCCGGCTAGTACGCGTTCGAGCTCGGCCTGGCTTGCCCCCTGCGCTTCGCCGAGCGCCTCAGTGACGGTCGCAGCCTTTGTGTATATCTTTTCCACCGCCCGAGCGACTTGGTCAGTGTAGAAGCTCTGTACCGGCGAGTTCCACATCGGCGTTACGATTGCAGCCTGTTCGCCCAGGAATGCTGTGATGTCATCCGCGACCTCTTGCCCGCGCTGGTCCACCAGAACCTGCGGAGCCTGCGCCTCGACTTGGGAATTGGTCGGAACGTCGGGGATCTGCTGATACCACTCCACAGAGCCCTGGACGGCGAGATAGCTGAGGTATTCGAACGCAGCTTGCGCGTTGCGGGATCCGACAGGGATGACGAACCAGTTCGGCCAGGTGCCCGAGACGGAATTGGTCCCCGATGGGCCGACCGGATTGCCCGCCAGGTTCCAGCGATCAAAGTTTGGAACAGGGTCAGCAAAGATATCGCCCAGAAGCCAGCTGCCCGACTGCATCCCAGCCTGGCGGCCTTCGCGGAAGGCAGGGCCCATCCCCGTGGTCGGATTGGGATAGCCGTCCAAGAAGTTGCCCGACCGGTCAACGAGGTTGAAATCGCCCTTGTATTCCTCATCCATCCACTCGACGAAGAACGTCATCATTTCGATGTTCTGTTCGCTGTCGATCATGTAGCGCAGGTTTTCCTCGTCAAACATCATGCCGCCGTTAAGCGCTGACCATACCGCCATGGTCTCGGGCACTCGGTTCGGCATGAACCCTGCTGTCACCAGTCGGTCACCTTCCCAAACGGTGAATTCCTTGGACATTCGGCGCATCTCGTCCCAGGTCTTGGGAAAGTCATCCCGAGCGGAACTTATTCCTCGGGCCTCGAACATTTCCTGATTGTACCACATCGAATAGACACCGGCGGTGACCGGTAGACCATAGGTGACGCCCTGGAATTGGCAGGACGACAAAAGGCCCGCTGGCCAGGTTTCAATCGAGATGCTGGACTCTGCCATCATGTCGTCCAGCGGCATGAAGGCGCCCTGCGCCCCAAGCGACACCGGGCTATCCCAAAGCATAGAGATGTCTGGGGGCGTACCCGAAGTGATCGAGCCGATCAGCGCCTGGGTGAATTCGGTATCCTGTCCGAGGCCGCAGACGGTGGTCGCTGGCCCTAGTCCCGTATCGGAACTGAAGCCCTCCAACAAACCGGTGTGGATCGTGCAGAACAGGTCGGAACCGCCCGGTAGCCACAGCTGGAGCTGCCCCTCCGTCTGGGCGGCTGCAAGTCGCGGCATATACATCGCACTCGCAAGTGCGGCGCTTCCCGCCAATACTCCGCGCCGGCTGATTGTCTTGGGCGCAGCATAAGTCTTGTTGGACATGTCTTCTCTCCCTCTCATCAATTGCTCTCGCGAGTCTCTTTGTTCGTCCTGATGTGTGAATCTGTCGAAATGGCCGCGCCGATAAGCCCGGCATCCGGTCCCATTGTGGCCTGTGTGACGATCATCGAACTGGATATGCCTTCCCAAAGCCCTCCTTTGATACTCTCGGACAGGGCGTCGAAATAGGCGCCGGGCGCACACCCCAGACCGCCGCCGATCACCATCTTCGCAGGGTCGAGGCTGTTGGCCAGCAGCGCGAGCACGCGCCCAAGTTCACCCGTCGCATGTTCGATCGCAGCCAACGCGGCGCGATCGCCGCTCTTTGCAGCCGCAAGAACCTCTTCGGCGGTGCTCACACCGAAGGCCGCCGCCAGCGCCGGTCCCGAAGCGACGTCCTCGATCATGCCCCCGTACTGGTGGCCACAGGCGGGGCACCGGTGCCGCTCCTTGCCGTTCGCGATGACGAGCGCCCCCCCGCGCGAGCCAAGATAGGGCACACTGTCCAGGACCAGGACACCGGCAATTCCGGTCCCGACGGTGACGAAATAGAAATCCCGGACGCCGCGCCCTGCCCCGAGCCGCGCTTCGGCGAGCGCCGCCGCCCGCACGTCGGACGAGATCGTCGTGGGCATCAGAGCGCTGAACTGGTCATGTGCGCCCAACCCGGTCCAACGGATCCTGTGATCCGAAAAGACCCGCCCGCTGTCGTCCACCAGTTCAGCGACGCAAACGCCCAGCGATGAAACCTCAAGATTAAGGCTCAGGGCCTCAGACCGCAGGTCGCGCGCGAGATTGAGCACATCAGCCAAAACCGCAGTTCCCCGGCGATGGCTGTCTGTAGGCAGCTGGCATCGACCATGAACATGCCCGTTGGCGAGGTCGACAATCCCGCCCGCGATCTTTGTCCCGCCGACGTCTATCCCCAGGGCGAAGCGAGCTTCGTAGGCTTCAGTTGGCTTGGACGAGGCGTCGCTCATTTAGTCGCCGGCAGGTACGATGGGGCCACACCAAAAAGGTATTCGGCGGGCTCGCCGCCCATGTTGAACGCCCGGTATTTCGTGTCGGGAGGCAGGTAATAGCCGTCTTGTGGATGTAATTCAAACCAGACAGGCGAGGTTTCGGCGCCCTCGATCAGGATGTTGACGCGGCCTACCGTCACGTAGATCCCCATGGCGCCGCCATGCTCACGCACCTCGCTACGCCCACCGGGATTGATCCGGACGGTGCCGGCTGTCAGCTGATCGGTCGAGGCCGTGATCCCGGTCAGAACGCGGGGATCTCTACTGTCCATCGACCAGAGAAAATCGTCGGCGTGGACAACCCTTATCGTCGCCCGAGCCTCGGCCTCTTGCCGCGCCTCCGGCCAATTGCCGATCAACTCGGTGCGTTCGTATTTCGACACTTCGACGTAGGGTCGTGTCGCTGCATATTTTCCGGACGACCCAGTCGATGGGGGTGGCGCAAAGAATTCCAGAACCCGGCATTCCTGGTCACCCCAAGCGAAGGCGTGATGCCAAGTGTCCTTGCGAAAGAACACCGAATCACCCGTGTTGACCAGATAAACCTCGCCGGATTCGGGGTTGGCGATCAGCAAGGTGCCCATGAGCACCGTCAGAACCTCGTCGGCGCCGAAAACGGTGCGGAAGCTCTCAGAATGGCGGAACCCTTGCCCCGGAGGAATGCCAAAGACCAACTGGTGTATCTTGTCGCTCGAAACATAGATCCAGTCATCGATGCGGCCTGACGCCTCTTCGCCCCAAAGATGGCGTGTCACCTGCGCATAGGGGATCGGCGTCGGGCCGTCGAACACTGGTCGCGGCGAGGGTTTATAGGCCATGTCTTACTCCGGTGCGTGTTCGAGATGCGGGGCAGTATCGCCGCGAGATTCGTCAAAGCGCACCGGGGTAAAGGTCGACAGGATTGGCAGAGCCTGCCCTGTGCGACCGCTCTCCATGGATTTCACCATGACCTCCAGTACGTGGTAGGCATGCTCGGGCCCGTTCACGGGATTTCGCCCTTCCTGGATCGCCTCAATCAAATCGCGCACGCCGTCTGTCCATTGCCAGCGGCTGCGCTGGTTGTGGTCTTGCCAGAACCCGTCTTTGTTTCGCCACAGCCGGTACCCCTTTGGGTCCCAATCCTCGGCCTTCATGGTGATCGAGCCTTCGGTGCCGTAAACTTCGATACCAGGGACGTCATATTGCTGGATGGTAAAGCCCGTAGTCACCACGGCAAAACACTGGCCGCCGAAATCCATCAGCAACTGAAAATTGTCCTCTGTCCTTGCTTTGATCGGCTTGTCGTTCACGCTTCGCTCAGGGATGGCGATGCCTGTCATGGCCATGACCCGCTTGCAGGGGCCGAGAAGCCCAGTAAGCGTCATCACGTTATAGACACCCAGATCGAACATCGGCCCGCCGCCAGGCTCGTAATAGGACGGGTCCCAATCCGGGCCTGACCAGCCATAGAAGCCGCGCGCTGTCAGCGGACGGCCGATGTCGCCCTGGTGGATGTGGCGCCACATATCCTGAAAGGTCCGTGAAAGGGTGACATGTGGGGCACAAACCAAATGCCCCTTTGAAGTTTTGGACAGCGCAAGAAGCTCTGCCGCATCGGCCAGATCCATCGACATCGGCTTTTCCACCAGCACGTGCTTGCCCGCATTGAGAGCATCCCGTGTCAATTTCCCGTGGCTTTGCATCGACGTCAGTATCAATACGACGTCTACATCCCCGCGAGCCAAAACCTCCCGATAGTCGGTGGTGAAGTCTGGAATCCCCCAATCACGCGCTCGTTCGGCCCGGTCCGCCCGCAGATCGCAACCGACGACGATCTCGCATGTGGCGCCATCCAGATTCACCCGGTGTATATGGGGTACATATTTCTCAGACACCGACCCCAGACCGATGACGCCGATGCGTACCGAATTGGACATGTCTACCTCCCTGCAGCCGGGCCCTGAGCCCGAGATTTCTGCACACAGCATGCCCCCGCCAACGGATTGCTCAAATAGTGCCGATGGTCATGCCCGGCGTCACGCCCCGCTGCCAGCGGCCATGAATTCACAGAACAGTTCCCGCTCTGTCGTGATATCCAGCTTGCGGTAGATCGAAAGGCGGTAGTTCTTGATCGTCCCCCTGCTCAACCCGAGCCGTCGCGCAATCTCGACCACCGGGTAGCCACGCAGGGTCAGCAACACCACCTCCTGTTCTCGCTCGCTCAACCTGTCGACCATGCTGGCCGGCAGACTATCGAAAGTCGGCGTCGCAAGGCCGGTGAACCGCTCGGGCGAGATCTCATCGCAGAACCCGCCGGGCGCGGGACCGAAATCCGAGGGCAACTGCGTTCGCCTGAACGCGTACTGCCCTTTGAGTGACACCGTGAAGGGAGCGAGCGTCCACGCGCCCTGCAACGCGGCCATCACCTCGGGGTCAGCGGCCAGTTCAGCCCAAGCAGCGGTGGCAAAAACCTCATGTCCGAGAGCATCGACAAAGCGCAGCGGCCGCTCTGGCCCGATGGGCGAATTGCGAAGGTCTATGCCGGCCGTGACGATAATGCTCAGATGCTGCCGGTGCAGGGCAGCGAGAACCGGAAACAGCCGCCGGACCCGAACCACCTCCTGAGCCAGAAAATTGCCCCTGGCTCGGTCAAGTATAAGGGTCGGCGCAGCATCGCCGATCGGCGGCAGGAACACCGCAATCTCGTCATGGATTTGCATGGCGGTCAGGAATTCGCGGGCATAGACCGAGCGACCGATGCCTGAATTCATCGCACGTAACCGGTAAACCCCTGTCTCGCCTCCATTTTTCCAATGGGCATAGAACGGGTCAAATGCAAAATAGTGAGAATAGTAGGCCATCATGGCCTCGGTCGGCTCGATCCTGGGGATGATCAGGTCGGGCGGCGCCATGCGTGAATAGCGTACAAGGGCCGCCAAGTCATGCTCTGCCGCAGCCCCGAGAACATCGAGGAGCGTATCGTAGAATTCGCCTTTGCCAAGACAATCAACCGCCCGCGCAATCCGCGCAACCAGCTTCTCATCCTTGTTGTTCGCCTTCCCTGCCATTTTTCCTCCCGCTGGTACCTTGGCCTACCGGCACAAGCCAAGGCAATGTGACTTTGAGCACATTTGCGGAACAAGGGCTTGCTGCTACAGCTTTGGGCAGGCCCGGCGAGGGACCTATGCTGATCGGAAATGCACCGTGTTCATGGGGAGTTTTCCACGCCACGGGCAATGACATCACGGCCGAGGCCTATCTTGATGCCGTCAGCCGCACGGGCTACGGCGCGGCTGAGCTCGGCCCCCTGGGGTTTCTGGGGGAGGATCCTGTCTGGATTGCCGATGCGCTCGCCTCGCGGGGTCTGATGCTGACTGGGGGCACGCATGTGCGCACACTCGCCGACCCCGCCAGCCTTGCAGCGCTGGACAGCGCACTCCGTCGTCTTGGCGAGCTGCTGTCCGCGGTTCGGATCAACGACTTGATCCTAATGGACGAAAGCGAGGCTTACCCCGTGTCTGCCCAGGGCGTGGTGGACGCAGAGGGCTGGCAAACCGCCATTGACCATATCCTTTACGCGCAAGTGATGATGCGCGGCAACTATGGCATCGCTCTGCACGTACACCCGCACGTCGGGACTTGCATTGAGCCCGAGGACCAGATCGGCTGCCTCCTCTGCGAATCCGACGTCTCACTGTGTTTCGATACCGGTCATCACGCATTTTGGGATCAGGACGTCCTGGCCTACATGGCCAAAATCTGGGACAGCATTGGACTTGTTCAACTCAAGAACGTCGATCCGAGGGTGCACGCCCGTGTTCTGGCCCGCGAGATAGGCGTCAACGCTTCCTTCGATAACGGGGTCATGTGCGCCTTGCCCGATGGCGACGTCGACATTCCGGCCGTGATGCGGTTTCTGGCCGCTAGGCGCTATCGCGGCCCTGTCATCGTTGAACAGAACCCCGGCCGCGACGCGGTCGAAACACCCGAGGCACTGGCGCGGCGCAATCTTGCGTTTCTGAAAGAGTGATTGGCATGAGCCCCCGCATACTCACGTTTCCCACCCCGCAAGAGCTGGGACGGTCAGTCGCTCGGAACATCGCGGACCGCCTTGCCTCATCCTCCGGAACCAGGCCGTTCCTCCTGGGCTGCCCCGGCGGGCGCAGCCCCCGGCCCGTCTTCGCCGCATTAGCCCAGACTGCGGTCACGGAGCGGCTCAACCTCAACAATCTGATCCTCTTGATGATGGACGATTACTTGACCGAGGATTTGACCCATGTACCTGAAACCGGGCATTATTCCTGCCGCCGCTTTGCCCGGCTGGAAATACAGGCGGTCCTGAACGCCGGCCTTCCTTCTGCCCACAAGACCTCTGACGCCAACGTTTGGTTTCCGAATCCCGCCGACCCAGGGGCCTATGACGCGCGCATCGCGCAGGCGGGGGGGATAGAGATTTTTCTGCTGGCCTCCGGCGCGGGCGACGGACATGTGGCCTTCAACCCGCCCGGCACTGACATCGCCAGCACGACCCGCGTTGTGGATCTGGCCAAGCAAACGCGCCGGGACAACCTAACCACCTTCCCCGAGTTCGGATGCCTCGAAGAGGTACCGCGCCGCGGCATCACCGTCGGGATCGCTATCATCGCAGCAGCTCGCACCAGCGCAATGCTAGTCTGGGGCGAGGACAAGCGCGAAGCCTATAATCGGCTGGCGTCGGCCCGGTCCTATGACCCGGGCTGGCCCGCCACGGTCTGGGCGATGTGCCCCGATGCCACCGTTTATGCCGACCTCGACGCCACTGGGGGCCACACATGAAACGTCACCGCATCTGCCTGTTCGGCGCGGGCGAAATGGCCACGACTCACGCGATGAAATTGCGCAACGATCCACGCCTGACCTTGCCCATGTCGTCGACCCTTCGCCCGACCACGCCGCCGCGCTCGCGGCTGCCATTGGCGCCAGAGTTACGGATCCCGACATCGCCGCCTACATCATCGCGAGCCCGCCCCGAACCCATGCCCATTACCTTGACCGCGCCGCCGGAACCGCGGCGCACATATTCTGCGAAAAGCCGATCGATCATGACATCGCCAAGGCTCGGTCTTGCCTAGGGTCAGGATTCATAACCAGTAGATGACGGTTGCAGCAAGTGCGATGGCTGAGAGGAACACCTTGGGACAGCGGTCATAGCGTGTCGCCACGCGTCTCCAATCTTTGAGCCTGCCGAACATGATCTCGATGCGATTGCGCCGTTTGTATCGGCGCTTGTCGTATTTCACCTTCGTCGTGCGCTGCTTTCGGCCCGGGATACAGGCGCGTATGCCCTTGTCTTTCAATGCGTCGCGGAACCAGTCGGCGTCATAGCCGCGATCTCCGA
>Ga0208979_100558_pt1 | contig 18845 bp, 16 predicted proteins | sample HotLakConsUCCSLE_FD_184738 | JGI IMG/M metagenome (GOLD analysis project Ga0208979, IMG submission 184738) | Hypersaline microbial mat communities from Hot Lake, Washington, USA - Hot Lake Consortium UCC-SLE (SPAdes) | ecosystem: Environmental > Aquatic > Non-marine Saline and Alkaline >... | reverse complement strand
CTTTACAATCACCATATCCCCCAGAAGGCGCTGCACCATCAGTCACCGATCTCAGCGATGAAAGAATGGCAAATTAAGCGCCCCGAGTTATTTAATAAACGAGCAATTAATCACGCGGGACCCGACAACTACGCTTTAACTATGCCGTGGTGTCATCCGCTATTAGCATTATGATCATTCTGGTTTTTGTCCTGCCATATGAAGCCATGCCGCCCGAGGTGAAAAGGCTGGCTATATTTACCATTATGGCGACGGGCTTCTTCACCCTGGCGGCGAACTATCGCCTGGAACGCAGCGAGCGTGCTGCCTATCTGCACGTATTGAGAGAAAAAATTCGCTCTGGCTACTACCTGCAAGACAATCAGGAGCTGTCTCGGCTCTCGGTGACGGATCCACTGACTAATCTGGCCAACCGACGTCAGTTCGATGCCATCATGCCTGTCCGGTGGAAAGAGGCCATGGAGAAGAACACCTGCCTTGGGCTTATGGTAATCGATATCGACAATTTTAAAGCCTATAACGACTACTACGGTCATCAGGCCGGTGATCAGTGCTTGTGCCGGGTGGCGGCATCCCTGGAAGCGACTAGTCGAGATGCTGACTTGGTGGTGCGCTTTGGGGGTGAAGAGTTTGTGGTACTGATGGCCAATGCATCACCTGAGGCCATTCAGCCCGCGGCAGAACGGATCCGATGCAGCGTGGAAGCCTTGCAGATTCCCAATCATGGCGTCTCGAATCAGGGCATTGTGACCATCAGTGTCGGTATTGCGGTGCAGACGCCAACAGTCGGCGCATCGCCCGCCGAGCTTTTATCCCAAGCCGATGCCGCCCTTTATGAAGCCAAGCGAAATGGCCGCAACCGCATCTGGGGAATTAGTCTGCCTGATTTACCAAACGGCGATGACGCTGTTGATGGCTTAAGTAGATCAGCCCAATAGCGCCTACCAACAGTGCCATGGCGATATAGCGGGCGCCATCCAGCGGGCGTACGGCGTTGTCTAGCCAACCGAAGTGGTCGATTAAAAGGCTCATCAATAGCTGGCCTGAAATGACCGCAACGGTCGCGGCGGCGGTACCTACCCGCGGTACCGCAAAGACAATCGCCAGCATGTACACCACGCCAAATAGCGCACCGGTCAATTGCCATTTGGGTACGCTGAACAGCGTTGCCTCGTGCGCGGGTTCAAAAAAGAACACCAGCAAGAACGTCAGCACCGCCCCCATCACGAAGGTGAGCCAGGCGCTTTCGATAACGCCGGTTTTGGCCCCCAAACGTCCGTTGATAGAGGATTGCGCCGCCAGCACCGCGCCGCCGACCAGTAATAGTACAAAGATAAATGAAAGTAGCATGGTTGAGCTCCTTGATAGCCTTGATCGTTACATTAGCCACAGGGCGACAAGAATCATCACCAGGGCGCCCACCCGGTAGCCGTCGACTTTGCGTCGTTCGCTGCCCAGCCAGCCGAAGTGGTCGATGACCAGACTGGCTCCCACCTGGCCGCATAAAATGCCCACCATGGTCATGCCAATACCCACCAGCGGCGCGGCAAGGGTCAGGACAATGACGTAAATCGGGCCTAGAATGCCGCCGGTCAGCAACCAGCGTGGCTGACGGAACAGGGTGCCCAGTTTGGGGTTAGGCGAAAACACCAGTGCCAGCGAGAGCAGCAGCGCCCCCACCAAAAAAATCGACAGGGTGGCGGATAAATGCCCCACCTGCTCGCCGAGTGGCCCCAGCAAACCCGCTTCAACTGATAACCCCATGCCGGCAACAAGCACGCCGAGTAGGATAAGTGCGTGTTTCATACGTCACTCCGCAGAGAAAGAAGAGGCTGCACTCTAGTGAGTCCGAGTTATTGCTACAATGCGTTAAAACAGCAAAGGACTATTGCGCTTTGGACAACTCGATTCGCTTGATGGCGCTTCGCCTGTTCGTACGGGTTGCCTCAAGCGGCAGCTTCGCGGAGGCTGCGCGCTACTTTGATTTACCGGCATCGTCCGTCTCGCGGCATATCGCAGGGCTTGAGCGTTCGCTCGGCCAGCGGTTGCTCTACCGCCATACACGAGCGGTAAAGCTGACCGATGCCGGTGAGCGCTACTATCAGGATATTCGCCAGGTATTGGAGAGTTTGGATTTAGCCACCGAGCAGGTGATTGGCGGGGCGACGCATCCGCAGGGGGTATTGCGTATTAACGCGCCGGTGGCGTTTGGGCGTCGGCACATCGCGCCTCTATTAGCTCGCTTTCAGGACGAACACCCGGCGGTTGAAGTCGAACTTACGCTGAGCGATGCGTTTATCGATCCGGTGCAGGAGGGGGCCGACGTCGTGATACGCGTCGGCGCGCTTAACGACTCGAGCCTGGTGGCGCGCCAACTGGCAACCCAGCGCTTTGTGGCCTGCGCCGCGCCTGCCTATCTCGCTCGGCACGGCGAACCCCGTCATCCTGACGCATTAAGCGCTCATAACTGCCTGGTCTATAAGGGCACTCGGGGCGTGCAGCCGTGGTATTTCCGTGATTCAGTCGGCGCCCCGGCGCAGCGCTATGCGGTCAAGGGAAATCTCCACAGCAATAATGCAGAAAGCCTGGTCGAGGCGGCGTTACAGGGCCAGGGCGTCGTGCTGTTTCCTACCTGGCTGCTATTCGATGCCCTGCGCGAGGAAGCGCTGGTTCCCATATTGAAAAATCACGAAGCGTTGGGTGAAGCGACCCGAGAGGGCATCCATGCGATATATCCGGAAAACCGTTTGCGCTCATCCAAAGTCGCCACCTTTCTGGAGTATTTGTTCGCGCGAATTGGAGACCCGCCGTACTGGGATGGTTAGCGCAATACCGTCAGCTGATCAACATGTGGATACTGCCTCCGGACTCTTTTCAGCTGCCTTGCTCGGTTGCCTGATGCGCCAGAATAACGTCCAAAAACCCCTCGCCGTAATCCGCCAGCTTGCGCGCGCCGATGCCGGAGATGGCGCCTAATGCCTCCAGAGTTTGTGGGTTCTGCTCGACCAGTTCGGCCAGGGTAGCGTCGTGGAAAATCACATAGGCGGGTACGCCCTGAGCCTCGGCCAGTTCCCGGCGATGCTGGCGCAGGGCTTCCCACAGCGGGCCGTGGCCCTGGGGCGCAGAGGCGCTTTTGCTGCCCCGTCGAGCGGTTTTGGCCTTGCTTGGCTTGCGCAGCGTGAGGCTCTGTTCGCCGCGCAGTACCGGCTTGGCATTGGCAGTGAGCTTGATGCCGCCGTGGCCCTCCATGTCCACGCTCAAAAAGCCGCTGGCAATCAGCTGGCGAAACAGCGCTTTCCATTCGTTAGCCGCGAGTTCTTTGCCGATGCCGAAGGTGCTTAGGCGGTCGTGGCCAAAGCGGGTGATGCGCTCGTTGCTTTTGCCGAGCAGCACATCCACGAGGTAAGTCACGCCGAAGCGCTGCTCGGTGCGATAGACACAGGAGAGTGCCTTTTGCGCCGCCACGGTAGCCTCCCAGGTCTCGGGCGGGGTCAGGCAGTTGTCGCAGTTGACGCAGGGGGCGTCCAGGTGATCGCCAAAGTAGTGGAGCAGCGCCTGGCGGCGGCAACTGATGATCTCGCACAGCCCCAGCATGGCGTCGAGCTTCTGCTGTTCGATGCGCTTTTGCTGGTCGGCGGCGCTGGAGTCCTGCTGCATCTGGCGCAGGGTGATCACGTCCTGAAGCCCGTAGGCCATCCAGGCGTTGGCGGGCAGGCCGTCGCGCCCGGCGCGACCGGTCTCCTGGTAATACGCCTCAATGCTCTTGGGCAGGTTGAGGTGGGCCACAAAGCGTACGTCCGGCTTGTCGATGCCCATGCCGAAGGCGATGGTGGCCACCACGACCACGCCATCTTCACGCAGAAAACGGGTCTGGTGGTGCTGGCGCTGCTCGGCGGGGAGTCCTGCGTGGTAGGGCAGTGCGGTCAGCCCCTGGCGTTCCAGCCAGGCGGCGGTTTCCTCCACCTTGCGCCGGGAGAGGCAGTAGACGATACCTGCCTCGCCGTCGTGGTGTTCGCGAATAAAGCGCAGCAGCTGTTCTTTGGCGTTGCCCTGATTCTCGGCGATATGGTAGCGGATGTTGGGCCGGTCGAAGCCGCTGTTGTAAAGCGCCGCCTCCTGGAGCTGCAGATGCTCCATGATATCGCCACGGGTAGGCACATCGGCGGTGGCGGTCAGGGCGATGCGCGGCACCTGGGGAAAGCGCTGATGAAGCTGGGAGAGCTGGCGATACTCGGGGCGAAAGTCGTGCCCCCACTGGGAGACGCAGTGGGCTTCATCAATGGCGAATAGCGCGATCTGAGTCTGTTCCAGCAGCGTCTGCATACGCGGTGTGGCCAGCCGCTCGGGCGCGACGTACAACAGATCCAGCTCACCCGCCCGCAGGCGGTTTTCCACCTCGACCGCCTCATAGTAATCAAGGCTGGAGTTGAGGTAGGCCGCCTTGACCCCGTTCTGCTGAAGTGCTGCCACCTGATCCTGCATCAGCGCGATCAGCGGCGAGATCACAATCGCGGTGCCGTCGCGCAGCAACGCCGGAATCTGATAGCACAGCGACTTGCCGCCGCCGGTAGGCATCAGCACCAGCGCATCGCCGCCGGCCATTACATGTTCGATGATCGCCTGCTGCGGGCCGCGAAAGCTGTCGTAGCCAAATACCGACCGCAGCACCTTGAGGGCTGCCGGGTGAGGGTCGCCGTGCATCAATGCTCTCCTTGTCTGGTGCCTGAGGGAGGATTGTCGCACGAAAAACCCGAGGGGCGTCTGCCTAGCGAATCCCCGCCCGTAAAAACGACTGCACGAACTGGCGCTGGAAGAGCAGAAACGCCACCAGCAGTGGAGCGATACTGAGCAGCGTAGCAGCGCTGACTGTCGCCCAGTTGACGCCGGTTTCCGGCGCCGAGAAGACCCCCAGCCCGACGGTCAGCGGGCGGCTTTCCACTGAGTTGGTCACCACCAGCGGCCACAGGAAGTTATTCCAGTGGTGGCTGATCGACACCAGCCCGTAGGCCAGGTAGGTGGGCTTGGCCAGCGGTACATAGACCTTCCAGAGAATGGCAAGCCAGCCGCAGCCTTCGATACGCGCGGCGTCTTCAAGCTCCCGGGGGATGGTCTTGAACGTTTGGCGCAGCAGAAAAATCCCAAAGGCGCTGGCCACGTAGGGCAGGCCAATCCCAGTGATAGTGTCGATCAATCCCAGCCCGCTGGCGATGCGGTAGTTTTCGACAATCAGCACTTCGGGGAACACGAACAGCTGAATCAGCACCAGCATGAACAGTACGTTTTTGCCGGGTACCGGAAAGCGCGCAAAGGCAAACGCCGCCAGGGTACACACCACAAACTGGGCCAATACCACGCCGGTGACCAGCGCAAAGGTATTGAGGTAGTAGCGGGCAAAGGGCGCCTGGGTCCAGGCGTTGACGAAGTTCTCAAGCGTCAGTGGCGCCAGGAACTCAAAATTGACCATGAACTCGCTGGCATGGAAGGCGGCCCAGAAGGCGTACAGCAACGGAAACACCCAGATGATCGCCAGCAGCCATGCCGCGACCGTATCGAGCGACGGCACTGAAAGGTAACGAGAGCGAGGCGCATAAGTCGTTGTTTGATTCATCATTGATAATGCGTCCTGCGGTCGAGAATCGTGAACTTCAGTGTGGCCACCACCGCCAGCACCAGCAGAATGACCACCGTGATGGTCGCCGCCGTGGTGCGGTCAAAGAACGAAAACGCATTCTCGTAGACGTAGTAGAGCAGCAGGTTGGTGGCGTTGTTGGGTCCGCCCTTGGTCAGGATGAACAGGTGATCCACCACCCGGACCGCGTTAATCAGCGCGTTGATCAGCACGAACAGCGTCGTCGGCATCAGCAGCGGAAAGGTAACTCGCCAGAAGAAGCTCCAGCGGCCGGTGCCTTCCAGGTCGGAGGCCTCCTTGAGTTCCGGCGGAATACTCTGCAGCGCCGCCAGGTAGAAGATCATGAAAAAGCCGGCTTCCTTCCACACCGACATGACGATCACCGAGCCCAGCGCCACGCCCGGGTCACCCAGCCAGTTGACGCCGGAAAACCCCAGCGCGCCGAGCAGCTTGTTAAACAGACCGATTTGCGGCGCGTAGAAAAACATCCAGATATTGGCGGCGGCGATCATCGGCAGGATGGTCGGTGTGAAATAGGCCATGCGCACAAAGCCGCGCCCCGGCAGCTTGCCGTTGACGAACAGCGCCATGCCCAGCGCCAGGGCGATGGAGGTTGGAATGGTGCCCAGCGCATAGAGCAGGTTATTACGCGCCACCTTCCAGAACGTCGGGTCGTCAAACAGCACCTGATAGTTCTCGACCCCGACAAACGCGGCGGGCTCGCCGCGAAAGCCAGGAAGAAAAAGGCTGTTGATGACGGTCATGATCGTGGGCAGATAGGCAAAAGCAGCCAGCAGGACGGCGGCGGGGAGTAACAACAGCGCACCGTAAAGCTGCATTTTGCCGTGGGCGGTCAAGGTCATGGTGGATCACCGCGAGTTGGAAAAAGCCGGGGCGTCCCCCGGCGAACATGTTGATGCGCCTTAGCGGGCGTAGCGGCGAAGCACTGCCTCAGCCTCCTGCTGTGCCTGGGTGAGCGCTTCTTCGGGCGTCATCTGTCCGGTCAGGGCGGCCTGCACGGCGTTGTCCAGGGCACGACGCACGCGGCCACCCTGGTAGGTGGAAAGCTCCGCCGTGCTGTGTTCCAACTGATCGCGGGCCACCGCGGCGGGCGCGAAGTCTTCAACGTAATCGCGCAGTGTCTCGGTCTCGTAGGCAGCTGGGCTGACGCCCATGTAGCCGGTCTCGATCGACCAGTCGGCGGCGCGTTCCGGCGCGGTCATCCAGCGGATGAAGGTCATGGCCGCGCGCTGCTCTTCTTCGCTGGCGTCCTTAAAGACGTAGAAGTTGCCACCGCCGGTGGGGCTGCCGCGCTGGGTTTTCATGGGCAGCATGGCGACGCCAAAGTCGAAATCCGCTTCGCTACGAACGGCGCTCAGGTTGCCGGTGGTATGCCACATCATGGCCGTTGATTCTTCGATAAAGTTCTGGCGCAGCGTGCCCCACTCGATGGTGTCTTCAGGCATGGCATCGTGCTCGCTGGCCAGCGACACCCAGTATTCAAGCGCTTCGATGGCGGCGGGATCGTCGAAATAGACCTCGGTACCGTCGTCGCTCATCAGCCGATGGCCGTTCTGAAACGCGAAGGCCTGGAACATCCAGTAGGGGTAGCCGGTGGAGGGCACCATGACGCCCCATTGCTCCGCGTTGGAGGCTTCGCGAACGGTGGCGGCCATCTCGGCCATTTCTTCCCAGTTTTCGGGGGGTGTTTCAGGGTCGAGTCCGGCGGCTTCAAAGGCGTCCTTGTTCCAGAACAGCACAATGGTCGAGCGCTGGAAGGGAATACCGTAGGTCTTGCCATCCACCTGGCCGTTTTCCATCAGGCCGGGGTAGAAGCTGTCGAGCCATTCGCGTTCTTCATCGCTTTCCACCAGATCGTCGAAGGCCACAACTGCGTCCTGCTCCAGCAGTTCATACAGGTCGATGGAGAACATCACCGACAGCTGCGGCGTGTCGTCGGCTTCCATCGCTGACATCGCGCGCACGCGGGTGTCGTCGTAGTTGCCGGCGTAGATCGCTTCCACGTCGATGTCGGGGTGTTCGCTTTCAAACTCATCGACCAGGTCGTCGACCACGTCGGTGAGCGCGCCGCCTACTGCGACCGGGTAGTACATGGTCAATTCGACAGGGTCGTTGGCAGCGGCCTGGCCAGCGCTTAGCAGGCCGGCGGCGAGGGCGGAAAGAGCAAACGGAATACGAGCACGCATGGGGTGTTCCTCAACGTTGGGGATTGAGCTGGGAATGGCGGGTGTCGGCGTGTGATGCATCGACGGATGAATTGCTTTGCGGGGCAGTCGTGGGGGGTAAATCGTAAGCGGCCAGGTCGTCCCGGCGCAGGCCGTCGGCAGCGAAGAGGTGCGCGGCCCCCGGCGACCATCCGATTCGGCATGGCTGGCCGGTAATCGCGTGGCGACCGCTCAGGCGGACCCTCAAGGTGTGATCGCCGACCGCCAGATGGGCAATGGTATCGGCGCCCAGGTATTCATCGCTGAGCACCGTCGCCGGTACGCCGGGGGCGTCTGCCGGGCGCAGGTCGATATCCTCCGGGCGAATGCCCAGTTGGCCACCGGCGGCGTCGCGCGGGGCGACCGGGGTGCTCGGCTCGCTTTCAATCACGGCGCTGTGTTCGCCGGCCACCAGCGGCAGCAGGTTCATGGCCGGGCTGCCGATAAAGCTGGCGGCGAAGGCGCTGGCGGGGCGGTTGTAAAGCTCGTCGGGCGTGCCGTCCTGCACGATCTGGCCGTGCTGCATCAGAATCACACGGTCGCCCATGCTCATGGCTTCGACCTGGTCGTGGGTGACGTAGATCACCGTCATGTTCAGGCGGCTCTGCAGCGCTTTGATTTCCCGGCGCATATCGCTGCGCAGTCGGGCGTCCAGGTTGGAAAGCGGCTCGTCCATCAGGCAGATGGGGTGTTCGGAGATCACCGAGCGGGCCAGCGCCACCCGCTGGCGCTGGCCGCCGGAAAGTTGGGCGGGTTTGCGGTGTAGGTAGGCGGTGAGGTCGACGAGCTCGGCCACCTTGGCCAGCCGTTCGCGCTGCTCGGCTTTGGGCACCTTGCGGCTGCGCAGGCCAAACACGATATTGTCGGCCACGCTGAGATGCGGGAACAGCGCGTAGGACTGGAACACCATGCTCAGCCCGCGATCCCCGGGCGGCAGGCGGGTGACGTCGCGATCACCGATATGGATGCGTCCGTCGCTGGCCTCTTCGAGACCCGCGATCATGCGCAGCGTGGTGGATTTACCGCAGCCCGACGGCCCCAGCAGAATGACAAACTGACCGGGGGTAACGTCGAAGGAGATATTATCGACAGCGGCGGTCGCGTCCCAGCGCTTGGTGACGCGATCCAGGCGGATTCGCGATTGATTTGGCATAGCACACACATCACCGGCTGTTGGTTGTTATTGATCCAGCTTGTGTTGAAGGTGTTGCAACTGCGTGACACTTACATGGATGGTTGATGACAGCAGTTGTGTCAAGCGAAAATCACTTGGCGACTTTGATGCCGTAGCGCTGCAGCCGCCGCACGACGCTGGACTGGCTGATGCCCAGCCGCTCAGCGATAGCGTAGGTGCTGGGCAGCGTGGAGCTGAGCTGTAACAGTGCTTCGCGTTCCAGCCGTTCCAGATACTGCTTGAGGGTTTCCTGAGGGGCGATCGGTGAGCTTGCCGGTGACGGGTGAACGCTCGGCATGCGGGTGGCGTCCTGTTCGGCATGAGGCTGGAAGGCGGGCACCTCGATCTGGTCGGTGGGACTCGACAGCCAGGCCCTTTCCAGCCAGTTTTCCAGCTCGCGCACGTTGCCGGGCCATTCGCTGCCCATCAGCGTCGACCATACCTGGTTGCCCAAAATCTTATGGCGCCCGTAGCGCTGGTTCAGCCGTGCCAGGCAGGCATCGACCAGGTCAGGAATGTCTTCGCGGCGGTCTCTCAGCGGCGGTAGCGTAATGGGGATGACGTTCAAGCGGTAATAAAGATCCAGACGAAACCGGCCGGCTTCCACCTGTTTGCCGAGATCCTGATTGGTAGCCACCACCAGGCGGAAATCGACGCGGCGCGAGCGCGTATCGCCCAGCCGAGTCAGGCTGCCATCCTGGATCACCTTGAGCAGTTTGGTCTGCATCAACAGCGGCAGCTCGCCGACTTCATCCAGAAACAGCGTACCCCCTTCGGCCTGCTCCAAGAGCCCCGCCTTGCCCTGCCGCGCGGCGCCGCTGAAGGCGCCGGGTTGGTAGCCAAACATCTCGGACTCAAACAGGTTTTCGGGAATTGCCCCACAGTTGACGTCGATAAAGGGGCCGTCACAGCGCTGGCTCCAGCGGTGCAGCTGTTTGGCAAAGGCGGTTTTTCCCACGCCTGATTCGCCGAGCATCAGGACGTTGGCGTCCGAGGGCGCGACGCGTTTGAGCAGCAAGGCCACTTCGCGCATCACATGGCTTCTAACCTGCAGGTCATCCAGTGCGTCGTCCAGTGCCTGTTCCTCGGCATCCGGCGCAGCCTGACTGCGCTTCAAGTGGTCGCTGAAGCGTTTCTGCAGCAGTGCATATTCGTCCTGAAGCAGTTGCAGGTCGGTTAAATCCCGTGACCGACTGATGACGCGTTCAAGCTTGCCCTTAACAAAGACGGGATAGGCTTCGGCAATCACCCGTCGACCCGTTCCGGTCACCTGCATCAACTGGGCCGGGCGACGGGTACGCATCACTTCCAGCGTGATCGATGGCTTGAGCACGCCGGCCGCTTGGAGCTGTTGGACGCTGCTCGATAGCAACTCGTCACGAGACACCCCATACACGGCCTCGGCGCCCGGGCTGACATCCAGCACCTGGCCGTCGCCGCCGACGATGAAAAAGTGGTCGTTGGCGGTTTCCACAATGGTTTCCAGTACACGCCTGTCTATTTCGCTCATTGCCTGTCACTCAGCGCCGGCGGCGATCGGTCAGTGATTCATAAATGAATCGATGATTCATTTATGAATTGATTGCGAGGTCATTTGAGTCATCTTTGCATCATATTGCCGGCATGCACAGCGCTTTGTCGGCATCGGTGACTTGGCATGGTCTATGCAACACCGTTACGAGATGAGTAAGAAAACAATTCCAGGGAGATGACGATGTCGCAGTTTAACCAGCCGTTGGGCGGCAATACCATGCCGCGTTTTGCAGGCCCTGCCACCATGATGCGCCTGCCCACCCAAGATACCGCTGAGGGTTTGGATGCGGCGTTTATCGGTATTCCCATGGACATCGGCACCTCGAACCGGCCTGGCACTCGGCTTGGACCGCGCCAGATCCGTGACGAGTCGCGCATGCTGCGCCCCTATAACATGGCGACCCGCGCCGCACCCTTTGAAAGCCTGCAGGTGGCCGATATCGGCGACGTGCCGATCAACACTTTCCATCTGCCGAAAAGTGTCGACATCATCACTGCCTTCTATGACGACGTGCTGAAACACGACTGCATTCCGCTGACCCTGGGCGGCGAACACACCCTGACGTTGCCGGTGCTGCGCGCCATCGCCAAAAAGCACGGCCCGGTCGGGCTGATCCATATCGACGCCCATGCGGATGTGAATGAGCACATGTTCGGCGAGCCGATTGCCCACGGCACGCCATTTCGCCGTGCGCAGGAAGAAGGCCTATTGGCTCACAGCAAGGTGGTGCAGATTGGCCTGCGCGGCACCGGCTACGCCGCCGAGGATTTTGACTGGTGTCGCGACCAGGGCTTTCGCGTCGTGCCCGCCGAAGAGTGCTGGTATCGCTCACTGGCGCCACTGATGAAAGAGGTTCGCGAGCAGATGGGCGATATGCCGGTGTATATCAGTTTCGATATTGACGGTTTGGATCCTTCTGTTGCACCCGGCACCGGCACGGTGGAAATGGGTGGACTGACCTCGACCCAGGGGCTGGAGATCGTGCGGGGCGCCACGGGCTTGAATATTGTCGGTTGTGACCTGGTGGAAGTGTCGCCGCCCTACGATGCCAGCGGCAACACCGCGCTGATGGGCGCCACGCTGCTGTACGAAATGCTCTGCGTACTGCCGGGCGTAAAGCGCCGCGATTAAAGCGTTTATCAGTCAGCTTTGAGTGACAAGCGCCGACCTAACAAGGCGCAGTGGATAAGTAAGGTAAGAAGTGGTGCGCGTCGCCGCTTCAGGAATCGCCAGCTCACCTCCAATAAACCTCAATACAGGTGAACCTATGTCCTCGCATGTGCAGCTAGATGAGCCAAGCGCCGATGCACCTATCCAACGGCGTCATCTCATTAAGTTTTTAATCCCCTCCTTGATCGGGGTGCTGTTGTTTTTGGTGCCCTTTCAAGTAGGTGACACCATTAACATCGGCATGGGGCTCATGGCCGATAGTTTGCAGACCCTGCTGGGCTCGGCACTGCCGGCGATTGCGGTAGTGGTGCTCTGCCTATCGGTGGTGGCGACGCTTTACGCCAAGGTGGCAAATCCTGGCTGGGCAGAGCAAGGCGTGTTGCACGAGATGTTTCACGTCGGGCCGTTATGGCTTGCGATGCGCATCCTCGGTGCGATTTTTGCCGTGATGACCTATTTCCAGTTCGGGCCTGAGTTCGTCACCGCTTCCTTTACCGGTGGCGTGATGCTCAATGACCTGGCGCCGGTACTGCTCACCTTCTTTTTCTTTGCCGCGCTGCTGCTGCCGTTTCTGGTCGAGTTCGGCTTTATGGAATTCATCGGCAGCCTGGTACGCAAGCCGTTTCGGATAATTTTTAACCTGCCGGGACGCAGCGCCATCGACGCCACCGCCTCCTGGATGGGGTCGGGCACTGTCGGCGTGCTGATCACCACGCAGCAGTACGAGCAGGGCTTCTACAACCGCCGTGAAGCCTCGGTCATTGCCACCAACTTTTCCGTGGTGTCGATTGCGTTTGCGCTGCTCGTCACCAGCTTTGTGGATATCAACCATCTGTTCGTGCAGTTCTACTTCACGGTGGTGGTCTCCGGCTTGATCGCGGCGGTGATTGTGCCCCGCTTGCCGCCGCTGTCGCGCAAATCCAATGACTATTACGAGCCCGTGGGCTGCCAGTTGAGCGAAGAGCCCACGGAAAAAGTGGGCCTGTTTCGTTACAGCTTGATTCAGGCCACCAATCGCGCCGCCGGCGCTCCTGGGCCCCGTAAACTGGCGCGCCTGGCATTGATCAACGTGATGGATATTTTCCTGGCGCTGCTTCCCCTGGTGTTTGCCATTGGCACGGTGGCGCTGATCCTTGCTGAGTTTACCCCGCTGTTTACCTGGCTTTCCTACCCTATGGTGACGGTGCTGGAGCTGCTGCGGATTCCCGAGGCAGAAGCAGCGGCACCCGCCACCCTGGTGGGCTTTGCCGATATGTTCCTGCCCGCGGTGCTGGCGACCAATATTGAAAGCGAACTCACCCGCTTTGTGATTGCCTGCCTGTCGCTCACCCAGTTGATCTACATGTCGGAAATCGGTGCGCTGCTACTCAAGTCGAAAATCCCCATCAAGCTCTGGGAGCTGGTGGCGATCTTCCTGCTGCGTACCGCTATCACGCTGCCGATCATTGCCTTCATGGCCCATGCGTTTTTCTTTTAAGGGGCCTGCAATGAACGATGCCAATGAGAGAACGGCAACGACCCTGACCTGCGCCGAGCTACTGATCCGTCTGCTGCGCGATACCTACGGCGTGAGGACATTGTTCGGCATTCCCGGCGTGCACACGGTGGAGCTTTACCGTGGGCTGGAAGGCAGCGATGTACAGCACATCACGCCACGTCATGAGCAGGGCGCGGGGTTTATGGCCGATGGCTATGCCCGGGCCAGTGGCCAGCCGGGGGTATGCCTGATTATCACCGGGCCGGGAATGACCAATATCGCCACCGCCATGGGCCAGGCCCTGGCGGACTCGGTCCCCATGCTGGTTATCTCAAGCGTGAATCGTCGCGATACGCTGGGCATGGGCCAAGGGCGGCTGCACGAGCTGCCCAGCCAGCAGCAGATGATCAGCGGCGTGGCGCGGTTCAGCCACACGCTGTTGGACGCCAGTACGCTACCCGAAGTGCTGGCCCGCGCTTTTGCGGTGTTCAACGGCGCTCGGCCGGGCCCGGTGCATATCGAAATCCCCATCGATCTGTTCAACGCGCCGGTAAAAGCACCCGCTTCCTGGCAGGCGCCAACGCTTTACCGGGCCGCGCCCGATCCAGAAGGGCTTGCCGAGGCCGCTCGCTTGTTACATGCGGCGAAGCAGCCTTTAGTGCTATTAGGCGGTGGCTGCGTGGCTGCACCGGAAGCGGCGCGGGCATTCGTTGACAGGCTTGATGCCCCCACTGTGACTACCATCAACGCCAAAGGCCTGCTGGGCCGTGATCACCCGCTGGATTTGGGGGCCAATGCAGCGTTGCCTGCGGTACGCGAGCTGGCGGCCAATGCCGATGTGATTCTGGCGGTGGGCACCGAGCTTGGCGAGACCGATTACGACGTGGTGTTTGACGGTGGCTTTCACCTCAATGGCACGCTGATCCGTATCGATCTCGACCCTGAACAACTGGTGCGCAACCAGCGCGTAACGCTTGGACTGGTAGGTGATGCAGGCCGCAGCTTGAAGCTGCTACTTAATCACTTCCCTGAGCGCCTGAATCACCAGGGTTCGCAGCGGACCGCTGCCGTATTGAGCGCGCTGAATTTATCCAACGACCCGTCCTTCAGCGGCTTTGTGCCGCTGTTTGCAACGCTTGCCGAGTATCTGCCTGAGGCCATTCTGGTGGGCGATTCCACCGCACCCGTGTATGCCGGCAATCATCTGGTCAGCCAGCCGGCGCCCAGGCGCTACTTCAATGCCTCAACCGGCTACGGCACCTTGGGCTATGGGCTGCCAGCGGCGCTGGGCGCACAACTGGGTCGCCCCGATCTACCGGTGGTGGCTTTGGTAGGCGATGGTGGGGTGATGTTTACCCTCTCCGAGCTTGCAACGGCCGTAGAAGAGCGTCTGCCAATCGTCATCGTGCTCTGGCACAACGCAGGCTACGAGGAGATTCGTCGCTATATGGATGCCAATGGCGTGGCGCGCCTGGGCGTGGATATTCAGGCACCCAACTTCCTCACCCTGGCCGAAAGCGTTGGCTGCCCTGGCGCCTTGGTGGAAAGCCCCGCCGAACTCGCCAGCGCGCTCGCCAACCGCGAAACGAACGGACCCATACTGATCGAAATAGATGCCGCTGCCTGGCAGAAAAGCTTGATATCAACTGGAGATAACAATGAAGAATAATCATGTGCTCGGCCAGGACACCCTGTCTGCCGACGACGTTGAACACAGCCTTGGGCTGCCGGGAACCTTTGCGCTGTGGCTCGGCGCCAATGTGGTGGTCACCACCATCCTGACCGGCATGTTTTTAGTCCCTGACCTGACTTTTCAGCATGCCATGCTGCTGATCTTGATCGGTTCGGCAATCGGCATCATACCGCTGGTGTTGATCGGGGTGATGGGCCAGCGGACCGGTATGACCACCATGGTGCTCGCGCGCGGTACCTTCGGTAGAAAAGGCGCTTTTTTTCCCGCCTGGGTGAACCTGCTGGCGCTGATTGCCTGGAGCTGGATCCAGGCGCTGCTCGCCGGCATGAGCCTGGATTACGCCGTGGAAAGCCTGACAGGCTACTCCAATGTGGCTCTATTTACGGTGCTATGTGAATCGCTGGTGGTGCTTATCGCGCTTCGTGGCCACTTGGGTATTGAAAAGGTCGAAAAAATCGCGGCGTTGTTAATGGTCGGGCTATCGGCGGTGGTACTGTTCGCGCTCAACCGTCATTACGACCTGCCGAGCATTACCCGGCTGGAGCCGGAAGGCGTGCTGGGCGGCGGTGTGATCTTCGATATTGTGGTGGCCACCGCGTTTTCCTGGATCCCCCTTGCGGCAGACTACAATCGCCACTGCCGTACGTTGAAGGCAGCGGTCGTCGGCACCTGGGGCGGCTATGTCACCGCCACCTTGATTGCCATGGGGCTGGGCGCAACGGTGTCGGCGCTTTCCATCGCCGAAGGCATGGAGCAGACCTACGATCCCACGGCCCTGCTGAGCGGTTTTGGGTTTGGGCTGCCGGCGGCGCTGGTGATTTTCTTCTCGGTGCTGACCACCAACGTGATGTGTGTCTACAGCGCGACGCTTTCGTTCATGAGCGTGCGGCCCAAGGTGCCGTTCTGGAAGCCTGCGCTGATCATTGGCGTTGTATCGGTGGTGGGTGCGTTGATCCCTGGCATTCTCGATCAGTTCCAGAATTTTCTGCTGATTATTGGCAGCGTCTTTATTCCTGCCTTTTCACTGATGATCGTGGACTACTTCCTGTTGGGTCGCCATCGCTACACATCGGCTCAGTTGATTCATGGCGCCGCGAGCCTCCCCGCCTTTAACTGGTTCGCCCTGGGCAGCTATGCGGTCGGGGCCATGTTGGCTTACTACTGGAACTGGGTGGCACCGTTGGACTTCGGGGCCTCGCTACCGGTGTTTGTGATTACCGGCGTGCTTTATTACGTTGTCAGTAAAGTGGCCATTACCCAGCGGGCAACGGCATGAGGCTGACACGTATTAACGAACAGCAGTGGTACCGTACCGCCTCCAAGGCGGACGGTATCACCCTGATCGACGAGCCGTGGATCAAGCCGTTTTATCGCTGCAATATCTGGCATGTCCAGGGCAGCAAGCGGGGCATGGTCGTGGATTTTGGGCTGGGAGCGGTGCCGCTACGCCAGCACGTGGCGCAGCTTGCCGAGCGTGACCTGTTGGCGGTGGCCAGCCACACGCACTTTGACCATATCGGCGCCGCCCACGAGTTTGGCTGTTGTCATGTGCACGCCGCCGAGGCGGACATCCTGGCCTCACCCGACAACACGCGCACCCTGGCTGACCAGTTTCTCAGCGATGATATGTTTGAGGCGCTGCCTGCCAAGCCTTATTCGCACAGCCGCTACCGCATCACGGCACCGCAACAGGTGTGCCCGCTGGCGGATGGCGACATGCTGGACCTGGGCAATCGTCAGTGGGAGGTGGTCCATACCCCGGGTCACTCCCCCGGCGGTATCGCACTTTGGGAGGCAGCCACCCAGACGCTGATTTCGGGCGATCTGATTTACGATGGACCGCTCATTGAAGACCTCTGGCACAGCGATCTTATCGACTACGCCGCCAGCATGCGGCGGCTGCACAAGCTGCCTGTCCGCACCGTACATGGCGGCCATTTCCCCAGCTTTAGCGGCCAGCATCTCAAAAAGCTCATCGATAACTGGCTTCGCCAACACGACCTTTAAAGGAGTCACCCAGGTGCCTACTTCCTCAAGCGCAGACCATTCAGCACTGTTAGATGAACAGTTTATTAACAATCAATGGGTTGCCTCCAAAGGCACGCGCCTGCTCGACGTGATGAATCCCTATCGTGAAGAGTGCATTGCTCAGGTCACTGCCGGGGATGCTGCGGATGTAGACGCTGCCGTTCAAGCCGCGCAAAGGGCGCAGCCCGCCTGGCAGGCGCTGGGCGGAGCCGCACGGGCGAACTACCTTGAGGGGTTCGCCGATGCGCTGGAAGCCCGTCGGGAAGCGCTCATGGTGCTTTCGGCCACCAACAACGGCAAGCCGCTGGCAGAAGCGGGCATCGACCTCGACGATGCCATTGCCTGCTACCGCTACTACGCCGGGCAGGCGAGGGCGCTGGATGCCCGCCAGGGCGAATTGGTCAGCGTGGAAATGGAGGGCGTTGAGGCACGTACCTATCACGATCCGGTCGGCGTGGTAGGGCTGATTGCGCCCTGGAATTTCCCGCTGGTGACCAGTGCCTGGAAGCTGGCGCCCGCCCTGGCGGCCGGCTGTACCGCGGTGCTCAAACCGTCCGAAGTCACGCCGCTTCCCGAGCGGGTGCTTGCAGAAATAGCCTTGGAGATTGGCCTGCCTGCTGGGGTGCTCAACCTTCTAAACGGTGACGGTGAGGGCATTGGTGCACCGCTGACCCATCATGCTGACGTGGATAAAATTTCCTTTACCGGCAGCAATCGCGTCGGTGAAGCAGTCATGCAGGCGGCAAGCGCCCGTACCGCCAGCGTCTCCCTGGAACTGGGCGGAAAGTCGCCGATTCTGGTGATGGAAGACGCCGACCCTGAACAGGCCGCCGACTGGGTCATGGCGGGTATCTACTTCAACGCCGGCCAGATCTGTTCGGCGACCTCGCGGTTGTTGGTCCACGAAGATGTAGCCGAAGCGCTCTACGCGGCGCTTGCCGAGCGCGTGGATGCGCTGACGCTGGGTGATCCGCTGGCGGAAGGTATCGACCTGGGCCCGATGACCAGCGCCAAGCAGCGCGACGTTGTTCAAGGCTATGTTGACCTGGCTAAACAGGAAGGCCTAACGGTCGTGCGCGACGGCAAGCATCGTACGCTGCCCGCGCAAGGCTACTTCCTGGCGCCCACGCTTTACCGCGACGTACCGCTGAAAAGCCGCCTGTGGCAGGAGGAGATTTTTGGCCCCGTGCTCTGTGGGCACAGCGTGGCAAGCGAAGCCGAAGCCATCCAGCTTGCCAACGACAGCGACTTTGGGCTGGCCGCTACGGTGATCAGCGGCGATCCGGAGCGGGCAAAACGCATTGGCCGCCAGCTAAAAGCGGGCAGCATCTGGTACAACAGCGAGCAGTTGGTACTCCCCGAAACCGGCTGGGGCGGGTTCAAGCGCAGCGGCATTGGCCGTGAACTGGGTCCATGGGGATTGAGTGCCTACCTGGAAGTGAAACATGTGGTGGGGCCCAAAGAAGGGTAATGGTTCACCAGGAACAGGAAGAAGACTAAAAGCGCCCTTGAAATAGGTTATTTGTAAGCCATTTCCTATACCGTGTAAGAGATCGCTGTGACTTGACCTTAAAAGGTTGTGCTTCGCCCCTGGCTCGCTATTCTGATCCCTTGTATTAGCAGTTGACGATCCAGGGAGCGGGATTATGTCTGACAGGATGGGGGCGGATAAGACAGGTTTGCAATTCACCCTGACACTTCCGGGGGTGGATGACGTGGCGGTGATCGACTTCACCCACCGCGAAGCGCTCTCCCAACCCTTCGAGCTGGCGCTGAACCTTGCCAGCCGCGACGGCAGTTTGGACGCCGCCGAACTGCTGGATCGCGAGGCGTCACTGACGATCTGGCAGGACGGCGAACCTCTACGTCGGGTGCACGGCATCGTCAGCGAATTTGGCCGGGGCGACCGCGGCCA
>Ga0208979_100555_pt1 | contig 18922 bp, 18 predicted proteins | sample HotLakConsUCCSLE_FD_184738 | JGI IMG/M metagenome (GOLD analysis project Ga0208979, IMG submission 184738) | Hypersaline microbial mat communities from Hot Lake, Washington, USA - Hot Lake Consortium UCC-SLE (SPAdes) | ecosystem: Environmental > Aquatic > Non-marine Saline and Alkaline >... | reverse complement strand
ATGTAACCTCACGCCTGATACTCAGAAGCGCCCTACCCAAAACCAGCTGGTGCTGATTGGTCGTCAGCTCAACCCGCTACAGCTCCATCAACAGCTCAGCAATTGTTTAACTGGTCAGCCTGCTTCTTTGCTGAGCCATTAACGATTCTTAATCCTTTTCGTAGAAAGTTATGACTATCTCTTCAGCGACAAATTCTGCCAGCCCCATGCCGCTATCGATTGACGATAAGCGATTACCCGTCACCATTATTACGGGGTTCTTAGGTAGCGGAAAAACCACTTTGCTCAATCATATTTTAGAGACCTTTGAAGACTTTAAAGTGGCTGTGCTAGTGAATGAATTTGGCGATATTAATATCGATAGCCAGTTCATCGTCCAGCTCGACCAAGACATGATTGAACTGACAAATGGCTGCATCTGCTGCAGTATTAATGACGATCTTCGTGATGCAGTTTACCGAGTGCTCAATCGCCGCGACCGAATTGATTACTTGGTGGTAGAAACGACTGGTGTGGCCGATCCGCTACCGATTACTCTCACGTTTTTAGGCACAGAACTGCGTGACATGACTCGCCTCGACTCGATACTGACGCTGGTGGATGCTGAGTCTTTTGCACCAGATATTTTTGATAGTCAGGCGGCTTATAGTCAAATTGCCTATGGCGATATCATCGTTCTCAATAAAACTGACTTGGTAACGAGCGATCGCTTGAAGTCTTTAGAAGAAGAGATTCGCAGCATTAAAACAGGCGCTAGGATCATCAGAGCCAAACAAGGAAAAGTGCCGCTGTCGTTGATTATTGATGTCAAGATAGGAGAGACCGGTGGCCATTCTCATGAACACACACACAATCATGACCATAATCATGACCATAATCATGACCATAATCATGACCATTCAGCTCATGACCACCACTCTGGCCATTTAGAAAATGATGGATTTGTGTCGTTTTCTTTTCAGTGCGATCGCCCCTTTACCCTCAAGCAATTTCAGAAGTTTTTAGACAATCACCTGCCTGAAAATGTTTTTCGTGCCAAAGGCATTTTGTGGTTTGAAGAGAGTCCTGCCAGACATTTCTTTCAGCTCACCGGCAAACGGTTCCAGCTTGAAGATAGTGAATGGACCGGCCCTCGTGGCAATCAGCTCGTATTTATCGGGCGAAACCTAGACCAAAAAGCTATCCAACAGATGTTAGAAGACTGTGTAGCGCCTGCCTCCTTGACGGTATAGTGTGGGCCCCTTAGTGCCGCCCCCTTAGTGCCGCCCCCTTAGTGCCGCCCCCTTAGTGCAGTGCCGCTGGCAATTAACTTTCAGTGGCTGTAGAGCCAGCGCAAGGGGCGCATAGGCCAAAAAACTCTAGGGTGTGATAGAAAATCTGAAAATGAGAGGACTGGCCTAATTTGTCTTGCAAAGACTGCACCGGACAGTCCTCAACAGGAACAGAAATCCCGCAGTTTAGGCAGGTTAGGTAATGGCTATCATCCGAGGCGAGTGCATACATCCACTCGCCGTTCGGCAGTGCTCTGGCCTGAACCAATCCTTTTACCTGGAGCGATCGCAAGGATCGATAAACCGTCGCTAGTCCGACAGGCTGCTGTTGGTCTTTCAGCCGCTGGTAAATCGCCTGAGCGGTTAGCGCCACTTCAGCTTGCTCCAGCAAAAGATGAATCTGCCGCTGGGCACGGGTCAGCTGAGACAGCGAAGGAGAAGACTTGGAAAAGCGTTTTGAAGCAGGTTTCATAACGTACTGACTCATTACAAATGTAACAACTTGTTTAGCATTGCACCCGATCGAATTTAGTAGACACGATTCGAGATATAAACTAACAATGATTATCATTCTCATTTTAGCTCATCTTAGTGTGTGAGGCGATAAATGTCACATCCGCTCTCTATTCAGCATCGGCCCCGACGACTCAGGCGCACGGAGGGACTTCGTTGCATGGTGCAAGAGTCGCATCTAACAATCCGCGATCTCATCTATCCCGTCTTTGTGATGGAAGGTAGCCAGACCAAGGAGGAAATTGCCTCAATGCCAGGCTGCTACCGCTATTCGTTAGATTTGTTGTTGGACGAAATTGCGGCTGCCGCTGAATTGGGAATACCTGCGATCGCCCTTTTCCCACTCATCCCTTACGACCAAAAAGACAACGCTGGCACTGAAAGCTACAACCCACAAGGGCTAGTCCCTCGCGCTATTCGCGCTATCAAGCAAGCCGTACCCAACATAGTCGTTATCACCGATGTTGCACTTGATCCCTACAGTACAGAAGGGCACGATGGCATTGTGAAAGACGGTCAAATTCTCAACGATGAAACCGTTGCCGTTTTAGTCAAACAGGCGCTGTCTCAGGCAGAAGCAGGCGCCGATTTGGTTGCCCCTTCCGATATGATGGATGGCCGTGTGGGTGCCATTCGCGCTGCGCTTGACGCCGAAGGCTGGATCAATGTCGGCATTTTGGCCTATTCGGCTAAGTACGCCTCGGCATACTACGGCCCCTTTCGAGATGCTTTAGACTCGGCCCCCAAGTTTGGTGATAAAAAGACGTACCAAATGGATTTTGCCAACGGGAGAGAAGCGCTCAAAGAAGTAGCGCTCGACATCACCGAAGGCGCAGATATGGTGATGGTAAAACCAGCCCTCGCCTATATGGATGTAATCCACCGGATTCGGCAGCATACGAACTTACCTGTAGTTGCTTACAACGTGAGTGGTGAATATGCCATGGTTAAAGCGGCTGCTCAGCAAGGTTGGATAGATGAACAAAAGATTGTTTTAGAAACGCTCACTGGTTTAAAAAGAGCCGGTGCTGATTTAATATTGACCTATTTTGCCAAAGATGTTGCTCATTGGCTTAAAGGTTAAGTGCTTAAAGGTTAAGTGCTTAAAGGTTAAGTGCTCAAACGTTAGGCGCTCAAACGTTAGGCGCTCAAACGTTAGGCGCTCAAACGTTAGGCGCTCAAACGTTAGGCGCTCAAACATTAGGCGCTTAAACACGAGATCTTTGAAAATTTTCTTGATTGATTAAAGAAAATTCTGTTACGGTTACGCTTGGCATCTACAGTTTTTAGGAAAGAGTTTCATGGTTTTATTGGCTAACGAATCGCCTGCTCAAGCGATTGAAGGGTTAGATAGACTTTCAACAAGCTCAATTTTGCAAGGTATTCATGCGGTTGAAGTCAGCGCTTTGCCGCTCGTTTGGCAACAAATTGCGGATAGAACCGCGAAAGTAGGATATCGCGATCCTGACTTTTTAGTTGCTCTGGCCCGATTGTTCTACACAAAGGCGACTGACCGTAGCCCCGAAGTCTTTCAGCAGAATGCTTTGCAGCGGAGCCCTGACTTTCAACCTTGCTTTCAATCTTTCTATGAGAGAGGAGCAATAGAAACCCTAGAATTTTTTGGCCACGATTTTCTCCAGTCGGCCTATCCTGACTTCGACAGAACGTTGAAAACGGCTAGGGCGCAAGATGGCGCTGAGCGGGTTGTTGTTTTTGTGCGAGCCGTGTTTGATGAGCTAGGGTATGAGCTACCGGCTAGCTTTTATTGGATGTTGTTGTGCCCCCTTGAGCGCGACTCTATTCATGAGGCTAGGCCGATGTTTTTTGATCCACAAATGCAGGGAGTAAAGCGAGCCTACGATGCCTGCCTTCACGGGTTTAATGTGACGGCCATACTGATGCTGGTGCAGGCTCATGCTTCGGAGCAGGGACTGTTGATTCAGCATGGCTGCGGCTGCGATCATTCTTTGGCGCAGCTCATTCCAGGCAACGAAAAACTCTCTTTTGAGTTTGAAAGTGCTAAGGGCCGACAAAAAGCGCTGACCGCCTATGTATGGCGCTGTTGGAATGAGTATTTACTCTTCCCGCTGGGCGTTCATGCGCATACTCTAGCGCTGTAGACTTTTTCTCTGAGGATTTAGAACAACAAGGGTTCAGTAACATCGTTAAGCAATACTAAAAGGTCAGCAATACTATAAAGAGCAATCTTCCCCTAGCACTGCTAGGGGTTTGTTGTTTGATGTTTGAGACAATGTTTGTAGCAGCGGTGATGGGGAGAATGGCCGGTTTTCAGGTTAGGGCTCAAATTAGGATTGCGATCGCAGGTGCAGGCATCAGCGGATTTGCAACGTTGGGCTACTTAGTGCAGGCGCTGCGGACTATGCCCTTGACTCAAGTAACTATTTACTGGCTACAACCGCCGAGAAAGATTCAAACAGAAAACTTGACTCCGGCACAGCGCGATCGCCTCACTCACCTTAAAAACATCGGACTCAATCCAAGCCAACTATTGGGCGGCGGGCAGGTTTACCACCCGATGCAGCCTTCGCTATTCACCTTTAATGGCAATAGTGCTGCCCGTGGTTTTAACTTTGCCGCTCAGCGCTACGATACGACCGATTACTTTGAATGGGTACAGTCCCATCGCGATCTACTCGCTGTGCTGTATCCAGACTTTACGCCCGAAAATAGCCAGCAACGCCATCCCCATCACACCCTCGACGATATTCAAGGCACCACGCCTCGGGGAGCCTATGGGCTGTATCTGCATGATCAGTTTTTGGCGCTCAAGGCCCATTTACCCAAGCATATTACAGTGCAAGCTGTGCCTGAGGCGTTGCAAAGGTTTGAGCAACATAAACAGGCCGTCACTGTTAAAACGCGCACTCGTAAACTGAGTGTGGATTACTTGGTGCAGGCTACTGGGCCGCGCTTTGCCCAACTGCGATCCGAATGGGCTGGGCGGGTGTTTACGGCTTATCCATGCGATCGCTATGGCCCCAATTTACCGCAGCAGGTCACGGTTATCGGCGCTGGGGCTGCCGGGATTGAAGTGGCACTTCATGCCCTACACAATCTAGGGGTAGAACATGTCACCCTAGTCAGCCATCATGCTCAGTCTCGACTTCCGCAGATAGAACCCACAGATACTTATGAGTGCCAGTGGTTTACCCGCGACAATATGCGACGACAGCCCACCGCAGAAAACGCTCAAGCGCTGCTGAAAAAAGAGTTAGAAGCCTGCTATCAGGCTTGTCATCTGCCCTATCCAGGCTGGGATGCACTTTTTCAAATTGAAGACTATTCTGCCTTTCTGGAAGATTATTTAAAAACGACGAATCTCTTATCTAACCATCCTTTCGCTCATCTGGTACGTCCAGTGATGTCTTTTTATGCCCAGGTAAAAGACCTGCTACCAACAATTGAACAAATGGGCTTATTACAGCTGATCAATCGGATCAAGCCGCTATTTGCAACACAGTCTAGGCCATGTGCCGAACTCATGCTAGCTGCCGTCAAGTCAGAGCGGCTAACACTGATTGCAGGAGATTTTTTGCCCGAACAAGCCATCCCGACGGTCTTACAGCCAGATGGCATTCATATGCATCCAAGCTGCGTCATTTTAGCGACAGGATTTGTTCCCTCAAACCCCCCCTTTTACCCACCGCACAGTCCGCAGTGCAGTGACACTCGCTGCTACAGTGTGATGGGCACTTCATTAAGCGCAGTACATAAGCAAGCAGCAAGCGTAGCAGATATCATTGCCTCGGGACGCTGAGCTTAGGCGGCAACTTCAACAACACATGGACAGAACCCGTCTCCCCACTAAAATCCAGAATTCTGAATTTCATCGCATCTAGCTTAGCAGTGTCCTACTCGCACTTCTCAGTTCGTTAGATTGATGCAACCAGTGGTTTGCTAAGCAACATCTCGCCAGCAGTGTCTCAAGTGTTTAAAAGTCTGAAGTTTGAGATAAAAAGTCTGAAGTTTAAGATAAATCGGGTGCCGAAGTTTGGGGCATTTTGCAGCTGAAACCACCAACTGCTTGAAGCATCACCGGCTCAAACGCCGCCGGAAAGGACATTGAAGACATTGGAGACATTGGAGATACGGTTGCGAGCCATATATTACCTAAGCCCTTATTTAACAGGAACGAACTCGCACTGAGGCTTGTCTGAATCAGTGCCTTCCTTTTTCTGTGCCCTGACAATCTGGGCAGAGGCTGTGCGATCGCCATTTTTGTCAAACTTCAGAGGGCTCGCGTCGGCAGTATCTTGCACCGCAAAATCTGCTCGATTGAGCATTTCATACACACCTGCGCGAGTCGGTTGTTCTTGCAATGCAGCGGCCATTGCCTGGGTCGCGTTATAGGTCATCGCCGTTGCAAAGTTCACTTCACCTTGCCAAAATTTCGAGCTAGCGGCGGCCTTTACAAAATCAGCATTGGCGTTGCCTCTTGCATGCCAAGCCATGGAAAGGCTCATGCCGTCTATGGCAGGGCATGAACCTTTCAAAATTTCTTCTCTGTACAGATTTGTCGCAGCCAGCAAGCCAATTCCCTCCTGATGCGCGGCTTTAATGACAGCCTCTGCTCGGGGAACCAGAGAGTTATCTGGAACTAATAAGACCGCATCAGCACCGTTACGCTTGGCCGATTTCACCATATCCTTAGCAGTCGCGTCAAAGCCTCTTTTGTCAAATTTATCACTGGCCAAATTAAAGTCACCTGCAACTATGTCGCCTCGGAAAAAGTTGCGAAAAAGACGTCGCCCTCACTAAATCGATTCAGCAGAAACTGATAGTTAGGTGTGACGGCAACCTCTTGTTTCAGCGATAGCGGTTTGTGGCAACTTAACACAGTCGTATTAGAATAAGTTTCTTCTAAAGTGGTTTGGCGCTGTTGATCGAACTGGCCGTAGGTAGTTAGTAATTCAACAACATTAGGATGAGGTGGTTTCTTGTAGTTTGTTTGGCTCAGATTGCTAAAAAAAACAACCTTTTCTAGGCGCAATCGCTGATGTTGGTGTTGGCGGTATAGTCTTGCATACTCTTGTGAGATTTTTTGCCATTGATCAGGGTCGCAATAACTGCGATCTAGCAGCAGCGTCACAGTAGGAATCGGGAGCACCAGCTTAACCGCTAATCCCACCGTCAGTAGGACACACCAACTACATACAGTGAGTTTGAGTAACCGTTGATCCAGGTTTAAAACAGAATGCTTCATGATTTTGTACTGAATAGAAAGACAGGCCGTCGTACGTAGGCATAGCTTCTCTGTGAGATGCTCTGAGATTAAAAAGACTGTTAAAAGAGAGAGCTAAGGGAGTGTATGCTAAAAAACTCAAAGGCTCGTTTGAAACAAATCTTTTAGCAAAAGCTCTACCTTCTCAGGTGTGCCTTGATAAACAGGTGTTTCGCGCAGTGCTGCGATCGCCTCCAGTTGAGATTGATTCACCTCCCCATAGGCAATGGGATAAATCCTCACGCCACTTTCTTTAATGACCCCTTCAAGCTGCTCTAAGCTAAGACCAGTTGTCCGTTCTCCATCCGTCAGCAGCAGTAGAGAAAACTGACCTTCTGGATCTAACGACTGCTTATCCATTAACTCAGCGATACCAACGGCTAATCCGTCATATAGGGCGGTGCCGCCATATGCTTTAAGCTGTTCAATAGCGGTAAAGAATCGTTTTTGTTCTAGTTCGTTATAAGGAGCTAGCGGTACTCGAATCGTTGGTTTGTCGCTAAAACTAACCAAACCTACTTGGTTGCCTGGGTTAATTTGACTACTGGCTGTGCGCAAAGCATCTTTAACCGCATTTAGACGATTTCCCTGATCCATGGAGCCACTGGTATCTACGACCATCTCCATATACACTGTGCGCCCACCGTCTTTGCGCTGCTTCCAAAAAGATTGGGCAGCCTGAAGTACATCGCCTGAGGGTAAAGGTGGAAAATCTCCTTTCTGAATATAGTCTGTGCGTTCATAACCTTGTTCTGTAGCCAGTCGCTGCATATCTTCCGATGTCGCAAAGTTTACAAAACTCTGCAAAGCTTCTTCCTCAGCTGAGGTTGTCCAATCAAATACTACCAACGGAGAGGTTTCGGGAACGCCAAAAGGAACATATTTGAACTGTTCAAAACCGCGCTGCTGTGTTAGTCCGACAAAGCTTTGATGTGCCATGACAATTGCATCAAATGCCTCGTCGTCGCGAAGCCATATTTGCTTAAGATCTAAGTAAGTGGGTGTGGTAAGGGTGACTTGTTGTTGAAAGGCGTTAAACAATGAGCCCACTTCCGGCGAATTTAGTTCGGCTAGCGTGAGGGGTTTTCCATCTTGGTCGTGCCCTGCCGAGCGCCACAAAGAGGTATATAAAAAGTTAAGTGCTGAAGATGCAATGTAGGGATTAGAATAGCCTATTTTGTTGATCTCTCCTGATAAAATGGCATCCATTAATCGGTCAAACGTAACTTCGCCATTTTGTTCTAGTGCCGCATATACCTGTGGGCGCAAAGCAAAAATAGCGTGACTAGTGACTAGTCCTTCGGAGATTGTTTCATTGGGTACACTATTTGCTTTTAGGAGTTCAGTCCACAGTGCATGAGCAGGTGTGTAGCCTGCAGGCTGCCCTTTCCCTGCTGCGATAATTTGTTCTCCAATACCCGAGGGAATGTTACGAATGCCTACTTGAATAATTTCGCCTGAGGGTAGTTGCTGCTGTTGTTTGTTGAAAGCTTCAGCAACATCTACCAACCAACGTTCGTCTTTTCGAGCGGCGTTGGCTTTTTCTGCAGAGCTATACACTTCTACATAGACAATATTTGAATCGTTTGTAGGGGTTGCGCCTGCCAGTGGATAGGTTTCTGGGTCAGGAACGATTTCTACTAAAGGCGGAATTACAGCATTGTAGGCATCGGTGTCTGAAACTAACTCAGTGGAGATTGAGATTTTGGGTAGCAATGTTTCTTTAAGGTACTGCTCAGCTTCTGCGAAAGAGTTAATGGAAGGGCTTACTACACTACAAGCCCAAAGTAGGCTAAGACATAGGCCAGTGGCAAAGAAAGCTTTTAGTTTAATAGGCTTTAGTCGTATTTTCATGGTTGTTTGATCCCTTTGTTAGTCCTGTAAAAGTCCGCTTTTGTTATTAATAATGAGCGTTTGTAGCCGAGTGGAAAGGGTTGAGGCAGTGCTGAATTGAGACAGCCCTTCAATGAGAATTTGGTCGTGGAGCGATCGCATCTGATGGTGGGTTTGCTTGATCCGAGTTTGACTAGCATCTAACTGCTGTTGAGCGATCGCCTGATACTCTGCCATTTTCACTCTGTGGGCAGTCTGCAAGGCCAGTGCAAACTGAGACCCTAAATCCACAACAGTGTAAAGTGCGTCGATCAAATCAGGTGTCAGCGTTGGCTCATGTTTAGCGATACCAGCTGCTAATGCCTGAATGCTTTTCATTTCTGTTGCGACCTGCTGCCAACGATCTAGATAGCGTGAATCACTGTTGATCTTTACAGCTAGATAGCGTGAATGACTATTGATCTTTACGAACGGCGGCATTTGCGAATCGACATACTGATAGAACATATCTGGATCGAGCAAATTGTAGTTAGTTGAGTCAGGAAGCGCGCACGGGTGACTAGCGCTAAGGCACTCATAAACAATGGCAGAAGCAACAATAAGTCCACCGCTTAGTAGGACAACCCATCGCAGCCCTAAGCAAAAAACAAAAAGGCCATAACCTGCGATTAAAGCGATGTTGAAATAGCGCGAAGGAGTGAACGTATAGAAAATTCCAAAGAAACGTCGCTGTAAGCAGATAGTCATATTCAATAAACCTGAACATTTAAAGGTGTTATTGAATGGCTATGATCTCAGGTTAGACCATTCAACCAAGCTGTAATATTGCTTTACATTAAGACTCTGGCAAGAACCAGGAGGATGCTGAACTGGTTGCTAGACTGTCGGGCAGCGTAAATCCGGGTGCCTGCATATTGCTCTTTGGCCTTGCTCTTTGGCTTTGCGATCGCACCTTTCACCTTTCACCTTTCACCTTTCAACGAACATATCTCTATCCAACAAAGTAGTGAAATGAGTGATTGCCCTCTTACAGTCGGCATTTCAGTAAGCCTGCTCTATAGTGGACCCGAAAAACTAGACAGCTAAGCTCTGAATTACTCAAAAAATGATAGGAGTTATTCATGAGCAAAAAACGTAGACAGTACAGTCCAGCATTCAAAGCCAAAGTTGCGATCGCCTGCATTCGAGGAAATAAGACGACGGCTGAACTAGCCGCACAGCATGAGATCCATCCGACCCAGATTAATACCTGGAAACGAGAACTTCTAGAGAATGCCAGTACGGTGTTTGCCAACGGTAAATTAGCTGACAAAGCTCAATCTGAGGCTAAGGCCGAGAATGATAAACTGTACCGTCAGATTGACAAGCTGAAGGTAGAACGAGATTTTTTAGCCGAGTGCTCAGCACAACTGGGACTGCTACCCGAAAGTCCTTGGTAGATGCTGAGCATCCGGAGCTGTGCTTGGTTCGTAAATGTGGGCTGTTAGGCATCAGTCGCGCGAGTCTGTACTACCCAGCAGTCGGCCCATCAGACGAAGAATTAGGGCTGCTACGACCCAGCTGTTTAGTCTTTGGGGGCCACTTCAGTGACACAAGGCGAAGATGCTTTCAGAATTCGCGTGTACTCTCTATCCAACAACTTTGCATCGGCCTGTAATCTAGCTCTCAATTTATATCAAGACCACGGCTTCGATAATATGGCTCAGGCTCAGCGCAAAGCTGGTCAGAGCCTTGATTTCCTCAGCTCTCTCTTTAGAATGAAATAACCCTGGGCGTAACATAGCAATACTCGCAAGATTAAAAGGCCGCATTTTCTGTGTTAACTAACTCAATATTTTCAATGTCACCCGCCGTGACAGGAATGGACAAATAGCTGCCATCCCCTAAAAAATAATTGAGATACAGATCAGAACCATACTGCGCCATCACGGTGTATTCGCCAGGGGGTAAGCCCACCTGAAATTGTCCCTCGACATTACTATTGACCCATCCAACTAAATTAGGATGCTGCAACGCCACTTCTAATGACCAGCGAGGGGAGCCCGATCCCATAATTTTCCCAGAGAAGATCCAGATTTTGGTGCTTATGGGTTGAGGGCCAGATCGGTGCGGATTTGCATCCATTGAAGGCATCTGATCCCCACTCAGGGAGAGAACCGTTCCCGTAATTCCTTGGGGTTGCTCAGGCAATTGTTGTTGAGCAGATGTGGTGGGGCCAGCAAGCGTCACTTGGGTCATTGAGTTAGAACGTCCTAATGAAAAAATCCATGTTATTCCCAGTATCAATCCAATCATCAAAACAAATGCACCTAGACGGTTAAGTCTGATGACTTCATATGGGGCCATAAGCTTCACAGTGTTGAGATTGTGCCTGAAAGACATTTTAGAAAACAAGCGTTAATGATTTCAATGATGAATCGCTGGAATGGCATTAGGCAAAATGCCATTCCAGCGACGAGAGGCAGGAACAACTATCTCTCTACGCAGCAACGACATATTTGGGGATAAACGACTGTTACTTAGCCTCAATTACGCCAATCGAGTGGCAGTACCGGTCACAATGCTCCGAACCTGAGCAGAAGTCAGATTGCGATTCGCACTCAGCATCAATGCCACGACTCCCGCCGTATGAGGTGTTGCCATTGATGTTCCATTCTGGAAACCATAACGGTTTCCTGGGAGCGTCGAGTAGACAGTGACCCCTGGGGCCATCACATGCTGCATTTGACTATTACTGCCTGCTCGATTCGAGAACGACGCGATCAGCCGATTGCGATCTACTGCTCCCACCGATAGTCCCCACTGCGTTGCATACCGTGCAGGATTTCCGGGTGAAGGTGAAGAGGCATTCCCTGATGCACTCACCGTAATGACATTACGATCCGCCGCATATTGCAGTGCACTCCGTAAGTCCGATGAATCCGGCCAGCCCAAGCTCATATTAATCACCCGAGCGCCATTATCCACGGCATAGCGAATCGCCTCAGCCAAGGAACCTCCATTCGTAAACCTGCCGTTATTATCCACATTCCCCATACGCAGAGACATGATACGAGCCCCATGGGCCACCCCTGTCATGCCAATGCCATTATTTGCTGCAGCGATCGTTCCTGCCACATGGGTACCATGCCCCTGCCCCGAGGATGTCGTACCGGGCAACACATTATTGTTGTTTTGACCAACCCCAAAATTCCAACCATAGATGTCATCTACGTATCCATTTCTATCATCGTCAATACCATTACCAGCAATCTCCCTGGAATTAGTCCAGATATTATTGCGCAGATCTTGATGGTTGATATCTACACCCGAGTCAATCACCGCCACGACAACTCCTTGACCTGTATATCCCCGCGCCCAAGCCTCCGGTGCATTTACCAGATCATTGCCCCAGTTGTTACCGCCCAGGTTTGTAACATTGGCAAACGGTGTGCTCTGGCCAATCGCCCGTGCTACGGCTGCCGCTGCATTGACTAAACCATATCCATAGGTCGAATTAAATTGCCTAAGGGGATTAGCCGAAAGGCTCAAATTATAGTTAGTACTCCCGCTAAAGGGATGGACTCTGGCATAGTAAGTACCAGCAGTCAACGTGCGAGTGATACTTTCAGGATTCGTGCCACTGGCAATTGAGCGCTGAATTACGACGCCTGCACTGTTAAGGAGTTGTACATCCGCATCTGCTGTAAGCCCATTGAGAGCCAGGCTAAAGTTACTGGTAGCCGTCACATTAAAGCGATAGTAGTCGTTGGTATCGCTGGTGCCGACAAAGTCTTGGAAGAAACGACTGCCGGTCAGTGTGCCGATATTTCGGGCGGTCGTGATTGTGTTACCTGCATTATCCGGAATAGTAGGAATCGCAGAAGCCGAAAGGGTTAGATTATAGTTAGTACTCCCGCTAAAGGGATGGACTCTGGCATAGTAAGTACCAGCAGTCAACGTGCGAGTGATACTTTCAGGATTTGTACCACTGGCAGTTGCGTACTGAATTACAACGCCTGCACTGTTAAGGAGTTGTACATCCGCATCTGCTGTAAGTCCATTGAGAGCCAGAGTAAAGTTACTGGTAGCCGTCACATTAAAGCGATAGTAGTCGTTGGTATCGCTGGTGCCGACAAAGTCTTGGAAGAAACGACTGCCGGTCAGTGTGCCGATATTTCGGGCGGTCGTGATTGTGTTACCTGCATTATCCGGAATAGTAGGAATCGCAGAAGCCGAAAGGGTTAGATTATAGTTAGTACTCCCGCTAAAGGGATGGACTCTGGCATAGTAAGTACCAGCAGTCAACGTGCGAGTGATACTTTCAGGATTTGTACCACTGGCAGTTGCGTACTGAATTACAACGCCTGCACTGTTAAGGAGTTGTACATCCGCATCTGCTGTAAGTCCATTGAGAGCCAGAGTAAAGTTACTGGTAGCCGTCACATTAAAGCGATAGTAGTCGTTGGTATCGCTGGTGCCGACAAAGTCTTGGAAGGAACGACTGCCGGTCAGTGTGCCGATATTTCGGGCGGTCGCGATTGTGTTACCTGCATTATCCGGAATAGTAGGAATCGCAGAAGCCGAAAGGGTTAGATTATAGTTAGTACTCCCGCTAAAGGGATGGACTCTGGCATAGTAGGTACCAGCAGTCAACGTGCGAGTGATACTCTCAGGATTCGTGCCACTGGCAGTTGAACGCTGAATTATGACGCCTGCACTGTTAAGGAGTTGTACATCCGCATCTGCTGTAAGCCCATTGAGAGCCAGGCTAAAGTTACTGGTAGCCGTCACATTAAAGCGATAGTAGTCGTTGGTATCGCTGGTGCCGATAAAGTCAGAAAAAGTTCTCGTACCAATTAAGGTTCCTACATTTCGGGCTGTATTCAGAGTATTGTCCTGCTCGACGGCGATCGCCACTCCATCGAGGGTGATTATCCCAAAATCATCTTCCGTCTGAATCCGCAACAACTCAGCTTCATCCAGAACATCACCCAACACAACAGTCTTAAATAATTCTCCTTCATCTCCGGCGGTATCTTCACCAGGATTCAACAACGTGTCAACGTAATGTCCATATTCTTCAATTAATGTACCTTGCATTCCTGTTAAGTCATCTGTCTCCAATAATGACGCTGCAAGGTAAATAGCGTTTCGATCGCTAGAGTATGCTCCTCTAGCGCCGTTCATTAGCTCATCGTTCAAAACTTGAACCTGAGGGAAGGTAAATGCTTCTGATACAACGTTTTCGAGCAATGTTTGTACTGCTTGATAATTGGTAATATCAAAGACAAAACCTAGTTGCTGAGCAGAATTCGGAGAGGAGAAAAACAGTTGCAACTGAGATTGAGCATCCTGTAACGCATTTGCCAGCATTGCAGAAGATGTAGAGCCTAAAATCGTGTCAGAAGACAAAAAACCGGACCCAGAAGACGGGGAAAAATCCATAAAACAAATTCCTCAAAAATCACAAAATGGGTATCACAAAGCGAAGCGAAAATCTCAAGAAACACATGTCATTTTCTGGAAACATCGCTCACGGAGACTGGCTGTCATAGCACACATTTAACAGACGTGCTTTCGAAGATATGTTTGTTTTCACCTATTGTGAAAACCGTAGAAATAGATTTAGGTGATGCATAGAAAGTAGTGCCAGTTTTAGGTGATAGTGATTCGGCATTGCTAGCACTGGCAGAAAAGACGACAAGGCGATCGCGTGAGTCTAAAATGCTATTGTTGTTTTGATCGTAAAACAAAAAGAGAACAAGACAGTCTCCTGCACTGATGTCGTACAGGTTCGAATTAATATGGCGATCGCGAAGAATATCAAACTCAAAGATATCGCTGTCAGTGTAACCAGTTACTAGGTCGTACCGAGAAATAATGGTGCCGGACAGGGCATTTAAATCGCAATGAGGCATTTCTTATCCTTTAAATATGCTCATAAAGATACTCACAAGCAAGTGTGCTTGCTTTGTACGAAGGGCTATGTCAATTGTTTTTTGTCAATGACGAAAACGTTACAGTTGTTTATGCTGAGATTGGGTTAGTGCTATTTGTCACTTAAAAACAAATATTCGAGAAACCCGCAATGTTTCCCCACTACCAATAGCCAGCTACAGTGGCCACAGTATCAAAAGCTCGGAACCGCTCTATTAGGAAAGTGAACCTGAATCATGTCCTAGCAAACATTATGGCCGAAGCCCTTTTCTTGGAGATGAGGGCTTTAGGGAAAGGGAAAACGGTACTTTATTTATTTGGCTGTCCCTTATTACCGAATAGCGAATCTTTCCGTTTTCTTAACAGGAATATGCAACCAGTCACTGAGTTCTGATGCAATCCAATTTTGTTCTTCCAGAGTCATTTTATACAGCTGAGTTCTACGTAGTAGGCCCGATCTTTTTGTTAGTTCAAAAACCTGATTGTCAGCATATAGCTGCAAATCAGACGTAATTTTTTGTTTGCGCTTTGTGTTAGAAGCATTTGGGAAGCTAATTACTTGTCTGATCTGCTGTGCGTCAGAGATCTCTACGCTGCACTGTTCTTTAAAGAATGCCCAACGCAGCGAAAGATTGATTTCCTGCTGGGTTAGTTCAATTTGCATATACCCAAAAGCAGGTAAGAGAAATTCTCGGATGACCCATATGCGCACAAGTAAATTGAGAACGAAAACCATGAAAAATATACTGTGAAGGTGAAAGAAAGCAGTCCAGCCGAACAAAAACTCAGCGATAGCGTAGAAGTTGAAGTAGAAGAAGAATTCATTAAGTATTTTATTGATACCGAAAATAAGAAATGGCAACGAAAACCAGTTTGGTATGATGGGTTTCTTAGGCATCACTTTAATGAGTAATCGTTCATCGCTTTTTGAGAGCCAGAGTTTACCCTGCGTACTTTTCCTACAACAAGAAGATTCAAACTTGGGCTGATAGATGCCTTGACGTAGTGCATTCATGGCTTCTGATGCGCTGCCAAATCGTCCATCAACATCTGATTGCGTTAGAATATTAAGCCAGCGTCTGAAGCTTGAAGATAGTTGGTTTGCTTCAAACTGAATTTTTTCATGACGAATAGGCAACTGACTGGGATTAACGCCCGTGATGAGATAGATCAACGTCATACCTAATCCATACAGATCTGATGCCGGAACCGCCTCACCGTAAAACTGTTCAGGCGCACCATAGCCAAATGTACCGGCAACTGTAACGGTTCCTTCTGCAACGCTGGCAAAAGGCTGAACCGTATCAAAATCAATCAAATAAAGCTTTTCATATTGGTCTTGTATTTTACCTGAAATCAAGATGTTGCTAGGTTTGACATCGCGATGAATGACAGGAGGATTTTGCTCATGTAGAAAGGTCAGTATCTTCAGGATATCAGTTGCAATTTGCTTTAGCTCTTGTTCGCTAAAGGTCTTGCCTTTGCCAATAAGCTCTTTCAAAGAAAGAGCGTCAAGATAGGGCTGTACCCACGCAAAGCCTTTAAAGGAAGGAAGATCTATCTCAAAACTATCAATACATTGAGGAATGGACGGATGAGACAAATGTTGCAGAAGGTTTGTTTCTCTCTCGAATCGTGCCACTCCTTTCCAAGAAGTCCCATAGGTAAAAGGCAGCACCTTCACCACTACTTGAGAATTTTGTTGAGTATCGAAGGCCAGATAGGTTTGCCGATCTTGGCGGTGGCTCAGCAGGGACAAAATATCGTAGCGTTGATGCAGTTTGGTTCCAATCATAGTTGCTTTAACCAATAGCTTTTTATCTCATCAATTTTTGTTTCATCAGACTTTACCGCCTCATCAAGCTTTGTTGCTCCAATGCTTACGTCAGTGCGGCTAAAATGAAGTCAGCAGCTACCCAAATCAATTGGAAGGAGCCTGTGACAAATAAAATGACCAAAACGAAGGTAGCACCCTGGTGGTTTTGGATACATTTGAAGCTGGGAAAGAATTCGCTCAACACTGTAAACCCGTCTAGAGGCGGAATAGGAAGAAGGTTGAACAGCCCTAATCCTATGTTAATTAGAGCTGCCAATCGGAAAAAATCTAGACTAATAAGATGGCGCGTTGAGCTATGAAGCAGGTTGATAACCACAATGCAAAACATTGCGATCGCAATGTTTGTCATCGGCCCAGCCGCAGCGACTAAGATTTTTCCGATAGCGCCATCTTTAAACTTTCTAGGATTTACAGGCATTGAGCCCCAGGCTATGCCAACGAAACAGAGTGCAATAAGCGAAACCCACCCCATATGAATCACCGGGTTCAAGGTCATATGTCCTGTGTCGTTCGGTGTGCTATCACCCTGTGAGATAGCGGCTGCGCCGTGTCCTAGCTCATGAAGAGTAATCGAGATAATGATGATGACGATAAATCGTAGAACGTAGATTGGATCGGTCGAGAGCTGTTGTAAAAGCATTGTCAATTGATAAGAGAGATTGCTTGCCGTCAATTAAGATGCCGTTAAAGAGACCCAGCAGATTTTTAGGGGTAATAGATATCCCTGAAAATCTGCCCTATTTCATCTGCCCTATTTCATCTGCGAGAGCATAACGCGGAAGTACCGTATGCAACTTGCACACCCGTCTACGGGCAGTTAGAACAGCCCTTGTGTTATCGGTAGTTGCAGCAGTAATAATGCCTATACCTAAAGCAATCTGCGCTTTTTTTGAAGATAAGTTGAAATTAAGAAATGGTTGGGAGGCTCCGATAAATCCTATCAACAAGAAAGAGATAAAAAGACGCAGTGCTTTGAACCGTCCGGTATAGCTGTAACTGACGATAGGAGACAGAATACTGAAAAATAATACGTAGCCTAGCTGACAGTCAGCTAATTCGACTAGCTTGTTTTCATTGTCCTTCTCTTCTTTAGAAATAAGCATGGGTTTCTACAATGATTATTGAGGGTACAGGTAGTATCGGTACAGAAAGGATTACTAAGCTGTCTAGTTTAGTGAATAAATAATTTGAAGGTTCCGATTTACAGGTCTTATGGCAGTATTAAAAAGTGTAATAAGACTTTCTCACTTATCAGATTCACTTATCTCCTGGAATGGGCAGATCAGTGTTTCAAGAATAGATGTGGATTATTTTTTTACCAGTTGTGCTGAAAAAATGATCTTTCTTATTGCACAACACCCTACAACGCCCTCAAGGATTTCTCAATAAATCGTTTTAATGAGAAATAGACCTAACACCTGAGCGCTCTTCAGAAACGCTCTATCGACTTGCCAGTTTAGAGATTAACTAAGGTGTAGAAGATTATCCATTCCACCCACCAGCAGAACTCAATAAAGACTGGTAGAAGAAACAACTCCTAAAAAGACGCGGTTCAAGAGACACTGCATTGAGCCGCGTATATCTTATTTAGAAAAAGGCTCTGCTTCAGTAGATTCCACTACTGTTATACGATAGGCCACTTGCTCAGACGCTGTTGGAGAGGTCACCGCAAAAAGATAATAATCACTCTCTGGAGTCGCAATGGTAAACTGAAAGGCTGTACTGCGAGACACGAAATCGGCATTGGAGGCGATGAGCTCACCTTCTTTATTACTGATCACAAAAATAGTATTAGCATCATCACTCTCAAAATTAACTGTGAAGCTACGACCTGCATGGTAGCCTACAAACAAATGGAGATCAAGATCTCCAACAAATAAGATTCTGCCGATCTCAAGAAGCGTGGTGTCAAGCTGTTTTGTTGTTGTAGGTTCAGTCGGAGTAGCCTTTAGAGGTTCTTTTGAAAAGCTCGGAAGTTGGACGACTGAGCCTACAAATAACATCGTTGATAGGCAGCTAAGCAGCTGGGTGGCATAACGCATAGATAAATTCCTTGTAGTTAATTAATTGGTACTGGTTCCGCGAAATGGGATAGCATAAAGCATTAATGCGTATAGCTTAAGCGATAATAGGGGGGATATAAGTTTCCCATCGTCGTACTATGGATTTGTTTTCCCACCCGTGTCCCTGCTGCACAAGTGAAGCGGTTCATGTTCATACGCGCTACAAGACTCAAGCCCATGGCAATCGGACTATCTACCATTGCCGTAGCTGTGATATCTACTACAGCGAAACCTTTGCTACGCC
>Ga0208979_100553_pt1 | contig 19115 bp, 12 predicted proteins | sample HotLakConsUCCSLE_FD_184738 | JGI IMG/M metagenome (GOLD analysis project Ga0208979, IMG submission 184738) | Hypersaline microbial mat communities from Hot Lake, Washington, USA - Hot Lake Consortium UCC-SLE (SPAdes) | ecosystem: Environmental > Aquatic > Non-marine Saline and Alkaline >... | reverse complement strand
GTTTTGAAATAGCGGACGGTGTAGCCCTGCTTGCAGAGATGGTCGGCCAACACAGAGGCCAGGAAGGTTTTCCCGACGCCGGTTGGCCCCATGACGATGAGGTTGAGGTGCTGGCTGAGCCACTGCTTTAGAAGTTTTATCACGTCTCTCTCGACGCATTAACAAAAACCGCGAGCGGCTTCGGACAAGAATTAGAAGCACAAATCTCAAGATGTCTGCTGCCATTACGGCGGAAGGCACAAAGCTAGCTTCTGCTGTTGGAGAAGCTGACTCTGAGCAGCGCAACCGACTAGCCGAGCAAGCCGAGGAAAACGTTCGAAAACATTATGAGAAAGCGGGAGGAGAATTAGAAACGGCCATTGAACAGGCTATTCAGTCTATCCAGAGCGAAGTAGAAGCCGAAATGCAGAGTGATTTGACTCAAGCATTCATCGCTCAGCTCAATTGCGATCGCAAAATTCAGGTTGAAACTACCCAAAAAGGCGGTAATTCTCAGCAGATTAAACAACAGGTCGCTTCACTGGTACAGATTGCAGAGAAAGCGGGTGTAAAAATCACAACTTCCGCCACTAGAAATATTATGGGAACGACTCAAACCAGTGAGCGTTTTCTACGTTCCATGGACGTTGCAGGTAGCAGCCTACATCAAGGCGTGCTGCAAGCGGGTAAAGCCATAGGATTTAAGTTCAAACCGTGGCAAGCAGTTGGCATAGCTAAGAACATCGGCAATGCCGCTAAATTCTTAGGTCCCGCCCTAGCAGTCGTCTCAATTGGACTAGAGGCTCACACGATGTACCAAGAGCAACAGCAAGAAGCAGAGATGGCTGCGGTTCGCAATGACATCACAAGCCAATTTCAAGCGATTGCGGTTGATCTGGAACAGCAGATCGATACTCAACTTTATGGCTTTGAATCTCAGGTTTATGGGAAAATTGAGAAGAAAGTAGCCGAGGCTCGGCAGCAAACAGAAACCGCGATGTCTTCATCCAATGCCGACTTGAAGCAACTAGCATCTATTCGCCAGCAGCTGGAATCGATTCTTCAGGAAATTCTGCCCGGTACCCTACCACAGATTCTCTAAAACAGCGTAGCTGCGCCAAGCAGCAATCTTCGCTTAGTGCGTATTAATTCTAACCGAGAATTCCTATGGCAAAAAATGAAAACGCCGAAACACATTTAGCCGTTTATTGGGATTTCGAAAACATTCATGCTTCCTTATGCAATCTTGAGTTCGGGAATAATTGGTACATCAAAAACCGCACTTCAGAACAGCCTCAAGTCATCGCCATTGATTCAATTATGGAGTTCATTGCGGCGTTAGGACTGGTTAATATCAATAAAGCCTATGCTGATTGGAGTTCCTTTTATAAATATAGTCCTAGCCTACAAGAATTCTCTATTGACCTCGTACAACTTTTCCCCCGAGGAAGACATGGAAAAAATGGTTCAGATATTCGAATGTCGATTGATGTCATAGAAGATTTAAGCCTTCACCAACATTTAGATACCATAGTCGTCATTGGCGGAGATAGTGATTACATTGCGATTGCGCAGAAAGTACGACAACGAGGAAAGACCATTATCGGAATTGGCGTCAAGGAGACAACCAATCAGTATTGGATCAAATCTTGCAACGAATTCAAATTTTACTCTGGCATCTTAGTTAGATCGTCTGCGAGCTTAGATTTAGAGGAATTGGAATATGATGAGGAAGAAGCAAAGGACTTGTTAGTCAGAGCCATCAGGAAGATAATGACCAAAAATGGCTCAGAACATGCAATAAAGTCTGCAATCAAATCGATGATGATGAGGCTGGACCCCGCATTTGATGAAGCCAACTATGGGTATAAAAAATTTAGAGATTTTCTTTCTGCTTGTCAAGATATTATCGAAATCAATACTGATGGCAAAGATCAACTAATTTCCCTTAAAGATTCTAAGTCAAGTCCTATCGAATTCTTTGCACAGTCTGAGAGACATCAATATGAGCAAATTCTCAAGGCACAAGGAATTCGTCTTCCTGATCCAGGCTTGCTTCGAATAGGAATATTTGAAACGTTTAAGTTGTTTTCAGAAATTGAATCATTTCCGTCTTATGTCGATTATCGAATTGCCTTAAAAAAACGCCTTCTATATCATGAAAGTATAAAGGACTCAGATATATCAAAAATAAAGACTATATTATTCAAGTCTTTTGCCTTTGAGTTGAATCGTGCTTCTGGGAGAATTTATTTGACGAAAGAAGCGGATAGTCCGGAAAGTCTATACTTTAGAAGCATTAAGTTTTTAATCAAGAGAATTCTTGAAAATATAGTCGAAGATATTGACTACATGCAGCTTGAAAAAATGCTTGCTGACAGCCAAGAGAGTCATGATCTCCTAAGAACAGCTGTAGACCAAATAGAAAGGATTGATTAACATATTAAACTTTGCTCGAGACGATTAGAAAGCTTCAAGAAAACTTGAAGTTTTCTGATTATTCAGCTTTTGGACATGAGAGCTTGACATGTTGGGAAGGATAAGTGTACGTATTACATGGAATCCACTTCTCCAGCTTGGTCGGTTGGAAGAGGTGAAGCAGCCTTACGGCTGAGAAAAGGAGGACCACCAATATGACGACCCAAGAACGGGGTGCCAGTATCCAGGCACCTTCACTTAAGCCATCCGTAGATTTGGCAAAGCTCGCCGACCTCTTAGCAGAATCCATCGGAAGTAGCCAGACATCCCCCACATCTAGAGATCCAAAAGGGCGGTCGCTTTTTTGGCTAGATCCTGAGAAAAACCGCCTACGGATTTGTACCTCAGCCGTTTTACTTCGGCTCTTCTCTTCCCAAAACTTTCGCCAGGCCTTTCAGTCCAACCCATCCAGCGGCTTTGTCCGGGACTTCGAGTCTCCTCCCTTCGGTCTTAGGGCCAAGTTAGGTGGGGAATTGGCAGAAGGGAATGCTTCTCGTTTGCCGGTCAATGTTGACAAACTCATGGAGGCCATCGACCAGGCGTTAGGCCAGGCCCTGCCAACCCCTGAAGCTTTATCTACTCTGCTGCTAGAGAATCCAGCCCAGCAGCTTAAACAGTTGGCCAACGCCGCCGGGGCAACCTTCAAAGACCAGGCTTATCAAGCGAATCTTCAGCCGCTGGCCTTTGACTCTGGAGCTACCGGCAAGCCAGAGCCCAAAACAGCTGTCGCAAAAGTATTAGCTGCTGTTGAACAGGTAGAAGCAGACAACTACTTTCAGCACATGGTCGAGGCTATCGAGACCCATCTCGAAGATCGAGACTGCGACGAGGATGAGATAGACGATGCCATCAAGAGCCTCGAAGACGAACGCCAACGGGCCGAAAGCCAAATCAACCGTTTCCTCAGCTTTCTGGATGATGAGGCGCTGTCTCGGGTCCGGCTCAATGTGACCTTCCGCATCATGGAGGCGATTTCAGAAAACGCCCGCAGCAGTACTCAAATTGAGAATCAGCGGCTGGTGGAGTACGTAGATCGGGTGCTGGCCCTGCTGGAAGCCTCTAAAAATGGAGACTTGTATATTGATTTGACGGCTCACTACGGCCAGAACGCGGAATTCGACCTGCTGGACTATTTGAACAAAACCACATTCTTCTCCTGCCTGTCGGTCTGGCCAGACTGGCAAACCCAGATTTTTGAAGAAAAAGTCCGGGACCAGAACAGCTACGGAGTGCAGCGAGAAGTCAGCTACCGCTTTCGCATCAACGGTAATAACCCAGAGCACGGCAAACCCGCCTATGAAGCCCGGCTAGATGTGATTGCAGAGATCCTGCTACCAGAAGACGATTCCCTATTAACGCCACCGGGACTCTATCGACGTCTGGCCGAACTAATCGTCTTAGATGCCGTTGTGCCAACCCCTTCTGGGACTACGGAACCCATTGCTCCTGAACAGCTCTCCACAACCATCCAGGCCCGTGTCGAAGAACTGCGCCACCAGGGAAAATCCGGCATTCGACAGCTCATTCAGTCACTGCGAGAGCGAGCCAGCGTCATGCAGGATATCGCCGATGCCCTGGTTAGTCTGCTCAAACGCAAAGGCAACCAGATTCTGTCCTTGGCTCAACGGCGCACGGCTCAACAGTTCATTTGCGTGAAACGAGATATCGTCGCCTGGTCACGTCTGGAGAACGCAACTCCAGGGGTCAAAGACCTGCTCGTGGGCTCTCAAAACAAATCTAAAGAGCAGGTGGAATGGTTCCAGCACATTGAAATTGCTGATTCACCCGACGTTCCCAAACTTTTGTTTTCTGTTAAAGTCACCACCTACCTGACCGAACATTCCCTGGTGTTCAAGGGAACAGAAATCAGACCGCTGCAGGCCCAAAGACTGTACCAGGGCAACCTACTACAGGTCATTTGGGTTCCCTACCAATCCGGGAAAGACCAGCCCTACAAGCCCTCCGAGTCCGCGATGAAAATGAAATCGTGGGCTTTACCAGCAGCGATTCAGCTTGAGTATGAGACGCGCACCCTTGCCCGTCGCAAAGACAGTAACGACAACACCCGGCAGCTCCATGCCGCAGCTGTAACCGCCTTTACGATTCTGGCTTATTGCAGCCTGTGGGCCGTGATTAAACGGCTGAAAGGTCAAGACGATGAACTGGCTACCGACTTCACCACCTTAATGCTGCGCCTCCAGGAGACTGGAAAGAATAGCGAGAGTGAGGGCGATGCTTACGTCTATGCCGCTGCCCAGTCCATTGAGGCCATGCTGGCGCAGGATACCCCGGTGCAAATGCAGGGCATTGTCCTAGACAATTTAGCTCCCAGCAATCGTTCAACCCAATATGTGAAATCAGGCACCTTCGATGCGCTGCTCAGTGCCTTCCCCCTGGTGATTCAAACTGAAAAGTCCCCTGCCATCGAACGGATTGGCTTAATTTCCTACGCCACTCGCCCCAGCGACGAGATGCCAACCCTAAAGCAAGACGACCGCAATACCCTCTTTCTCACCCAGAGCTACATCGCTTCGGCAGTTGACCGACCGTTCTCGGGATATGAGTTAAAAGCCGAGCGCACCCAGTCTGACATTGTGACCTCTCCAGAGAATCTACAAAAACAGAGGATTGTCCGGGAAGAAATTGGATATCTGAAACACCAGGGATGTCAGCACATTATTTTGCTGTCCCACGCCTATGGCAGTCGCCACATTAACCGCACTGCCGACCATAACTCGGCACTCATTCCCGTAAATTTTTTGGAGGAAGTCTTTCAGACTTTCCCAGACCTGACGATTTATCCCCTGTTACGGGACGTCTTTCCAGCAACTCGTCTCCGCAAAAGGGGAGCAGGGGAAGCCGCCTTTGAAATTGCCAGTGCCGGTGACCACAGTACATTCCTGCGCAATACAGCTATGGAGCAGGTGCGGGATATTATTCCGGTTTACACCTTCGCCACCCTCCACGTTGTGGAGGAAGACAAACGGCCTCAGTCAGGCTTTTGCACGTACTTTTTAGTGTCAGATCGAAGGGTGTCCAACATCGATTGGATAGGTCGGGCTCGTGAGACTTTAATCAATTCCCGAGGTCAATCTTCAGAGCATTCATGTTTGCTGACGGTGCTTCGAGGGTTGCACTTCATCGAAGCCGAACGGGGCGTCAAGAAAGGACAGTTGGTTCCCGTGCTAGATCCCTTCAGCTGGATTTCTCCAACAACAAAAGAAGCGGCAGGGGAAGTCGAGATTTTCCATTCCCGGCGGCGGGGGCGAGTCCATCTCAGTTATCCAGCCGTGCTTACCCACATTGCCCAGGTGCTGCACAGGAGAGTTCCCCATGGAAAATAACTTTCTGGTGCAGGCGACCACCTGGGGTCGCGTTTTTGAACTGGCCGTGCAGCGGGGTGTCATCGCCCAACTGCTTCACCAGAAGCTGCTGTCTCCAGCCCATCCCTCCTTGGAACCCTGGCATACCAGCAGAGTCTCGGAAGTCACGAAAGGAGTGTTGAAGGCCCTGGCGGTTACCGATAACAACGCCAGGGAGTGGGTTGAATCCGGCGTCCGACACCTCCTGGTGTTTGGCTACGGATTGGGCTGGACGACGATGCGGGAATGCCTGAAGCACAATGCCCCGAAGAATCCTCAAATTGAAGCACTTTGGTGCCCCCTGACCCTACCCGGTCAGGAAGGCAAGTTTGAGGAAGAGCAGGAAAAGACGGCGATCTCATTCCACCAAGCCTTCCAGCTCCCCGGTTCTCCAGATAAGGCGGTTACCCACAAGGGCAATCCGGGCAAAGCTGATTTTCTGTTGTGGCTCAAGTCGGGCGGCACTCACCGCAGACGCAGTAAACGGCCCAAAGACTTTCTACTGTGTCTGGAGTTTTCCTACAACGCCCCGGCAAAACTGGCGGACTTCAAGACTGAAGCGCCCCACTGCGCAGAGGTTAACCGCTACGCTCGATACCTGGATGCCCGTGGAGTCTTTGCGCGGGTGTGCGCTGAGGTAGAGGGGCAAACATTAACCCTGAGCCATCAGCTGGCTGACCATCTGGTCGCCTTCAGCGGTTCTGATAAGCCCCTCTACAAGCTCTGCCAGGCCGCCTCCTATACCGAGCGGTTGGTCCATCTGCTGTCAGCAACGGGACGGTTGCCCCAGGGAAGTGATGCCCGAGCGATCGCCGTTACCTCCAACGGTTTAGAAAGCCTGACGGCTCACTTCGAGGGCCAGAAGCCTGAACCCGATCCGCGAGCCCAGTTGATGTCCGCTTTGGGCCAGGCTTACCGGAAGGCTCGGAGTCTCTCCGATGATGCTCCTGAAGAGTTGAAGCAGGAAATCCAGCTGGTCTTTCGGAAACTTCTTGGATCTTTGCCAGCTGAGTTTAAGAAGCAGGTTAAACCCCTGCTCGAAACCCCTAACCCAGGTCAGCCGCTACATTTCAACCTACAGGAGCAGATCCAAGACTTCTTCAATCCTATGCAGCCTTTGTCGGTAGCAGATGCCCTCTCAGGACTACAGCCAAACGATGACCTCATCAAATTCTTCGGCAGAGATCCTGAAACTGATCTCCGCCAGGCCCTGACTGCACGACAGACATCACAAGAGCAGGTGACCTTGCGAGATGCCCATGCCGCCGCAGTGGTGGCAGGTTTGAATGCGGCTCAGCCTGGTCTTCTCAACGTGATTGCCCTGGAGGGTAACCCCGGCATTGGCAAAACGACAGCCGTCACTAAATTTCTGGCTCAGCAGCAGGAGGGGTACTGCTTTCTCTATGTCAGCCCTCGCGTTGTAATCAACCGGGATGTGACCAACAAGTTGGCGCGAGACAACGGCAACCCCACCGGCATCCTGACCCTGACATCCAATGCCAAGCTGATTGATGCTGCCCCCGAATGGTATGCCCAACAATCAGCCCAGTCCGGAGAAAAACCACGCCGGGTTGACAGTGCCGTGGTGGTCGATGGCATCCCCCACTTAGTTCATCCAGTCTGCAACACCATTTTTGTGTCCCCGGAAGATGAACAAGCCATTGATACCAATATCGTCATCTCCCGGCGGTACAAGCGTTCTCGTAACGAACGGGAAGATAGCGTCCAGTCCCAAATCCGCCCAGGGGTTTTGAGGACGTTAGCCACCTCTGCCCGCAAGCTGCTGGAATATAATCCGACCGTCAACCGAATGGTGATGACAGCAGCAATTCAGGGCTATCGTGCCGTTCAGCATCGCACAACCATTGATGCCCTCAGCAACCTCTTTACCCAAAAGGCCAATACCCAGGCGGGTAAGCGAGAACGGCAAACCTTTGCTCGAAAGATTCCGACCATCATTGCCATGGTGGATGAGGTGGCTGGCGATGGGGCTGGGGCTCTTTTCTGCCACCGGCTAGCCGAATGGCTGCACCAGCAGTTTATTGAACCGTTTGAAGGCGAGCCCTGTCCATTTCGGGTGGTGCTCATCATTTCAGATGCCTCCCTCAGCAATGAGGTGGTCTTGAATAGCTACCTCAATTCAGGGGAGCGGGCTCCTAACAAAGTTCTCATCAGCCCGACCCAGGGTAATTCTGCCTTTCGCGTTACCGGCACTTCCATGAAAGTGGGACCTGGGAGGCATCCGACACTGCATGTCATGACCAATAGCTACCCGGCGTCTCAACTCAAAGTTGACTATAGCGTTCGCCTGGCTTCCGTTACCCCTGGGCTAACCAGTGATGGATTGCCCCAATCTATTCGGCAAGCGATACGAGACCACTCAGCAGAAGAGCTGCTGAACAATGCCCGGATAGAAATTGAGCGGGGCCTGACCGAGGGGGCAGAGCAGCTTATCTTCTTTGCCCAGGACAAAGCCTTCTTAAGACAGCTCTGTCAAAACTTGACTTCGGGAGATCGGCCCATCCTGTACCCTGAGGAAGTCAAAGTGATTGACCAGAGTGTTCCTGAAGCTGAGCGATTGAAGCTGGTGCAAGAGCCCCAGCGAGATCAGGTGCGTGTCTTCCTCATGACCTCTTCTGGGGCGAGGGGGGTTTCCTTTCCCAAAACGGATTGGATTATCGCATCCATCCCCCGCTTCAACATCGAGGCAGCTTTGATGGAGGTCGCTCAACTCATCTATCGGGGACGGGGCTTGTATACCGATGTAGTGACAGGTAAATCAGTTTCTGGCGATACCAGGCCCAGGCAACTGGTCATGCTGATCAATGATTTCGTGATCAATGAGGGGACCGAAGATAAGGCGCGTCGCTGGTTGCGCCAATCCAGTGACCTCTTGACGCTGCTGCTCATGCTGCGGTCTACGATTCATACCCGCATTAAGGGAGATGCTGGGCTCAGACGGCAGCGGATTGCCTTTGTCCCAGTTGGCTTCGTCGGCGATGAAGAGCTTCTCAACCTGATGTCAGATGACCTCCGCAATTTTTTGCGGGAAGCCCAAGTGTTTATTTGTGATGCCCATAGTCCAGACGATAAGGCTTTGGTCGCAAAAGCCGCCCAGCTGACAGAACACCTCTTTGGCCACTTCAACCTCCGGGGCATGTCTCCTGAAATGGGCACGGTTTCCTATGTGGACTATGGCACCACCGAAGGATTATTGAAGGCCATTACTCGGCCAGCCAGTCGTTTGTTAGCCCTACCCACCCCAGCAGAATCAGAGACCCTGGTCATTCCAGAAACCGTGACCTGCATTGGTCCCTTCTGGATGGAAGACTGGAAAGGGCGCAATTCTGAAGAGAAGTTCAGCTTCGAAACCTGGCGAAAAGAGGTGAAGGAAGGCAGTAGTAGCCTGCTTGGGCTGCTTCGCCAGATTATGGACAATAAAGCTTTTCCGCCTAAGCTCAGGCGTCCGGCAAAAGAGCTATACCGCTTGCTCATCCGCGAAAAGGATGCCGCTACGCGAGAATATTCTACTCTACAGGACACTCGCACAGACAATATCGTGATTGCTCTGCCCCTGGACTATCCCCACTTTTGGCAGAAGCATTCAGAAGGGGAAATCAGACACCAGGAGGTTGAAGATCCAAACACCTGGCGCGATGCCTTAGGTCGCGCCCTGACCTCTCAAGGAACAGTCATGCCAGTTGTCGCCAAATATCGAGACTTCCCCTGGGCAGCGGTCGTTGGGCAACAAACAATGAGTCAGCTCGATCTCATTTTCGATAACCGCTATTTTATGGCGTCTAGTGAGCTGAACTTGCTGAATACTCTCTTGCTGGAGGAGGAATAAAACAGGAAAGGGGGCGTCGTTGCTTAGCGGACAGAACAACAATCTGTTTTCTAGAGTTCCAACCCCTTTGAAAGGTTGGACGACCGCTGAGATTGACCCAACTGCAGCGACTGAATCGCCTGCACCTGTGCCACCGTACCACTGGCATACTGCTCAATGGTTTGAAGCGGCACATGCTTCACATCCAGCTGAAACCGAGCATAAGGCCCCTGTTGTAGGAGCTGAGACACCGCATTTGCATTTTCCCCAGCCCCCAGAGCTGCCGCCGTCACCTTCTGATCCAGCTGAATCGCCGAGAGGTCACTGCCGACGTATTCTCGGTACAGATCCGGGTAGCTTTGAATCGTTCCTGTGACGGCGCAGGCGTATTCCAAATACCGCTGCTGCTGAACCGAGTTGACCACCGTTTGGGCGTACTGCAGCAATCCAGGAATCGCGGCTTTCTTCTCCTCAGCCTCCAGACCAACGGTTTGCTGTTGGGTGAACGGTCCCTGAGCCAGCAGTTGAATCACCTGCCGGGGGGAACTGCCACTCTTGAGAGCCGTCCTGGCCACCTCCTGGTCTAAAGCCTGAGCCGCATTGGGACTACCTGTATACCGCTCGTAAAGATCCTCATAGGACTTGACTCCTCTGGCGGAGCTTTTGGCCAGGGCAAAATACTGTTCTCGAACCTGTTTCCCCTTCTCAGAATCGGGAGCTTTCGGCTGACTAGCGTCACTCATAGAACATCCGCAAACTCATCCAGTAAGTCAGAGTCCGTAGGAGCCACAGTTCCGGTTTGTGGGGGTTCCACTGCAGGCGTAACACTTTGGGAGTCTTCCGCTACAGCCACAGAGGCAGAGGATACTAATGGCTCATTGGCCAGACTGGCGGGTCCTATTCCCATACCAAACTTCTCCCTCAAATGCTGGATTTGGGCTTCCATCTGCCAGATGGACTGCTGAGCCAGTTCTTTGAGTTGATCCTCTGAGTACTCCCCCGTAGCTTCGTAGGCGAAGGGCAACCAAAAAGCCCGAGTTGCCGTCGCCGCTTTCTCTTTACCGTTGTAGGTGCCGTGAATTAGCCAGGAGTAGGTGATGCCGTTGGGAGAGGTACGATCCGGCTCGAAGATAAAGCGCACTCTCGGCTTGTTCTTAGGACTTTTTTCTTCAGACGGCTTCCTGGGCATGAGATGGATCCTGAACGACAGATTAGCTAAGACTCTCTGATGCTTACCCTCCACATCCCAATAGTAACGGCTTCAGGCTGAACAGATGCAGAGACTCAAGTGAGTTTTAGCAAACTGTTATCGCATGAGCTGAACCCATGCTGAAGGTTGATTTCACTTTTACCACCTGAAATGCTACTACCCACACATCCATCACAGACCTGAAGTCTGCTATGGGCAAAAGTGAGTCTCGCCAGTTCTGCAATGAGAATATTAAGGATGGCAAGGGTTCTGAAAGAGTCGGAGTTGGGCGGAAGTTGGCAGGAGACGAGCCAATTTCCACTTGGGCAATTTTTGGGCAGATGAGATTTTATAACTTGAAAACTCTTACATGGAAAGGATTTTAGCCCTTGATGAAACTGTCTCGAAATCTGTTTTGGGGTCACACCCAACGAGGGTTCGAATCCCTCCCTCTCCGTTGAAATCCAGCTTCCATAAAGATTTGCGGCGTTCCCCTTGCCTCACTCAGCTTAGGAAAATTAAGCTGAGTGTAGGTAGTTTGTACTCTTTTTGGGGGAGGAATGGGGGAGATGGGGGGGAGAAAACTACAGCAGACTGCGCCTGATCTCAAAGAGCGGATCAACCAGGCGAATCAAGGGCTGGAGAAAGTCTCGATTCGCCAGAAAGATAATCGGCTCTATGTGCGGGGGAGACATTTCCCCCCCAAGCCTGGAGATAGCGAAGGCGGTCGCTACGAAATCGCGCTGGGGGTCTCGGCTACTCCTGCCGGGCTTAAGGTGGCGATTGCCAAGGCCAAAGACATCGACAATGCCCTGTTGTGGGAGAAATTCGACTGGGGACCCTTTCTCAAAGGGGACCAGAAGCCACCTGAAACCGTAGCCGCCTGGGTAAAACGTTACGAAACGCAACATTGGGAACAAACTCAGCGGACCCCAACCAAAGAAAATTCTTATCACAAGAACTATCGGCTGGTGTTTAACCGACTCCCCCAGGAGGAGCCGCTCAGCTTTGAGGTGTTAAAGTCAACGATTTTGACTGAGACCGAACCCGGCAGTCGGAGCCGCAAAGGGTTTGCTATGGCCTTCCGGAGATTGGCTGACTTCGCAGGGTTTGATGCTCATGAGTTGAAAGAACTCAGCAAACTCGGGAAAGGCTACACCAGCAAATCGGTCGAACCGCGCAATCTCCCTCGGGACCAGGACATTCTGGATATCTGGGAATCGGTTCAGAATCCTGCCTGGCAATGGGTCATTTCGATCCTTGCGATCTACGGCTTAAGGCCCCACGAAGTTTTCAGAATCCGCGCCGACAAGATGGATGAAGATCCTCCTGTTCTGGAGGTAGAAGAGGAAACCAAAACAGGATGGCGGATTGTGTACCCCTGTTATGGAGAAGGGTGGGAGGTGATGACCCCGCAGGATGTGCTGTATCCAAACGTTGAGACGGAGGGTAGAAACAACAATCAGTTGGGTAACAAAATTTCTCAAGAGTTTTATGAGCTGAAGATTCCCTTCCCGCCCTATAACCTCCGCCATGCTTATGCTCAGCGGATGTACAAGCAAGGCTTTAGTGACACTTTCATTGCTCGCTCTATGGGCCACTCCGTCGCTGTGCAACGATCAATCTATCGAGCTTGGTGGGACCAGGATACCTATGACGATGAATATCGTCGGGTCATGGAGCGTAGGAACAAGTCATAGTTATCAGAAAAAAACTTCAGCATAGGGTCAGCCAATACGATAACAGTTCGCTAAAACTCACTTGAGACTCTGCATACGTTCAGCCTGCAGCCGCTAATATTGGGATGTAAAAGGTGAAAATCAGCAAGTCTTAGCTAATCAGTAGTTCAGGATCCATCCCATGCCCAGGAAGCCGTCTGAAGAAAAGAGTCCCAAGAACAAACCAAGAGTGCGCTTCATCTTCGAGCCGGATCGCACCTCTCCCAACGGCATCACCTACTCCTGGCTGATTCACGGCACCTACAACGGCAAAGAGAAAGCGGCTACGGCGACTCGGGCTTTCTGGCTGCCCTTTGCTTATGAAGCCACTGGGGATTATTCAGAGGATGAACTCAAGGAACTGGCTCAGCAATCCATCTGGCAGATGGAGGCTCAAATTCAGCACTTAAGGGAAAAGTTCGGTTTGGGGGTGGGACCGACCAGTCTGGCCAATGAGCCGTTGGTGTCTTCTGCCTCTGTGGCTACAGCGGAAGATTCCCAGAGTGTTGCGCCTGCAGTGGCACCCCCACAAACAGGGACTGTTGCTCCTGCAGATACGGATTTGCTGGATGAGTTTGCGGATGTTCTATGAGTGATGCCAGTCTGCCCAAAGCTCCTGATTCTGAGAAGGGGAAACAGGTTCGAGAGCAGTATTTTACCTTGGCCAAAAGCTCGGCCCGAGGGGTCAAGTCCTACGAGGATCTTTATGAGCGGTATGCGGGGAGTCCCAATGCGGCTCAGGCTTTGGATCAGGAGGTGGCCAGGACAGCTCTCAAGAGTGGCAGTTCCCCCCGGCAGGTGATTCAACTGCTGGCTCAGGGACCGTTCACCCAACAGCAGACCATTGGCTTGGAACTTGAGGAGAAGAAAGCCGCGATTCCTGGCTTGCTGCAGTATGCCCAAACGGTAGTCAACTCGGTTCAGCAGCAGCGCTATCTAGAGTATGCCTGTGCGGTGACGGGAACGATTCAAAGCTACCCGGATCTGTATCGAGAATATGTCGGTAGTGACCTCTCGGCCATTCAGCTGGATCAGAAAGTGACTGCGGCAGCTCTGGGTGCTGGAGAAAATGCGAATGCAGTGTCTCAGCTCCTACAACAGGGACCGTATGCTCGGTTTCAACTGGATGTGAAGCATGTGCCGCTTCAGACGATTGAGCAGTATGCCAGTGGTACGGTGGCGCAAGTGCAGGCGATTCAGTCGCTGCAGCTGGGGCAAGCTCAGCGGTCGTCTAACCTTTCGAAGGGGTTAGAACTTTGAAAGCCAAGGTGACACAACTTAGATATCCTTCACTTCATTGCCTAAATAGCGCTCTACAAAGGCTTTTGCCGCCTCTGGATTGAGATCCTTTAGGGCTCTGACAATTTCCAATACTGTCTCAGCCGACGGGTCACGCTTTTCATTCGCCCATCGGTAAACGCTATTGCGCTCAATATTGAGAGCCATAGCAAGGCTGTATTGACTCACCTCATACTCCTCAAGCACTTGCCTGAGTACCTGTCCTGCTTTTCCCATGACCTCATGGTGTCAGAGGACTATAACCGAGTAAATGACCATTCGGTAGACGAGAGCCTAACTGTTGACGGCACCCGTTTGGCCGACTATTATAACGACATCCAGACTGTTGACATTTATAAGTCGTCCTATGCAGACCCAAACTTATCTTTCGAGCGATCCTGGTTCAGCGGAAGTGGAGGCAGGGCAAGTTCGCTTTGAACTTACCCTCAAGCTTCACAGCTACCCCAAGTCCGACCGAGAGCCTGTCAAAATCCTCGTCATCGGCTCCAAGCCAGCTGTCAGCGCCATCGTTGCTGCCCTTCACCAGCTCGGCTTTGCCGAAATCTTTGAATGGACAGACTTTCTCTCTGCCCCCACCGTCGAGCGCCCTCTCCAGTTCCAACCAGGGGAAGTGATGAAGGCGCTGGTGAAATATTTGCCCAAGGATTAGGCTGTTTTTTACATGTAAAAAGAGTACTCAGAGCGCACAGTCATTTCTGGTCCTACTTCTTTCAGAACATCCCCGACCCGCTTTGAAAAGGCTAATGTGATCGGAACACCGTCTGAAAAAGCTGCATTATTAACATTCATCTTGGTTAGCGCCAGTAGTTCAGAGGCTAGCTCACGAGGACCGCTGTCTCCATGCCTTTCAATAATTGCCCAGGGCTCTGGAACATGTACGCCTGGATAAGTTTCAAAATAGGGAGTGAATCCGTGAGTGTAAATAATGGGATGGGTTCCTTCAATTAAGGCATAAGTGCCTCTAATGGGAGGATACTGACCTTCGCGAGATAGTCTCAAAGCACTTTTATCAAGTGTTAGAAGGTCAATGCTAGCGTTGGGATTAACTGCCTCGATACCATCCATAAACCCAGCAAGCTCATTATATTCACCATGTTCTTCGCCCCAGTATCTGGAGGACTTATGGATCACAACTCTTTTGGGAGGTAACCTTCTGATCCTTTTATACTCTGTTAAGATGTTAGTAATTAGACTATAGGCTTCTCCTTCTTTGAGGTGGGGTGTTTTTCCATACTCTTCAACATCCCATTCAAATGGGTCGCCTCGAAGAATGATACCTTGCCCTAAGTAATCGAAGGCTTGGGCTACTCCACTCCGAAGAATATTCCTCCCTCTGGCATCTTCAGTTTTATAAAAGGAAATGCCTATGTAGCAGGTATCTTCCTCTAAACCATGACCTTTCCATGGAACTCCGCCACACTTGAAATAAAGGGCGATGGCGAAGTTCCATGCTCTGGTGGCCTTGTCTTGCAGGTTTTTGTCCTTACCAAGCAAAGTAGCCTCCCTCAAAATTTGGATCGGCACACCCCATTTCATCGATCGGGCCTTCAGGATTCTCCGTAGATTTAGGTAATTACCGTTTGGTAACTGGGCAGAACTTGAGGATTTTAATAAAGTTTCTGGAATCGCAATTAGAATCACATCTGGGTGTGGAGATGCGGTCGCAATTTGGGCTATGTGCTCAGATAGCAGATCTGCAGCCTTCTCGACACGAGCTATGTCACTTTCTGTCGCGGTAATAGCTTTCGCTTCTCGCTCAGGAAAAGTTGACCTCCATCGTTCACTTGTAATAATTTCTGATGCGAAGTTTGTCGAGCTACTAATACCGATAAAGTCAGGGGCAAGACCTTTAACTAAAATGTCTCTTTTTGCTAGCTCCTCATGTTCGAAACTTTCGTCTGAGTCTTCCTCAAATTCAATACTTTCTGTTTTCGAGCGGTCAGTTTCAATATAATTTTTGCACTGCTCGATCCACTGCTGACAGCTATCGGCTGTAGCTCTAGTTCCAATAATCCCAACTTTAATTGTTTCTGGATGCAAAGCTGGATCGGTTCTTCCGAAGGGACCATACTCGGCAATGCCAGTCTTTTTGTCTGGATGTAAAAAGGAATTATTGAATTCTAAGTGTGGCTCTGGAATTAGCTCGACTTTAATGTCCATTATTTACTTTAATCGAATAGTGCGAATGCCAAAGGGAGCAGATATTTCTTCAGGGAAACCCTTCACTAATATAATTTCTCGATCATCTAATTCCATCGAGAATTCAGGTTCCCCATCAGAGAGCACAAAGGACCAGTAAAGGATATTGTTGAGATATTGAGGGTTATATTCTCTACTACGATGCCGCGTAGCATAAGATTTTGCTTTTTCCGTACTCCATGCTGTTACGCCATTGGAGGAAAAATAAAGCTCTGGGCGGATAATAATTCCCCAGGTATATTGCCATACCGTTGAAATCGGGCTGAGAGGGCATAATGTCTAAAGAACTTATCTTTACCATACTCATAATATTGAGCAACAGTACGAGAGGGAGAACGATTCGTTCTTATACTTTTCCAGACCTTTTTAATAGGCTTGTCTTCAGTCAAGCCTTTGCTATAGTAAAACTTTTTATACTTCTTGTGGAAAGTTAATCCTTTATCCCTTAAATGTTTTTCCAGCAAGCCATTTAAGAGTCTACGAGCAGCATTATCAGCATCTGGATTTTGTTCAAGCCAATCATCGAAAGGAAATGCTTCTACCTCAGAATCGATTATTTTTGCGAAAGCATTATTACTCTCAAGAGGGTTTGTAAGGGTTGTTAGGGTTCCATCTCGGTAATCATAGGGAGGAATGAAACCAAACAGTCTTTGATGAAACTGGGCTCGCTTTTCTGGAATTACTGTGCTGACGAATACTTCTTCAGGCAGTTTAATAACCTCAATGAAGTTTGGGAACAGTATTTCAGAGCAGGTTGTATCCACCCTTTCAGGAGCAGTCTGGCAAAGTTTGGACAGGGCATCTAGGGCCGTGGCATCGAAGCGGTCCAGCTCTTTATCAAAGGGAATTCGGCAGGGCTCTTCAAATGCGTCAGGATTTTCCTCAAGATATGCTTGGATATTTTTCCAGTATAAGCAGTCGTCTTTGGGGTGGCAAACGATATAAATTATCGGAACATTAAGCTGTCCCCAATAAACAAGGTCTTTTTTCTTAACCGGAGACTCGAACGTATCCTCCTGGTCGTTTCTAATATAATACTGGCCTGATTTCGATTGAACTTTAATAATCTTGCCCGTGCCCGCAAATCCATTTCCCTCATGTCTTGGGACACAAAGCTCAATCTCGCCATCGACTCCGATATCGTCTTTCTCTTGCTCTCGCCAAATGCAGCCCATCTGGTGAACAATTGCCGAAATACGATCCAGACCGTGCCATTCCGAAGCTTTGGCCAGGGGGATAATTTTTTCAGTTGGGTTTGGCAATTTTTTCAAGTGTAGAATCAACTCCTTTGTTTATAGTACTGGTGAATTGATTTGGACTGGGGTGATCCCCGTATAACGGCAGTAGAGTTCTTACGTATAAGCCTTGAAATGGAAAAATGGGTGGCTAGATGGAGCATCATCTCCGACCGCCTGGTGGGGCAAGAATCGCACCCAGTTAGTTGGGGTGAGTTTAAAAAATATAAACTCAAGCCAATGTAGTAGGGGGGGAAACTTGCCCATATTGATCTCTCGGGAGCGCCGTAAGACGCTCCTAATAGCAGACCCAGTTGTTTTACCTGAGCTTCTAACCCAGACCGAGATGAAGCCGTAAAGTGGACAGATGGTTCCTAACATCATTCTCCATCTGGTGAATATTGGCGTATAACTGGTCCACATTACTTTTCGCGGCAGAACAGTTGGTCTTCATCGCCTGAGTTTGGTTGAGGCTAGCAGACATTCTCTCGATGGTTTGCTGCACTGCATTGAGATCGAGTTGGTCGTTTGCATCCTGTCGGGTCTGGGCAATTAGCCGCGAGTTACTGGTGAGGTAAGCAGCTCAAGGGACAAAAACCCTCCGTCGAGATAAGTGCGTTTGATCTTCATCCGCAAGATGTTCAATCAGGCCAACAGAATCGTCACGGTTGCTACCATCGTCCCCCTCAAGGAATTCCATGAAGCGCCAGAGTAATGCACTGATGGCGGCGAATTACATAGACTGTGAAGGTCGGCGTGCCCGCTTTTGCCTGGTAACGGTAGATATATAGGGCTTCCTGATCATTGGGCAACCCATACTAGAATGTCACTGAAATGATCTCTCTTAGATTGCCAAAAGCCTCAATCTACTGTAAGTTTATCCACCGGCCTTAACTCAGTGACATTTCAACTGGAGCTGTTCTCGGATAATGATTATTTTCAAAAGTTTTTGAAGATTAGTTAAAAACTAACAAGTCGTACCAATATAAGTAAAGAATCAGAGAAACACTTTTGAAAAGTATAACCTGATTGGCATTTTACCTGATTGATAAGTTAGATCAGTAGGGAATACTACTTATATCGCTATCCAAGTTCTCCTGAATCTCTTGCCTTTATTTGCGTTGGAAAGCTTCCGAAATAAACTTTCATAAAAACAAAAAATATCTTTACTATATTTTGTTAATTCTTTTCCCTAGATCAGCTTTTCTGCTTTGATTTAATAAATTATTTAGTTGACCCTCTAATTCAAATAAATCAGTTACTAAATCTCCAAGAGATAGATGATATAGGGGAAAGTATGGTTGTGGAAATGCAAAATCACCCACTTTGGCGATCAAAGATAATTTCACTCCAGATGATTCAATTATTTGGATTACTGATGATTCTATGTCTTTGGATATGACAATCAAACCATCAACTTCAAAATTACTAATATATTTAGGTATGGTTTCTGCGTGATAACCCCAACTTTGCATAAATACCTCAACCCCAATTAAAAGAGGTCTCTCATTGTGAGGTGATATTGCTTTTATTTCTAAATCATAGCCAAACTGACCTGACTTTCTGGGCTTTGAAATATTTTTCAACCATAATCCTTGTTTTACAACAAGACCATGCAAATAATTAGAGTGGTAGATAAGATGCTGAAAAGGCAGTTCTAAAGAATCTAGTGGTTTTCTATGAATGGCTATGTTTCTTTGTAGGTAATTAGTCACCGCAACAAAGCCAGCTTATTGCGAAACGGGCCAAAGTCGGTAAAGTAGTGGGTATGGAGCAGTCGTCGTCCCTAGAAATCCCCCTCCCAGAGATCGACCCTGAAGAGCAAGGGGC
>Ga0208979_100537_pt1 | contig 19788 bp, 20 predicted proteins | sample HotLakConsUCCSLE_FD_184738 | JGI IMG/M metagenome (GOLD analysis project Ga0208979, IMG submission 184738) | Hypersaline microbial mat communities from Hot Lake, Washington, USA - Hot Lake Consortium UCC-SLE (SPAdes) | ecosystem: Environmental > Aquatic > Non-marine Saline and Alkaline >... | reverse complement strand
GATATACTTATATTTGCTCCATGAAAATAGAATTTTTGTATTGTCAAGAAAAAATCTCTGAAATCTATGATTAACAAGCATTTCATTCATAGATTGCCCCTGGTTGCACGAACCTTCTATTTAGGCCTAGATCGTTTTGCGGGAATTATTCCAGGGTGGAAAATTCCTAAGTTTCAATCGAAAATGACGGCTCATCAGATAGGTTTAAAAACTGATTTTTTTGGGGATGCTTTATTAAGTTTGAGGAAGGATAATCGTTTTTATCACTATGCTAAATCTCATACTAATTTTATTTCTAAGGTATCTATAAGAGATGAAAATGCAATTTTAAAAAGTGCTTCTGGTTTTTTGAAAATACTTTATCCTAGCCTTAATTTAACAACGGAGGAGTATTTATTTAATTGTTTAAAACCTGCCCGAGAGTTACGGCAGAATATTCATGGTTTACTGTACAATCTGGATGATGAATTTAAACAGTATGAGAGGGATATTATTGTTGATGTGATGTAGGGGTTAAATTCTTATTAATATATTGCTTAATATGGAGATTATTATACATTGAAAATATACGATTTACTACTTAACAGTAAACAGAATAAATTAGAGTACTTATTAAGTATTCCTATATTTAATCTTTTAAAATTATCGGATAAAAATTTAACTAACGAAGAACAGTTGATAGAGGCATTACTTACTCTATATACTCCAGAAGAGTTATTAAGATCTAAATATCATAGAGATTTAATAATAGAATTTCTTACCCCTGAACAAGCCAATATTTTAGCCACTGTTTGGGATGCACCCCATGATAAAGATGTATATAAAAGACTAAAAAAAGTAGCCATCAAACAAAACTCGGAGGCAGAAAAATATTTATTTAATTTCTTTGAAATTCCTGTTTATCGTCAAACAAATATTACTGTAGAAAAATCCTCTTTTGTCGAAATTAGTCCTCAATATCCTTTGTTCAATCATCAAAGAAATGCCGCTCAAAGGGTGCAAAAATATTTATATGATCCTCCCTATCGAGGACTTTTGCATATGCCTACAGGGGCAGGAAAGACCCGTACAGCGATGAATATTATTGCGGATCATCTGCGGAATAATGAACCTACTTTGGTGGTTTGGTTGGCGTATAGTGAGGAGTTGTGCGAACAGGCTGTTAATGAGTTTGAAAAGGCTTGGGGGTATTTGGGCGATCGCCCTTTAACTGTTTATCGATTTTGGGGAGAGCATGATTTAGCCATAGAAGAAGTAAACGATGGCTTTGTGGTAGCAGGATTGAGTAAAACCTATAACGCCCTCAAAAAAAGTATCCGCTTTATCAATCAATTGGGGGTGCGTACCTCCTTTGTGATTATCGATGAAGCTCATCAGGCGATCGCCCATACCTATAAATTAGTGCTAGATAGCCTCGTCATTCCCTACGAAAAAACCGCCCTACTCGGATTAACCGCCACCCCTGGACGCACATGGGCAGAAATTGATCAAGATGCCCAACTAGCAAATTTTTTCGCCCAACAAAAAGTAACCCTCGAAATAGAAGGTTATGATAACCCCGTGGATTACCTCGTAGAACAACAATACCTCGCCCAAGCCATTCATCGCCCCCTATTTTATGACAGTGTCTTGACACTTACCCCCAAAGACATCCGACGCATTAACCAAGATTTGGATATTCCCCCCTACATTCTCCATCGATTAGAAGAAGACGAACAACGTAACCTCCGCATCATTCTTGAACTAGAAGCCCTAACCCACCGTCATCATCGCATTATCGTCTTCGCCATCTCCGTTAACCATGCTCAAATCCTCACCGCTGTTTTAAAGTTGAGAGGGTATAGTGCGATCGCCCTTACAGGAAAAACCCCGAAACCAGAAAGAGAGGCAATTATCAAGAGTTTCAAAGACGACAACCCCGAACCACAAATATTATGTAACTACGGCGTATTAACCACTGGATTCGATGCACCAAAAACCAGTGCCGCCGTTATCGCCCGTCCCACCAAATCCCTTGTACTGTATAGCCAAATGGTAGGACGAGCTATTCGAGGACTCAAAGCAGGAGGCAACGCTACCGCCGAAATTATCACCGTAGTCGATAGTCAAATGCCCGGTTTTGGGTCTGTGTCAGATGCTTTTAACAATTGGGAAGACGTTTGGAGGAAAAACTAATGAATAAACCCCATGATATAGTTCCAGCACATCTAGCCGTTCAAGCCATGCGCGATAACGGTTATAAAAATGCCGCCTATGCCATCGCCGAGTTGATGGATAATGCTATTCAAGCAGGCGCATCCCAAGTTGAATTACTCTGTGGGCAAAGGATGAAACAATTAACATCCCGCAAAAGCTCCCATATCGAACAAATCGCCGTTTTAGACAATGGTTGCGGTATGGATGCCACCGTTTTACGTCTAGCCCTGCAATTTGGTAACGGTACTCACCTAGACAAAGATCAACATACTGGCATCGGGCGCTTTGGTATGGGTTTACCCTCATCATCGATTTCTCAATGTCAAAGAGTTGATGTTTGGTCATGGCAAAATGGAGTAGAAAATGCCCTTTATACTTACCTTGACCTCGATGAAATCAAAACCCGTCAATTAAACGAAGTACCCGAACCTATTCCGAAATCTGTACCCCATAGATGGCTAAAAGTAGGGCAAAGTTTTGGTTATAGTGGCACATTAGTAGTATGGTCAAAAATTGACCGTTGTATGTGGCGCACAGGTAAAACCATCATTGAGCATTCCGAGTTACTCATTGGTAGAATGTATCGTAAATTCTTGGAACATGACCGAGTTAAGATACGAATGTATGCCTTTGATTTAGATACCCATGGGGAAATCTTGGAAAAATATGCCCTACCAAATGATCCTCTATATTTGATGAGTAAAACATCTTGCCCTCCTCCTTTTGATAATCAACCCATGTTTCAGCTATGGGAAGGAGATGTAAATCCAGAGATTACCTTTATTATCAATTTTCAAGGAAAAGATCATGAAGTGAAACTTCGTATTGCTTATGCCACCGAAGAAGCGAGGAAAAGTGAAAATGGTAAACTACCAGGGGCATTACCTCACGGAAAACACGCTGCTAAAAATGTGGGGATTTCTGTAGTTCGGGCAGGACGAGAATTGGAATTAGATCAAACTTTGGTTAATACTTATGATCCTACAGAGAGATGGTGGGGGGTAGAAGTGGAGTTTCCGCCCTCCCTTGATGATATTTTTGGGGTGACTAATAATAAACAATCTGCTCGTAATTTTGCTGAAGTTTTAGCCCTTGATATAGAATCCCTTTTAGAAAATGGTAAGACTATTACTCAGTTAAAAGAAGAATTAAGAGAAGATCAAGATCCTAAATTACCACTACTCGATTTAGCTGACAAAATTAATTCAATCCTAAGTCTTATTAGAAGGTTGATTAAAGATCAAACTAAGGGCGATCGCACTTCTGGCTTAAAACGTCACGAAAACTATAAACCCCAAAAGGCTGCCACCTATATCACCAAAGAAAGACAAAACAACGGTTATACAGGAGAAAGCGATAAAGATGAACAATTACCCAAACAGCAAAGAAAACAAGCTATCCAAGAAACACTAATAGAAGAAGGAATGCCTCCCACCCAAGCGGAATTACTCGCCGCCACCACCGTCGATGATGGCTTAAAATATACCTTTGTAGAAGCCTCCCTCGATACCCCGGCTTTTTTCTCCGTCAAACCCAAAGGAGGTGCAATCATCGTCACCCTTAATACCAAACACCCCGCTTATCAAAACCTTGTGGAAGTTTTAGAGGATAACATTGAAGATGCCGATATAGATACCTTACGCAGTCGTTTAGCTAATTCCTTAGATGCTCTCAAATTACTCTTGATGGCGTGGGCAAGATACGAAGATGAACAACCCGAAGGAATACGCAAACAAAATGCTCAAGATGCCCGTATTGACTGGGGCAGATTAGCTCGACGATTCTTAGAAAATGAGGAATAATCATATATGGGTGGGTGTATCTCACCCAAAAACTTTAAAAATATCTTATGGCTAATTATGAATAATTTAACCAAGAAAAAACAACAAATATTAACAACAGAAATTATTGTAAAAACATTAAAAAATCAAAGTGATTTTTTTGATAAATATGATATAAAAACTTTCGCCCTATTTGGTTCAACCGCCAGAAATGAAGCCACAGAAAATAGTGATCTTGATTTTTTAGTGGAGTTTAATCATTCAGCAACATTAGATGGCTATATGAATTTAAAATTTTATCTTGAAGAATTATTCAATAAATCCGTAGATTTAGTTACATTAAAATCAATTAAACCTATCATTAAAAATTTTATCTTAGCTGAAGCAATTTATGTCAAGAAATCTTAAACTTTATCTTAATGATATACTTAGTAGTATCAAAAAAATACAATTATATACTGAAAATATAACAGAATCACAATTATTAGAAGATGAAAAAACATTAGATGCTGTGACTCATAATTTAATGATTATTGGAGAAGCTACTAAAAATATTCCTTCTGAAATAAGACAAGAATATAAATATATCCAATGGAAACAAATTATTGGTTTAAGAAACATTATTGCTCATACTTATTTTTCTTTAGATTACGAAATCATTTGGGATATTGTAAGCAATAAAAAGCTAGATGAATTTAAACAGGTGATTTTAGTTATTTTAAAAAAACAAATATAGCAATTATCATGGTTACGGGGTACAAAACGATCCCCCTAAATCTCCCTTAATAAGGGGGACTTGAGAATAATAAATGTATCTCATAATTATAAAAAATGCTATATATAATTTATGAATTTTGGTCGTCAACTTAAAAACTTATGCAAAACAGCCGAAAATGAAATTATTTTAGTTGCTCCCTTTATCAAAAAATCAATCTTCAAAGAACTGTTAGAGTTGACTAATCCAGAAATAGAAATAACCTGTGTAACTCGTTGGCGTATTGAAGAAATTTTAACAGGAGTTAGTGATATAGAAATTTGGGAAACTATCAAATCTTTCCCTCAAGCTAGTTTATGGTTAAAAAATAATTTACACGCTAAATATTATCGAGTAGATAAACAATGCTTAATCGGTTCAGCAAATTTAACAGCAAATGCTCTAAATTGGTCAAAGACTCCTAATTTTGAGTTAATGATTTCTGTTGATTCAGATAATAATGAGTTAAAATATTTTGAGCATCAATTATTTGATAATTGTATTAAAGTAGATCAAGTATTGTTTAATTTATATCAAAGTACGCTCGCAAAACAAAAAGAAGCAATACCCTTAAAAATAGATACTGATAATATATATGAATTAGATAATTATCATAATTCAGAAATAGATATAATGTGGTTACCTAGTCTAAGAAATCCAGAAGATTTATATTTAGCTTATAAAAATAAATTTAGTCAATTAACTAAAGTTTCTTGGGAAAATGCCATCAAAGATTTATCTATTTTTAAACTTCCTCAAAATCTTGATAAGCAAATATTTAATAATTATATTGGGCTTCAACTGTTAGAAAAAACTTTAATACAAAAAATAGATAATTTTGTCATCATTCCTCGTAGATTTGGAGAAGTTTGTGACTATCTTCATCAACAAACAGAAGGATATATTAATAATATTAAAATAAAAGAACAATGGCAAACTTTAATGCGCTGGCTTCTATATTTTTTACCCTCACGTTATGGTTTATCTATACCAAACTACTCAGAAGTTTTTTATCGGCATTATTAACTAATTGAATAACACTTGATGAGTTCTTCAAAATATGAACTATACTTAAGTTAGTCTATTAAACTAAGTTTGATGAAGAATATAGTCAATATACACGAAGCAAAAACACAACTTTCCAAACTCTTGTCTAGGGTTGAGAAAGGAGAAAAAATAATTATTGCTAATCGAGGAAAACCAGTAGCTTTTTTAAGCCCTTATATAGAATCATCCCCAAATCAACGTACCCCCGGAAGATTAAAAGGGAAATTTACCGTGCCTGAAAGTTTTTATCGATGCGATGAAGAAATTATCAAGTTATTTGAAGGGGAATAAGATTGAAAATATTATTAGATAGTCATTGCTGGTTATGGTGGTTATTTGAACCTGAAAAATTGAGTAAAATTGCCATAGAGACAATAAGTAGTAGTCAAAATGAATTATATTTGTCTGTAGCGAGTATTTGGGAAATGGGAATTAAGTTTAAGTTGGGTAAGTTAAATTTGCCTGTATCTCCAGAGATTTTAATTCCTCAACAAATGCAAATTGATAATATTTTTCCTTTATTTATTTCAGTTGATCATGCTATTACAGCATCTACTTTACCTTTGTATCATAAAGATCCTTTTGATCGAATGTTAATCGGACAAAGTCAATTAGAATCCATGATAATCATAACTAATGATTCTGTTTTTAGTTCTTATGATGTTGATATTCTGTGGTAAAAAAAATTTCCTAAATAGTTAATGTCAACCATGAGAGAATAAAAAATGTCTAATCCTATCTACCTAGATTATCACTCCACTACCCCAGTCGATCGCCGCTTAATCGATGTAATATATGACTCGATGATCGATAATTTTGGTAATCCTAGTAGTATAGATCATCTATGGGGAGATCGCTCCTCAACCGCCATCAAAAAAGCAAAACAACAAATAGCTGACTTAATTCAGTGTCATCCCCAAGAAATCATCTTCACCTCTGGGGCAACAGAAAGCATTAATACCGTCATCCAAGGATTAACACCTCCTCACCATTTCATCGTCTCACCCCTCGAACATAAAGCCATCATTGATACCTGCGAAGCCATGGTAAAACGAGGATTCGCCCAGATAACTTGGTTGAAAGTAGATACTAAAGGGAGAATTGACCTAGAATATCTTGAAAAAGTATGTAGCCAAGGCGCATCCTTACTCTGTGTCATGGCGGCAAACAACGAAATTGGTAACATTTACCCCATCCAAGAAATTGGTAAAATTGCCCAAAAATATCATATCCCTTTCTTATGTGATGGCTCTCAGGCAGTGGGTAAAATTCCTCTCAACTTTGAAGATTGGGGTATTACCTTCTTAACCATTTCTGGACATAAATTATACGCCCCGAAAGGTATAGGTGCATTAATTATCAAACAAGGATTTTCCATCAAACCCCTAATTTATGGAGGAGGACATCAAAACGGAATGCGCTCAGGTACACTCAATGTATCGGGAATAGTAGGTTTAGGAGAGGCTTGTTATCTCAGACAATCAGAAATGACAGAAGATGAAAGGGCGATCGCCCTTAAACGAAATCAACTACAATCATTATTACAAGCCCAAATCCCCTCATTAATCGTCAACGGTGATACAGATAACCGCCTCGCAGGAAACCTCCATATATCTATCCCCGATGTTCCCAATAGTGCCATGATTGCTAGGGTAAGAGATAAACTAGCCATCTCCACAGGCTCAGCTTGTACCTCAGAAACCTTTGCCCCGTCCCACGTATTGAGGGCAATAAACCTAGAAGATGAATTGATAGAAAGCGCATTGAGAATTGGCATTGGCAAATTTACCACCCATGAAGAAATAGAAAAAAGTGCAACTATCCTCATCAATACCATCAATCAAATTTGTTTAGTAAATTAAAATTTAACGTAAGCAGAAGGCCTCAGAATAATACAAACGGATGGAATAGCCGTTTCTGCATCAGGAGGCACAGTAAGACCAAAAGGCGGACGTAAATCTGTCTTGAGGCATGATCTGTTGAATGATGAAGCTCCCGACGAGAGCTAAAGCTGTCGGGTAGTCGTTCACCAGTCAATAGTCTGTAACTATGGGAAAATATGGGGATTGGGTGGGAATATGTTGTTATTTCTATCTATTTAGTAAGACATAACAAAGCCTTTTGTTCTACTCATCTGTAAACCTTTGTAACAAAAAAGAAAGACACCTTGTTGATATGGTATCTTTCTATAAAGACTATTTAATTCAATAAAAATTCTTTTTGGAGTTTTTCCGAAGAGTCCGAGTTTTAAACCTCAAACAACAACGAAAAAACATCTCATCGCAATTTGATGTTAACACGTTTGGTCAAGGTTTGAAAAGATAAACCTAAAACAAAAGCCAAAAATGTTCAAATTAAACAACAAAACCACCAACCTAGCCACCGCCAACAAGGTGCTACAAGGTGCATTGGCTCAAGGGTTACAGGACTTCTTCGGTGACTCTCCAAAGGGAAAAGGAGAGAAACAATGCAAAACCAAAACCAAGAAAAACTGTTACAAATCTTTACCTACCGCTGGAACTGGATCATCAAAGAGCATGGCTCATGGAAAACCGTCAAAACCCGTATAAGTGACCCCACCCTCATAAAGATTTATGAAGACCCTACCAAATTGATAGGAGTAGGGTTTGATAAACACACAAAGTATTTGATGCTAGACATCGATAAAAACTCCCCCTACCACCCCAAAAACGACCCCAACGGCATCCCACTACTAGAACTAACCCTATACAAAATAGGACTAAAAGAAAACATCAAAATTCAATCCAGCCAGAGTGGAGGAATACATATATACTATCCATTCAGCCATAAACTAAAAAGTTACAAGATAGGAGCAAAAATAACCCAATACCTAGAAATAAATGGTTGGACAGTAAAAAATGGCACACTAGAAATCTTCCCCAACCAAAAGAAAGATAACTATAGCCAAGACAAAAACCAATGGAAACTATACCAAAGGCATAGACTACCCCTACAACCAGAAAGCAGTAGTTACCTCCTAGATAGTCAATATCAGCCCATAATAGATCACCCCAAGCCCCTAGATAGTTTCCTAGAGCAGTGGGAAAATGTAGCCAAAGCCCAAGACATAAAAGAACTAAAAAGATACCTCTACTTACAAAGCAAAAAAAGCCCAGTTTTAGCCCAGATAGAAAAAGAACTAAACCAAGTAATAACAGAAGGATTCACAGGGCGTGGTCAAACCAACGACATTTTACTCGCCCTAGGAAGGAAAATAAGACTATGCAGACAACTAGGAGGAGTAGAACTAAGAGACACCATCAGACATACAGTAACCCACCTGAGAGGATACGAAGAATACTGTGGGCATCAATACGAAATCCATCAACGGAGTCAAGATATAGCCAGATGGGCAGAAACAACATATCCTTTGGCATGGGAGAAAAAAAGCAAAAACCTACCCAAACCAAAAACCAACAACAACATAAAAACAAGAGATGCTTTAAATAGGATAATAGAAGCCCTAAAAATAGTAATAGGCAAAGAATATAAAAACATAACAGCCTTCGTAAAAGAAATATGTAGCATAGCCAAATGTTCAGCATCAACCCTATACAAACATCAGAAAATATGGAGAGAAAAAGTAAAACTAAAAATGGTGTGTAATAGTAGTCAGGGAGAGAGTTTGAGTGCCATAGAAGTACCCAAAAAAGAACAAGAGCAAAACAACCTCAAACCTATAACCAGTAAAGAATTCAAACAAAAACAAGAACAACAAACAAAAAAAGACAAAAACGTGTGTAACGCAAGAGAGCGTAAAGGTTTGAGCTTAGATTTTTTAGAAAAGTATATACTAAGAATTTATATGCTTAGTTTATGTTCTCCCGAAAAAAAAGAAATTAAAAAGAACACACAAAAGGCGGTTAGGGGTAAATCAGAAGAATCCTGTTTCTTAATTGAGAAACTAGAAGTAGTTACTTTACGGGAGCATAATCAAACCATTGATGGGGAAACTAGAAAAATTAATGGAGGAGAATCAGAAGCCTTAGAATCTGAACCAGCAAGATTAACCATCGAACAATCGGGGATGATAGGTGACTCTCCAGAATTAAAGCCATTAAATTCAGAACTAGGTGTAAAGCTAGGGAAGCCCTCATATCGGCAAAGTAGCTTAAGTGGTGGAAGTTCAGGGGATACCCCAACCGTCGCCCAGGAATCAGTTAACTCTTCTGCCCACAGTAATAACGACCTTGTTGCCGAGGATAAACTTATCCAAGAGCGTAGTAAATTCCTCAAGGGCTTAGGCATAGAGATACCTGAGAAATTAGCTGAGTTAGTTAATAAGGCAACCATGGAACAGGTAAATAACCTGCGACAGTTACTCAAGGAGAATAAAACTCTTAATAACCCCGTGGGCTTCCTCATAAAAGCCCTGAAGAATAATTGGCAACCCAAACAGAAAACCAGTACCCCAAGCAAACCATCATGGCAGGAGGAATTTGAGGAGTTTTATAATCAAGCTATTAAGGCAGGATACTGTGAGGATTTACCTATTAATTACCTATCGAGGAATCATCGTAATGAACCGATGGTAAGGGTAAATAAGCCAGATTCATGGTTAGGTGCACCCTATACCCTAGTTTATTGGCGTGAGGCGATGCAGGAGTTTTGGGGGAATAATGATAAATGAAGGGATGAGTTGTGATGGAGTAGAGTGTTGTGGTCTATAGATAGCAGTATGTATATTCTATCTTGCACTATTTTACAGACATCTCGGCTTTACCCCTAGTTAGCTTATCCTACTGTGCTAATTTTGTACCTTCCGGCGGAAACATAGGGTTCGTGTCATGAGGGGCAGTGAGAAGCTAAAGGCTATATATAGCAATAGTTTCAGTCTTTTTTATTTCTTGATTGTTAAAGGTCTTTTTTCACGTCAAATGATAAGTTTTACAAATGGATTAATAAATAAGTATTTGACAAATATTAAATAGTATGGGGTTAAATATTAATAGAGGGGGTGCTGAGGGTGTCATAATCCAAACTTGCCCATTAATGATGTTTAGTAAGGCTATGCTTAGGAACAGTAAATTAAGTCTTTGCAATATATATTTAAAATAACTTCCCCCTTTTTGACCATTTATGGGGAAGTTTGATTTAAATAACTTATCAATCGAGGCTAAAAAATAGTTTATTTGTACTTATTTTTTAACCACTGCCCCTCATGACACGAACCCTATGTTTCCGCCATGATGCAGGTTTTAGACCTCTGTTTTCAGGAGGGTTTAATTGGTACATGAAAATTGCGATTTATTGTCGAGTTTCTACTTCTGATCAGTCTTGTTCTCGTCAAGAGCGAGATTTACTTGACTATGCTCACCAAGCAGGTTATGAGGTGGTAGGGATTTGGAAGGAAACGGTTTCTGGGGTTAAAAGTCAGCATCAAGAAAGAAATAAGGTGATGGAATTAGCTCAACATCGTCAGATTAGGGGAATTTTGGTGACAGAATTAACTCGTTGGGGTCGTAGCACTTTAGATTTAATTTATACTTTACAGGATTTGAGTCATTGGGGAGTTTCTTTAATTGCTCAAACGGGTATTCAGTTTGATTTGGATACTCCTCAAGGAAAGTTAATTGCTTCAATTATGGCTTCCATTGCTGAGTTTGAAAGAGATTTAGTACGAGAAAGGGTGCGTTCGGGATTGGCCGATGCTAAAGCTAAGGGGAAAATCTTAGGTCGAAGACCTGGACAACGAATTAAGTCTGATCGTCTTGCCCCTCAAGTTTTAAAGATGGTTGCACAGGGCTATTCTTATCGTTCTATTGCCGAAAAACTACATCTGAGTAAGACTACTGTTTGTGTGATTATTAAGCGCCATCGCTCCTTGATGAATGTGGAGCAATTTTAAAAGCTGAGAAGGTTGTGCAATAAAAGTTTTACTCTTAGCGTTGTTTTTCTCTCACTTGCTACTCAAACGCCTTTTAGGCAATGTACAATAGATAAAGGTACGATATTTAGAGGGTTATAACCATGTTTATTTTAACCACTCAACTTCCATTTTCGGCAAAGTCAAATTTCTGCTTTCCGTCAGTCAAAAAAAAATCAAAACGAGAAAGGGAATATTCGTCTTGATGAAATCAAACGCAAATATCCTCTAAGCAATTATCGGTACTTAAACTTCTAATCTCTAATTAAAAACTAGCGTCTAACTTGTCTAATAAAGCCAACCCTTGTTGAATATCACCTTTACTTGCCATAACTTGAAAACGATTAAAAGTATCAAATTCAGCAATAGCTTTAGTAGAAAATTCCTCCATTAATTTATTAACACTAATCCCCCTAGTTTGTGCCAACTGTTTCAATCTTTCATGTTTATCATCAGGAAGTCGAATCGTTAAAGTTGCCATTATATTATACCTCTAAAAAATATTCTGGTTGAATAATTTGTAACTGAGGAAACAGTAATTCTGCACCTCGAAAATCTTTAATATTATTAGTTATAATAAACTGAGCATTACCAGCCAAAGCTAATTCTATTAAGTAATTATCAGCTTCATCTTTAAGATTAGGTCGCCATAAATAGTAAATTGAGGTCCAGCGACAAACACTCATAAAGGAAGCTAATAAAATTTCTATTTCAGCTAAATTTAAAGGGAACTTTTTGATAATCTCATCTCTATTAATTAAAGATTCATATTCAGCAAATAAACTATTACCCATTAAAGGTAAATATTTACCCTCTAAACATCCCCTAATAACCCCTCTGGATGCCCCAGATTTACTAATAACAGCACTAATAAAAATATTTGTATCAACTACTATTTTAACAGTCATAGGTAAATGATAGCATATATACTGCCACTTTGCCCTGACTTTCAACCTGTAACAAGGGAGAAAGCTAGGGAAACTGTAATAACCATGCAAATTCACTGAAACTGAATCAGAGCAAATGTTTTAACTTATTCTGCGTACTTTAATCGTTACAAAACTTAAGACGACTGTTCGATTTCGCGCTTATCTCGGCTTTACTCCTAATTGGCTATATTTGGCTTAGTAATTGGTTATTTTATGGATATTAATGAAATCTCAACGAGACTGAATATAAATTAAGAAACTGTTGAATAAATGGTACAGATAGGGTTTATATCAGCAATGGGCGATGCAATCACTGAATTAAATGCTCGGAAACTACCTGTCTCTCTTATCCTGAAACGACTTGATTAATTTTTTTACTACGGGTTATCTACAATTTATGTTAAAACCTACTTCAAAAACATATCCTGTAAAGGTTTGGGAGAATGGCAATCCCTTGAAATCAAGAAAATAAGAACGCTCAAATCCATTGATATATATAGCGTATAGCCTATTTTTAACATGAATTTTGCATAACCTGTAGTAAAGTTTTGGAGGAAACACCCTACCCATAACGCTCTCGTTAAAACCAAACCAAGGGTAGCCACAACGCCCTTGTGGGGGAGGAGCGTTACGTTGTTCCGTCTTTCAACACCATTCATAATGGTGAAGGAATATAACATGATACCGATCTATTTGAAGTTAAACCGCATGGCTTAAAGACTTCACGCCTTCACGCTCCCTATATTTATTTGTACTACACCTTCTGCGTTTTCATGTTAAAAGACACCTCAAAATCATACGCTATAAGGTATCTAGGGGGTTGATTGAAAAATCATTTATTAACTTTCCGACTTGAAGGGGGGAGGTTACACGAGCGCATATAATAACGCTTGAAACTATTTATATATATAGTTTAGATACCATTTCTAACATAAATTTTAGATAATACGCAGTACACTTTTGATGTTAGTTACTAAGGTTTAAATCAAGGGATAACTGACCGATGCTGATATTTCCACGTTTGCGGGTATGGTAGCTCAAATGACAAGCGGTGCAAAGGCAAACCAAGTTTTCCTTCCTGTTATCCTCTGGTTGATAATTAGAATGATGAACCACCATAGTTATTTTGGCACGGTCTGATTTACTAAGATGAGTCGTCTTATCCCCTGGCTTAATGCACTGCACACCACATTTTTGACACCGCCACTTTACTTTCTTCTTTTGTTTGAAGGCAATCTCATTCCAGTTATCGGGATAACGACTCTTACTCATGGCGATCATTGATTATTTTGTGAACCTTTAAAGTCAACATTTTGTTTCTACATTACCTGATAAGGAGCTTAAAATAGAATTAAATGACCTTAGTTTGTGGTAAATTTTGCGTAAATTTAAAGTGAGGATTATAGGAGAGAGTTTGGTTCCTATAATCTTTATGTTTCAATGCTTTAGAGATTTTTGTTTACTATTTTTTCTTTAAAAATACTGATAATTTTTGTCAATTTTATAGTAAACTAGAGTAGTTATTAATCACTCTGCAATGACCAGTATTATTGCTTTATTTAACCAAGCGGGAGGGGTGGGCAAGACCACTATTACCTATAATCTTGGCTATCATCTCTCTCTTTTAAACCATCGTGTTTTACTCATTGATTTAGATCCTCAATCCTCATTAACGACTTTCATGGGTATTGAACCCGAAAATCTCGAGAAAACACCCTTTGATGCACTCATCAATGAAGAACCATTATTTATCCTCCATGATATTCATGGACTTGATTTAGCACCTACTAATATTACTTTATCAGTTGCTGAGGTACAGCTAGTCAACCTAGATTTTAGAGAAGTGAGATTAAAAGAAGCTATTGCCCCTCTCACGGACTATGATTTTATTTTGATTGATTGTCCCCCTAGCTTAGGATTATTAAGCTATGGTGCATTGGTGGCATCAACCCATGTATTAATTCCCATTGAAACTCACTTCAAAGCATTTCAGGGTACTAACTTACTGTTAGAAACCATTGCGAAGGTAAAAAAACGTGGTAACAGAGGACTACAGATAGGAGGATTTATCCCTTCCCGTTATAGTAAGGCTAATTCTCAAGATAAAAGAACCCTTCAGGCAATCACAGATGAGTTTGGAAAGGTGTCCACCGTTTATCCAGCGATTCCTCGTTTAACTGCTTTTGCGGATGCTTCTGAAGATGGACTTCCCCTTATGCTCTATGACCCCAAGTCTCCTGCTGTAAAAATATATAATGAACTTGCCCTTAGTATTGCCAAACTAACTCATGCCTAGAAAATCAGATAAGCCTTATCGTGCCCAAGCAAATCTCTCTGTTTTATTCGGGGATGAATCGTCTTCTGGTGAGACTATTAACATTAGCCAAATTATTTTACCTTCTTCACAGCCTAGAAAATACTTCGACCCTGAGAAGTTGGAACAATTAGCGTCTTCTATAAAAGCGCACGGTGTAATTGAACCTCTGCTGGTGCGTCCATTGGGAAACAAGTATGAGTTAGTGGCGGGGGAGAGGCGGTATCGTGCTTGTCAGATGGCAGAAATTAATGATATTCCTGTCACTATCAAAGAGTTATCTGATGAATCTGCTTTTGAGTTAGCCCTTGTTGAAAACTTGCAAAGAGAAGATTTAAATCCTGTAGAAGAAACTGAGGGGGTGTTATTTCTTCTTGCTCAGAAACTTACAATGTCAGTGGAATCAGTGGTTAACCTGCTCTATAAGATAAATAATGAGAGTAAAAAAGAATTTAACCATAACGTTATGGTTAACTCAGAAATTGAGGTGATTGAATCGGTTTTTAAAGACTTAGGGCGCGGTCGTTGGCAATCGTTTGTGGTTAATCGTCTTCCTTTACTCAAGCTACCAGAAGATATATTAACGGTACTAAGAGAGGGAAAAATTGCTTATACAAAGGCGATCGCCCTTAGTAAAATAAAAGACGATACCGCTAGACAAGAATTACTCAAGAAGGTAATTGAGAATAATTTATCCCTATCTCAGATTAAGGAACAGGTAAAGTTATGTAATAGCAACCAACGAGATAATGAGTCTCCCCAATTGAGAGTTAAGGAAATCACTAAATCTATTAACAAAGCAAAACTATGGGAAAAAGAACCCAAGAAATGGCAAAAGGTAGAAAAACTCTTAGCTAAGATTGAAGAATTAATCTCTCCTTGAGAATTAACACCAACGCAAAGGAAGAAAAAGAAGAGAAAAAAATACACCTTAAAAATAAGGTTCTTGCAGGAAAACGAAAAAAGCGACCAAAAATTAACTCTCCCAAAACTATTTCTTCACCTGAGTTCGGGATAAGCTCAAAGCTTTATTTTTTCCTAAAAAACCCCAATAGCTTCGTAGGGGTTCGTAGAAATAACAATAAAATGACCTTAACCCGAATGGACTTTAAGTGCCAGGGGATGTTGTTGATTAGGTTCTCTCCTCACCAAAAACTGCTGTTCTATCAATCTGATCATGACAATATGATAATCGTGACCAGTGATTTAAACCTTGGATGTCAAAACATCAAATAAATAAGGAAATATCAACATGAAAAAATACTTATCTGAGAGGGTGCATAAATGCGAAAAATGTGGTTTCACTATGAATCGAGATACTGCTTGCCGTAATGGTCATAGAAAACTACATCAGGGGTATGGAACGTACCTCTTTAGACGCAGAGTCGTCAAGCTCTACCGAATGCGGAAGTATGAGGCAACTTGGGGCGAAAAAGCAGATGTCTGCAAAGAAGCGTCAGAAACGCATTTTCGCTACGCTAAGAAATGCGTAGTTCATTAGAAAATAATTATGATTCGATTTATAAATTCTGCCATGCGTTATCCTCTTCTTCTGTTAACCAATCTTTTGCTAATAATGATTCACTTAATAAAGTAGTGTCTGATATACTTCCAGTCATTTTTTTTAACGTATCAGAACCATTGGCAAGTTGTTCTTTACTTTCTATACTTATCATAATCATTTGTGCGATCTCTTCTAGCTGTGCTTCTGATAACTCTGATAGCTTATTAATTACTTTTTCTAGTTGCTTAATCATGGTCTTACTCAATGGGAAAACTAAGTATGTTTCATCAATTATAGTCATTAACTTAATGGCATTATTCGTTAGGGAGAATATAACGCAGAGGGGTCTAGGCAGATCTTGAAAATTGATGAGTATTAGATTCCCTTTAGTGTAAAGGTTGTTATTTATCTTGCACTCTTGTGACAGCTTCGCTAGTTTTACCCCAATTATCAACCAGAGGATAACAGAGAAGAAAACTTGGTTTGCCTTTGTACCGCTTGTCATTTGAGTTACCATACCCGCAAACGTGGGAATATCAGCATCGGTCAGTTATCCCTAGATTTAGACTTTTAGATTATTTGGTGATAGCTTACAGCCCTTACCTATGCTTACCTCAAATGTGTGAGAAAATATACACTCTATCAATTACAGCCAGTGCCATTAACTCATGAGAGAAGAAGTAACGCTTATATATTACATCTCGCCTACCAGTAAAATTCACTCTAACCAATGCCGTCACTTCAAGGCGGATACTGACGGGTGGCAAAAGATGGATTCATACTCGGATGCCCTAGCTACTGGTGCTAAACCTTGTAAGATTTGTTGTCCTAAAACCTCGCCAATAAACATTGATGAGTTAGAAAATAAAGCTGATTTATCAGCAAAAGAAGTCAAGCAGACTACCACAGAAGATAAGCAGGAAACTACGAGTAATCCCCCTGCTAAACCAGAGGAAACGTTAGATAATTCAGATACCATAACCCCTAAGCAACAGGATTTATTTGCACAGTTAAGCACAGACAAGCAACCAGAATTCTCTGAACTCACCAAGGAGGACGGTAAAACAAGCGAACAATCAGAATCTTCCACCAAAGAGGATGATAAAACATCTGAGGTTAAGGATAAGAAAACCAAGTCAAAGAAAAAGAAGAAAGATAAAAAACCCCCTGCTAAAAAGTATAAAATCCTTGCAGGTAATGGATGTCATCAGGCGATCTCAGAGGTGCAAGGTATCTTAGTACCCCCCATTGATGATGAAAGTAGCTACGAGTTGATATTACCCGATGGTTTAGCTCTTGAAGCCACTTTTACCCGTCCTTATCTTGAGTCGTTAGTTCTTAAGCAACCTGATATTTTAGGGGTGCATTGGTTTCGGGGTTATCCCAAAATGCAAGATAATAAATTAGTCGCCTTTCAGATTGTGGGATGGGATGGCAATATGCCCACTAATGAGCAAGGTTGGGAAAGATGGGAATTTATTGGACTTTGGGCATTACAAAAAAATCTCACAGTTCAACGTTCCATCGCAGACCGAACGGTTAGAAAAGAAGCTAGAAAAACAGGATTTATTACAGAATTTAAGTTTACTTTTAGCAATACCGAGGATTGGGTTAAACAAAAGAAACTGTGGATTGGTTACGTTTATAAACTACTGTGTCGCAGGGAAGGGGATACTCTCAAAATACAAAAGGTAATCCCCTATGCTTGTCCTAGGAAAAAACCAATACCGAAACCTCAGCTTGTCAAGAAAAAAGCTTCACAGAAAGCAACTAAACCAACACAACACTCCCAGACTCATAGCGAACCACAAGTAGAAAAAGAGAATTAAATCATTTTCCTCTTTGTAACGCTATCTATATAATCTCATCAAAAAAATTATGCCAGAAATGCAACAGATGAGAGACTTTAATTGAACGCTCGGACTATCCCTGTATCCGTTATCCTCAAACGACTTGATTAAATCCGTGCTAAGGGTTACTGCATTTTCATGTTAAAACTTTATCAAAACTATGCAGAACAAGATGTCTGGAGATTAACTAACTCTTATCCTCAATAAATGACTAACCCTCAAATCTATTGCCCTATATACTTTTAAAGCTATTCTTAACATGAATTTTAAATAACCCTTAGCACGTTTTGAGAAAACACCCAACCCATAACGCTCTCGTTGAAGCCATAACGAATGTAGCCATAACGCTTCTGTGAGGGAAGAGCCGTTTCGTTGCTTTGTCTTTTAACGCCACCAATGGTGGCAGGACAAAGGTTGAATAATAACAATTAAGGAACAGCCTGTAGAGTGGCTAAAAGAGCAAATCGCCTACACGTCTCTTGCATCAACCGAGTTCTAACCAACAAACTTAGTAACAAGCAAATACTCAGAAATCATAATACAGACTAAGGATTAAGAAAACGATCGCCCCGGCATCATACAATCATTTTCCTAATTAACTTTCTCATGGTTGATAAAGTGATGGATACACTCACTAGAGTTTGTGACAATTGCTAGTGTAACCTCTTTATTTTTACTCCTTAAAATCCTAAACCTTTAAACTTTGGCGATGAATCATCATCTTTTTTCTTCTCATTGACTTCCTCATCTACATTTGAGAATGAAGATAGCAAATCTGAAAGGTCAAATCCTAAGTCAACCTGATTCGTTATTAGTCCTATCTGAGAACTTAAAGCACCTACTGATTGCCATGCCGATTCTTCTAAATCAAACGAATCTGATAATCCGATATTATCTTCATCTTGTAGATTATTAAGAGCAATAGGCAACCAATGATTTCTTAAAGTGTCCAATATAACTTCCGTTATAGTTTTTCCTTTTCTTTTTGAATAACTTTTTAAAAACTCCATCAATACTTTATCGTTTGAATCTGGAGAATAGTAAAGTTTGAATGCTAATTTTGACATAATCTCCCCATTATTTTCATCTTACTAACTAAAAAGTTCAACATCAGCCTTAACTGTTGTTGTTTTTTATAATCAGCCTTGAAGTAATTTTGTTCTACTTTTACAATATACCCTACTAAGGGTCTGTTAAGGGTTTAAAAAATGGGTTTTTTTACCCTTTTTCACTGTCTTTTTTACAAAAAGGCATCCCTTATTAAGGGTCTATTAAGGGTCATTTTCTGATTTTAACCCATTTTCAATCATCAAAATTCTCCATTTCTCCACACAATCGCTACACCCACGAGGACTCGTTTAAACAAGCCATTTTTGCAAATTGTTAACTTTTTAATCCAATTTTCATTGGTAGGCAATAAAATAGGGTTATTTGTTGTGGATTTAGCCAAAAAATGACGTTTTGAGGGAAAAAACTTGCCTAGAAAAATTATTTGTTCAGTTTACCTTAATGAAGATGAAAAGGAA